>JAEEGL010960340.1_pt1 | contig 13436 bp, 9 predicted proteins | sample 9134231 | NCBI WGS metagenome assembly JAEEGL01 (sample SAMN16246548, study PRJNA631951) | gut metagenome | biome: gut microbiome; feature: rumen; material: fiber-attached | host: Bos | place: Iran: Karaj | collected 2018-10 | reverse complement strand
CGGCGTCGAGTTCAACACCTATACCGAAGTCACAGGCATCAAGGTCGAAAAGGGCAGGATAGTCGGCGTCGAGACCAACAAGGGCTATATCGAGACCCCGATCGTCGTCAACGCCGCCAACGCGTGGTCCCAGGGCATCGCAAAGATGGTCGGCGTGGACCTGCCGCTTTATTCCGAGCGCCACCAGATCCTCGTCACCGAGCCCGTCGAGCCGATGCAGTATCCCATGGTCATGGCCTTCAACCTCAATCTGTACGTTCAGCAGACGCCGCACGGCTCATTCATCATGGGCCGCAGCGATTCCTCGGAGCCGAAGGACCTTCGCAGGACCTCCTCCTGGCACTTCCTCGAGGAAATGGCAAAGACGATCGATAACGTGCTGCCCGCGATCGGCAAGCTCCGCGTGATCCGCCAGTGGGCGGGCCTCTACAATATGTCCCCGGACCGCCAGCCCATCTACGACAAGGTGGAGGAAGTCGAAGGCTTCTATGTGGCCTGCGGTTTCAGCGGTCACGGCTTCATGTTCGGCCCCGTCACCGGCACAGTCATGTCCGAGATGATCCTCGGCATGGAGCCCACCATCGACGCGTCGAGGCTCAAGCTCACCCGCTTTGCCGAGGGCAATCTCTTCACCGAGCCTTCGGTCGTATAAGGCGTTTGAGCAACGTCAATTGATTAACACACGGAAAAACCCCGGAAACAAAGCGCTTCCGGGGCTTTTTTAGTTTACTTGACTGCGGGTATCAGACCCATTCCCTGTTGATCTTGATGTAGATGCTCTTGAGCAGCTGAGCAAGCAGCGTATAGACGGCCATCAGGATCACGAGCCAGACGGCGAACGAAGGCACCATGACGGGAAGGTCGAAGAGGTTCGCGACGGCGGTAAAGCCGATCAGCACCGTTGCGAGCACGACGAGCACTGTCGAAAGCGTAAGTTGTTTCGATGCGCGGTCCTGGATGAACGGGATTTTCGGCGTGCGGATCGTGTGGATGACGAAGGTCTGGGAGATGACGCCGAACATGAACCAGCCGCACTGGAAGAAGCCGGCTTTGTCGATGCTGTTGAACTTGAAGATATGCCACATCACGAGGAAGCAGAGAACGTCCAGCACCGTGCTCAAAAGGCCGAAGTACACCATGAATTTCTTGATGCCGGGGATATCCCATTTCTTGGGCAGGCGGATGTATTCATCCTCCACATGGTCGAAGGGCATGCCGAGCTGCGCAAGGTCGTTGAGGATGTTCTGCACGAGGATGTGCAACGGCAGCAGCGGCAGGAAGGGGAGGAATATGCTCGCGATCAGAACGGAGAACATATTGCCGAAGTTGCCGCTGACGGACATCTTGAGGTATTTGGACATATTTGCGAAGGTCCTGCGGCCTTCGATAACACCTTCGTCGAGCACCTTGAGGTCCTTTTCAAGCAGGATGATATCCGCGACCTCCTTCGCAATATCGACGGCGGTATCGACCGAGATGCCGACGTCCGCCTGCTTGAGCGGCAGACTGTCGTTTATGCCGTCGCCCATATAGCCGACTGTGTGGCCGTTCGACTGCATCGCCTTGACGACGCGCTGCTTCTGATACGGCGAAAGCTTGGAGAAGATAGAGCATTTCTCGCATGCGGCCTTGAGCTCGGCGTCGCTCATCGCCTCGACCTGACTGCCCGTGAGGGTATAATCGGTCGGGATGCCGAGCCTTCCGCAGATATTGACCGCAACGCCTTCCGCGTCGCCCGTCAGAACAACGGTGCGGACGCCGTTTCGCGTCAGCGCCTCGATGGCGGCTCCGGCGGAGGGCTTCGGGGGATCGAGGAAGCCGACGAAGCCGATCAGGACCATATCGTTTTCATCATCAACGCCGAAGGTCTCAACGTCGTGCACGTTGTTCTTCTGCGCAACGCCGATGACGCGGATGCCCTCGAGGTTGTTCTCGGTCGCGATCAGCTGCGCGTTTTTGATAAGTTCATCGGTAATGGGCTTGACCTCGCCGTCGATCTCGATAAAGCTGCAGATCGAAAGGATCTCCTCGACCGCGCCTTTCGTGATCAGCTGGCGTTTGCCGCTCTTATCCCGAAGCACGACGCTCATGCGCCTGCGGCTGAAATCGAAGGGGATCTCATCCTCGCGGATATAGGCCTCCTTGAGGTAGGAAAGCTCCTCCTTCTCGGCCCGATTGATGATTGCGACGTCCATAAGGTTCTTGAGACCCGTCTGGAAATAGCTGTTCAGAAACGCGTGGCGTAGGATGCGCTTATCCTCGCGGCCGAGCACGTCCATGTATTTTTCGAGCACGATCTCGTCCTGCGTCAGCGTGCCGGTCTTGTCCGTGCAGAAAACGTCCATCTCGCCGAAGGTCTGGATCGCGCCGAGACGCTTGACGATCGTCTGCTTCTTGGACATGTTGACGGCGCCTTTCGCGAGGGAAGAGGTCATGATGACCGGAAGCATTTCCGGCATGATACCGACGGCGATCGTGATGCCGAACATCAGCGATTCGAGCCAGTTACCCTTGGTTATGAAGTTCGCGATAAAGATGACCGGCACGAGCACGATCATGAACCCGATCAGCAGGCGGCTGATGGAATTGACGTTCTTTTCGTAGCTCGATTTCTCCTGATAGGTGTTGAGGCTCTTCGCCATGGAGCCGAAATAGGTTCGGTTGCCCGTTGTGAGCACGACCGCTTTCGCGCTGCCGGAGACGATGTTGCTGCCCATGAAGCCGATATTGTCCATCTCCGCCATCGCGTCGCTCGTGTTGTCCGGGCCGCTGAATTTCTCCACGGGGTTGCTCTCGCCGGTCAGCTGCGATTGGTCGATGAACAGATCCTTCGTTTCGATGAAGCGGACGTCGCCGGGGATCATGTCGCCGGAAGCGAGCTTGACGATATCGCCGGGGACCGCTTCCTCGATGTCGATCTCCATCTGACTGCCGTTGCGGATGACGTCGATCCTGTTGCTGATCATCATCTTCAGCTTCTGCGCCGCGCTGTTTGATTTCTCGGACTGCACGAACGAGATCACGCCGGAAATGACGATGACGACCACGAGCATAATGAAGGTCGCCCAGTTGGGCTTGTCGGAAAAGATGACGTCCGTGCCGAGCGTCACGAGCGCGACGATGATCAAAACGATGTTGAACGGATTGATGATCGCCTCGCGGATGCGCTTCAGAAGGCTGTTCTCGTTGCCGGCGTCGATGATGTTCCGCCCGTATTCCTCCAGCCTTTCGCTCGCTTCGACCTGGTTTAAACCGTCCTCGCTGATGCCGAGCCGGTCGAGCACCTCGCGGTCCTCCATTTTGCTGTATTCACTCAGCTTCTTTTCAACTTCGATTTTTTGTTCGATGTTGACCTTTGCCATATTTCCTCCCCGAAGACCCCGAAACACGCCTCTCTAACGCGGAATATACCCCGCGCGGCGCGTTTTTCGGCGGCTTCGTTATACCGTTTGATTATAATCGCAAACTGCGGCAAAATCAAGAAGTTTTCCGCCGAAACCGGGGAAAAAAGAACGCGCGGGAAACCGCGGCCGGCAGGACCCGCACCGGACGCTTCCGCGCCGCCGGAACCGGGCTGCCGGTACTTTTTTCTGTACCGCCGGCGCTTGAAACTGCGTGAAGGTTCGGGTATAATATAACTGTATCGAAAGAAGGCTGAGCGGAGGATGCTAGCAGGCATGTCCGCTGCAGCCGAAGAATATCGAACGGTGAGGTTTCAAGATGCAGGAAAATATGAGAGAAGGCAACAAAACAATGCTGCAGGACACGCTTGACATACTTGAGAGAGGGTATTATAAGCTGAATGGAAAGAAGATCAAGCTGAAGCTGAGCCGGAAACAGATGGAGGAGGCGCAGGTCTTCCTTCCGGATGACGTCAAAGCGATAAGCGGAAAGAAGGATTTTGAGCATATCCATGTCTTGGGAAGGTGCCGCTACATCTGCGAGAACATCGATTCGTTCGGCATGGCGCGAAAGATGGCGGACAAGCTTCCCGATGCCTTAACGGGCGAAACGAAACCCGTTCTCGTTTTGAACCTCGCAAACGCGGTCAATCCGGGCGGGGGAGTGCGAAGGGGCGCAAAGGCGCAGGAAGAGGATCTTTGCAGAAAAAGCTCGCTGCTTGTTTCGCTCGAGAGCAAAGCGTCGGCGGCATACTATAATTACAACAGAGCCCTGAACACAAACATGGGTTCCGACGCGCTGATCATCCATCCGCATGTGGAGATCATCAAGGATGAAAACGGAGATCTGCTCGAGGATCCCGTCGTCGTCGCTGTGCTGACCTGCGCCGCGCCGATGCTGATCTGCGGCAGGGAAGGCCTGTCCGATGAGCAGTATGAAGCCCTGGTTTATAACCGCATCATGGGCATGCTGAAGGCTGCGGCTTACCTCGGCTACCGGAATCTCGTTCTCGGCGCGTTCGGCTGCGGCGCTTTCCGCAACGACGCACGCGTGGTCTCCGATCTTTTCTATAAGGCTCTCAAGGATTTCGATCTCGACGGCATGAAGGAAAACGACATGTTCGACAGCATCGGATTCGCCGTTCTAAGCAGAACGCCGGATCAGTATAATTTCAAAGAATTCGCAAGGAATTTCAATGATTTTTACAGGGATGAGGATCGGGCGGCGGCCGACGAAGCGCTTGCGGAGAAGAAGAAAAAGGACGAGAACCTCGACAGGATCAGGGGCTGCATCTTCGGCGGCGCTGTCGGCGACGCGCTCGGCAATCCGGTCGAATTTATGAAGGAAAACGCAATCTTCGCGGAATACGGCAGCAGCGGGATCACGGAATACGAGAAGGACCCGGCAACAGGCAAGGCGCTTATCACGGACGATACGCAGATGACGCTGTTCACGGCGAACGGTCTGCTTGTCGGGGATACAAGAGGAAAGCTGCGCGGGATCCGGGCGATGCCGCGGGCCTATGTCGAAAAAGCATACCGGGATTGGCTGCTGACCCAGGATTCGACGCTGCGGGAAGTCAACAGCCATGAACGGTACACGCCCGAGGGCGGGTACTCCTGGCTGTTGGACGTTCCGGAGCTCTATTCAAGGAGAGCCCCTGGCTGTACCTGCCTTTCCGCGCTGCGAAGCGGCGCCGATCATGAGGATTATGTCGCGGCGAAAATAAACAACAGCAAGGGCTGCGGCGGCGTTATGCGCGTTGCGCCGATGGCGTTTGACAAAAGCCTTCGCGATATAAGGGATTTCGACCGGGAAGCTGCGCAGCTTGCAGCGATCACGCACGGCCACTCGCTCGGCTATATGCCCGCAGCGGTGCTCGTCCATATCATCAACAGGATCGTATTTCCTGCGGGCGGAAAGCGAACGCTGAAGGACATCGTGCTCGAAGCGAAGGACACCGCCAATGAGCTGTTCGCGGGCGATCCGAATCTTCCGGAGCTGGACCGCATCATCGATCTCGCCGTGGAGCTTTCCGAAAACTGCGATCCCGACCTTGAGAACATCCACCGCCTCGGCGAGGGCTGGGTCGCGGAGGAGACCCTCGGCATAAGCCTCTACTGCGCGCTGCGTTATCAGAACGATTTCTCCGCGGGCGTCATCGCCGCCGTCAATCACAAGGGCGACAGCGATTCCACCGGCGCCGTGACGGGCAATATCCTCGGCGCGTGGCTCTGCTACAGTGCCATTGAAGACAAGTGGAAGCGGGATCTTGAGCTTGCGGATGTGATCCTCGAGATCGCGGACGATCTGTGCCACGGCTGTCAGATGTCGGAATACGGCAGTTATCATGACCCGGACTGGGTGGAAAAGTACGTTCACATGCATCGCCCGATGCATCAGTGATAAACGGTTTTCTGCCGGAGAGACAAGGGAGAAAACGGGCATTTTCAAACTGATATGGGAGAAAGCAAGTATGCAGAAAGAGCAGGGCATTGCTTTGTTCGCTTCATGCTCCATATGATTGCGGCGGTGCCGCAAAAGAATTCAACAAACAAAATCGGAGGGCTTTGAACCGGCCCTCCGATTTTTATAAAAAGATCACTGTTTTTTGAAAAGCACTTTGAAAGAATCCCTCAATCTTTGGTGCCTGATCTCGGTCGCGTCGAAACGCACCGTCTTGAAAGCGAGCTGCATGATCGGTCCGGCGCAGACAGCGCAGAGGATCGTGCCGAGCCCGACGGGGCCGCCGAGCAGCCAGCCGATAAACGTTGCCGAACCGAGGATAAACACGCTCACAAGCCCGATTGGGACCCGCCTGACGCGTTTCGCGAGGCCGACAAGCAGCGTATCGCGCGGACCGCAGCCGAGGGAGGCGATCATATAGATGTACTGCGTATATGCAAGAATGATCAGCCCGGCGAGCAAAACCGGGATCGACGTCCACAGAGTTTGGCACGGCGGCACCAGCTTTGTCCAGTTGAAGAAGTCGACGGCCTTTCCGACCACTATGGCGTCGATGAACATGGAGATGCCGACCGGCTCTTTCATCAGAATATCAACAAGCAGTATCGTGACGGATACCGCGATGGACGCAGTGCCGTAGAGGATACCGAAGGTCTTCGAAAGGCCGAGGCTCAGAACGTCCCATGGCGCCGCGCCGATGTTGGCCTGAATGGTCAGATAGATCCCGAATCCATTGACAAACAGGCTGACGATCGCGATCAGCATATTGATGATTATCGCTCCGGGCGTCCCATTTTCCCGCAGGGTATGCAGTTTTTCGCTCATTCTTCCCATGAGGTTAATTGTACCCGAAAAAGCGCCGTTGTCAATGCATTGTTCGGCAGGATGATCGAACAATGTTCGCCGCCGGGGATCAGGATCCTCGACCATGACGCGCTTACGGACGTGCTCGCGGGTAGGGCGTTAAGCGTGTATCTGAATTGTCATTAAACCCATGTCGGGAGAGGACGATGCAGCAGCTGCAGAAAACACCGCTGCCGCAGCTGATGCAAACCTGTTCAATGAGACTGTATGAAAAATGTGTGAAAACTCAGCAGGGTCTTCACACATTTTCAGCATTGATTTCTTTTATTGAAATTTGGAATCATTCAGTCCGGCGCGGGAAAACAAACGTCAGCTTTTCTCTGTCAGATATGTTCAGGGCTGTATGCACGCTTTATCTCAACCGGAAAAAGTATGTAAGCTGCGGCTCGTCATCGGTTCCGCATGTCAGGATCGTATGGATCTCGCCGATCATCTGACCGATGTTCAGCGTTTGCTGATACATGCTCTCGCGCGTGCACCAGACCGCACCGTTTTTAACGGCGCTGAGGTCGCCCATAAGCGGATTGAGAGCAAGGAATTCATCGAGCGATGAGACCTCGCCGCCGATCGTCGAGTTATAGATCACGACGTCGGCGCCGCGCGCGGTCGCGAAGAAGGTCTCCATCTCGACGTTGACCGTCGCCATCGCGCTGGAGTCGCCGAGGTCCGAGAAGGCGTAATGCCCTCCGGCAAGCTCGATCATGCGGCTGACGTAATCGCCGGATTTGCGCGCGACGGCGTAGCCCGTGCCGCTGATGCGGAAGAACGCGACAGTCTTGCCGGTATCAGTGCCGCTGACGGAGTTCATCAGCCGCACCTGCTCGTTAAAGAGCGATTCGGCCTTTTCTTCGCAGCCGAGTAAAACGCCATAGAGCTTGATCCATTCGGTGCGCCCGAGCGGGTGCGTTTCATAGCTCGAACGGTCGATAAGTACGGGTACGCCGAGCTTTTCGAGCTGCGCCTTCACGTCCGAAGCGTGGCCGATCATGCCCGATTCGATCGCGAGCGGGCAGTTTTCCCGAAGGATCAGCTCGTAATCGGGCTGGGAGTATTTGCCGGCGTAGAGGATATCGCCGCGCTCCATTGCAAGGCGCGCGTTCTCCACGTACCAGCCCTCGGCCTTCGTGCCGGAAAGCCGGATCGCGTCGAGCCTGTCAAGCCCGTCGAACAGGCACATTACGGCGGTCGCAGCGAGATAGATATTCCTGATCGGCTGCTGCAGAACGACGATATCGTCCGCGATCCCGTTCAGCGCGGAAGCTCCTTCCGGAACGACGAGGAAGCGGCCGCCTTCGTTTATTGAGATCAGCTTGAGCCCGCCGTCGTATTCCTCGATCGAAAACTCGTGTGCGAATGAAAGCTCCGTTTTAGACACGGGTTCCCATCCGTTGCCGAGGCCTTCAGGAGATTGCTTTTGCCCGCATCCGAACACGGAAAGCGACAGAAGCAGGCAGAGGATGATCAGGACTATTCGTTTCATACGGGCTCCTTAAAGAATTCCGATAAAACTTCTGCGCATGCCAAACGATGACACGCGCAGAAGCCGCACGGAGGTTTATAAATTCAAAAGTCAGTTGGCTTTTTGAAGCGTCGAACCGTCGAAATGCAATACGTATTCGATGGTATGCGGCTCGCTCATGGCGGTGGTCAATGCGGAAACATTCATATCCGCGTCGAGCGTCACCGGGATCTCGAAGGTCGAGTTTCCCTCGGTGTTCACGGGCTTATACTCAACGCCGTTCACGGTCATATTTTCGTAATGCTTGCTCGACCAAACGACTGTAGCGGTCATTACGCCGTCCTTGACGGTGATCTTCGCGGGGCTTTCGATGCTCGCCTTGCCGCTGCCGCCGGTAAGGGTGACGGCGCAGGTGTAGCTGCCATCCTCGAGCTTGAGAACGGGGTTCGAAACGGAGACCTTGTGGTCGTACCACTTGCCCTTTGTGCCGACGAGCGCGCAGTCGAATTCCCGATCGAGATACGGCACGGGGATATCGAAGCCATAGACTTCCTCGGTCGTGCCGTCTTCATAAGTAACGGTGTCGACCGTGGGCTCGATAAGCTTCGCGCCGTCCTTCTGCGCTTCCTCGGCTGTGCCGCGGAACAGGTTGACCGTGTTCTTCGAAGGCATCGTGATATGGATGGTCATTTTGCCGTCCTTAACGGTCAAAACGCCCTTGCCGTGATGCGCCTCGTTGACGTGGAACATGCTGCCGTCGGTCTTGAAATCGGCAGTGTAAACTCCGTCGGCGATCGGCGCTTTTTCAGCTGCGGCATCGCCGCCCTGCTTCTGCCCGCAGGAGGAGGACAGAAGACAGAGGACGGCGATCGCAACAACCAGTATGAAGGATTTTATTCTGATCATTGTAAAATATTATTTCACGGTGTCGATAATAGCCTGGGTATGAGCGACATAGAGCGCCTGAACTGCTGCAAGGCGGCCGAGACCGGCGATCTGGCAATCGATCTTCTCAAACTTCTTCGATGCGGTGAACATGGAGAGCCAGGATTCCGCATCCTCGGGATCCGCCATATCGTTGTTGGCGTGATCGCCCGCAACGACCATCAGGGGACGGAGAACGACGTTCTTATAACCCGCTGCGGCAACCGCTTCGATAACGTTCTCGCAGGCGGTCTCCTCGGGCTCACCTTCAACGGTGCCGATGAAAACGTTCTTGTAGCCGAGGGTCTGCATCTGTGCCTGCATCTGGGAATAGGTCACCTTCGCGTTGTGGGAGGTGCCGTGACCCATGAGAACGAACGCAACGCCAGCGGCGTCCGCTTCTTCGACGGAACCGAAACCGGCATCGGCAGCAGCGGCGGCGACGACGGCCTTCGCGACGGCTTCCTTATCGGCATTGATAACGGAAGCATCCGCGCCGACTTCACCGAGAAGGGGCTCGGCGACGACGATCTTTTCGATCTTATCCTGATACTTGGCAACGGCCTCCATCAGCTCGTCATACTCGGCGCCGTGCATGAGGTGGGTGGGCTGGATAACGAGGACCTTTACGCCGTTTGCGACAGCGCGCTCAAGCGCTTGATCCATATTGTCGATCTTTTCGCCGTCACGGGCCTGGACATGATTGATGATGATCTGCGCGGTGAAGGCGCGGCGGACGGACCAATCGGGGAACGCTTTTGCGAGAGCATCCTCGATGCCCTTGATATCGAGCGCGCGGCTGTCATTGAACGAGGTGCCGAAGGAAACCACGAGCAGCTCCTTCTCGCCGATGCTGTCGGCATTGCGGGGATCGTCCTTCGAGGCGTCGCCGGTGTCCCTGCCGAAGTAATCGGGATCGGCTTCTTCGCCCTCGACAAGAGCTTTCTGCTCGTCGGTGAGCTTGTCCCAGGCGGCCTTCGCGGCGGCGCACTGCTCGTCGGTCTTGTCGGTACGGGTCTGGACGTAGATTGCGTCGATCAGAGCCGCGACTTCGTCCGCAAGCTCTTTGTCGGTCTTGTCGGACTTATTGGCGCAGGCGGCGATGCCGGCGACCATGAGGACGGCGAGGACCATGCTGATGATCTTAACGATGGTTTTCATTTTAGTTCCTCCAAAAAATTTTATTTCCGGTCCTTTTCGAAAGGGCTTTGGAACAGGCGGAGAAATAAGCATTCGGGAGAAATCAAAAGGCAGAAGCTATATCAGCCCCTGCCGGATACGTGCGCAAACACAGCAACTTGGCGCCCCCAAGCCGGGGGAGCGCATCAAAAGCACACATCCAAGCAGGTCTCCTGACTCACGCATCAAGCAAAGCACGCACAGCCTTCTCAAGGTTTCCCTCAATGACCGACTTTCGTCTAAAGGCGGGCTTCTACGCGCATACAGTGGCGGTACCGTTCCGGATTCACACCGGATTCCCTATTCTCCCATCAAAGCCCGGGGGCCTTGACGAGCACTCAAACGCTTATTCAGTTCGCTAAAAGAATAACGCAGAGCGCGCATTTTGTCAACACAGTTTTTATTGCTTTTCGGTATATTTTATTTCCAGACCCGACTGCTCCGCGCTTGACAAATGCGCTTTGCGATAATACAATAGCATTGTTAATAAAGAACAGCTTCAAGTGCTCCGCAAGGCTTCGCTGCCATGCGGGGAGAATAGACAACCGGGTGCAACTCCCGGGCGGAACCGCCGCCGTGAGCGCGGAGGCAGGGCGCAGGACGAAAGTCGGCCATTGGAAGATCCTTTCCGAGAAGGCGCGCCCGCTGCCGATGATGCGCAAGCCGGAAGACCTGCTTGAAGAAAGAGCTTTGCCGAAGGTATGAAGGCAGAGTTGATTTTAATTGCTGCGGAAACACGGCCGCGCAGGCATTTTTGCCTGTGCGGCCTTTCTTATTTATCGGAGGCAGGAATGGAAAAGGACAAAGCGGCGCGTCGGGGGATGGGCAGGTTTTCGCTCGTGATCTGCCTTCTTTTTGCGCTTCTCATTATCGCCCTCGCCCTCAATCTCGCCGTCGGCTCGGTTCGCCTGAGCCCGAATGAGATACTGGATCTTCTCAAAAACGGTCGGAACGCATCCACCGAAAGCCTGATCGTTTTCAATATCCGCATCCCGCGAATGTGCCTTGCCGCGATACTCGGCGGCGCGCTCGCGGTCTCGGGCTTCCTGCTCCAGAGCTTTTTCAGAAATCCGATCGCCGGACCGTTCGTGCTGGGCATTTCCTCCGGAGCCAAGATGATAGTCGGAATCACGATGATCTTTCTTGCGGGCAGCATCAGTTTGAGCCCCGCCGTGCTCGTTATCGCGGCATTTATAGGCTCGCTGCTCATAACCGCCGTCGTGCTGCTCTTCTCGCAGAAGGTGAGAAATATGGAGCTCCTGCTCGTCGTCGGCATAATGGTCGGTTATATCTGCTCCGCCGTCACCGATATGGCGGTAACGTTCGCAAGCGAGCAGGACATCGTCAATCTCAAATACTGGTCGATGGGCACCTTTTCCGGCAAGGGCTGGGATTCGGTCGTCACCGCGGCGCTGATCTGCACTCCCGCGCTCATTGCCTCGTGGCTCCTTTCAAAACCGATGGGCGCATACGCCCTCGGCGAAGGCTACGCAAAAAGCATGGGCGTTGCGGTAAAGCCCTTCCGCCTTGCGCTGATACTTCTTTCGAGCCTGCTCTCCGCGTGCGTGACGGCGCTCGCGGGTCCGATCTCGTTCGTCGGGATCGCCGTGCCGCATATCACAAGGACACTGCTGAAAAGCTCCAAGCCCGCGCTCGTCATTCCCGCCGCGTTCCTCGCGGGGGCGGTGTTCTGCCTGTTCTGCGACCTGATCGCGAGGACGGTATTCTCGCCGACGGAGCTCAATATCGGCACTGTCACGAGCATTTTCGGCGCGCCGGTCGTCATCCTCATGATGGTGGACCGCAGAAGGAGGGCAGGGCAATGACGGCATTTTTCGAAACAAACGGCCTTGCCGTCGGCTATAACGGCAAAACGCTGATCCGCGATATAGATATCGCCCTCAATAAAGGCGGGATCCTCACGCTTATCGGGCCGAACGGTTCCGGCAAATCAACGATACTCAAGACCGTCGCACGCCAGCTTGCGGCGATCCGCGGTTCCGTGACGGTCGAGGGTTCGGAGCTCTTCAGAATGAGCGCCAAAGAGGTCGCGAAAAAGCAGGCGGTGGTGCTGACGGAGCGCATTCGCCCTGAACTCTATACGGTGCGCGACCTCGTCGGCCTCGGCCGCTATCCTTATACCAACATGGTCGGCCGCCTCACCGATGATGACAGGCGCATCGTCGACGAATGCCTCGCGCTCGTCCACATAAAGGACCTTGCGAAGCGCGATTTTATGACGCTTTCCGACGGACAGAAGCAGCGGGTCATATTAGCCCGCGCGCTTGCTCAGCAGCCGGAGCTGCTCGTGCTCGACGAGCCAACGGCATACCTCGATATCAAGCACAAGACGGAGCTTCTCTCCCTGCTCCGTTTTCTCGCGAGGGAACGCGGCATGACCGTCATTATGAGCCTGCATGAGATCGACCTCGCGGCTAAGGCTTCCGACCTGCTGCTCTGCGTAAAGGGCGAGACAATCGCCGCCTTCGGCACGCCCGATGAGGTCCTGCGTTCGCTTCCGGTGGAGGAGCTTTACGAGCTTGAAAAGGGCTCGTACGACCCCGATTTCGGTAGCGTGGAGCTTGAAAAAACCGAAGGAAAACCTCGGGTTTTCGTTATTGCCGGAGCGGGACATGGCATACCCGCTATGCGGTCGCTTCAAAGGGAGCGCGTGCCTTTTGCCGCAGGCATACTCTTTGAAAACGACGTGGATGCGCGGGTCGCGAAAAAGCTCGCGGAAAAGGTCGTGATCGCTCCTGCGTTCGAACCGATAAGCGAAGAACTCTTTGAAAAAGCGAAAACTCTGATGTTCGCATGTGAAAAAGTTATAGACGCGGGCACGCCCGTCGGCACATTTAACGAAGCGAACGGACGGCTTCTTGCGCTTGCACGGGAAAAAGGACTGTTAAAGAATGAGTAAAAATACCGAAAAAGTGAACCGGGTGCTGATCGCGGGAACGAATTCCGGCTGCGGAAAGACGACCGTTACGCTTGCCGTGCTTACGGCGCTGAAAAAGCGCGGAGTTTCGGTCGCCTCCGCCAAATGCGGGCCGGATTACATAGACCCGATGTTCCATCGGAGCGCTTTGGGCGTGCCGAGCACCAACCTCGATCCCTTCTTTTTCGATGAAAATACGCTCCG
>JAEEGL016787273.1_pt1 | contig 13437 bp, 11 predicted proteins | sample 9134231 | NCBI WGS metagenome assembly JAEEGL01 (sample SAMN16246548, study PRJNA631951) | gut metagenome | biome: gut microbiome; feature: rumen; material: fiber-attached | host: Bos | place: Iran: Karaj | collected 2018-10 | reverse complement strand
CAGGCAGCCTATGCCTTTGCCTGCCGTTTCTATCTTTATTGGGAGAAATGGGAAGAGGCCGAAAAATGGGCCGACAAACTTCTTGGCAGTGATCCTTCCTCGCTTCTGCGCGACAATGAGTATGCCGGGAAACTGCCCTACGACTACGACAACATGTGCAGGCATTACATCGACGCCTCCTTGAATTGCAACCTGCTGCTGGCCACCAGCTATTCCTATATCGGACTGGCCACAGGGCCTTTCTATACCTATTCCAGGTATTCCCATGACGAGTATCTGGCCACGCAGGAAGACGTGCTTGCCGCGAACGTATGGGGCAAACATCCCCTTTTCGTCACAGCCTATCCTTTCCGTACAGACAACATCAACCTGGTTATCTTTTTCCGTTCTCCGTATCTATTTGAATATATCGACGAGGTGGCGGGCATCGGCTATATCCACTCCGACAGCCCGCTCTTCACAACGGATGAATGCCTTCTGAACCGCGCGGAGGCCAGAATCCTGCAAGGCAAATATGACGCAGCGGTGGCCGATCTCAACCTGTGGTGCCGGAATATGATAGACAATCCGGATGAATTGACCGCAGAGAGCATCAGAGACTTCTACAACGAAGCCGCCTACAGTTACGACAAGGATTACATGACCGGTACGGTCAAGAAACACCTGCATCCTTCATTCGAAATTGGGGAGGAGGGGTCCTTGCAGGAGTGCCTGCTGCAGTGCGTGCTGGGCTTCCGCCGCATCGAGATGCTCCAGAGCGGCCACCGCTGGTTCGACGTGAAGCGTTACGGCATCGAGATTCCCCGGCGTATTCTGGACATCGAAGGATATCCCACCGAACTGGTGGATGTCCTCAAGACGGACGATCCAAGGCGGGCCATCCAACTCCCCGCCAAGGTGATATCCGCCGGCATGGAAGCAAACCCGAGAAAATAAGGAGTTGACAATGAAAAAGTTATATATATATTCCTTCCTTTTGGCCGCCCTCTGTGCCGGAGCCGCGTCCTGCAGCAAAGACAGCATCGAGGAGGAGAGCGTCATTGTGGACAGCGTGCTGCAGAAAAACGACTTCGACCGCTGGCTGGACGCCAATTTCCTGATTCCTTACAACATCGAGTTCAAATACCGATACGAAGGCAACGAATCGGACCTTCCCTATCGTACCGTCCCGGCCGAATACCATCAGGCCGTGAAGATGGCACATTTGGTCAAATACGTCTGCATCGATTCCTATGTGAAAGCCGGTGGTACGGAATTCGTGAAGATGTATTTTCCCAGAATGTTCTATTGCATTGGCACCTGGGAGTTCAACAGCGACGGCACCTATACCCTGGGCCACGCCGAGAATGGCAACCTCATCATGCTGGCCGGAGTGAATTATCTCGACGAGGTGATAAACGAAAGATTCCAAACTCGGCTACGGAGCAATCTCAAGGCCTATTACCTCAAGACCATCCTGCACGAGTTCACCCATATCCTGAACCAGACCAAGAAGTATCCTTCCGCCTTCGCCCAGGTGACGCCCGGCTATGTGCTGAGCGACTGGGCGAACCAGCCCGGAAACGCAACCCATTACATCAAGGGGTTCATTACGGACTATGCCATGTATTCGGAAGAGGAAGATTTTGCCGAGATGCTGAGTGAGTACCTGCTCACGCCGCAGGAGGACTGGGATGCGATCAAGGACCTCCGATACTATACGACGACTCCCGACGGAAGTGTTACGATAGCGGCGATAAGCGATGGAGATGGTTTCAATCTCATCTGTGCCAAACTGGAAATCGTGAGAACTTACATGAAGGAGGTCTTTTCCATTGACATCGACGCCCTCCGCGACGACATCCAGGACAGGATAGAGATGATCGTGAAGGGTTATGCCGACCTGGACAACCTGGGTGTATAAAAAACTGCTGCCATGACGAAGATTTCCAGATATCTGTCTGTTGCCTGCCTAGCGATAGTTATTTCCGTTTTCCTTCCCTCGTGCACCAAGGATGACGAACCGTTGTTTGACAAGGCTTCGTCCGTGCGGGTGAAAGAATACCAGGACAATCTGCGCTCCGTTCTCCTTTCCGCCAAAGAAGGCTGGGTACTCAACCTGTTCCCAGACTGGGACTATGGCGGATATGCCTTTACCTGCAAGTTCGACTCTTCGATGGTGAGCATCCGTTCCGACCTCTACTCCACTGACAGCAAGTTCAAGATTGACGAGGAAGAGTCCGGAACCTACAACATCCTCTACGACAATGGGGTAACCCTTGTTTTCGACGGATTCAACCGCTTCCTCCACTACTTCTCCGTGCCTGATTTCAATCTTCCCGGTTCCCTCGGCGGAGACTTCGAGTTCGTGGTGGACCGCGTGACGGATTCCCTCATCACCGTCCACGGCAAGATTTCGGGCAATACCATGTACATGCGACAGCTATCCGTATCCCCGGAGGAATATCTTTCCTGCCAAAAGACGAATATCGAAGACCTCTCTTCCATCACCGTCCTGGAGGGCAGCCTCGGAACGGAACCGTTCGAAGGCCGCCTGGACCCGGAATACAGGCAAGTGAGATTCACGGCTCCCGGCGATACCGTGGAAACTTCCGCCCCCTTCGTCTTTACGATGGACGGGATAGAGTTCCGGGACAGCCTCCGTTACGGCGGCGTGGACTTCTCCTCCCTTTCCTTCGATTATACCTCGGGCAATTTTTCCGGTGTGTCTTCCGACGGCACGGCTATCTCTATCTCCGGCAGACGCCGGTCGAACTATACGCTGTATGATGATTTCGTTTATGGAAACGGCTTCAGGATGAAAATCGGCACCGATTCGGCCCACTCCGACTCTCTCGATGTCCAGGTGGACCTTTATCGCGTGTCGGTGGATGGCGTTCCCGGTTTCCTGATGGCCGGACTCAATCCCTATTACAACATATTCCTTTCGTACAACAAGACATATGGCTGGCTGGAATGGAAAAGCCAGGAGATCGGGGAGGCTACTCTGGATGAAACCGGTGAGGAAGTGATTGTCCTCCTCTGTCCTTCGAACTCGAAATCCGGCGTTTCTACCAGAAACCTTGACGTCGGCATGGTCATTGAACCCGACCCCAATGCTCCTGCCGGAGTGACCCGGATGATAATCCATAGCAATGGCCGGCATATTACGGGCAGATACACTGATTACGGAGAGGTCGATTGCTACATGCCCTGCGTTTCTTCCAAGGGGGGTAGCCTGATGGGCCACTTAGTGAACCCGCAGCTCAACATTATCGGAACGGAGGACTGCAACATCTGGCATCCCACGTCGCTGACAAAGGATCAATAAAGTGGGGTCTTCATGAACCGTCGGACAATCCTGTTTTGCCTTTTGGCCTGCAGCCTGCTCCTGCTTCAGGCCTGTCATCGTCCCCTGTCTTCTCATGTCGACCTTTTCCAGGGGACGTCCGGTTTCGGCCACTGTCACCCTTGCGCCTCCTGGCCGATGGGGATGGTATCGGCGGGCCCGCAGACGGGAAACTGCGCGTGGGAATATACGGGCGGCTACCAGTACCCGGATACGACCCTGCAGGGATTCAGTGTCAACCGGCTGAACGGGGTCGGAAGCGCCGACCTCGGGGACCTGCTGGTCCTTCCCTTCTGCTCCGGTTTTCTCCCTGAGAGGCGGACCAGTCATTTTGAAAAGGATTCGGAACAGGCGGAACCGGGTTACTATCAGGTCTATCTGGATGAAGCCGGGGTCCTGGCCCGCATGGTCGCGACGGAACATTGCGCCCTTGAACAATTCCGGTACGATCAACCCACGCAGGCAAGGCTGCTGGTGGATCTCCAAAGCGGAATCGTCTCCCGGCCGGAGCGACTGGCCAGAAAAGTGGAATGGTCCTGTCAGGACACTTCGGACCCCTATCGGCTTACGGGCGAAACGCACACGCGGGGATGGGTGGACAGGACCTATTTCTACTGTATGGAATTCAACGCACCTTATGCCGTTGAAACGGTGCTTTCGGCCCGGGATACTCTTGAGCGGGCGCCACGGATGGTGCTGGCCTTCGACCTGGAAGGGAAAAAAGAACTTGCCGTCAAGATTTCGATCTCACGCCAAAGCGTGGACGCGGCGCGGGAGAACCTGGCGGCAGAATTGCCGGACTGGAACCTGAAAGCCGCCCGGGGCCGGGTCGCCCAAGCTTGGGAAGAACTGTTTTCCCGCATCCAAATCGAAGGGACTGACGAGCAGAAGTGCCTGTTTTACAGTGCCATGTACAAGCTCTTCATCCACCCGGACAACATTGCCGATGCCGGAGAGAAGCCGCATTACTCGACCTTCTCCCTCTGGGATACCTACCGGGCGGCGCATCCGCTTTATACCCTGGTGGCTCCCGAGAAGGTGGACGATTTCGTCGGATCGATGCTGGACCAGTACGACGAGCAGGGATTCCTCCCCATCTGGTCGCTTTGGGGCATTGAGAATTACGGCATGATCGGAAATCATGCCGTCCCCGTCATCGTAGATGCTTTCCTGAAAGGTTTCAGAGGCTTCGGCGCTGAGCGTGCCTACGAAGCCGTACGGACTTCACTGACTACGCCCTTGCCGAAAACGGACTGGCGGCTTTATGACCGCTATGGCTATTTCCCGTTTGATATGGTGCCGGAAGAGAGTGTCTCACGGACGCTGGAGTGCTGCTACGACGATTATTGTGCATATCTGTTCGCTCAGGCGTTGGGAAAGGAAGAGGATGCGGAATTCCACTTGCGGCGGGCAGGCTATTACCGCAACTTGTTCGATTCAGATACAGGCCTGATGCGGGGACGGGATTCGCAGGGACGCTGGCGGACGCCGTTCAACTTTTATACGACTTCCCACGCAGGGACGGCCGGCGGAGATTATACGGAGGGGAATGCCTGGCAATATACCTGGCACGTCCAGCATGACGTGGAAGGATTGATCGGCCTGTTAGGGGGGCAGGAGCGGTTCTGTGAGAAACTTGACACCCTGTTTACGTTCAGCCGGGACATCCGCAACGACGGATTCAGCGACGACGTTACAGGCCTGATCGGGCAGTATGCCCATGGCAATGAACCCAGCCACCATGTGGCTTACCTGTACGCCCTGGCCGGTCGGCCGGATCGGACACAGGAGCTCATCCGGACCATCTGCAAGACCCAATACCGCCCCGGGCCGGAGGGCCTGTGCGGCAATGACGATTGCGGACAGATGTCGGCCTGGTACATTTTCTCGGTGCTCGGCTTCTATCCGGTCAATCCCTGTGGCGGGGACTATGTGCTCGGTGCACCGCAACTTCCGTCCGCGACCCTGCAACTGCCTGGCGGCAAGACGTTCCGCATGGTGGCGGAAAACCTGTCTGAAGAAAACCTGTACGTGGAAAAGGTCCTGCTGAACGGCGCTCTTATCGAAGGGCCCCTCATCCGGCATGCCGACATCCTCGCGGGCGGAGAACTCCGGTTCATTATGACGGACCGGCCAACGATTTGATTCTTTACAAAATGAATACGATGGAACCTTACTTGATCAGACGTATAAAAGCGCCCCTCCGGATCGACGGGTCGCTGGACAAGGATGTTTGGAAAAATGCGGAAAAGTCGCCTCGCTTCGTGGATGCCGTAGGCGGTACCCCGGGCATTTATGATACGCGTGCGGCTATCCTTTGGGACGACGAGGCGCTCTACATCGGGTTCTGGGTGGAAGAGCCCTATCCTTCCGCAACGCTGACCGAGCGGGACAGCCTCTTGTGGGTCGAGAACGACCTGGAAGTGTTCATCGCCGGGGAAGATACTTACTATGAATTGGAACTGAATGCCTTAGGTGTCATCTACGAGGTGTTTTACCTCTGGCAGGATGCCTATCCGCGGTTCGGCCCGGACGGTGGTCTCGTTTCGGGAAAGCCTTATTTCGCCAAGGAGCGGTTTGACATCCTGCGTAGCGGAGCCGTGAGTTTCGGCGGCAATTTCGACCGCCATGATGCGTATTTCTGGACCGGCATCAACCCGCGGGGGCTGCGCTGGGTCTACCGGAACTGGGATTTCCCGGGACTGGAAGTCGCCGTCCGGATCGACGGCAAGCTGAACGATCCGTCCGTGGTGTCCAAGGGGTGGACGGCAGAACTGAAATTTCCCTGGAAAGGCTTTGCCGACATTTTCGGAAAAGAATCCGTCTCCCCGGTCTCCGGCGACGAACTCCGCCTTTTCCTCGGACGCTATAACCTCTTCCATATCAATGGAGAGCCGGTCAACGCGGGCTGGAGCTGGCATCCCGTCGGCGTGGCCGACAACCACAACCCCGAGCGATTCGGGACTTTCCGGCTGACTTGACGGATTCTCTTTTTTGAATTATCTATTTTTTTTATAAATTGCAGAAATTTTAGGAATCCATACCGTGCTGGCCAACGAGATTTCTGCACAGAAATTCGGAAGAATGTTCATGCAGTGGCGGGGAAAATTCTCCGCCATTGCACAGAGTTATGTGCACGATTCCGTTGCCGCCGAAGACATCGTTTCGGAATGCTTCCTCTCTTTCTGGTCCAAACGGGCTGAAATCGAACTCAAGACCGTCCCGGAAGCCTATATCCTCCAGTCAGTCAAGAACCGGTGCCTCAACTGGCTGCGTGACAGGCAGTCGAAAATGCGTCGCGAGCAGAGTCTGGATTCCCGCAGCCTCCGGGCCATCGAGGCGGAAATCTCGGCCCTGGAAGGGGAAGATTTCGGCGCCCTTTTCAGCGCCGAGGTCGAAAGAATCTTCAAGGAACGCCTCGCAGCATTCCCTTCCCTTACCCGGGACATTTTCCTTTCCAGCCGTTTCGATGGAATGACCTACGAAGAAATCGCGACCAGATACGGTGTCTCACCACGCAAGGTCAAGCGTGAAATCCAACGGGTTCTCGCAGATATCCGCATCGCCCTTGCGGATTACCTTCCGCTGCTGCTGGTGTTCCTTCCGCAGCTTTTCCACAGGAATTGAGTCTCTGCCCCTGCTCCATCGGGGAAACCGGGGAATAATCGCTTACAGGAAAATTTCGACGACCAGCAACAGGGTTATCAGGACATCGAACCAGCCCCAGCCATCAGAATCCACGACGGTGTCGCGGGGAGGGGCGGGAAGGCTGTAGTTTGACTCGACGTGATAGCAGTCCCCTTCCTGGTCCAGGTAGAAACGGGCTTGCCGACCCTTCTTGGGCGAGGCTTCCGGATCCAGGATATCGTATTGGGGATCATCATAGTCCGCAGTGGACTCGTACACCAGGATACTGCCGCCCCGGCCGTCTTCGTCGATACGGTCCGGATTGCCCATCGCAGCGATGATGTCCTGGGCGGAACAGCCCCGCCAGGAGGGGGTATAAGTCTGTCGTGAAGCTTTCCTAGTCGTTGAACAGGAAACGGCCGCCAGCACGATAGCCAGCAGGATAAACAATCGATTCTTCAACATCCGTTCTCAGGTTTTTCCCTTCCTGTCCGTGCAAGAAACATACCGTCCGGGCTAAACGATTTCCCGTCCGCCGACAAAAACGCGGGAAACGTTGACGTTGTCGTCGAAAAGGACGATATCTGCGTCGCAGCCGGGCGCGAGGCGGCCCTTGGAAGAAAGGCCGAGGATGCGAGCGGGCGTAGCGGACATCATCCGAACCGCGGCTTCGAGACCGGCGGCGCGGGCCATCGTACGCACCAGCCGGTCGGCGGTGGCGACGCTTCCGGCCAGGCTGGTCCTGTCCGGTTTCAGGGCGACGCCGTTCTCCAGGATGAACTTGAGTCCGTTGTCCTTGCTGCCCTGGACATATTCCCCGTCCGGGAGGCCGGCCGCCCGGATGGCGTCGGAGCACAAGGCCACCTTGTCGGCCCCCTTGATGCGGACCACCAGGCGCAGGATGTCGATGGGAAGATGCACCCCGTCGGCAATCACTTCAATGTCGTAGTCCTGCAGGTATCCCGCCTCCACGGCGCCCGCATAGCGGCTGTACCCGCGCTTGACGATCGTGGACATCGCGCAGTAGAAATGCGTCATCAGTGAATAACCGTGCCGGAAAGCCTCCTCACAGCAGGCGCAGGAGGCGTCGGTGTGCGCCACGGCGGCGACGATGCCGCGCCGGCGCAGTTCCTCGCCGAGGCCGAAGCCGCCTTCCAGTTCAGGCGCAGCGCTCACCCGGACGATCTCCGGAACCGCATCCAGGAGCGGAAGATACTCCTCCGGCGTGGGCGTGAGGAGCAAGCTTGCATCCTGCGCCCCCGCCTTGGCCTGGGAAAAGAACGGGCCTTCGAAGTGAAGGCCAACGAATTGGGCCCCCGAGGTGTTCAGCGGCAGGGCTTCCCGATAAGCCCGGACCGCCCGTTCATAATCGGCCTTGGGAGCCGTTGCGAACGAAGGGGCCATCGCAGTCGTGCCGTGAAGGGCATGACCGTGAGCCGGTTCGAGGAAGGCCTCCACCGTCCCGTCCAGGAAATCATGCCCCCAGCCGCCGTGGACGTGCATGTCGATGAATCCCGGGGAAATGTATGCTCCGCCGGCATCGACCACATCGCCCTCAGGCGCCTGCGACTCCGGGACGATGGCGGAGATCCGCCCGTCCCTGACCACTAGGGCCAGCCCGGTGCGGGTTCCTTCCGGCAGCAGAAGGCGCCCGCCGCGAAAGACCGTCACCATTACTCCTTGACTTTCAGGACTTCGCCGGCTTCCCTGGCCACCGTCTCCTTCCAAAGGTCGGTATATCCCGGCCAGCCGATGGAGGCGGGCTGGCCCTCGGAATACTCGGAGTGCTTGAAGGAGCCGTCCTCGTTCTGGGGCTTGACGTTGCCGTCCATGAACTTCACAAGCAGTTCCTCCTCCAGCGCGACCCAGGCAGCGAACTGGTCCTGCGCGGTCTTCACCGTATAGTCCGTGACGAATTTCGTCACCTTGGCGAACGGCTTGCGGGCCATCATCACCTCCCGCTTGGAGGCAAGCTTGTCGTGGATCTTCACCACGACGCTGTTGTACATCACTACGGCCGCGCTGTCCACCGAATGGGTCTTGTGCTCCATCTGGTCGATTTCGAACGCATCGATCTTCTCCCGCACGTACGGAGCCATCTGGTTGTACATCTTGTAACAGGCGTTGGAGACGCGGTTATTGATCCAGAAGGAGGCTGTGGGGGAATAATGCAAGAGGTCGCCGTTTCCCACCCGGAAGCATTCCGGAACCTTGGTCGTGGATGTGTAAATAGGTGTTACATAGGAGGTTGCCGCATCGTCAGTACCGAACCAAAGGATGCCGCCCACCTCGTCGGGCACGTAATCCCGGGCCTGACCGATCATCCAGAAACCGGTCTGCTGGGTGGCGATGGCGCGCTCGTTCAGGTAGGTTTTCCCATCGGCCTTGAACTCCATCGGACGCCAGCGGTACGGGAGGGCGTTGCCGCCTGCGCCGATATCCTGGGTCATGTCCATGGGCGTTCCTTCATAGTGGTCGCGCATCACGTCGGCCACGGCCTTCACGGATACTTTTTCGCGCGGATAGACAAAGAGCGGCAGGTCGGCGTCCAGGTCATAGCCCATCGCATAGTCCAGGAAGTCGGAGGCATCCCGGGTAACGGCCTTCCCCTCCGCATTGTAGTAGGAGAACCAGCCGCCGGTGAGCTGGTTGAATGCGCTCCACACACGGGCGTCGCAGCCGCGCACGGTGCCAAAGTCCGCCGGACCGTAGGCTTTCTTGAAGCTGAACTCTTCGTCGGCCCCGTCGAAATAGCCCTTGCGGCGGGCGAAGGAAATCACATCCTTGGCATACAAGCAGTTATCGGGATCGTTCAGCGGGAAGGCGCCGATGCGGGCCTGGTTCGCGTGGGCGCAGATGGCCCCGTCCGGGACACGCATGGCCACCCACACGATGCCCTTGTCCATGTTGATCCCGTTCCGGATGCTCATGCCCTTGCCGATGAGCTCCATGATCCAGGCCTCGTCCTTATCGGCGATGGAGAAGGTTTCGCCCTCGGAGGCATAACCGTAGGTGCTGGCCAGTTCCACGATGACGGCGATGGCCTCCCGGGCATTGGCAGCGCGCTGCAGCGTCGTATAGATGATGGAGCCGTAGTCGATCCGGCCGCGGCGGTCCATCAGTTCCTCCCGGCCGCCCCACGTGGTCTCCGTGATGATGAGCTGCTTCTCGTTCATGTTGCCCACCGTCTGGTACGTGTGCGGAACCTGGTCGATCTCGCCGAGATACTTGTTCGTATCCCAGTCATAAATCTTGAGCAGGGAGCCCGCCTTCCAGTCCGCAGCGGGATGGTAATACAACTCGCCGAAAAGGGAGTGAGAGTCGGCGGCATAGGAAACCAGGACGGAGCCGTCCTTGCTCGCGCCCTTGGTCACGATCACATTGGTACAGGAATTGCCCTGCAGGGACGGGACCAGGGCCAGGACGGCGGAAAACAGGATGGATATGGTGGTTTTGCGCATCGTTTTTGTGCTTTTGGCCAATTATTACTACTTTTGTTGTCTGCAAATTTAATGAAAAAAAGTAATGCTATGAAACAGTTGTTCACCGTAGCGGTCGCCGCGCTCCTGTCGGCCTTCACCCTCGGCGCCCAGAACCAGGGTCCCCAGACCCCGGAACAGAAGGAGAAGCAGCTGATGGAATACATCGACAAGGAAGTCAAGCGCCTGTCCGACCTGCTGGAACTTGAATACTGGCAGGAGTTCTACGTGGACTCCACCCTGACGCACGACCTGCACGCGATGCAGGACGAACTGGAGGATTTCCAGAAGGCCAAGGTGAGCAACTCCGACCTGTACATCACCGTCCAGGACAAGTGGATGGAGCAGATCGACAATGCCTACAAGCGTTTCTTCAACGAAGACCAGTGGAAGAAATACTGGAAGACTTCCGGCCAGCGGGCGCAGAAGGCCCGCGACAAACGGAAAGCCAAACAGAACAACAAATAACCCTGCAACGATATGAAAGAAGCCATCGAACAGATACAGAAGGAACTCGCCGACCTCAAGGCCGCTTCGCTGAAGGAGGTCGAAGACATCCGCGTCCGCTTCCTCGGGAAGAAAGGCTGCGTCACGGCGCTGATGGAACAGTTCCGCACCGTCGCCCCGGAGATGAAACGGGAATACGGCCAGAAGCTCAACGAGCTCAAAAAGGCCGTCACGTCGAAGATCGAGGAACTGAAGGACCTGGCCGCGGAAGCCGCCGTAGAGGCAGCCCCCAAGCAGGACCTGTCCATGCCGGGCGACCCCTTCGAACTGGGTTCCCGCCATCCCGTCTCCATCGTCCGTCAGGAAATCGTGGAGATTTTCCGCAAGTTCGGCTATGACGTGGCGGAAGGTCCCGAGATAGAGGACGACTGGCACGTATTCGAGGCCCTGAACTTCCCGCCGAACCATCCGGCGCGCGAGATGCAGGATACCTTCTTCGTGAGCAACGGCCACCTGAATCCGCTGCTGCTCCGCACCCACACCTCCTCCGTGCAGGTCCGTACGATGGAAACCCAGCCCCTTCCGATCCGCGTGATCTGCCCGGGCCGCGTGTTCCGCAACGAGGCCATCAGCGCCCGTGCGCACTGCATCTTCCACCAGGTCGAGGGATTGTACATCGACAAGGGCGTCACCTTTGCGGACCTCAAGCAGGCCATCCTCCTGTTCGCCCGCGAGATGTTCGGTCCGGAAACGCAGATCCGGATGCGTCCGTCCTACTTCCCGTTCACGGAACCTTCCGCGGAAGTGGACGTGAGCTGCAACATCTGCCACGGCAAGGGCTGCAATATCTGCAAGGGCACCGGCTGGCTCGAAATCATGGGCTGCGGCATGGTGGACCCGAACGTCCTCGAGGCCAGCGGCATCGACTCCAAGGTGTACTCCGGCTTCGCCTTCGGCATGGGCGTGGAGCGCATCGCGGTGCTCAAGTGGCAGGTCAATGACCTCCGCCACTACTTCGAAAACGACCTGCGCTTCTTGCGCGAGTTCGCGACCGCGACCGAGGTCTAGAATCCGAAAACGACGATGTAGAAAAGCATCACACCGGCGGCGGCAAGTTTTGCGCCGGTGCCGAAAAGAAAGCCTAGAAAGGCGCCGAGGGCCGATTTGAGAGAGGTCGCGGCGTCTTTTTTCGCATAGACCAGTTCCGCGATGAAGGCCCCGAGAAGGGATCCCAGGATCATGCCCACGGGCGGGTACACGAGGCCCGCGAACAGGCCGATGATGGCGCCCCATCCGCCGGCCTTGGAGCCGCCGGTAAGTTTCGTGAAATACGCCGGGACTACATAGTCCACGACCGTAATGACGACGGTGACCGCCAGCCAGATGAGCAGGAAGCGGAGCGTCATGGGATCGCCGGCACCGTCGGTGCCGCCGCCCCACAGGTAAAGGACCAGCAGGCCCACCCAGCTGAGGGGCGGACCGGGCAGGCCGGGGGCGATGCTGCCCACGATTCCGACCAGGCCCAGAAGGATGGCAAGTATGGCGATAAAGGTTTCCACTTTGCAAAAGTATTGATTATATTTGTAGGAAACAAAACTCTGGACCCTATGTTTGCAAAGGAAATTTACGCCAGGCGGCGCCGCGTACTCATGCAGAAGATGCGCGAAGCGGGTGCCGACGGCATCATCCTGTTCGTGGGCAACGCCGAAGCGCCCGCCCAGTATAAGGACAACTGCTATAAATGGCGCCAGGACAGCACATGGCTGTACTATTTCGGCCTGGACGATCCGATGTACGCCGCCATCCTGGACATCGACGAGGATACGGAAACGGTGTATGCCGACGACGTGGAGATCGGCGACATCATCTGGATGGGCCCGCAGCCCTCGGTCGCGTCCAAGGCGGCCCTCGCCGGGGTGGCGAATTCCGCCCCGTACGCTCAGGTGGACAAGGCCGTCGCCGAGGCCCGGAAGGCCGGCCGGAACGTCCATTACATCGCTCCTTCCCGCTACTTCAACAAACTCAGGCTCATGGAAATGATGGGACGCGCCCGGATCGATCTGGGCGTTTCCGAGGTCCTGACCAAGGCCATCATCTCGATGCGTCTCATCAAGGAGATCGAGGAGATTTCCGCCATCGACCATGCCTGCAACCTGGGCGTGAAGATGCATTCCGTCGCCCGGGACAGCATCCGCCTCGGAATCATCGAGCAGGAAATCGTGGGCAAGATGGAGGGCGTCGCCCTCGCCGAGGGTTGGGGCGTATCCTTCCCCACCATCCTCACGCAGCACGGTGAAACGCTTCACAACCATCTGCACGACAAGGTCATCGAACCGGGCAAACTGATGGTCATCGACGCCGGCGTGGAGAGCAACGAGCATTACGCTTCCGACTTCACCCGCACCTACCCCACCTCCGGCAAATTCACCGCCAGGCAGCGCGACGTCTATCAGATTGTCTGCGACTGTAACGAACTGGCGTTCAGTATCACCCGGCCCGGCATCACCTACCGGGATGTCCATCTGGCCACCGCCCGCAAGATGCTGGAAGGCCTCT
>JAEEGL015124088.1_pt1 | contig 13437 bp, 15 predicted proteins | sample 9134231 | NCBI WGS metagenome assembly JAEEGL01 (sample SAMN16246548, study PRJNA631951) | gut metagenome | biome: gut microbiome; feature: rumen; material: fiber-attached | host: Bos | place: Iran: Karaj | collected 2018-10 | reverse complement strand
TCCTGCAGGCCCAGCCACAATGAAATCAAAAAACTCCCGAAGGGAGATTTTTTGTTTCATTTGCTTGCAAATTGCCCGGAGGCCTATCCTGCAGGTCCAGTAATACCTAGGAATCTAATCTATCTTTTGGTACACCTTGCATTTTATCGTATATTTCTTCAGGATATCTTCTTCATTTTCTGGGTTTTTGGCTAACTCCATCTCAAGCGCTGCCATTAAAAATATCAACCTATGCCTGAAATCTCTTACGACTCCGTAGCCGTCTTCTCGTTTGCACAGATCAGGCATATTTATCTCATCGCGCTCCGAGTTAATACGCATATATGTTAATAGGTCGCTTGCATGATCTGCATAATCTTTCGGTAAGCAATGTTGACCATCTGCGTATATATACGACAGTGCGCCAATTAAGCTAACGCTGCCGTTTGTGTTATCCCCGACAAATATAGCAGAAATATCTCGAACGCATATATCCTTTATCTCCCCGTTTCCGCCATAATCTTCCCTTTTAGAGAAAAGCTGTTTCTGGAATAATGCTGGCGCATTTTCTCTGTCGAAACCGTTGATGCGCAGAAAATCATACACTTGACAGCTTACGTCATTATTATTAATATCTCCACCTTCATTGATGAAGCCCTTATAATCTCTTTGCATTTTTGTCCATTGCGCGTCATCCAGATCTTTTCTAATTTCTTCTTCTCGCTCACGGTAGTAACTATCGCTTGGGGCGATATGTGCTCCCGTTCGTCTCTTCATTCTCTGGTGTAGCATAGCCAATTGTTCGGCGCGCATAGCGCTTCTTGCCATTTCGATGAGTTCTTGTTCCGAGAATTGAGGAAGGTATTCGGAAAGTGGGTCTGCTTCGTTATCTTTTTCGTGAGAAGGTTTTTCATGGTTCATATTTGTATTATACTATTTTCTTCTGTGGTTATCTTTCTCGTAGATTGTTAATGGCTGCCCGGTTTTGCTTAGTTAGAATAGGCGAATTTAAAAAGTGGTGCCGTAGCACCACTTTTTAGCGTGGGATTGTCTGGGTTGTCGTAGGAGGTGTTAAGCGGCTGTCTCGAAAGTAAATCCAGTCGCCTCTTTAATGACCTCCCGGATTGCGCGCGTTGCGCGGTTGTCCGGGATGCTGGACTCCGTGTTGGCGTCTTCGTGCCATCCCGATACTTCGTCGACCCAGTACGAGCCGGACATTTCCTTCGGCCCGTTGCAGAGTGTAATAGTATATCTATCTCCGAAGTCTCCGCAGCTGCTGTCGCTAATGTAGAAGTCTATGGGCTTTCTGCAACCCTTCCAGGAGATTACTCCTGATATTTCGGGCTGCGGGTAGTTCCCGTTATTATTGCTGTAGTCATCCGGGTCATAATTAGGACTATTTTCCCAGCTCTTTATTTCGACTTCATAAGTTCTCTTTACTTTTGACATAGTTACTCCCTGCGTTTTCTGCCCGCCGGCAATAAGATTTTGCTCGTTAGGCTGCTATGAAAATGAGGGGATAAACCCAATCGCTTTTCAATGTGCTAGCCTAAAATAAGCTTATACTTATGATTATACCACAGAACGCCAAAAAAGTCAATAGCGCTTATGCTTTTCAATCTTATTTTTGTAATCCTTCAACCGTTGCTTGGACTATCTCTGCTAACTTATCTTTATCGCCCACGTCTTCGACGAGATATAACGGTTTGGCGTTCGTGTATGGGATTATTTCGTCCATGCAGTATTTCGCGTGTTCCGGCGTGGTTTCCTTTACTTTTGAGCATTCTATGCTATAATATGTGCAGAGAGTATGCCCAGGCAGAAATTGAATTCTTTGAAAAGGTAGGTATATAACATGAACATTCCGTCGTCCAAAGTTTTGTTTAACTCTATTTTGGAAGAAGGCCGCAGACGCGCGTTAGGGGTCGATCGTTTTGCTAAAAAGAAAGAGGGCTGCATTCGTATGTCTGTCTGTTTGCCCGTTTGGCGCAAAAGCATATGAATGGCTCGATGAGCCCGGGGAGTTTAATCCCAGCGATGTGTCAGATATCGAGAGGTCTTTCGCAATTCTTCCCGGAGGCTCTCGCGTTGCAGCATTCACTGAAAGTGGAGATGGCAATACGGAAGTCGTCGACACGTATAGCATTACTGGTATGAAGATTGCTCAGATTTCGTCTATTCAGGAGCGCATAGAGCCCATTGAGGACGATGTGGCGCTTTTAGTAGATTCGCTTAAGAATCTTGGACTAGTATCAATGTCGAAAGAGGATATTGAGTTGCTGTTCAGAAAGCTCGATAATCTTAAGGCTGCTCTGTTGGGGCTTCCGCCGTTCGAGCCCGCAAATGGCTATGCGGAATGGCGCGGAGCAATCTGCTGCAAGGTTTATCTGGAGGGTGAGCTGTTCGCGTATTTTTACGTAAGTGTGTCTGGCGCTAGCCAGGATGAGGATTTAGCTTGTGCGGCGAGCGCGATAGAAGTAATTACGACTTTCTTCTCAGATCCTAACTTCACTGTTATTGCCCCTACCCTTAAGACATAAACCTAAAATCGAAAGGTCCGGATTATTCTGGGCCTTTTTGGTATAATAAAAATATGGAAGACGACGAGAAAGATTTGCAGTTGCTCGACGAAGAACTGAACGATTCGGATCGTGACGACGGTGACATGCTTGCTTGTGGTGAATAAGGCATTATTTTAAAAAGCCAGCTCTCGTTCGGGCTGGCTTTTTGTTGGGCTATTGTTCGTCAATAATTTTAGCTTTGACGGTTTTGGTGGCCTTGTAGTTCATGACGCCGCTTGTCATATCGACGAAGGCGAAGATGATAAGCATGACGCCGAAGACCTGGAGAATAAGGTCTGGAACGATGATCTTACCGAAGATACAGAGCGCGCCACAGGCGATGCCGATAATCGAGAGAATAAGGGCGTTTTTGTAGTTTGGATTCCCCGCTTTGGCTTCGATGGTGTCCTGGAGACGGAAGATGCCTTCGATGAGGAGGAAGACGCCGACGATGATGGAAATTACTTCTTTGATGAAGCCGTTCTGAATGATAAGGAAGCCACCGGCAATGCCGAGGGCGATTGCGGTGATGAGCTTCGGCATTTCCTTCATGTCGCGGTTTTCAACGCGAAGATAGGCGATGAGGTTATAAGCAGCAAGTACGATAAAGGTTGCGCCGATGATGATAGAAATAAGGCTCGTGACCTTGTCGGCCCAAATTAGAAGCGCAATACCAAGCGCGAGCAAAATAATATTCATATAGATCGGCATCGAGAATTTGCGCACCTTCTTGGCGTCCTTGACCTCGATTTTGCGAACTGCTTTATCGGACATGTTGTCTCCCTTTAACACTGCTTATATTATAGCAGATGTTATAATAAGCGTATGAAGAAAAAGGGTCAAGCTGAGGATAAACTTGGGCTAGTGCTGCATATTATTGGCGCTGCGTTGTCGGTCCCGATTTTGGTGCTTTGCACGGTGCGCGGCGCGATTGAATATGGCGCAGCGGGCGTGCTGACCGGGCTCGCGTTTTCGGTCTCAATGTTGATATTATCGCTGTTCTCTGCTATATATCACGGGCGCTGTATTAAGGGCAAGGACGACAAGTTTTTCCGCGTTATGGACTATTGCTCAATTTTCTTTTTGTCGGCCGGCGCATATACGCCAATTGCTCTGATCGCATTAATGAAGGTGGAGCCGGCGGTCGCCTGGACGCTGTTTGGCGCAGTATGGGCGCTTGCGGCTTGGGGCATCGTTATGAATCTGATTAGCCCAGATAGATTCAAAGACCTTTCGATGGCGTGCTATATCGGTCTTAGTTGGTGTGTTATTTTATGTTTGCCGCGTATTATCGCCTTGCTCCATCCAGTCGGGACAATATTGATGTTTGTTGGCGCGGCGACCTATACGGCAGCTGGGATGGTTTTTGGGTTTGACCGCAGTTCAAAACATGCGCATTCGATCTTCCATATTCTCTTGCTCGTGGGCAACATCTGCTATGGGCTCATGATTCTCTTGTGCGTCCTGTAGAACGTGCTAAAATGTATTTATTCCTTCGGTTTGGGTGCTTCACATACGCAAACCGTGAACATTTTTAATATCCTAATGTTAAGGGGGAAAACATCATGAAGAACGTCAAAAAATGCAAGATTACCGCACTGAATGACAGAGACATTGATTCTTCTGAAGAGGCCGAGCTCATACTTGCGAAGGCCGGAGTTGAAGAAGTGATGTTCGGTGACGAAAACGGATGGCATGTTTCGTGGTTAGTTGCGGAAGTCGATGACGAGCTTTATGCTCGAAGGAAGGTCGGATTGTGGCAGAGGGATACCGCCCCTGAGTATTTCAGCATGGGCCTTGATTCTCGGAATAAGATTAAGGACCTTTATAATCTGATTGCAGAGGACGCCGCAAATTGCAGCCGTGTAGGTTTTTTAGACCCCCGGACGAGAGGACTGCAGCAGCTTCTTTCTGTCTTTGGACGCGAGTTCTCAAATTTCATGAGCCGCGTATTGCGCTATGCGCATCCGCCTGAAGAAAATGGTGTTAGCCAAGGAGGGTTATGAACATTAGGATGATTTAGCCCGGTCTAGTTTCTAGATTAGAAATTAGCCCGGGCGTTTTTTATGCTTGCGTTTTTAGGCGTTTTGTGATAACATAGGTGGTGGAAGAAAGCGCCCCCCCGCTTTCTTCCTTTATGTATTGTGGGGCGTTAGCTCAGCTGATTAGAGCGCCTGCTTTGCAAGCAGGAGGTCGAGGGTTTGAATCCCTCACGCTCCACCATTTTTATTGTCAACAAAAAACCGCCGGCGTGGCGGTATTTTTTATTTCTTGAAGGATAAGATGTAGTTTCGCGCCCTTATGAACTTGAATCCATGCTCCTTGGCGTATTTCTTGATTTGCTCGCGTTGAGACGGGTCGGCTTCTAGTAGCAAGCGGCAAGGAATATTGATTTGGTCGATAAGACGATAGATAAGCTCTAGGCCTTCTTTTTGCGCATACAGAGCGAGCTGCGGCTCATAGCTAAGCGAGTTTTTATCGAGCCAGTTCCAGGTTTTGTCGACATACGGGAGATTTGCAACGATGAGTGGTTCTTCCGGGAGCGCTAGACCTTCTATGAGATCGTTTTTGCGAAAATCTATCTTCGCGCCGAGCTGCATAGCGTTCTTTTGGGCGACGCTTAGGGCCGTTTCGGAGATATCGATGGCGGTCACTTCGGCCTTCGGGAGCTCGAGGGCTAGCGTAATGGCGATACAGCCAGAACCAGTGCCGACGTCAACGATGCTTTTCGGTTTGGCGGCTATTGCGAAATCAATAATTTCCTCTGTTTCTGGCCGTGGAATGAGAACTTCTGGTGTAACGATGAAGCGTCGCCCATAGAACTCTTTATAACCAAGAATATATGCGAGTGGCTTGCCGCGCATGCGGGCAGCAAGCATAATGTCGCAGGCCTGTTGGACATTATCCGGTAATTCCTCGTTGTCATGAGCAACGAGATAGCTGCGATCGTGGACGTTGAGATAGTGCGTCAAAATAACTTCAGCATCGAGTCTGTCGATGTATTTGCTACTCCTCTCTACCCACTCAGAGATAGTCATGGTGATTAAGCCGCGCGGTTATCGTAGTATTGCGAGCGGTATTGGCTGTCGAGCTGATGGTTGGTTGGGGTTGGTGCTTGGCGCTTTGCGAGCTCTGTGGTAAGTTCTTGTTCGGTCTGTTTGAGCTTGGCACTAAGAGCATCAATATCTTTCGCGACTTTGCGGCGCTTGAAGAAGCCATTCGTGTTCTGGAGGCGATGGTTGGCGTCCCAGATTTGGCGTTTGTAAAAATCGAGTTCCTTATTGAACTCGTCTACGCGCTCTTGGTTGTAGCCGTTGCCTGATTCGATTGGCGTGACTTTTGACTGTTCGGACTGCGCAGCATTTTCCATGGCTTTTTGTATGTTAGCGGGATTTGCTCCGAGTCCTGCGGCGACGATTCCCGCTGCGCCGATGCGCCTAAGCGCCTTCCGTGCGTCTTCAAGTGTTTCAAACCCGCCAATTTCGACTGTCTGCATCTTCGGCTTCTTAGCCTCCGCTTCCGCTTCGGCCTTACGCCTCTCTTCTTCTGCCTGGGCCTTCATGTCTTTTTCGTAGGCAATTTCGATTGCGCCAAGTGAAAGTGCGAGCTCTTCGTCGCTCATGCTATCAATATTTCTTGGATCGACGCCGGCTGCCTTGAGGTATTTAGCATACTTGCGGCTTCGTAGGTCGCGACGATTCTTGGCGATGCGCTCCTCGTCGGAGAGTTCCTCGATTTTGTTGTCGTTTTCGGCTAGCTTTGCTTCGATTTGCTGTTTAAGACCGGCAAGATCTTCGTCGGAGTAGGACTCGATGTCGGATGCCTTGATGCCTAGCTCTGCATAGAAGCCAACGGCTTTTCTGCTGCGGATAAAGCGGAGCGTTTCTTTGCGCTGAGCTTCTTTAGCTTCGTTGTCTTCATTATTATCGATCTTTGCGCCGACGATCGGTTCTACGTCTGGCTTGTTTTCTGCTGGCTTAGCGTCGACGTTGTCTGGAGTGAGCGGAGTGATTTCGGCGCTCTTCGCTTTGAGCTCCTCGCTGCGTCGTTTGAGGTTTTCCACTACTTTAGCGTAATCCGAGGCTAACTTGTCGATTTTGTCGGCGGACTCTCTCATAGAAGCGAGGGTGTCCTTGAGGGATTCCATTTTGTTGTCGGCTTCGTTCTTTTCGTTTTGCTCCTGGACGGTCTTGAGCTGCTCGGCAAACTGATTATGGCCATGGCTAAAGACGGCGCCACCTTCGGCTGCTTCGATGCGCTTGGCCCAATCATTGGTGCTTTCGCCTGGTTTGCGCGGATATTTATCGTGAAGGGCGCGTTTCTCTTTGTCGTCGAGAGTGCTCCATTTACTTTGATTCTGGCTGTCGCGGTATTCTTGGAGGGATGGAATCATTTTTTTGACGCGAGCATTGTAATCTTCGAGGCTTTCGTTTTCTTCGCGAGGGGTTTCATCCATGATTCTTTGGGCTTCATGCTGCCATTTGAGGCGGACGCCATAGTCGCCGGCTGCTTCGCCCTTTTGGCGCGGGTAGAGGTCAAAATCGCTATCGGTGCGCTTGTGCTCGACGCCATGCTCAATGAAGCGCGTGTCGCGCTCATCCTTGAACGCTTCGTTGGTCGTGTCAATATCGATATTGGCGTTTGCCTCGAATTTACCGGCTTGCTGTTCTAGCGCAGCCCAAACATTCTCCATCTCGGCCTGCTGTTTTTCGTCGAGATTTTCGAGCTCGTTTTTCGGAGCTCCCTCGAGTCCCTCTTTCATCAAAATACCTCTCTTATGCTTATGTTTATCATATCAAAAAGACCGCTTATGTACAAGCGGTCTTCTTGATTATTTCTTCCAGCTTTTGCGTGGAGTGCCGAGGAGCTTTTTGAAGTTGATTTTGCTCGTGAATTCGATGGCGTTTTTGCGGAAGATATGGGAGTCGAGTTTGACTACTAGCGCGCCGATAATTGCGATTTCTGCGAGCGCGACCCAGAACTCCCATGCTTGGAGGTTGCCGAAGACGGCGCGGAGCATGATGGCGATTGGAGCGCTTGGCGGGAAGTAACTGAGGAAGTAGCTAAGCGCGGTCGGCTCAACCATGAGAGCGCTAATGAAGAAGATCGGCAAGATGACCATGATGACCATGAAGCTCGAGTAAGAGTTTGCATCCTTTGCGGTTGGCGAAATGACGCCGACAAAGAGGCTCATCGCGGTAAAGAGGAAGTATGAAACGATGAGGAATAGGAGATATTGGAGAATACTCAAGACGTCTAGGCTGATATTGAAATTGTCCGGGAAGATGCTTGCGCCCTGGGCGATTTTGTAAAGCGCGAGAACCGGCAGAACGAGCACGAGAAGCTGAATGATGCCCACTACCATGAGCGACACGACTTTACCGAGCATGAGCTGAGCTGGTTTGAGGCTGGTGAGGATGAGCTCGCTAATGCGATTTTCCTTCTCTTCTACCATAGCAGCCGTGAGACGCTGACCGAGCACAACCATGAGGATATAGAAACATGCGAGGCCGATGGCTGGGCCGACGATCGATTTAATGCGCTCGCCATTATCGATGACGTGGTCGTCTTTGTTGTCGTAGGTCGTTGTGTCGTAGTTGATTGCGCCCGTGATGACGAGGTAATCGACCTGATCGACGTTTTGCAATGCGGTCATATTTAGAATGGAGCGGATTGGCGAAGAATAGTCGGAAATGAGGCTAGATTTTTCTGGCTTCGTGTAGATCTCTACTTTCTTCGCTTCGGCGAAGTTGTTCGGGAGGTAATAGAAAATGTCATAGGTTTTGTCTTTGACTTTTTCGATGCCCTCGTCTTTGCTAGTTACAAGTTCAGCACTCTGTCTTTCGCCGCTTGCGTTGACAAATTCTGGCGTTTTGATATAGCCTGATTCGTCATAAATTGCAAGTTTGCTGTCTGAAGTGTCGGTTGCTGACGAAATAGTTTCCTCGGCGTTATATCCGACGAAGCCGGCGAATGCGATGTAGAGAGCAAAGCCGACTGGGATGAGAATGGCGGCAATCCAGAAGCTAGGCTTCTTGAGGCTACGCATAATCTCGAAACGGATGACTTCTAGGGTTTTGTTCATACTATGCCTCCTCCTTTTCGCCGTAAACGTCTACGAAGATTTGATCGAGCGTCTTGTTGTTGAATTGCTTGCGAACATCCTTGACGCTGCCGTAGGCGCGTGCGACGCCGTTCTTTAACAGCAAGACGTCATCGCAGAGACGCTCGACCTCGTCCATGTAATGAGTGATCATGATAATAGTACAGCCCTTCTTGTGCTGCTCTTCGATGATCTCCATGAGCAAGCGGCGGTTGACTGGGTCGAAGCCCTTGGTTGGCTCGTCGAGAATGAGAAGCTCAGGGTCGTTCATGACACAGATGCCGAGCTGGACTTTCTGTTGCATGCCCTGGGATAGCTTGTTGATTTTGGTCTTTGCGAATTCTTCGAGTCCGACGCGCTTCAGGTAGTCCATAATCCAGGTTTTTGCGTTTGTTAGACCTTTTAGGTGCGCAAAGTATGTCATAACGTCGTAGACGTTCTCTTTTTTGTAGAGACCGCGTTCTTCTGGCAAGTAGCCGATACGCACGGCGTCACCTGGTTCAAATTGTTTGCCATTGATATGTAGCGTGCCCTTATCGGCAAAGTATAAGCCAAGGAGCGCACGAATAGTTGTGGTTTTACCGGAGCCGTTACTACCAAGAAGGCCAAAGATCTCGCCGCGTTTAACGTTGAACGATAAATCTTTGATTACGGTTTTGCCGGCAAATGAGATTTTGAAGTGCTCGACTTCAATGATATTGTCTGATTTTGCCATGAGAATATTATAGCGCACAACAGAGAGTTTGTTGAGCTTATGCTTCACTATTCGCGTCGGCTTTGACAGAATATGGGCATGAAAAAATTCATTATGTTTTTAGCCATCAGTATGTCGTTTATCTCGCCGAATTGCTATGCGGTTGAGAACGAATGAATAGATAATTGCCCGTATGTTGAAGCATTGTTTGCGCGAGGGTCGGGCGCAGAAGCCTACCATTCCGAAGTCTACTACGAGGTTGCTGATGGGCTCGAATTAGCATATCAAAAATTTGGGCTGACATATCGTCTGCGCGAGGTTGAATATCCGGCCGTGCCGATCGCGAATTTGCAGCAGATTTTCGAGGCGTATATTTCGGCTGGGCGTGCGTATGAATTTGGCGCGAGCGTCGAGGCTGGTGTGCAGGACGTATTGGATTATCGCGGCTATATTCGTTGGAAATGCCCGGACACGAAGTTCGTATTAATCGGCTATTCGCAGGGTGCGATGGTCATGAAAGACGCGGCAAAGAGTTTCGATAGCGATGAGCTGCGTTTTGTTTTGACGATAGGTGATCCGGAGACGTATTTGCCCGAAGGCGAGGGTTGGTTCCCGCGGGCCTGTACTTCTTCGAGCATTGACTATAGCTTGTCGCATTGGCGCTATTATGCACCCGAATGCCATACGTTTGAGGGGTTGTTCGGCGGCGCGAAGCCGTACGAGCCGGAGAAGTTTCGGAATAAGTATGCGCTGATGTGTAATGTAAATGATTTTATCTGTGGGAGTTCGCATAATCCATTTCGGAATGATGGGCATACAAAGTATGCTGGTGCTGGGCTAGTGCGCGATGCGGTGTGCGATTTAGTAGACGCAAAATTCCGGGACGAGCAAGTGTATCTTGAGGGATTGACGACTAGGCCGGCTAGTAGTCGCGAGTCGTCCGATATTGTGCTCGCGACGCAGCAGGTTTCTTCGAATCGGGTCTATATGCAGAGGATTGGCGCTGATCGGCTGCTGATAACTTGGGAAACTGTGCCGGGCGTCGAGAATGTTCTGATTAGCCTAAATGGCGTTGTGCTTGGATATGTCGAGGCGACGCGTGGCGAGTTAGAAATTCGCGACATAGATTTCAGGATCGAGAACAAAGTCAGCGTGGCATATTTGGCGCCTGGTGGCGAGGTTTTAGGGAGTGAAGCCTCTGAGCCGCCGACGCTGATTCTGCCGCTCGATAACGAAGCATCTTTACCGGTCAATTCGGCGCCGATTCCCGAATCCGAGCCGGAGGTTGCGCCTATTGATGAGCCCGTCGATGTCGCGCCGCCCGCCGATGATGCCGTGTCTGGTGATGTCTCGTCTGGCGACGCAGCAATAAGCGATTATTCTCCAGCCACAGAAAGCATTCCGGCGATTAGTCCCACGAAGACTTCCGTGAGCAGTTTTTCGAATCGGGATTCGCCAGATAATAAGCAAACTGGAATAAAAATCACAATAGCGCTTCTTGGCGCGAGTGCTGCCCTATTCTTGTTTTGGTTTGGGAAACGGCGCTAGCTATTTGTCGAGCCCGGCGAGAGTTGTCGACCAATTTAGGCGCTGGCCGATGGAAGTTTGATCTGCCTGGTCGGCTAGACGTGTGATGCGATTACCGGCACTCGTTGTTGCATGATAGTCATATGCATATTTGATAGTCGGTTTGTCGAGTTTGGCGGCTTGGATTCTTTCGAAGCAGGTCGATTTGTTTTTTAGGCACTTTTCGCCGAGCGCGTTCCAGGCCTCTAAGTCGCTACTATCGGCTGAGATGGTGATGTTTGCTTCGATTGCTGCGCTGCGCGGAACTTCGTTGTTCGCTGTCTGATCAAACATGAAGTTGCCGAGCGAGTATGTAATCAGTTTACCCTTATAGGCTTCGGTGTCTTGAACTGTGTGTGGATGGTCGGCAATGACGGCGTCGGCGCCCAGATCGATGAAGCGACGATAAATGTTTTGACGGAGCTGATCGTGCGAGGTTTTGTACTCTGCGCCCATATGCGGCATGACGATTGTCGGCAATACTTCGGCGTAGGTCTTGACGTTTTGCTGGTAGTCGTCGCCCGGCACGCCGTAGACGCCGTGTGCGCTACAGAACCCGAATGGGAACTTCATTTCTTCGGTTTTTTCGTTGTCTAATGTGGCGACGACGGGAAGCACTAGCACGCCGCAGTTGTTAATGTCGGATTCGTCGTTGGCGTATTCCGGATCATTGCGGTCATTGCCGGTGCGCTTTGGCGTGCCGAAGTATTGGATGTCGTATTCGTCGAGATATTTGCGAGTTGTTCGTAGCCCTTCTAGGCCTTGATTACCGGCGTGGTTGTTGCCGAGCAGAAACGCGGTGAAGTATTTTGCGGCTTCTGGTAAGTAGTCTGGATCGCAGTTGAATTTAAAAATTTTTTCTTCCTCTGAGTAGTTGTGGCCCTTGTCAGTAACTGGGCATTCGAGGCCACCAATCCAGGCTTGATATTTGTCTCGCTCCAGCGTGTCGAGCTGGGAGAATGGATATTTGACTCCGAGCTCTGACGCGCGTGCGTTTTGGTTAGTTCTTCTTCCCCAAAATGTGGTGCCAACGAAGAGATATTTGGCGTTCATTCCGGTAATTTCGGGGTCAGGAGGGGTCGTCGGAGTAGTAATCTCCGAGCCAGAGTTATTGCTTGTGTTCACACTAAATAATAGAGCGCAGACTGCCGCCGCGACGAGTAGGACGCCTGCTCCCGCAAAAATGAATGGTTTCTTTGAGAATTTCTTTTCTCCGCTATTGCGGCCTGGTTGCTGCGACTTTATGGGCGCGGTTTTCTGCTGTGTCATTTAGATGCTCCAGCTTAATTGGTTTTCCTGCCTGGCGTTCGAGCGCCTTGGCGATGAGATAATCTGCGAGACGTGGATTCTTTGGGAGGATCGGGCCATGAAGATAGGTGCCGATGCAGTTATGATATCTGGCGCCTTCGAGCTCGTCGTCGCCATTGTTGCCATAGCCTTTCGAGATAGTGCCGAGCGGTTTGACATTTTGGCCGAGTCTAGTGAGGCCGGAATGGTTTTCATAACCGACGATTTCGCCGAAGTCTTCGGTGTCGATGACAACGTTTCCGATGAGGCGGTTTTTGCCGGCAACCGTGTAGAGATCGAGAATGCCGATGCCGTCGATTTTGTGCCCTTCTGCTGTTTGGAAGTATGCGCCGAAGAGCTGGTACAAGCCGCAGACGACGAGGGTTGGAACGTCGGCCTCGACAAGTTCTTTGAGCTTCGGTGCGATTTTGCGGAGGTCATCTTCGATGGTGTTTTGGTTGGAGTCTTGGCCGCCGCCGCCGAAGATAATGTCTATGTCATTCGGAATTGGCTCGCCTGGTTCGTGCGCGATAACCTCGGCCTTAATGCCGCGCCACTCGCAGCGTTTGACGAGCGTCAAAATGTTGCCATGGTCACCATATAGGTTCATTTCTTTTGGATAGAGATGAAGAATCTTTAGTTTCATAGGATACTCTTTCCTGAGATAATTTTACGGATTTCTAGCATGGCGGTGTATGTCGCAAAAATGCGTTTTGGTCTTTCTTTGTCTCTGGTAAATTTAGCAATTGCGGCCTTTAGGTCTTCGACGATGGCGCCAGTTTCGACTTCGTCATACTTTAGTCGAAGCGCCATGTCGGTCGCGCGAGTGCCGGAAGTGACCTTGACGTGCGAGAGACCTTTGAAGTCCACGTTCCAGAGCCACGAAACGTCGCGTCCGTCGGCAATGGCGTCATTGATGGCGATCATATAATCGTGGTCTTTATCGACAAATGAGGCGAGGCTGAGCTGGAAGGCGCTTGGGTTTTTGACGAGCAGCAGTTCGACCTCGACACCATTGATTGTGAAGGTTTCTCCGCGTCCGAAAGCAGACTCAATACTTGCTAGTGAATCGATGAGCTTTGCGTTGTCGCTGTCTGGCAAGACGGTCTTAATAAGAGCAAGAGCGCCGGCGGCATTAAAAGCGTTGTAGATGCCCTTTACTTTGAGTGGCGTAGTATATTCGTCTTTTCCAATCGAGAATGTAGCCTTGGCGTTTAGCTTCTCGAGTTTAACGAGCGCTGGTTTAG
>JAEEGL014759147.1_pt1 | contig 13437 bp, 13 predicted proteins | sample 9134231 | NCBI WGS metagenome assembly JAEEGL01 (sample SAMN16246548, study PRJNA631951) | gut metagenome | biome: gut microbiome; feature: rumen; material: fiber-attached | host: Bos | place: Iran: Karaj | collected 2018-10 | reverse complement strand
GCAGCGTCATCACATATGTATTCGGGCCAATAATAGCTTTATTGCTTTCCAAGACCGTGAGCGTATCCATTACCCTCACAAAAATGATAACAAGATCTGCTATAGGTAGATTGGCACAATCTGAAACGGCATGAGGATAATAATGATTCTCGCTTCCATCCCGTTCCCTGACAATAATACCATTTTTATCCAGAACGGTCTGTTTTTCCGGATTATGGCCAACAAGAAAGACATTGTTCCTTTTTGAAAGATAGCTCCCAAACAGGCATCCCATAGCCCCGGAGCCCAGAATTGCAATAGTCATATTATGAACACCTTTTACTTGAATTGATTCGCTAATTGATCAATTGTGATACCACCATTACCTGCCCAATCTATTACGATCTTTTCAAATTCTTCAGCACGAAATGAATTTAATTTATTATAATCGTCTTCAGACATTGAAAAATCCATAGAAGAAAGATTTTCGACTATCCTTTGAATATTTGTGCTCTTTACAATTGCCCCGATCTTTTTTTCTTTCAGGATCCAGTTTAGTATAATCTGATTTTGCGTTTTCTCGTATTTTTGCGACAACTCAACAAGGATTGGATAATTCCTGCCAGCGGTGCGATTACGACGTAATGGCTGAAAACAAAATATTTTTATATTATGCTCATTACAATAATCGAATACACCTAAATCCTCGTATTTCCTGCACTCCAGATTATAAAGCCCTTCAAAGAAATCAAGTTTAATTTCTTTGTTTATTTCCTTAACCTGGTCTGGGCTGGCGTTACTGATACCAATATATCTTACTTTGCCTGCCTTAACTTGTTTTTTTATCTCACCATATACTTCAATTAAAGGAATCCTTGCAAACCACGGGTGGTGAATTTGCAGACTATCTACATAATCGAGACCAAGTGTTGCAAGATATTCGTCTAACTGTTTATCGACTACGTCTGTACTATTGATTATACCTTCCAGACTGGTGTTAATGAATAGATTTTCTTTTCCGACCAGGTCTATAAACTGTCTGCATTGCCTCACAATTTCGCCATTTTCATACTGCATATATAAGGACATATAGTTTTGGCCATTGGAAATTGAGACTTCCAACGCTTCCAGTGCATTTTTAAAATTTTTTGTATCTATTTTCCATGTTCCAATACCTAATGGAAAGATATTATTCTTTTCAATCATGTTTCTTCACCTTATAATTTGTATTCACATCACAGACTATTTTCGAGCTCCATATTTCATTTTTTTTACCTGATCATGCACAGCCATTGCAAGGGTCCTTTTTAAATAAATAGAGATCCATTTCTTGTTCGTTTTTGAAATGAGAAAATTCTCAAACTCTTTTTCTTCTTTTGCAGATTTTTCTCCTTTTAGTTCGAGCATATAAGCCTGTTGAGGATTAATGAATAAATAATAATATAGACCGTCTTTTGCCAGACTGTACAAATCAGTATAGGGGATCTGTTTTTTGAGATCCCCTGCTTCTGTACTAAAACATTCCATGTGGAAATAGTATTTTACTTTTCTGTATTTTTCCGGTGTACCTTGAAGTGCTTTTGAAGCATCTCTTTCATACATGAAATTTGTGCTGTAAAAGAAGAACACAGCTAAAACAATTAATATTACGCCTAATGTTTTCTGTATACCAACAAAATATGCTGCAACCAAAGGAATCATGGTAAAGATTACTCTGAAGATCAATCTTGTTTTTCCGTAGCATTTGTCCTGAACAAGGGCAAGCCTAAGACATGTTTCCTCTGTATATTCTATTTCTGCTTTATACATGAGTTCTTCTCCTAACAGCTATTTTACCCATTTTGAGCCCAGATTTCTTTTAGGCCCATTACGCCGTCATAAAACAGTACAGCGGGCATTTCTTTCAGGTCGTCTGAAATCAGAGGTCTATAGTCCATTTGTGCAAATATATCTCTTTCCATATCGATGCCAGGAGCAATTTCGACTAATGTAAGTCCATTTTTCCGTAGTTCAAAGACACAACGTTCCGTTATAAAAACAACCTTTTTTCCCTTTTCAATAGCACGGCGTCCGCTGAAGGTAATTTGCTGAACCTGATTAACAAACTTCCTGATTGTACCTTGCTCTAAGACCGTCACCTTACCGTCAGCAATTTTCACTTTGCTCTTGGCACACAGTGTTCCACCAAAGACGATTTTTTTGGTTTCCTGTGAGATATCAATAAAACCGCCGCATCCAGTAACACTCTTGCCAAGCTTACTGACATTTACATTACCCCAAAAATCGGTTTCAGCAGCGCTTAAGCAGGTCGCATCCAAGACACCGCCATGATAAAGATCATGCTGGACAGGATGGTCCAGGATGATCCTTGGATTCATCATAATACCGGCATCCAAACCCATTACCGGCACTCCGCCTGACTGCCCTTGTTCTAATGATAATGTGATTTGTTCCCAGCAACCTTCTTCCGAAAGGATAATAGGAACGCCATTGGAAACACCGACTCCAATATTCACAAGCATTCCGGGCCTAAGCTCCATTGCCTGTCGTCTTGCAATAAACTTCCGCTCGTCTATTCCTGCTTTAGGCCATTTCATTGTTACCGGCTCCCGGCTTGCACCACAGTAGCTGGGTTTGTAATGAAAGTCATTACTTTGCGGCTGATCAGGATCAACGACAACATAGTCAACAAGATATCCGGGAATTTTGATTTTTGAGAGGTCGATAGAGTTTCTTTCAACCAGATATTTTACCTGAACGATCACAATGCCCCCATTATTTTTTGCCGCTGCCGCCATAGCTGCAACTTCATCATAATGGGCTTCTTCTTCCAAGCTGATATATCCATCCGGATCTGAAGATGTTCCTCTAAGAATAGCAACATCTATTGGAATTGGTTTATACCGAAGCCACTCTTCACCATCAATGCATATAACTTCTACAAGATCTTCCTTTGCAGACTGGTTCATTTTACCGCCGGATTGTCTGGGATCAACGAACGTATCCAGACCTATTTTCGTTATGACCCCAGGGCCATGAGCAGCCATAACCCGCATCATCTGGGCTAGAACACCCTGAGGAAAGTTGTATGCCTCCAATTCTTCTTTAATGGCAAGTTCACCCATTTTGGGGCTCATTCCCCAATGGCCTCCGATAACTCTTTTGCATAATCCAGGATGAGCAAACCTGGACATACCGGTATTATCTTTGTTTCCCTGACCCTGTGGATGTACCAATGTCAGACCCTTTGGTTCCGAAAAATTCAAATACCGATTTTCTATTGCCTCATAGATTCTGTCCGGTACGATACATGTGGCACTAGAACCGCTTAATCCGACACTCATATCGTTTGAAATCAATTTGGCAGCTTCATTGGCTGTTATTATTTTCATTTACTATGCCTCTTGATTTTAAATTAATTATAGCAAATGTATTCTATACCTGTAATCTCACAAAAATGTTTTAATACTTTAGCATAGCTACCATAAACTGTATGAAGATGATTAGCATTCATTGTTTCAAAAAAGACATCATAGTCAATATTTGCCTTGATGAACTGGGTAGGATAACTATAATTCGTTTTCTTAAGCTCTTCTCGCGGCTTTTCAATCATTTCACCTTCAAAACAGGTAAGAATATACTTTCCTTCTTTCCGAATAAATCTTGCAACAGTGACATGCCCTTTACTACCGACGAGCTGAACAGCACCACCGCCAGCTTCCCCGAACACGTGATTTAACAGATATGTTTCTTTCATAGCGTTGTTGCTGTCCTCAGGATTCGCATAATAGGGTGCCATGGCGCCACAGTTTGCAAGTATAAATTCTTTTTCCTCCTTACTGAAGTACCGGATATCCACTAAACACGATGGTTTTCCACCGGTGCAAAGAGAAAGGACTTTCATTGTCAATGCGCCATCGCAATCGCACTCACAAGAGGTGGGAATCGGAGACTTTTCACCTTCTGCATCTATATTGTTGTTTAGCAGACTGACCCCCAAACACTGAAGAACAAAGTGATCACTCATGTCAGGCTGACATTTGACACCCATGAAATCATAACAGTGTTCTTTCGCAATATCTTTTAAAGCAAGATAGCTCCTTACTTGCTTTTCAAGTGTATTTTTTGTGAATAAACCACCGTAAAAAACCGAAAAATGATCTGCAATCCAATTGAGATACATCTGAACCCGGCTCTCTTCTTGTTTTTGAGCTCTCCAGACGATCTCGTACTGGTCACAATGATCAAATTCTACGCCAAACTTGTTTTGCCATTGCGTGGGATCTGCAACCGTCGTTCCTATCCCGATGCTGCGACCTCCGATCATTCCAAAGCTGCTGCGTTTGAGACCATCAACGACAGCTATTGCATCCAACATTGAAGTGACATTCTCCCATATGGAGGGATCTTCAATATCCCCAATGACACGTTTATGAGGTTTTCCCACCTGACTTAAAAGGCCGGCTGTTGCGAGAAGTGCAACTGTACTGGAAGAGTCCTTTCTGGTGTTGCCAAAAAGGATAACAGGGTATGGGGTTGCTGAGGCAATACGAAATACAAAATTTGGAGTACACCAAATAGGTATATGAATAATGATCTGGGATATTAACCTTCTGCGAATTTCGTCTGCCACCGCCAGTCCCTCGTCAATGTTAAAGACAGGAGTAGGAGAAAAGACAGTATACTTTTTCTCAAGGGCGGCAATTAAATATTTTGTCTCTTCATCTGCGATGTGACGTCTGGTCTCATAGAAGGGTAATCGACAGTCACCTAGATTAATAACAGCAATTTCCTTCTTCATAGAATTTCCTTTCTTTTTTTTTAACCGAACAGACTGCTAATCTGAGGGAAGAATGCCAACAGAATAACAACTATAAGAGACATAGAGATATATGGGATAGCTGCTTTAAATGCCTTTTGTATAGGCATATTTGCTATCTTCGAACCAAGCATCAGACACACACCATAAGGAGGAGTAATCTGTCCGATCGCGAGGGTAATAACAATAACAATACCCATTTGAACTGCAGTCACACCGACAGCTTCTGCTGATTTCAGAAGAATTGGTGCAAACAGGATAATTGCCGGAACAGCATCCATAAATGTACCGAGGAAAAGATACAATACTATTACCAGAAGCATAAAGATAATACGATTTCCTACATAGGTGCTGAAAAAATATTTAACGTAGGCTGATAGATTATAATATGCCAGAAGCTGACCCATCGCGTTGGCCGCAGCTAGAGCGAAGAGAGATACAGAGTTCAGGCAAAGTGTATCAACAAGAAGAGGAGGAATATCCTTAGGCTTAATTGTGCGGAAAACAATCAACCCAAGAAAAAGAGCATAAAAACAAGCCACACAGGCAGACTCAGTCGCTGTCATGATTCCACCAAGAACACCGCCAAGAATTATAACAGGGGTCAACAGACCGGGCAGACTACGTAACGTCACCTCTTTTATTCTCTTCCAGGAAGCTTTCTCGTGAGAGGGGAAATGGTATTTCGTATCAAGATACCGTATCATGAGCATTTGCCCGACACCGATCATTATTCCAGGTACAATACCTGCAATAAATAATGCGCTGATGGAACAACTTGCCACACTACTATATACGACCATAGGAATACTTGGAGGGATAACAACGCCCAGGGTAGACGAAGAAATAGTTACGCCAACTGCAGTTTCTTGCGGATAACCCTCATCGACCATTCCGGGAATAAGGATCTTACCAATACCAGCTGTATCAGCCTGCGAAGAACCCGAAATTCCTGCAAAAACCATTGAGACAAGGACATTTGCATAAGCTGTTCCGCCTTTAATGTGCCCTACAAATGTAACGCAGAAATCCACAAGCTGCTGGGATATATTACCCATATTCATAAGATTCGCTGCCATTATGAACATGGGGACAGCAAGCAGAGTGAAGGAGTTCAGTCCACTGACCATTCGCTGCATGACAGTAATCAACTCGACATTTGGTATGAATGCCATGCCAAATAAAGTTGTGGCTACCATACCATATCCGATCGGCAGTCCCATCAGCAATAGGACGATGAAGAGAATAACACTAATGAGCATAATAGTCATGGTCTGTTGTCCTCCGATTCCGTTTGTTCAAGGAGTTTGTCTGCTTCATTTTTGATGGCACGAGTAGAGGGATCATCTATAAACTTTGCAAATGCTTCCAAAACATACAGCGTACTGGTAGCGCCGGAAATCGGCAGGCAAAGCCAAAGCCAGATTCTGCTGACATTAAACATAGAACTCAGATGCCAACTTTTAAATAGATTGCAAAGTCGGATACCATGGACTAACATGATAATGCTGATTGTAAGTAAGATGCACAGACAGATAAATTCATTGATCCAGAATGCTTTTCCTTTTAACTTTTCAGCTATTCCTGTAAAACGATAGTGCTCATATTTTCTCAACATAATAGGAGAACCCATAAAAGCTGTCCAAAGAAAGCAGATTCTGGCAAACTCTTCCGTAAAATATGCTGGAAACGGTGTAAAACGCGCTATAACCTGATAACCGACCATTATGATAAATGCACTTAAAACAATACAGCCAACAACGGTTTGGATTTTCATTATGATGTCGTTGACTTTTTCAAATCCCTTTATGAACTGTTTCGTGGTAACTCCTCCTTCCAAAGGCAGACAATAACGCAAAAAATTCTTTTAAGAATGTCGGAGCAGAAAACTGCCCCGACATTCCATTTACTTGTGGGTCTGTCTGAAGAAATCAGGCTGCGCCTTTAATCAAGTCATAGCCTTCCGTAACACCGAGCTTCTCAGCAATTTCAGTCAAAATAGGTGTAGCGATCTCAGCCATTTCGCTGGAATCAAACTCGATAAACTTTGCCCCGAGTTTTTCAAGCTCTGCACGGCAAGTTTCAGAATAGTTGTAATCATATTCCCACTGGACTGCAGCAGCATACTCGCTTGCCTCGTCGACCCAGGCCTTCTGCTCGTCGGTCAGTTGATTGTATTTCATAGCACTGCATACGAGGAAACGGGTTGCGAAGTCATGCTCAGTGAGTGTGACATAAGGTGCGGGCTCATAGAACTTCATGCTCATAATGTTTGCGATGTCGTTTTCTGCTGCATCGATAACGTTATTTTGAATAGCAGAGTAGATTTCATTATAAGCGACAGCAGTGGGGTTGAATCCATATGCAGACCAGAGCTTGTAAACATTTTCAGACTGTTTTACGCGGATAGTGATACCTTTCATGTCATCCAGCGTGTTGATCGGAGTCTTGCAGAACAAACTGCGGATACCACACATAAAGTAGCAGAGAACTTTGAAGTTGCCGCCATCATCGACGAATTTTGCAAAATAACGACCTGCGTCACCGCCAACGGCAGCTTTCCACTGATCAAAACTGCTATAGAGGAATGGAAGTGCCAGAATATCTACCTGAGGAACTGCGTTAGAAAGATCGCCGGGAGATACAACAATAACATCGCAGGTTCCGGATGCGACCTTCTCCATCAGTTCGGTTTCGTCTCCGCCAAGTTCGCCATTGGCATGGATTTCGACAGTCATGCTGCCATCAGACAACTCCTCAAGTTTTTCTTTAAATGCAACAAGACCAGCATGGTAAGAGGACTCTTCATTATTGACATGAGCAGCAATCAGCGTGACTTGAGGAATGACAGCTGCAGAGGCAGATGTTGCACCTAACGCAAAGATCAGGCACAGTACGAGAGCGAGCGCTAAAAGTCTTTTCATTTTGGTGTCTCCTTTATAATAATTTATTTTTCGCCTTTTTCAAGGACGAATTACAATTTGTTTGCCCGAGGAATCCCTGTGCTTTCCCGTATAATAAGATGGACAGGAGGCAGGAGATTGTTCGTAACCATTCGATCATTAAGATCTGTAGAGGGCATTTCCAGCTTATCTATCATAAATTTCATGATCGTTTTGCCCCAATCGTATTTTTCAAGAGCAATTGTTGTCAGCGATGGGTTACAATACTCTGAGAAAAATGCATCATCAAAACCCATCACAGAATAATCATCCGGTACACGCAAAGTTCTTGACTTTAATTCGGCGCATACACCAAGAGCCATGATATCGTTCATACATACAATTGCAGTAACCTCAGGGGAGCGTTCCAGCAGTTGCTTCGTTAATGAAATACCGCGATCTGCATCCCCATGTTTTACGGTATTGGGTGTTCCCCCTATTTCTTCCTTATATATATACAAATATCGCTCATTGAATGGAATCCCATTTTTCTCTAAAGCAAATTGATATCCATGGAATTTGTCTTCTCGAATCTGGCAATTCATATCATTCATCATTAGGGCTATTTTTTTGTGACCAAGAGACAGAAGATACTCTACAGCTATGACAGACTCCTTCACTTTATCAGTCTGAAAATTATATGCCCTGTTGTAAGCAAAATTATTCCCACAGAGAGAAACCAGAATTCCACCTCGATCCACAAATCGTTCCAGGCTTGGAGTCGTTCGATCAATATAGATAGATACAATACCCTTAACATTTTGTGCAAGCATCGTTTGAATCTGCTGGTCTGTCAGCGTGTATTCTCTATCGCAGTTGCTAAGATAGATCGAAATACCACGGCTCATTGCTTCATCTGACATTCCTCTTACAAGCTGCGGATAAAACGGATTATCTATAGAGGGAATAATAACCCCAACAGAAGAATTATTCTGCGTTTTTAGCGCCCGTGCCTGAATATTCGGTATATAGTCTAATTCTTTTGCAGCCTCCAGAATTTTTTCACGTATTTGTTTACTGACGGGATGATGTGAACTTCCCATAACACGAGAAACTGTACTTGGGGAAACATTAGCCCGTTCGGCCACATCATAAATAGTAACGTTCTTCACTTGTTCTTTCCTATGTTGGCTTCATCTTATGGCAATCGATTTCCATCTCAGTGTCTTCAAATATATCATATCTTTTGATAAATATCAATTCAACAGAATATACAAAAATAAGGAGAGAAATTTGTGCAAACAGCACAAAAAAAGCAGCCAAGACACTGGTTTGACAAGTCTTGACTGATGATTTTGTTTAATTCATTTTTTTCGATTAAAAAATTCCTGTACCTTTTCCTGCGCGTAGGAGGATTTTGAGGTTACACTATTTGTAAGGCCTTGCAGCAAAGAATCATACGGAGGAACAAAGAAATCATTCAGGATAGTCTTAGTATATGTCACGGTAAGAGGATTAAGTTCAGCAAGAGAACATGCCATTTCTAAGGCACGTGGAATCAGCTGTTCAGGGTCGTCTACCATTTCATTCAACAGACCTATACTCAAAGCCTCCGGACCTTTGACCTTCTTCTTCATCAAAAGCATTTCTTTCGCTTTGTTTGGCCCAATCAGTGCAGCCAAACGATGCACGCCACCCCAACCTGGAACCCAACCAAATCCATATTCTGGAGCACTGAAGGTGCACTTTTCAATGCCAATTCGAAAGTCACATGCCAGAGCAAGCTCCATACCACCGCCAAGAGCATAACCATTGATGGCTGCGAGTGTTGGTTTGTGTGACGACGCCAGGACACGAAAAATATCTTCTTCATAATCTACACAATAATCGACACACTCTTCCTGACTTAATGACATAAAGGCATGCAGATCGGCACCTGTACAGAATGACCGACCAGTACCGGTGAGCACAAGAGCCCTCAGTTCCGAACTGCGATTAAATGACCTGAGAGTATCTGACATTTCTTTTAGAATATCGTTATTGAGGCAATTCAGGGTTTTCTCAAATGATATCCTTGCCAAAAGGACTTTCTCATGTATCTCTGTCTGAAAAAAATCGCTCATACTTCCTCCCCAAAAAGTAGACTACACGTTTAATGTCTGTCGAAAAACACCAGTTATAAATGGCCTGTCCTGCTCGGCAGCACCATGCCGCCTGGCAGTAATGTCTATACTGACTGTCGCATTTTCTACATCAATATCTGTGACAATACCCTCAACATCAACGGTATCGCCAAGGATAACTGCACTCCGGAAGCGTATATTCTGAAATACGGTTCTTGAAATATCTCCGCAGATTTTAAAAAGAACAGGTGAAACCAGCCCTACTGTCAACATGCCGTGAGCTATCCTGCTTTTGAACATCGTCGTTTCTCCAAAAGACTTACTAACATGATGCGGTGCATAATCCCCGCTGAGTTGGGCAAACATCATAACATCCGCCTCTGTTACGGTTTTGGAAAACTGTGCTTTATCTCCCACATGAATAGCATTAATGTCTTTCCTGTTGCTTGAAACTATACCCATATATTGCCTCACTTTCTGTGGACAAGTTGCTCTACACTTGTTCCGGTCATAATCAGTTCTTCGTTACTGTTATAAGCTTCCAAGATAAGAACAACTTGATCTTTCTCTGAATCAAGCTCTGTAATCTCCGCACGTACTGTTACAGTATCTCCTACAACAAGAGGCTTTATAGTTTCAAAGTTTCTCCTTAAAGGAAAGGAATTTGGATTAAGAAGACGATAGACGGCACCACCCAGCATGGAGGCAACAAGCATCGGAGGAACTACTGGAGCCCCAAGGACAGAAGCTTTTCCGTAATATTCATTCTGATATAACGGGTTAAGATCTCCTGTTTCTCCGCAAAAGATCATAACGTCCGAATCGCTTACGGTTTTCTGAAACAGAGAATAGATTCCGACAGAAAGGTCCATAGCTTTTTTCTCTTCATAGTAAAAGTTCATAAAACACACCTCAGGAATGAACTCTCATCAACTCGAGAGCGAAGCCATCTGCAAGAATTTCATCGTCTTGATTATATATTGTGGTCTGAACATATATGAATTTTTTTTCAGGAACTTTTTTGTTTACTTCTCCTACGACTGTAATTGTATCGCCAATAAAAGCAGGCTTGTAAAAAGTCAGTTCCTGGCCGATGGTTACAGCACCGGGGCTCACAAGCTGTGTAGATACGGGCCAGGTGTAACTTGCAAGAAGTTCATTCTGAACAGGACATCTTTCCATCCCGTATTCTTTTGCAAGTTTTTCATTGATCGTTAATTGTTGAAAGTCTCCTGTTACACCTGCGAAGATTGCCGTATCAGCTCCGGTGATTGTTTTAGAGTAGTAAGCCTTTTGTCCTAAAGGAACAGACTCTACAGTCTTTTCTTTTTCAACCAGATTCAATTTTACCATATTTGTTTCCCTTAATCGTTTATTCTAGAAAGAATAATATATTTGTGGACCATAGCAGAAAAAAGCTTTTAGGGGATTATCAGGATTTGCGGATATTTTAAAAGGGAGTGAACATGCAGGAACAAAAAACTGGTTCCCTTTCTGAATAGGCTGTTTATCATCACCTGTTTGTAGTTCCCCATTCCCTGTTAAAATATAAATCCCGAAAAACCGATCCTCCGGAGTGAATTCATACGTGCCTATGATATCGCAATTAATCAGTTTAAAGCATGGAGTATCCCGATATCCGACTAATTCCGTCATGCAAAATTCGGGTGTCTGTTCAATTATTGCTGGTTGAATGCACCATTCTCTTTTTGCCGACTCTTCATCGATGCCATTATAGGTGAATACATCAAACATTTTTTCGAAACCAAGCCCCTGGTGGAGCATGAATTCATGAATGTTTAAACCGGCCGGTGTCACACGTTCTGTCCGAATCGTATAATCTGTAGGTTCCTGTATTTCAACAAGGAGACATCCTGCACCAATTGCATGCGGGACACCGCCATGAATGAGGTATGTTTCTCCGGGGTGTACGTCAAATCGATGGAGACAGTCCAACATGGATGAGATGTCTTGCTTTTCAAAGATATTCTTCCACTTTTCACGAGTTATACCTTCTTTGAAACCCATGTAAATACAGGGAGTTTCTCCATTTATTGTTCGACCGCCTAAAATATGCCAGCACTCTGTTTTACCAAATGGAGATCCAAATAATCTGAGGGCATTCTCCTTTGTCGGATGGGCTTGAATCGTTAAACGCTCGGCTGCATCTATAATTTTGATGAGAACCCCGATATTCGAGCCAAAAGAGTCGAAGTGTGCTTCTCCAAGCGTTTGGCGAGGAGAAGACTCAATAACTTCTTTTAGCGTTATATTGGTTCCGTCCACAAGATTCATGCCTTCATTTCGGAAGTTCTCTCTTCCGGCATTCCTTGCGGAAACAGCAGACATTATCCATTCCTCTGGGAATTGGGAATCTCCCCTGTCAGGAATGCCGTGGATTGCATCGATCTGGCTCCCGCCAATGTAAGTTCTCCATGCCCTGGCGGGTGAAAGCTTTATCGGACGATCAATTTTAAACATATGTATATTCCTGCCATTTGAACATTCTTTTTGAGATAGAGTTAAATACTTGTTTTGTGAAGAGCCGTGTCAGGATCATAATAATTAATCCACATTTCCTGTCTCGCGATAGCTTTTCCAGATAACCTCGAAGAAGTCATTGTTTTCCGGAAGAGGACGCCTGTTACGCCAGGATAATGCGCATTGACCTTCATGATACGAAACAAGCTGTATGGTTTCATCCAGTTTTCCGTCATCCACGGTAAAGGTGAATTCATCAGGAAGCTGAGCATAGGGCTTATTGCCGGTCATATCCGTATAGAGCGCGCTGCCGCGGCTTTTTCCTCCTGCTTCCGCATAATCCAGCATAGCAGACATGTAGCACTGGATGGAAATCAGGATATCTCTGAGACGGAATACCCACTGCAGCTGGTTTTGGTGGTCTATTTTGATAAGATGAGAGAATTCCTTGGATATTCTATCAATTTCATGCAATGAATCAGCGATTTTTTCTTTGTTTCTTATTGCACCGGCATAGGTACTCATCAGCCCGGATACATAGTCTTTATAATAGAGAACATTGCTTTCTTCACTGCGGACTGCTTCAGCCAGTTCGGTCATTTCCAGAAGTGCCTTTTCTGACAGGGCTGAAAAGACGGCTTCGTCAACGACGGCATCCGTTCTTCTCTTTGCTATATAGTTGGCAGCCCTTGTTGAACCCACCTGTCCTGCATTCAGCGCAGAGCCTCCGGGGCGGTAGACTCCGTGACTTCCTGCAACTTCACCAACTGCGAATAAACCTTCCACACCCGTCTGCCAATGGAGATCAATATCCAGACCGCCGTTATTATGCTGAGCACACAGAGAAATTTCCAGCATTTCTTTTGAGAGATCAACGCCTTTATCCAGATAGAAGTCAATTGCCGGCTGGTTCATGATCTTCAGGCGCTCCAGGGGAATGCTGACGAGTGCCTTTGCCTTTTCAAGATACTCTCTTGCCTCATCGGATAGCTTGCTGAATTCAAATTTTCCTTCTGCCGGATCTGTTCTGAAATCGAGGAAGACCCTTCTGCCTTTGCAGAGTTCCAGATAAACGAGGATATCAATAATGGAGGATCCTCCATCCACCTTTCGGACATCGAACGGCCACTGATACCCCTTCAGGAATAATTTG
>JAEEGL014621781.1_pt1 | contig 13437 bp, 8 predicted proteins | sample 9134231 | NCBI WGS metagenome assembly JAEEGL01 (sample SAMN16246548, study PRJNA631951) | gut metagenome | biome: gut microbiome; feature: rumen; material: fiber-attached | host: Bos | place: Iran: Karaj | collected 2018-10 | reverse complement strand
TCGCGCAATACATCGAGACTTTCCTCACCAACGCCAAGACCGTTGCCACCATCGACTGCCTCTGTTCATACGCGCAGGCTGCTATTGACAACAATTATTGCCGTCCCGTTATCTACGAGGTTATGACCATCGACATCAAGGCGGGGCGCCATCCCGTCATCGAAAAACAATTGCCGGTAGGGGAGGAGTACATTCCCAACGATGTGTTCTTGGACAATGATACTCAGCAAATTATGATGATTACAGGTCCAAATATGGCGGGCAAATCGGCTCTCCTGCGTCAGACGGCGTTGATAATGCTGATGGCACAGGCGGGCAGTTTTGTGCCGGCGGAGAGCGTAAAGGCGGGATATGTTGACAAGGTGTTCACACGTGTGGGCGCAAGCGACAATATTTCGTCGGGCGAATCCACTTTTATGGTGGAGATGAACGAGGCTGCGGGCATCCTCAACAATATGACCCCGCGCAGCCTTGTCCTCTTTGACGAACTTGGGCGCGGCACGTCCACTTACGACGGCATTTCAATTGCTCAGGCCATTGTGGAATACATCCACGAAATGCCCCGCGCACGTGCCAAGACGCTTTTTGCGACGCATTACCACGAACTCAACGATATGGAGGCTACCTTCCCGCGCATCAAGAATTTCAATGTTTCGGTCAAGGAGATAGACGGCAAGGTGATTTTTATGCGCAAACTCGTGCCCGGTGGCAGCGAACACAGTTTTGGTATCCACGTCGCCAAACTCGCCGGTATGCCGCCCGTCGTAGTTGAGCGCGCCAACGATATTATGAAGGAACTCGAATCAGGTTCGCGCGGCGCGTCCGCATCCGCAGTCAAGGCAGAGCCCACGCCGCCCGTCAAGACCGCCAAGCCCACCAAAAAATCCAACGTCGATGGCATCCAATTGAGTTTCTTCAACCTCGAAGACCCCGTCCTGATGCAAATCCGCGACGAAATCAAGCGCATTGACATCAATACATTAACGCCCATCGAGGCTTTGAACAAGTTGAACGAGATAAAGAAAATTTGTGGGGTGAAGTAAGAAATATTTTTTATTGTTTTTTAATGGTATGATAATTGAAATAACAATAAAAAGATATATCTTTGCAGCATAGATACAACTACGAACTTGCAAGCAACACACAGCAGCTTTAAATACATGACTTTTAGACACTTTTCAATCGCCAGGATATTGTTGCCGATGATAATATTGGCAACCGTATTCTCGTGTTTCGATGACGGACATAAGTTGGTCTTGCCGCCGCTCCATGCCAGCGATTCATTACAGATAGCCGAATATCGTGAGCAGGCGTTGTCAAGTACGACGTTCAAAGACGCTGAATACTACGCCAAACAGGCGTATGAACTCGCCCGCGTGCTTGGTCGTCTTCCTGAGGAGGGCAAGGCGTTGCTGTTGCTGTATGAAGTCTATTATGACAACGGACTCAATGCCCAGGCTCTCGAATGTGCCACCAAGGCTTCCCATATCGGCGATACATTGCGCGACCTGCGGCTCCTCGCCGAAAGTTACCATGCGCTCGGCAATGTGTTGAGCCGTTTCAAAAACAATCCCATCGCCGCCAAAAATTTTGCCGATTCGTTTATCCTGTATTTCAGAATTGAGGATACGATAGGCGTCACCAATGTATGGCGCGACCTGATTCCGGCATACGTCAATGCCAACATATTTGACTCTGCCGCCACTGCGATCGGCAGGTGTAAGGTATTTGCCAAAAGGCTCAATGACGGACGTGGCATGGCGGAGACCATAGCGCAGGAAGGCGCGACGGAGCTTGCAATGTTTCGTTGCAACGCCGTCAAACCCGATTATTCGCATCTCCGTATTGCATACCAGCATTTTAGGCAGGCGGAGGCTATGAACCGTGAGTTCAACGACAAGAAGATACGCAAGATACTCGTCATGGGGCTTATGGAGACGTTGTACAACCTTTCCGTAATTGAAAAAGACCCTGTGCGCCGTCAGCAGCTCGCCGACAGCAGCATGCTCTATCTGCCCGAGGCGTGTGTCATCGCACAGAAGACCGGCGTCGCCGAAGTGATACACCGCATCAACATCCTTGGCGTCAAGGTTCACTATGCATCCGGCGACATGAAGGCGACCAAACATTTTGTGGATTCGCTGGTGTCGGTTGCCAACAATTCCGACTTGTACATCGACAAGGAGACGGCGTATCGCGCACAGTCGATATTTGCGGCTTATAATAATGACTTCAACAATGCCTTCGCCTACCGTGTGCTCGCGGAGAAAAACAGGGAGGTCATCAATTATAGCGACAAGTCGTTCCTGCTCTCCATACAGCTCGCCAAAGGTCAGAACGACGGCGAACGTGCGGGCGCCAAGCGCAGGGAGGAAGCTCTCAAGTCAGCCTCCGAGCGTCAGAAGCTCCTGATAATGATGGGCATAGGATTCATTACGCTGCTGTTGGTGATAGGTACGATTATAGTCCACAATTACCACCGCACGCAAAAACTCAATGCAAAAATCAACGCCATCAATGAAGAGATGCGCGTGCAGAGCGAGGAAATCCGTGTCAAGAGCGAGGAAATCATGGACGGCATCAGTTATGCAAGCATAATACAATTTGCGGCGATGCCTTCTGCCGCCGAGATGAAGCATACATTTGGCGACTGCCTTGTATATTTGGAGGCTCGCAATGTGGTTTCTGGCGATTTTTATTGGGCGTCGGAGGATGTCTCTGGACGTTACAAACTGCTCGCAGTCGGCGATTGTACAGGACACGGCGTGCCGGGCGCATTGCTGAGCATGTTGGGTATGTCGATATTGGACTACACCACACGACATTTTGGCGCGGGCGAAATATCCGCCGGCATTGTGCTCGACAAGATGCGCAACAATTTCAAGAGGACTCTCAACCAGACTTCATTCAGCTCCGACAAGACCATCGACAGCATCGACATCGTGCTCTTAGTGTTTGACACGCAGGACAAGGTGTTGCATTATGCGGCGGCGTTCAGGCCGTTGCTGATGTTCAGGTACGGCGAGATGATGCGCATGAAGGCTGACTCGATGCCTATTGGCATTTACCCGAGGGAAAAACCCCATTTCACCGACAATGTGATGAAACTCTGCAAGGGCGACATCATTTATCTGTATTCCGACGGCATCACCGACCAGAGCGGTTACGAGGACGCCGCCGCGCAGTATCCGAGGGCATATTCCACCAAACAGTTTTTCAAGCTGTTGAAGGGTAATTTCCAGCGTCCCTTCGCCGAGCAGGAAACAGCCATCCGCGAGGCTATGGACGGCTGGCGTCAGCCCAAATCCTCCAAACAGGTAGAATGTGAAAAGACCGACGACGCCACAATCGTGGGTGTAGCCGTCAATAATTTCATAAAGTTTGACGAGATTTAATGGTTTTCGCCGATTATGGCAACCAGGCTCATAATCGTCTGCCAATCAAGCACAAGGAACACACCAACGGTAATCCATGCAACGATGCCGGGGATGCGTTCCTTTTGATTGAAACCCAAGTCAAGCGCAGTGCCAGACGATTTTTTGCGGCCGAATTTCTTGTGGATCAATTGTTCGAGCGAGTATTTCTTCTCTCCAAACATGCCCTCGCTGATGACATTGAAACTCCACAACTCATCCAACAACAAGTGGCAGAAGTAGCCGGTGCTTACTGCAAACGCTATCACAAACTGTTCGCGGAGCGACAGCCTTGTCGTGGACGCCACAAATAGGCTTATCAGGAATACCGCAATCCACACCGGCGTGGAGTGGAATATGCCACGGTGCGTGGTGTTTTTCCTGAATAGTTCGCGCAGATATTTGATGACGAAAAACCACGAGGCGGCGGGCACGAAGATTTTGAGCGGCAGGTTTGCGCCCGCCACGTGCATCCAATATAGCGTGATCGCCGCCATAAAATACGCATAGACCGTAAAGATGATTTTTAGCGGTAGCCCCGAATCCGAATCCATATCCGGCAAAAACGAGCCTATCACAGTTGCAAAAAATACTATCACCGCCATGTAAGCGTTTGGAATCAGGTTCCAATTGTAACTAACTATCGCCACGGCAAACCCCGTCGCCGCACCGACCGAAACATGTGTCTTAAAATCAGCCATATATTTATTTATTATATTGTGTAAAACGCGTCGCAATTATTTTTTTTTCAGCGGCCATTTTTTGTGCGCCCACCATGCCAGCATTGCGACGAGTGTTCCCACAATTGCGCCTACAAGTACATCTCCAAGATAATGCCTGCCGAGGTAAATCCTTGAATACGACACCATCACTGCTATCGTGTAAATTGTGATTGTGAAATACCTGTTGCGGAAAAACCTGCTCGTCATATACGCCAGTCCAAAAAACACCGCCGCGTGCGCCGAAAAGAATCCGTACTTGCCGCCACGGTCGTCATTCACAATGTGCACCTGGTCCATGATGTCCTCGTTCCAGCAGGGGCGGAATCGCTGCACGCTGTATTTGCAGAGGTTGCATATCTGGTCGGAGAGCAATATCATCACCACCACAAACAGGAGAAACCAAACCGCCTCCCGTGGTGGCTTGTGCTTGATGAAAAGGTATGCAATGAGCAATGCGCCCAATACAAACCACGTATATTTGAGCGACACGTACCAAAAAAAGGTGTCAAACCCGTCGCTGTACATGCTGTTGAGATAGAGTGTTATCTCTTGATCAATTTCGTTCATTTGCTTTGTCTAAAAAATTCGCTACATACTATTGCCGTAGCCGTCGCCACGTTGAGTGATTCGGGCGCGGTGTCTGACGGTGCGCCGCACGGTATCAGGATGCGCCGCGTGATTTGTTTGGCGGTGTCGGGCAGGATGCCGTGACCCTCGTTGCCGAGCACTACGACGCCTTTTGGTGTGAGGTTGGCGGTGTAGATATTGTCGCCGTCAAGGAAAGTGCCGTATATTGGCAGCCCCAATTTGTGAGCCTCGGCGAGAGTGGCGGGCAGGTTGCAGTAATGAACCTCCATCCTGAACGCTGAACCCATCGACGCCTGTATCACTTTGGGGTTGTAGAGGTCCACGCAGTCGTCAGACGCCAATATCGTCTTGATGCCAAACCAATTGGCTATCCTTGTGATGGTGCCAAAATTGCCCGGGTCGCGCACGCTGTCGAGAGCGAGGTACAGGGTGTTGGCATCGAGGGCAAAGGCAGTTTCGTCGCGCATCTCCACCTCCGCCACTACGTTGCAGGCGGTCTGCATCGCCGAAATCTTCTGGATCTCCGCGTCCGACGCCTCTGTAATCTTGACGCCAGTGAATTTGGCGGCATTGTCGGCAATCCACTTCTCCGTGGCGAATATCTCGCGCACCCTCAGCGGCGACCGCAACAGCTCCATGACCACCTTGTGCCCCTCGGCTACAAAGGTGCGGCTCTCGTTGCGGAATTTTTTTTGCTGCAATGCGTTAATCTGTTTTATCCGATTTTTGCTGAGCATTATTTTTATTTATAATTTTGTGGCGTGATTTTTCACGATGCTAAACTAACAAAAAAATTGGACGTGACCAAAATATACTTCAAAATTGCCGTTGTGTTTGGGCTGTTGGTCTTGTGTGCGGCGGGTTGTGCGCCGGTTGTCAAGGACGGCAGCCTGCTCGTGAGCAATGCCGTGGTCTGTGACAATTCGCTCATTGACGTCGATGAGCCGTTGTCGTATGTGCGCCAGATGCCGTCAACCACGGTGCTTGGCATGGCTGTGCACGCCCGCATCTACAATTCGGTGCCGCAGCGCAAGGCAGATTCCATCAAGGCGGCGCACGTGATAGCCCTCGACAGCATCAATAGGTCGCGCATCCAGGAGATAAGGTATCAGAAGGGATATTATCTCGACCACCTCAAGGATCTCCGCCTCAAGATTCCGTATTATGCCGAGCAGGGCGATTACAAGCTCGTCAAGGAGCTCGTGAAGGATTCGTGCAAATCGTTCCGCAAGTACCGCCGCTACGTCGCCAAAGATTCTTTCTTCACGCCGAAGTCAAAGATATTCTCCTTCCCGCTCTTTTGGCAAAACATCGGCGAAAAGCCCTCCGTATATGACAGCGTTCAGACAGTCAAGTCGTTGGAGCAGATAAGGCTCTACATGCAGACCAAGGGTTTTTATGAATCGACGGTGACTTACACCAAAAAAGAGCGTCGTCACAAGACTTTCGTCACCTACAATATCAAGGCTGGCACGCCCATAAGAATCCGTACCATAGAATACAAGATGGACGACGACACCATTGCCAAGTACGTGTTGCAAGACACTGCGGCGTCGCTCATCAAGACCGGCGGCGTCCTTGACGTGGATGTGCTGCAAAACGAACGCACACGCATCAGCGATGCCCTCAAGCAGATTGGCTATTACAATTTCCGAAAAGATTACATCGAATATACTGTGGATACGCTCATCGGCGACCACCATGCCGACATTGTGCTTGAAGTGCTTCCCGTCACCATGGAGACCGGCAAATCCGCCAAGCATCGTCGTTTTTATATCTCCAATATCAATGTCTATCCCAATTACGACGCCACCAAGGAGATTCAGGATTACGACAATTATTATGACAATATGCGCACCTACTACTCTCGGGGCAGTGGCAGTGCGCCGCCGGTTACATTTTATTACCAGCCCGACACATTCCGCATCAAGCCGAGGGTGATTACAAAGGAAATTTTTGTGAAGGCGGGCGCACTCTACAATCAGAGCAGCGTTACGGACACCTACAAGCACCTTTCTGCGTTCAATGTGTTCAAGATGGTGGAGGTCAATTTTGATGACCACACGATGTCGAAAGATTCGCTCAATTGCAACATCTACCTCACCCCGAGCAAGCCGCAGGAATTTGTGTATGGTATTGGCGCTACAAATACATCTGGCAATATCGGTGCGTCATTCTCCACCACTTACCGAAATAAGAACATCTTCAACGGCGCGGAGACTTTTGACCTGAGGTATTTGATGTCGTTTGAAAGTCAGACGAGTTTCAATGGCGAGCAGAATGCCTTTGACCTCAATACGCAGGAGTACGGATTGGAATCGAGGTTGTACTTCCCGAGGATGCTTGCGCCGAGGTTTCTCCGTATGTGGACACGTGAGAAGACGCCGCGTACCAACATCTCGTTGATGCTCAATTACCGCCGCCGTCCCGACTATACGAGGTCGATGATTAATCTCAACCTCAATTACCAGTTTGCTGACAATAAGTATATGAGCAGCACTGTGACGCCGGTGAGGTTGAGCTCAATAAAAATCTCCAATGCCGACCAGGCGTTCCTTGATTGGCTCGACAGGCTTTTCATCAAGGATTCGTACCAGGATCATTTTATCTTGGGTTCGGGATATTCTTTTGTGTTCAATAACCAGTCGGCGGGCAAGCGGTCGTATCATTATGTGAAATTCAATCTCAGTTGGGCGGGCAATATGCTCACCCTTGCGAGCCGCGTCCTCAATCGTGACAAGAATGAAAACGGCTCTTACGATGCACCGTTGATGCACACCACGTACGCACAATTTGTCAAGACGGACGTCGATTACCGCCACTATCTCCGCACCATCGGCACTAACATTTTGGTATTCAGGGCGTTTGCGGGATTGGGCATACCATACGGCAATATCAGCTTCATGCCATTCACGGAGCAATATTTTTCGGGTGGCGCCAATAGCTTGAGGGCGTGGCAGATACGCAGTGTTGGACCTGGTAGTTTTGACAATTCGGTGGCGGCGGGCATCAATTCCAAATACCCCAATATGACTTCCGATATGAAGCTCGAGGCAAATCTTGAATATAGGTTCAAGTTGTTTTGGGTGGTGGAAGGCGCGTGGTTTTTTGATGCCGGCAATATCTGGTCAATCAACCGCGACGACAAGCGTGAGGGCGGCGACTTCGACATCAAGCGTTTCTACAAAGAAATTGCTGTTGGCACTGGCGTGGGATTGAGGTTGGATTTTGACTTCTTCCTGTTCCGTGCCGATTTTGGACTCAAGCTCCGCGACCCGTCCCTGAAAGAGGGCGAGCGTTGGCTTGCCAAGACCGATCATTCGTTCCTATTCCGTGGCAGCAACTGGGCGTTCTGCCTCGGCATCGGATATCCGTTCTGATAATGCATAATGCACAATGCACAATGCATAATGCATAATGCACAATGCATAATGCACAATGCATAATGCATAATGGGGCGTCCGCCGGAGCGAGGAAAAAAAGATTAAAGTTGAGAGAGTAAAGATTAAAGTCTTGAAGTCGAGAGATTGAAGATGAGAGATTAAAGATTGAAGTAAAAATAATTAAGGAATAAAGTAATGCATACTTGTGATTGAGATTCTGCCGAATGGCAATTATGAATTATGCATTATGAATTATGCATTAAAAAAATATGTATGTAAAACCAAAGAAAAATTTAGGTCAGCATTTCCTGACGAGCGAGAAGATAGCGATGCAGATTGCGGATTCCATTGATTATCCGGTGGAGGAGGGCAAGAAGGCTGGCTGCATTGAGATAGGCCCCGGCACGGGCATCCTCACCAAATACTTGATGCAGAATCCCAAGCTTGACCTCTCTGTCATTGAGATAGACAATGAGTCGGTGGAGTTTCTCGTGGCAAATTATCCGTCGCTGAGCATCGAGCACAGGATAGTGTCGGGCGACTTCCTGCGCATTGATATGTGCAAGCAGTTTCCGGGCGGATTCCCGATTGTGTGCGGCAATTTCCCGTACAATATTTCGAGCCAGATTTTTTTCCGCATCTTGGATTACAAGGACAGCGTCGATCAGGTGGTCTGTATGATACAACGTGAAGTGGCTCAGCGTATTGCCAACCACGAAGGCACTAAGGAATACGGCATCCTGAGCGTATTTTTGCAGGCTTATTACGACATCGAGTATCTTTTTGGCGTGGATGAGACCGTATTCAATCCGCCGCCAAAGGTCAAGAGCGCGGTCATCCGTCTCCGCAGAAACGACGTCAAGCAATTGCCCTGCGACGAAAAACTATTCCGCACCATTGTGAAAATGTCGTTCAACCAAAGGCGCAAGATGTTGCGCAATTCTTTGGCGCAGTTTTTCACCGGGGCGGAGGATGAGGCGCGATACCTCACCCTCAGGCCGGAGCAATTGTCGGTAAAAGATTTTGTGGAATTGACGCAAATATTGACGGCTAACGGCGATCGCCAGTCATAGATATTGACGGCTAACGGTGGTCGCCAATTGTAGCCAAACTATTTTTTGCGTTTGATGCTGATGATTTCATCGCCGGTATTGATGTTGTGCACAGCGTCCATGCCGTCGGTCACTATGCCTATCACCGTAGAGACGCCGTCGGAGAGTACGTCGGGAGTGAGCATCACAAACCATTGTGTGGTGCACGAATTGTTGAGGGCAGAGGTGTTGAGTGCCACCGTGCCTTCTTCAAATTCGGTCTGGGACAGCTCCGATGGTATCATCACCGTCTTGTTGATGTCAAAAGACGAGAGCGACCCACGGTTTTCAACGTGTAGCAGTGTTATGTTGTTGAATTGCGATTTGTCAAAGTAATCTTCGTCCACGAGTTTCAGGAAGTTGGACACCGCAATTGGGGCGTTGTTGACGTCGGTCTTGATGGTGATGTCGCCCTTCTTGGTGGTTACGATGATTTCCTCGCCCTGCTTGATGCCCTGTATGTACTCCCAGTCGGGCATTGCGGCTGCTTCCGCCTCGTATGGCTCGCACTCCTGTCCCGATATTGCGAAGAGGGTGTTTCGGAGTGTCATGTACGTGTCGGCGTCGCGTGGCAGGTTGCATTGTGCAATAGCCTGATTGATGAAATACGTGTTCATGTATTGTTCGGTGAGTTCGCGGTGGCGCGACAATGCCTCGGCAGCCACAGCCACCATCTGCGAATTGCCGTTTTGTACAGCTTTCTTGAATATCAATCCAAATTCAGTGGTGAGTTTTTCGCCGGTGGCAAGCTCCACTTCGCGGGCGTATTGCGCAAAATTTTCACTTTCGTACATCGTTACGAGAGCCTTGATGCCTTCCACGCCGATGAGTTCGTTGTCATTGTTGTAGAAAGTATTGTTTTCCACAAAGGAATAGCTTGCAATGTCGTTTTCCAACGCACGGAGCAGTGCCGCCTTTTCGTAGATATTTTGCGCGGCGTCAAATCCCGACTTGATCCTCTGCGAGATGTTTGCCTTGTTGACGGAATATTTGAGCGCGGCGGCCACGAGCGTGGTGCGGGTCTGCCATCCGGCGACGTCCCTCGAATAGTCGAGATACTTATTGGCGTCGGCGGCTATGCCACGGTTGTAGATGTACTTGGCGGCGCGTGTGGCTATCTTTTCGTCGTAAGATTTGAGCAGCTTCGTGATGTAGGGCTTACATTCTTCATAGGGATAATTTTCAAATGCGGCTATTGCGTTCATGACGATGCGGTAGTCGCTGTCTTCGTCTTCCACGATGGATTTGATGAGCGAAAACGCCCTCTCGTTGTGACATTTGCCGAGTGCAAGCACGATGTTCACCTTGTTGTGGATGAGTTTTGCATTGCGGTATGCCGATACAAATTCATCGGTGTAGAGCGAGAAGTCGGCGTCGCACGCTCCAAAATATTCGGCGGCGATGGTGCGGGCTTTTTCGTGGATGAGGGTGTCGCACATTATTGATATTGCAGCCTGAGAAGTGGCAACGGAGTACATGCCGCGTTTTGCAAACCAGCAGATGCTCCTTGCCTTGCCCGATACGAGTGTGACGTCGGTGTGCGGCGCATCGTAATCGCGCACCATCTCAAAAGCCTTGTGCGAGCCGCATTTGCCGAGTGCGACGAGTATGGCAGCCTTCACGTTGGCGGGCTGCGATTCAAAGTCGGCGTCGAGCAGGTATCTTTCGGCGGCGGGGTGCCGCGTCTGTCCAAGGGCAAACGCAGCCTCCTCGCGCAGGTCGGTGTCATTGTCGTTGAGCAGAGTGGCAAGCGGCACTATCGCCATGCTGTCGCGCATGGAGCCTACCGCCTCCACCGCCGCCTTCCTGTATTGCGGGTATTCGGCTGTGAAATATTTAACTATCTCGGCAGTGTTGCCGGCGCATCTCAATTCACATATCTTGCGGAGTGTGGGGTCGTTATAGATGTTAGCATCCCCGGCGGCCGCCTCGTCCTCGTGTGACCAGCAGCCGCAGGTGCATGTTAATATGCTCATTGCCAATGCGTACCAAATTAAAACCTTCATGATTGTGATGTGGCTTTTTATAAATTGCTTGTATAGCATTAGGTACAATAAGCGTTCCAAATTTCGGATGTGCGGCGATGCTTTATTATATTATTTGACTTTGATTTCGAGCAGGGGGCGGCCTTCGATGTTGGCTGTCAGGTGATCGCCGATGTGCAGCGGGCCTACTCCGGCGGGCGTTCCTGTAAATATAAGGTCGCCGGTCTTGAGGGTCACATATTGAGATATGTACGATACGATGGCGTCAAAATCGTTGATCATGTCGCTGGTGTTGCCGCTCTGCACTGTGTTGCCGTTGATCTCGAGTCCAAAATTGATGTTGTGAAGGTCGGCGAAGTCGGTCTTGGGCACAAAGTCGCCGAGTGGTGCTGACGAATCGAATCCCTTTGACAAAAACCACGGCTGTCCCTTGGCGCGGCTCTGCGCCTGTATGTCGCGGGCGGTGATGTCGAGCCCCACGGTGAGTTCGTCATAATAACGTGAGGCAAACTTGCGGTCTATCGCCTTGCCCAACTTGCTGATTTTGATTACGATTTCGGTCTCGTACTCTATCTTCTGCGAAAATTCGGGTATGTAAAAGTCGTAATGGTTGCGCAGGAGCGATGTCTCGGGCTTGATGAAAAACACAGGCTCTTTCTCCGGCTCCATTCCAAACTCCTCGCAGTGCTTGCGGTAATTGCCAGCGATGCAAAAAATCTTCATAATGTGTTGTATTTTCGTTTGTTCGGGTGCAAATTTAATATTTTGTGCGCAAAAAATGTAATTTATTCTGTAAATAATTGATTATTTCGCTAAAAATTGCTACCTTTGGGACGCGAATTTTTTAGGTTCTCGCAAAAACTTTTTTGGCATATCGTACATTTTCGGTATATATATTGCAAAAAAGGAAGTCAGGAACTATTTCCCCAAAATCAGGGAACTACAAGGCAATGAAGAAGATAACATTATCACATTTCTTAGTCAAGAACTTTGAGCTGAAGCAGCAGGAAGTCCCAATCTTCCTGATGCTGTTTCTTCATTCCTTTTTCCTTGGCCTTGCGGGCGCATTCTATTTCACCCCCGCCAACTCCGAGTTCATCAAGCATTTTGGCAGCGAGCAGTTGCCCTACGCATACCTGCTTTCGGGTATTGGCGGCTACCTCTTCACCCAGATATATTCATGGATGCAGAAGCGCGTGGTAAGCCGTACGCTCTTCATGGGCGCGTTGATTTTCATGACGGTTGCCACCCTCATATCGCCGATGCTGCTCGGTCACGTGGATTCCAAGTGGCTGAGTGTCTTTGTGTTTATGTGGGCATGGCCCTTCCTCTCGATGGTGGGCATAGAGTGTGGCGCATTGTCGCTAAAATTCCTCAACCTTGTGCAGGTCAAGAGGATTTTTGCGCTGTTCAGTATCGGCGGCGTATTGGCGGCAATGATGGGCTACCTCATCATACCGGCATTGAGCAAGGTGATTTCGCATTCTTATACTTTGCTGTATATCAGTGCATTTGGATTTGTAATTGGTATAGTCACCCTCGTAACACTTTATAAAAAGTATCCGCAGAAGCTCCGTGAGGAACGCTTGCAGATAGAGAAGAAGAAGCAGGAGGGTGGCGGCAAATTGCTCTCCCTGAAGCCTTCCAACGATGGCACGGGTATCATTGACCTGCTGAAAAAGAGCTACTTCCGTTATATCTTCATCTGCGCCACACTCTCGATGACCATTATCTACGTCACCGACTTTTCGTTTCTTTCTACGGTCAAGATTCAGATTGCGCCCGAAAACACCCCGCAGTTCCTTACTCTCGTGTATGGTGGTCTTAAAATCGGCGAATTGCTGCTCTCGTTCTTCTCGGCGAGGATTTTGAGCCGCTATGGCGTCAAGCTCGGTCTTCTGATACTGCCCATCAGCATGGTGGTTGTTACGATACTTGCCGCAATTGTGGGATTGACCTCTGTAGAAAGCATTGTATTCCTGATACTTATAACTCTAAATAAATCTCAGGAGCGCATATTGCGTCGCGGTCTCGACGACCCAGCCTTCAATATCCTCTACCAGCCGCTGCCCGAGGAGGAAAAAGCCGCCGTGCAGACCAAGGTGGGCGTGGTGCAACAGTTCTCAACTGGCATTGCGGGCGTGGTGTTGCTTGGCGTCAATACCATCATCACGTTGCGTGGCGAGTATGACTTCAAGTATTTTATGCTGTTTTTCATACCGATACTTATCGCGTGGGTTATCAGCAGTATGAAG
>JAEEGL014007677.1_pt1 | contig 13437 bp, 9 predicted proteins | sample 9134231 | NCBI WGS metagenome assembly JAEEGL01 (sample SAMN16246548, study PRJNA631951) | gut metagenome | biome: gut microbiome; feature: rumen; material: fiber-attached | host: Bos | place: Iran: Karaj | collected 2018-10 | reverse complement strand
TTATATAGGTTTCGTTTTTGCACCGGCCAGCAAACGATGTATTAATGAAGAAACGGCAGCAGCACTTAAAAAGCAGCTTAGCCCCACAGTTCAAACGGTCGGCGTATTCGTGGATGAAACGCCCTCAATAGTAGCTGAACTTCTGAATAAAGGCGTTATAGATCTGGCACAGCTTCACGGACATGAGGATGATACTTATATACATATGATGCGAAGACTGACGGATAAGCCGATAATCAAAGCCTTCCGTATAAAATCAAAAGATAATTTAATAATTTCCCAAGGCTGCAGCGCAGATCATATCCTCCTTGATGCAGGTGCAGGAGATGGAGCAGTCTTTGATTGGGATCTGCTCAGCGGATATGACAGGCCATATTTCCTGGCAGGCGGACTTGAGCCTTCAAATGTGGGAGAAGCTATCAAAAGGCTGCACCCGTTTGCCGTGGACGTAAGCTCCGGCATAGAAACGGACGGGTTGAAGGATCCCATTAAAATGAGAGAGTTCTGCGATACGGTTCGGGGATTTATTACATAATATAATGATGGCATGGTATTTAGTAACCGTATCCGGTCAAACAAAATAATCGGGATAACCAATGAAAAGACCGGAAGACAGATTACATCAGCGTAAAACAGAGAGTAATAACAGTAGAAAATAAGAGAGGAGCAACGAAATGACCAATCCCAAGGGAAGATTCGGAATACACGGCGGACAGTATATGCCGGAAACGCTTATGAATGCCGTTATAGAGCTGGAGGAGGCTTATAACAGGTTCAAGGATGATGCTGATTTCAATAGAGAGCTTAATGAGCTGTTCAATGATTACGCGGGACGCCCGTCAAGGCTGTATTTCGCACAGAAGATGACAGAAGATCTCGGAGGGGCAAAGATATACCTTAAGAGAGAGGATCTGAACCATACAGGCGCTCATAAGATAAACAACGTTCTCGGACAGGCACTGCTTGCAAAGAAAATGGGCAAGACAAGACTCATTGCGGAAACAGGTGCCGGACAGCATGGTGTCGCAACAGCCACAGCCGCCGCTCTTATGGGAATGGACTGTGTGGTTTTCATGGGTGAAGAGGATACGAAGCGTCAGGCTCTTAACGTATACAGGATGCGTCTTCTCGGAGCAGAGGTCATTCCTGTTAAGACCGGCACAGCTACTCTTAAGGATGCAGTATCTGAGGCTATGAGGGAATGGACCAAGAGGATAGACGATACGCATTACTGTCTCGGTTCGGTCATGGGACCTCATCCCTTCCCTACCATAGTAAGAGATTTCCAGGCTGTTATATCGTCAGAGATTAAAGTACAGCTTATGGAAAAGGAAGGTAAGCTCCCGGATGCAGTCATAGCCTGCGTCGGCGGAGGCTCCAACGCGATCGGAAGCTTCTACCATTTCATAGAGGACAAAAGCGTACGCCTTATAGGATGCGAAGCCGCAGGACGGGGCGTTGATACACCCGAAACAGCTGCAACCATCGCAACAGGGCGTGAAGGAATTTTCCACGGAATGAAATCATACTTCTGTCAGGATGAGTTCGGACAGATAGCGCCGGTGTATTCCATATCAGCAGGACTTGATTATCCCGGAATCGGACCCGAGCATGCCTATCTTCACGACATCGGCCGTGCAGAGTATGTTCCGGTTACCGATGAAGAAGCGGTACAGGCCTTCGAGTATCTGGCTAAAACAGAAGGAATAATACCTGCCATAGAGTCGGCTCATGCCGTTGCATACGCAAGACAGATAGCGCCATCAATGGATAAGGATCAGATAATAGTCATAACCCTGTCGGGACGCGGTGACAAGGATTGCGCCGCCATAGCAAGATACAGGGGAGAGAATATATCGGAATAACCAGTCAACGGAAATCAATCCAACCGGTAATATATTCAAGAGTTCAAAGCCATCCTTAAAACAGTGCTTTATAAAGGATGTTAAACAGCACATTAGACAGCGGGTTAGAAATACTTAAACAATACCCAAATAGCACGTTAGATAGTACATTAAAAAGCGTGTTAAACGATATTTAAACAGATGGTATGAGCCGCAATAAAACGGAACAGAAATAAGGAGCAGACAAATGAGCAATATACATAAAGCATTCGAAAACGGTAAAGCATTCATTCCATTTATCACCTGCGGGGATCCGGATCTTGAAACCACAAAAAGCTGCGTGCTCGAAATGGTCAGGGCAGGAGCGGATCTTATCGAGCTGGGGATTCCTTTTTCAGATCCGACTGCCGAAGGACCTGTTATACAGGAAGCCAATGAAAGAGCATTAAAGGGCGGCGTGACAACCAACAAGGTATTTGATCTTGTGCGGGATCTGCGCAGTGAAACCGATATTCCCATGGTCTTTATGACCTATGCGAACGTTGTATTTTCTTACGGTCAGGATAAGTTCCTGTCAGCTTGCAAAGAAACAGGGATTGATGGTATCATATTACCTGATCTTCCCTATGAGGAAAAGGAGGAATTCATGCCCTGCTGTCATAAGTACGGTGTGGATCTGATATCGCTTATCGCGCCCACATCTGAGAACAGGATTGCTATGATAGCAAGGGAGGCGGAGGGCTTTCTCTATATCGTATCAAGCCTTGGTGTAACGGGCACAAGAAGCGAGATAACCACCGATCTTGATTCCATCATCAGAGTGGTAAGGGATAATACCGATATTCCATGTGCCATAGGCTTCGGAATCTCCACCCCGGAGCAGGCGGCCAAAATGGCAGCCATTTCAGACGGCGCAATAGTGGGTTCTGCGATAATCAAACTCATTGCACAGGGGAAGAACGGAGCTCCGGAACGGGTATTTGACTACGTACAGAACATGAAGAGCGCATTGTAATACCGGACGTGTTAATAAGTATATGGGTATAAGTATGGATATACCGATGAATACGGGAATTGTTCCATTAACCGGTACTAAAACAGGACTATTCAGAGATGCAAGATATTCTAAGGGAACCCGTAAAACATAAATGTACAGAATGTATACACTGCGAAACAGCTCACTATCAGGCTGATAAAGTATGTGCCCCGCAGAGGATGGGTTCATCAGATCCTAAGAGCACTAAGGATAATGCTGCCTGTAAGTATTTCGAAAAGGCCCCGCTTAAGCGGGACAGAGCAGGTCTGTACGGAGTGATTATCCATGAGGAATGGGACTCGGAGGAAGGACATTATGTTGAAAAAAGACCCCTCCCTCTGTATTGATATCGGAAGGATAATATACTATCGTTATACTTGACACCTGAGCTTATCTTAGTTTATGATTTATAAGTCTAATAGCATGAAACAAAGGCGTTTCGGATTATTTCGGGACGCCATTTTTATTAATCTTGTTATGTAAACCAGGAGGTATGAGGATCATGACAACAGTAAAGGATATTATGAATAAGATTCAGGAGGAGGGCGTGGAGTTCATCCGTCTTCAGTTCACGGATATGTTCGGAAACCTCAAGAACGTTGCCGTCACAAGCGGACAGCTAAGCAAGATACTGGTAGATAAATACCGTATTGACGGCAGCGTCCTGTTTGATAATGCTCCGGGCGGTTATGAGGGCGAGCTGGTGCTCGAACCGGACTATGACACCTTCACCATTCTTCCGTGGCGTCCTCAGCAGGGTAAGGTAGCCAAGTTCATGTGCGACGTATGCTATCCTGACGGAACCCTGTATGAAATGAGCCCGCGTACCATCCTTAAGCAGGTAATAGACAGGGCAGCTGCCAAAGGGTATACCTTCATGATCCGTCCTGAATGCGAGTTCTTCCTCTTCCATCAGGACGAGGCAGGAATGCCTACTACCATAACGCACGAGGAAGCGGGAATGATGGACGTTGGTCCTGTTGATTTCGGCGAAAATGCGAGAAGGGAAATGGTACTTCTGCTTGAGCAGATGGGCTTCGAGATCGAATCATCCTATCATGAGAAGGCACCTGCGCAGCATGAGATCGATTTCACGGAAGCCGGTACACTTCAGGCAGCCGATGCAATTATGACCTTCCGGTTCGCGGTACGCTCTATTGCCAAGCGGTTCGGCCTGTATGCAACCTTCATGCCCAAGCCCAAGTCAGCCGAAGCCGGCTCGGGAATGCACCTTAATTTCACCGTCTTTAAGGATGATGTGAACATTATGGACGCAGATAAGGGCAAAATAAATGATATAACAAGGGATTTTATAAACGGCATACTTAAGCATTCCACAGCCCTTTGCGCTTATACCAACCCAACAGTCAACTCCTATAAAAGAATACTTGCGGCACTCGACGAAGCTAAGACCACCTCAGACTACGACATAGGGACTACCTACATGCGTATACGCGAGGGACTGTTCGAGCCTGCTGTCGAACTGCGCTTCCCGGACTCGGCGGCCAATCCCTACCTGGCACTTGCTCTGTGTATCTCTGCCGGGCTTGAAGGAATAGAGGAGGGAAACGGGGCCAATATCCCTATGCGCCTTCCACTTATAAACGTTAAGGGTATGCCGGAGAACCTGAAGGAAGCCGTTATCTGTGCCGGAAATGATCCGTTCATTAACGAGGTGGTGGGAGATGATTTTGCCCGTATTTATACAGAAAGCAAGCTTAATGAATGGAACCGATACATGAGGGATGTATCAGATTGGGAGATAATTAATTATCTGTATAAATTCTAGTCTGTCAGCAGCAAACGTGAAATCCCGAGGTTTATAATGAGCAGTATCATTGTTGTAATGCCGACAATTGAAGAAGCGCGCAAAATAGGCGGGTTGCTGAACAAGCATGGCTACCGGCCCGATCTTGTCTGCTCTCTTGCGGCAGATGCGCTTAATGAAAGCTGCAGGCTGGATAACGGTGTGATCATCTGCGGCGGCCGCCTTAATGATATGAGCTTTATTGAATTAAATGACTGCATACCCAAGTATTTCAGGCTCATTATAATGTCGCGGAATATTATGAATGTAGAGTACCCCGAGACGGCAGTCAGGCTGCAGCTTCCTCTTAAGATGTCCGAGCTTATACGGGCTATTGACAGTGAAGCCTCCAAATATTTCAGGCATCCCTCCGACGGCCGCGTGATGAAGCATTCACGTGACAAAGAGGACCGGAAATACATAGATAAAGCCAAGGAGATCCTTATTAAGACCAAGGGCATGACAGAGCCCGAGGCCCACAGATATCTCCAGAAAACAGCAATGGATAACAGCACCTCGCTGGTTGAAACCGCCCGCATGGTGATACTTCTTAATTAAGGGAAGGGACCGGGGGACGGTTCTCCGGTTCCCCACATGGCGAAGTTTGATAAACCCTTCATTCTGTGATACATTAGTACCATGGGATGAAGGGTTTTTAAGGTTGGTTAATATGACTGTTCATAACAGGCTAATATAAGGAGGAAATTTCTATGGGACTTGGTAAGTACAAGGTAGACGGATCTAAGAAGGTCAAGCTCAGTGATTTTAATACTGACAGTAAAAGGGACGATGTAGTAAAGGAAGACATCAAGCTTAAACAGGCAGATAATATCAAGAAAATAGCTCTTCTTCAGGAGAAGCTGTATGCAGAAGGCAAGGAAGGACTTATTATCGTCCTTCAGGCCATGGACGCTGCAGGCAAGGACGGTGCCGTTAAGCATGTCATGAGCGGTATCAATCCCCAGGGCATTGATGTTGTAAGCTTCAAGCAGCCTAATTCCGAGGAGCTGGCTCACGATTTCCTCTGGAGGATCAACAGACGCCTTCCCGAAAGAGGTAAGATCGGACTGTTTAACCGCTCATATTACGAGGATGTTCTTGTAGTTAAGGTTCATGAGCTTAACAAGAGCTATAAGATGGCTGAAAGGATAACGAAGCTTGATTCGAAGGATTTCTTCAGAAAACGCTATAAGCATATTAAGAATTACGAGGAATATCTGTATGATAACAGCTATCGCATTGTCAAGATCTTCCTCAATGTTTCCAAGAGCGAGCAGAAGAAGCGCTTCCTCGAGCGTCTTGAGAATCCGGACAAGAACTGGAAGTTCTCATCCTCTGACTTAAGTGAGCGTAAGCTGTGGAAGGATTACCAGGAGGTTTATGAGCAGGCCATCAATGAAACCGCCACTGAGACATGTCCGTGGTATGTTCTGCCTGCAGATGATAAGTGGTATACAAGATATCTTGTTTCAACGATCATCCTTAAGGCTCTTGAAGATATAGACCCCAGCTTCCCTGAGCTTCCCGACAGCGAGAAAGCGAAGCTCACCGAATACCATGAGAGCCTGCTTAAGGATGGGAAATGAGCGGCATTCATCATAACTCATTCAGCAATAGTGTTCTATACATTACAAGAAATCAGAGAAATTTTTAAAAGGATTCCAAATGAAAAGTACATTAATAAAATCAATCCTGATATCGTCCTGTTTTATCCTGCTCTTCTCTGTGGCAGGGTGCGGAAAAAATAAAGATGGAGAAGCACCTTCAACCGCTGCTCCAAAGGAAGAGAACTCCGATATGGTTTTCTGGTCTGACGGCAGCAGATCCGCTTCCGGTGAAGATTCATCCGCCATGACAGATACTGACGGAAACACGGACAGTTTACTTTCAGATTTTAAGGATAAAGTGAAGAAAACAGATAAGGCCGATGAGGAGCAGATCAAAGACGCATATATGGACTTTCTGGCGGATAAGGAGCTTACTGTCTCCGACATTTCCGAAGACAGATATTTCAGGGAAGGGAACAGGTACTCATTTTCCGAGATTATCGATATGTATATCCGAAACGAAGCTGCATATATCGGAGAAGAGAATATCAGCCTTACAGATGCTCAGTATACCTATATAGACTGCGGGAATGACGGCGTCCCCGAGATGGCCGTACAGCTCACATATATGTTAAACACTGATTGCAACCGGGTATATTTCTTTAATTACAATGATGGTGAAGTTCATCTTATCGGCAGTGACGAGTGGGGATACCGCAGTGTTATGGATCTCAACAGACTGGGTTATGTTATTAACGGCGGTTCCGGCGGCGCTGTATTATGGGTTAACGATCATTATTTCTTTAATGAAGATGGTAAGAGAGTCTTTCTGTATAATTTCGAACAGTATATGGGACTAAAGACGCCGAAGGTTCCCAAGTATTATATGAAGAACGGGGATAAAAGAGACGATTATCCGGATGATGAGTTCGAACCTGGCGGCTATATGGTGTACATATACAACTTTGACGAATATATATATGATGAAAATGATGATCATGAAGCCACCTATGACAAGTATTACAGCAAGAACATCTACTGTTTCCTTGATGAAAAGGAGAGGGATGTCGAACCCGACAGCAGATTTAAGGAATTATACAAAAAAGAGGGCATTAAGTGGTATAAACAGGATGAGATAAAGAAGCGTGTTGAGGATCATGAGGCCGCTCTTGGCGTTACCGACGAAATAAGGAACGCAGAGCCTGCAAAATGGGAGAGCATCGCAGACCTCGGCATCATGGAATATCCTTTGGCAAACGATAATAGCGAAGCTTACGGTGATATCTCTGACGGGGAACCAGCCGATTATTCCGACTCCGGAAGATCAGGACCTTATTACAACATTTATAATGATCACCATAAGCCGTATCAGAGCGCTGAAGCCAATATGGGACATTCGTACACTCCCATAACCCTTAAGGAAATAAGCTGTAATGAAAATGAAATAACGGATACCGACAGATGGTTTGAAGAAACGGGAACAACGCAGCCCGGTACCATTTATTCAGACGACTGGTGGTGGTACGAACTGACCGGGGATAAAGGCTATGGTACAATGACTGTTCTTAATATCTATGAAAAAGAGAGTTACTCTCTGATGTATACAGTTGATCTGAGTGATTTCCTTTATGAACCGGGATATGAGAATAAGGACTATGTCGACAGGGGCATCCATTATTGTAAGATCGAGGATAATTATCTGTATCTTAATCTGTACCACAGGACCTATGCACAGGACTGCCCCGAAAATGCCTATCTGATCTGCATAGACATAACCTCAGGTGAAGTTATATGGATCTCCGATCCGTTAGTATCCAATTCATGTAATTTCGTAATATGGGGCGATAATATAATCACAGGTTACGGATTTACTGCTGAAAATGACTATATTTATGTGCTAAACCGGTATAACGGAAAGACCATGGATCGTGTAAAGGTTAAGAAAAGTCCTGACTATTTCGCGGTTGTAAATAACAGACTCTTTGTCAGAACCTACAGCTATGACTATGTCTTCTCCGTAAAATGAGCCCTACTTGACACAAAAAACGGTGTATTGTATAGTTCTATATGCGTAATAAAACAACTAAATAATTATCATAAACGGTGCCTGAAATGAGATTCTGCTTCATGGGTCTTTCTTCGGGTTAAAAGGGAAACAGGTGCAAGGCCTGTGCGAACTCGTCACTGTAAGTACGGAGTGTGTCAGCCATACCGGTTATGCGGATGTTCAGATGCCACACAGTAAAGCTTTCTTTATATTGCTTTATACGCAATATAAGCATCTGTCAGGTCGTTGAGCAATCCAGTCAATGGGCTACCCGTTGATCGGATGTAAACATCTGCCGCCGGAGTCACTGGGAAATCCGGGAAGACAGGCTGACATGTGATGATGTATGAGCCAGGAGACCTGCCGTTTATGGGTACCGGAAGTCATTCCTGATCACGAGTAATTGATCGTACCACTTAGAAGGTCATTATTGATGGCCTGTATTTATGATGCATGATTACTCATACCGATCCGAAAGGGCGGTATGAGTTTTTAATTATTCAGGTAACTATTCAGAACAGTCAGTTATTGTAATTTATGAACGGCCTGTCCTGGATCAGTAAATATCATAGGAGGAATTATCATGAAAAAGAAACTGTTGGGAATTACTTTGTCAGCTGCAGTGACAGCTGCAATGCTGGCCGGGTGCGGTGAGGTAAATGTCAATGTGAACGCGCCGGGTCTTAATGATGCGTTATCACAGATGGAAGAAAATGCCACTGATGCTTCGGAAGAAAACACCGATCTTGATGCCGCCAATAATGCAGCCGCACTGATTGATGCCATCTATGTTCAAGAATGGACAGAAGATACGGAGGAAAAATGTAAGGCTGCCAAAGAGGCCTGGGATGCACTTACCGATGAACAGAAAGAGCTGGTAGAGGGAGAATTCGCAGATCCCGATTACTTCGGACGTGATACGGGCGACGCTTCACTCGACGATCCTCTCAATCAGGATGAAATCGGCGAGAATGAAATCCTTGTTGTCAGCTTCGGAACATCCTTTAACGAAAGCCGAGCCGAGGATATCGGCGGTATCGAGAAAGCTATAGCCACAGCTAATCCGGACTGGTCTGTAAGACGTGCATTTACGTCCCAAATCATAATGAATCATGTCCTTGCCCGTGATAACGAGAAAATAGACAATATGAAGCAGGCACTTGACCGTGCTGTTGATAACGGAGTTAAGAATCTGGTCGTTCAGCCCACACATCTTATGCACGGAGCTGAATACAATGAAATGGTAGACGCATTAAATGAATATGTGTCCGGTTTCGAATCAATAAAGGTTGCAGAGCCGCTTCTCGGAGAAGTCGGAAAGGATGCGTCCGAGATAAATGAAGACAAGAAGGCTGTTGCAGGTCTTGTTGCAGCAAAAGCTGCGGAAGTGGCAGGATATGATGATATCGAAACTGCCGCACAGGACAATGCAGCTATAGTTCTGATGGGACACGGAACCTCACATAACGCCAAGGTTACCTATGATCAGATGCAGACACAGATGGAGGATCTGGGTTATAAGAACGTGTTTATAGGTACAGTAGAAGGTGAGCCCGAGGATACGGCATGCGATGTTGTGATCGGTAAGGTGGCAGATGCCGGATATAAGAAGGTTATACTTCGTCCTCTCATGGTAGTTGCAGGCGATCATGCCAACAACGATATGGCGGGGGATGAAGATGATTCATGGAAGAGCATGTTTGGAGCTTCAGGCAGCTTCGACAGTGTGGAATGCCAGATTGAAGGCCTCGGACGTATCGAAGGTGTTCAGGAGCTGTATGTATCACATACGCAGGCTGCCTTTGATTCAGAGTCTCTGACGGCAGAAGATGCAGAAGATGCTGATGATAAGGATACCACAGATAAGACCACAAGTGAGAATGAAGCAGAGGATGCAGAAGCATCATCGGAAGCATCCGTTACAGCAGCCCTTGAGGACGGAACATATGAAGCCGTGTTCACAACAGACAGCTCCATGTTTCATGTAAATGAAGCTCTTAACGACATGGGCGATCTTACTGTAAAGGATGGTAAAATGACTATACATGTTTCCCTTGCAGGTGACGGGATCTATAATATCTTCCCGGGAACCGCCGAGGATGCGGCAAAGGATGGTGCTAAGCTTCTTGAACCAACCGAAGATGAGATCACATATGATGACGGCACCAAAGAGACTGTTAACGGTTTCGATATTCCCGTACCTTCTCTTGATGAACCTTTCAAGCTTGCCATTATCGGAAAGAAGGGCGTATGGTATGATCATGAGGTTTCAGTATCTTTACCTGAGGAAGAGTGATCCGGGAAGCAAAATAAAGACAGCATAAAATATAGTATGACTTTCTGAATGCAAACAATGAAATGCATTCAGAAATCATGCGTTCCGCATGACACGTCTCTGCTTTCAGCAGAGCCTGGTCCAGTACGAATGCCGAATTTCTGATGAAATTCGCTATTCTATGATACTTTGAAATGTCATAAGGGATTAGCAGCCTTGTGAAAAAGTTACAAAGAATAAAATGAATATATCTAATCCATATAACCACAAAAAACCTTTAATTATTTCGATCTTTACACTGATCATGATATCGGTAACCTCCTGTGCAGCACAGGAGGTTACTTTGAATCCGTCAGACGTATCAGGAGCGAATGCAGAAAGCTCCGGTTCAAATGCCGGATACCCGGAGCAAAATACAGAAAACTCTCCGACCGATAATGACGAAAACAAAGCCCAAAGCACGGATGAAAATAGAGATATATCAGATGCATCATCAGAATATGATCATTCAGAAGCTGGTCAGGCAGAAGAAGCATCAGCTGATAATAATGATACCGGACTTCTGGTTGACATAACTATGGAGGGTGGTTCCGGCAAGGCTTATATTCAGTCTCCGGTGAAAGTATCGGGATCCGTTGATGATCTTACGGCCGAATTTATCTGGAGCAGTCCCAATTATGACTATATGATAGTGAACGGTATTCGTTATGATAATGAGAATCCCGGCGGTGATTCTACGTTCACCATTCCGGTCAACAGCCTGAAGGAACCCCTCAGTGTAATAGCCGACACCGTTGCCATGAGTACACCTCATGAAATAGAATACACTATCAATTGGGGTGAAGTACATTCCGGCGGATCCGGTGAAGGTAACGGCAGCACAAACACCGCAGATAACAATACCACAGGAACTGCCAAAAGCAGTGGAAACATAATTAACAAAAGCGATGGGAACACAAATAATAAAATCGCCGGGAACACGGGAAACGGTGACGTTAATTCCTTGAAGGATTCAGAGGACACCGACAGATTACAAAAGCAAACCCCGTCCCATATCGGTAAATATGCTAAAACAGGAGACCTGAAGCTTAATTATGCCAGACAGTTCTCGATAAGCAGCTATGGTAAGCTTAAGCTTATCAGCATAGTAGGTTCCGGGGATTATCTGCTTATTCCGGAGGGCTGTGAAATACCTGACGACATTCCGGCTGATATGGTCATACTAAAGCAGCCTCTTGACAGAACCTATCTTGTATCTACCTCAGTCATGGATCTTATCTGTGAATGCGGCGCCCTCGATATGCTTAAATATTCCGGGACCAAAGCAGGAGACTGGTATATCGAAGCCGCGAAAGAAGCAATGGATACCGGTAAAATGCTGTATGCCGGTAAATACCGTGCCCCGGATTATGAGCTTATTCTCAGCGGAGGCTGTAACCTCGCCATCGAGAATACCATGATATATCACAACCCCGAGGTCAAGGAGAAGCTGGAAGAACTGGGCATTCCCGTTCTGGTCGAAACATCAAGTTACGAGGAGCACCCGCTCGGAAGGCTTGAATGGATCAAATTATACGGCGTCCTATTCGGCAAAGAAGACACGGCCGATGAGTACTACGAGAAACAGCTCAGAATGCTTGAACCCATAATGAATATGAAGAATACCGGTGTAAGCACAGCATTTTTCCATATAACGGTCAACGGACTGGTAAACGTGCGTAAACCCGGTGATTATATCTCGACCATGATAGAGCTGGCAGGCGGTGAATACATACCCGGTGCATCCAATGAAAAGAGCAGTAATGGCAAAACAGAAAGCTCCGGCAGCTCATCCGACTCATCGGCGGTTTCGTCCATGAACATGCAGCCGGAGGATTTCTATGCTTCCGCTTATGATGCGGATATACTTATATACAACAGCACTATCACGGGTGAAATACATTCAGTCAACGAACTTATTAAGAAAAATGCCCTGTTTAAGGACTTTAAAGCGGTTAAAGAAGGCAGAGTATACTGCACTAAGCCGGAGCTCTTTCAGAAAACCACAGGAATAGCTGATTTTATGAAGGATCTGAACAATATTTTTACAGGGAATGATAAAAAGCTTATTTATCTTACGAAGCTTGATTAATACTCCCGTAACTGATAAAGATTCACCATGATAAACCGGTTTAGGGTAATCTCTATATAAAATACGCAGCAATGCACTAAATCCCCAAAACATTATAATGACTAATCCAATAAACTTGCTCTGAAAGGTGGCATGTTTGCGATTCTTATGGTATGATGCTCTATGTTGGTTTAATCATAAGGTCATTTATTAATAAGGGGAAAATGATTATGAAAAAAATTATTGTATCAGTTCTGGTTGCCATGTTTTTTACCGTAGCCAATCCCGGGGGAATATTGGCGGCAGAAACACCGGATTTCGATGCTGTTTATTATGCACAGCGTTACCCAAATGTAGCCAATACCGTAGGATGTGATGAGAAGGCTCTGCTTAACCATTACATGACTGTAGGTGTGAAGGAAGGATTATATCCGAATGCTCCGGCAGAGTGTGCTGCAAGAGAAAAAGAGATAGCCCTTCAGAATGCCAAAGCTACCGGAAATACAGCATTGGCAGAGGAGTTATCAAAAGCACAGGCTAAGACTGCAGCTACCGCTAAAGCATTATCTGAAACAGCCGGGAATCAGTCGGCTGTAATTCCCGTTATGGCTCTTAGTACCGTACAAAGTGCCTCAGACATACCGGCTCAAACCGTTCTTCCCTTAAATCCGATGATCGGCACATATGTTGATGTTGATATTACCAATCAGACCATGACAATGTTTGTAAATAACATTCCCATGCTTACATCACCATGTGTGACCGGTACGC
>JAEEGL011061682.1_pt1 | contig 13437 bp, 8 predicted proteins | sample 9134231 | NCBI WGS metagenome assembly JAEEGL01 (sample SAMN16246548, study PRJNA631951) | gut metagenome | biome: gut microbiome; feature: rumen; material: fiber-attached | host: Bos | place: Iran: Karaj | collected 2018-10 | reverse complement strand
CCTGGACCGGTACAAGCCGCATTTCATCGAGCTCGTGGTGGACAAACTCCGCCCGGAGGCCGGCGACGAAAAACGCGTCCGCGACAGTGTCGTGACGGCGCTCGGGACCGGCAAAGGCTCCGTCGCCATCCTCGACATGGAGACCGGGGAACTGCGGCATTTCTCCAAGCACCTCGTCGACCCGGAGCGCGGTCTTTCGCTCCAGGAGCCGCAGCCGCATTCATTCTCCTTCAATTCCCCGCAGGGGTACTGCCCGCACTGCAAGGGCCTCGGCACCATCGTAGACGTCAATGTCGAAACCATCATCCCCGACCGCAGCAAATCCATCGCCGACGGCGGCATCGCCCCCCTCGGCAAGGTACGGGAGAACCGCAAATTCGACATCATCCGCGCCATCGCGCGAAAGTATAATTTCTCCCTCTACGACCCCATCGACGCCATTCCTGACGAGGCTGTCATGCTGATCATCTACGGCTCCGACGAACTTTTCCGCGTCGGTGACGGCACGCTCTCGGAGATGGTCGCCTTCGGCGGAATCGTGGAAGACATCGAAGACACCGTCGTCTGCCCCGTCTGCGGCGGCACCCGCCTCAACCCGGAATCGCAGTGCTTCAAAATCGACGGGAAGACCATTTCGGAGGTATCCGCCTATGAAATGACGGAGCTCTATGCATGGCTCCAGACCCTGCCCGGGACCTTCAACAAGCGGGAATCCGCCATTGCGGGCGACATTCTCAAGGAACTGCTCGACCGGGTCCGCTTCCTGCTGGACGTGGGACTCGACTACCTCTCGCTCGACCGGGCGACGGCCTCGCTATCGGGCGGCGAGTCGCAGCGGATTCGCCTTGCCACCCAGATCGGTTCGAAACTCGTCAACGTGCTGTACATTCTGGACGAACCGTCCATCGGCCTCCATCAGCGGGACAACCGCAAGCTGATCGCTTCACTCAAGAAACTGCGGGACGAAGGCAATTCGGTGATGGTGGTCGAGCACGACGCCGAGACGATGCTCAGCGCCGACTGGCTGGTGGACGTCGGCCCGGGCGCGGGCGAAGAAGGCGGCCGGATCTGCTTCAGCGCTCCGCTGGACTACCTCCTGAAGGGGAAGAAACCCTCCGCCGAGGTCCTGCAACACTGCATTACCGGGCCTTCCCTGACACTGGACTATCTCAAAGGAGAGAAATCTATTCCCGTCCCTTCGTCACGCCGTCCCGGCAACGGAAAAACGCTCGGTATCCGGGGCGCGACGGGCAACAACCTCAAGTCCCTCGACGTCGATTTCCCGCTGGGCTGCCTCATCGGCGTGGCGGGGCTCAGCGGCAGCGGCAAGTCTTCGCTCGTCAACGAGACCCTGATGCCGGTGCTGAAGAACAAATTCTACCGGTCCAAGCTCAAGCCCCTCCCGTACAGATCGGTGGAGGGAATCGGCAACATCGACAAACTCATCGAGATCGACCAGTCCCCCATCGGCCGCACGCCCCGGAGCAATCCGGCGACCTTCACGGGCGTGTTCAACGACATCCGGGCCCTGTTCGAGGACACCCCGGACGCCAAGGTGCGGGGCTTCAAGGCGGGCCGGTTCAGCTTCAATGTGCCGGGCGGACGCTGCGAGGAGTGCAAAGGCGCAGGCATCAAGGTTATCGAGATGAACTTCCTGCCTTCGGTGAATGTAGTCTGCGAACAGTGCCGCGGACAGCGCTACAAGGAAGACACCCTGGCCGTCAAATACAAGGGCAAGAACATCAACGACGTGCTCGAAATGCCGATCAGCGAGGCCTATGAATTCTTCAAGCCGATTCCGAAGATCGCCGCGAAGCTGAAGGCCCTCGTGGACGTCGGGCTCGGTTATATCCATCTCGGCCAGAGCGCCGTCACGCTTTCGGGCGGAGAGTCACAGCGCATGAAACTGGCCGCCGAACTCTCGCGCCCCGGAACGGGCAACACACTCTATATCCTCGACGAACCGACGACAGGCCTGCACAGCGCCGACATCAAGGTTCTGCTCGAGGTGCTGCAGCGGCTGGTGGACCAGGGGAATACGGTCATCATCATCGAACACAACCTCGATATCCTCAAGAGCGTGGATTATCTGATCGACATGGGGCCCGAAGGCGGCAACAAGGGAGGCTATATCGTAGCGCAGGGGACGCCGGAGCAGCTTGCCGCCGACCCGTCGTCCGTCACCGGTCCCTTCCTCCGGGAAGTTATTGGAGGGTAAATCCCAGCGCCGTAATCTCTTCGGGGGCTTCCGCCTCCGGATAAGTACCGGAAATGACCAGGAGAGCCGGACCTTTGAAGGTACCGGTCTTCAGTGTAATCTCGAATTGGAATGTCCCGTAATCTTCTCCGGTATACTGTATCGAACCTTCCTGAAGAACGGTCTTGCGCTCCGCGTCGGTAATCTGCCACTGATAACTGTCGCATCTCGGGTAGTTGATCTCGACGGACAGGACATCGCCGGCAGAGAAATTGTTGTCGCCGTCTTTCTTGTCGGCAATACTGACCTCATTGACCGGGCAGGGCATGTCGTAGCAAAGGACTTCCGGATGGCCGCCACCGATCCTGGGTCCGCAGGTCGCCGCACTCAGCAGCGCCCAGGTCGTCAGGAGGGCCCCGCCGAGTTTGTATTTGGCACGGATGGCCCTGGCGTTCTTGCCGCCAGACAGGAATACCCAGAGACTCGCCGCCAGGAAGGCGGCACCGATACCGATGTAGATGAATAAATATTTGATACGCATAGCACTGCAAATATAAGAATAATTTCTTTAGCGGATTGCACTACAGGGTCGACAGCTGTTCGGCGGTGAACTGGCCGCCGATCTGCAGGTTGAAGCGGGTGCGGATGATGACGTTGAGGGGCTTACCCGTCTTGATGCACTGCGAGACGGCCTTGCCAAGTTCCGTGCGGGAATCCTTCCGGGCTTCCCTGAGCAGGGAGACGACCCTGTCCACCGGCCAGGCTCCGCCGAGCAGGTCATACCACAAGGGCTGGATGGTCAGCGTAATGGCATCGCCGAATTCCTCCGCATTCGCGCTGAGCGCGCCGGGAATTGTCAATTCCCACCGGTTGAGATAAGGGGTCGAGTGTACATACTTCTCATCCAGGCAGTACTGGAGGATATCCTCCGTGGTAAGCCGGTCCGTATCAGTCTCGCCTGTATCAACGTTCTTCACCGTCACCTGGATGCCGAGTCCGAGGAGCGCACTGGCAAGGTAATAGGGCTTTTTTTTGTAAATATACGTGACGTGGCTGGACTGCATCGCATCGTAGAGCGTCTTCCCGATTGCCTGTGCCTTCAGCCTGGCGGCGTCCCTCTTATAGACCGAATTGGCTTGATTGTAGTGGAAAAGAATCCATTTCTTGTCTTTGCTAAGCTGGTAGCCGCCCTCGGGGTCGCAGTCCTTCCAGGTCGTCAGGATGTGCTGGTAAACAGGGTAAATGGTGCTGAGCGGATCCATCTTCTCGAAGGAGGTCCCGAAAACTTCCTCCTCCCGGAAGGTGAAATCAACATATTCGTTCTGATACTGTGCCCGGAAAACCATCTGCGGATTGCCTGTCTCGGCCCGGACCAGCCATAGCTGGCCCCGGATTTCCGGGTCCTTGAACTCCTTCAGGAGCAGTTTGCGGATCTTGGCGGTCCCTTTCTGTATCTCCCGGAACCGGCTGGCATCCGTCTCCTTGTCCCATCCCGTGACGCCGGAGGGGCGCGGACTATATTTGTCGAACCCGTTGATCTTGAACAATATGACAAAGGACGTGAAAAATCCCGAGGCATAATAGACGCTGACATCCTTATGAGTCAGCATGTTGTCATTGAGAACCGCTACGGTCTTGCGGACAAGTTCCTCCCGGGAAGCGTCCTGGGCGGCAGACATCAGGGGCAGCAAAGAGAAGCTGAGAAGTATAATCCACTTTTTCATTACTCCATCTCCTTTACGGCTTTGACAATCTCGGCCGCGCTGAAAAGCGCTTCCTGCGGCAGACCGACCTGTGCGGAATCATACAGATAGAAGTGGACGCCCATATCGAACGCGAGGGCAAACACGAGGACATACGGATCTGCTTCCCAGACCCGCTGGAGGGTTGCCGGGCCGCCGCCCTGGACTGCCGCCCGAAGCGTAAGGCTCCCGGTATCGAAGGATGTAATCTCCCAGATCCGGCCCGATTTCTCCGCCTTGCGGTTATGCACGGGCACTTGCTTCCGGACTATATCCCAAAGAGAACCTTCAAGCTTTATATCCTCATTGGCGGTATCCTCCACAATACTGCCGCCCAGTTTTTTCGGGAATACTTTCTCTTCCCGAATCCGGTATCCCCCCACATAGAGCAGCCAGGCCAAAAGGGTATCCGTAGGTTTTTTTTTGAGCCTCTTGTCGCCCACGAGTTCGGTGGTATAGTCGCATTGCCCCGTGAGCCCGCTATAGTCCGCCCAAGCATAATCGTTTTTGTTCCCCCAACCCTCATTCACGGTTACCGATATTTGCAGGGGCCACCGCAGGTAGACGAGATCATCCTGAAGGCCATATTCCATCCTCGCGGAACCGAAAATATCCGCCTTATAGTTGTAGTTTGTGCTAAAGGACTTGGAGCTGCGTCCTGCCGCGGTTTTCAGCGTGTCGGCGAGGATGGGAACGGCCACCCGCCGGATCAGCGCCTGCCGTTCCGGCGGAACGAGATGCTGCGCCGCCGCCGGAATTCCGGCCAGCAGAAGGATGAGGAATGTAATCTTTTTCATAAAAATAGAACTCCTTTCAAGAATGACCTTGTGACGAAGACGGGACCAGCAGCAAATATATGTATTTTTTCGGGGATTCGCTCATAATTAAGCTTTTCTGAACGAATCTTGTAACAATAATGCTTATTTTTGCATCTATAGAAATAAAATGCACGCTTCATGAAGTCGAAATGGTTTTTTGTCTATGCCGGTGTAGGAATCGCATTCGCCGCGGTTTCCCTCTGGGTCTTTCTCTCGCGCGGCAGGAATGCCAAAGCCATCCGCGCAAAGTATAAACTGGGCGGAGCCCTGCTGACGGCATGGGCCATGCTTTCGGCGGCGGGATGTGAAGGCCCGGGACCTTTTGTAACCTGCTATGATCCGGTCCAGCCGAATCCGAACGAGAACCAGGAGGTCACCTGCTACGATGTCGCCACTCCCTTCTGCCAGATATACATACAGGTCAAAGGGAAAGAAGGTTTTGATGCCCGGTCCGGCGATGTGCTGGTTATCCATATTTCAGACCCGGATTGTAAGCAGTATGCCTGCAAGCTGTTCTACGGGGATGATCCCGCCAACCTTCTGCAGGAGGGCAAACTGGACATTCCGGCCGGCAGCGGGAGCGAGGTCGGGCTGGAGTGGACACTCTCGACGGGAGATTACCACGGAGTGGCAACCCTCAAGATCAGCGGCCTTGAGCAGGACCAGGAAGGGAACGACATTGAAATTTATTCCAAATTCTTCACGCTTACCATTCAATGAGCGGCCTTCCGCACATCGACAATATCGTTTTTGAACTGACGGAGGCCTGCAACCAGTGTTGCAGGTTCTGTTATAACTACTGGCGGGACGGCAGCACGCCCCTGCCGCCGCCCGATCCGCGCCTTGTGCGAAGGACGCTCCGGAAACTGCTGTCCCAGGCCTCCGTCGGGACGATTTCGTTCTCCGGCGGCGAGCCGATGCTGCTTCGCAACATCCACGACCTGGCCCTCCGCGCACGTTTCAAGGGCGCCCGTGTCAATGTCCTGACCAACGGCGGCCTGCTGACGGAGGATGCCATCGCCAACTTCAAGAGCATCGGCGTCGGCGCCGTCCAGATTCCGCTGCTGAGCGCCGAAGAGGCCGTCCACGACTACCTGACACAGGTCCCCGGCTCCTGGAAGAAGGCCGTGGACGCAACCAGACGGGCCGTCGAAGCCTTCGGAAATGGCGCTTTCACCGTACTGGTCATCACCAGGGTCAATGCGCCCGGAATCCCGGAGACGCTCAGGCTGATCGACCGCCTCGGCATCCGGGGCGTCATGGTCAACCGCTTCAACCTCGGCGGCATGGGGCTGAAAAATCTCCGCGAACTGGAACTGGACCGGGACACGCTCCGCAAGGCTTTCGCCGATGTAGAATCCTTCGCAGCCGCGCATCCCGATATCCGTTTCGTCAGCGGGGTCTGCACTCCGATCTGCGTGATGGACCCGTCCCCGTACCCGCATATCCAGTTCACCTACTGCACCACTGACTTCACCCGCCGGCCCGTCACGGTCAGTTTCAGGGGCGACGTCAGGTTCTGCAACCATTCTCCGCATGTCCTGGGGAATATATACGACAGGCCCGTCGGCGAAATCCTGACGGACCCGGAGATCATCGCCCGCTACGCGGAAATCCCGGACCACTGCCGGGACTGCAAACTGCTGAAACGGTGCAATGGCGGCTGCCGCGCCGCCTCGGAGCAGGTCTTCGGCACCTTCTCCAGGCCGGACCCCCTGCTGAAGATATAGGATCAGACGCCCGGATGGGCGGACTCGTAAGCGTCCAGGGCGCGGGCCATGAGGGTACGGCCAACAGAAGCAATCTCTTCCGCGTGGGAATACCCATAGACGCCCTGATAAGAATCATAGGGCATGGACACAAGGATATCCGGCGGGACAAGCTGCGCCTGCAGGGCCGCGATGGTCTGGTTCATGATGCCGAAACTCCGGTCCAGGATGGAAAAGTAATTATCATCCGCCCGGGCCGGAATGCCGGTCGCCTCGCTTTCGGCGGTCAGCCGGCGGGTTCTCCGTCCGGCTGCGATTCCTTCCTTGAGCAGCTCGCCTCCCCTTTCCAGGGAATTCCGGAGCCGTTGCAGCACCGCACCGTCCCGGACGGCCAAAGTATCCTTCCACAGAGCACGCGCCTCATCGCGGATGAGCGTTTCATCCTCCTGCATCGCTTCCCTGCTCTGCAGATATGTCCTTATGCCGGCCGCATCGATCCGGTTGACGTCAAAGCCCACCAGGATGTCGCCCGGTGTCCGCGCGACCCGGTTGAGGGGGAACGTATTGACAATCCCGCCGTCCACGAGCGTCCTTCCCCGCCACCGGGCCGGCTGGAACATGGAAGGGATGGAGATGGAGGCCCGGATGGCATCGAAGACCGGCCCTTCCTGCAGCAGTACCTCTTCTCCCGTAAACAGATCCGTCGCCACGGCCGTAAAGGGAATGGAAAGGTCCTCGATACGGACGTCCGGGACCCGTTTGCGGATGGCTTCTATCACCTTGTTTCCCTTCATCAGATGGCTTCTGCTGATAGAAAAATCCATCAGTGAAACAACCTTGGCCGTGTCCAGGGCATATAACCATTCTTTGAAAGCATCCAGGCCGCCGGCGGCATAAACGCCGCCGACCAGCGACCCGGCGGAGGTTCCGGCGATCGACGAAATCTCATATCCGCGTGAAAGCAATTCTTCTATGGCGCCGATGTAGGCGAATCCTCGCGGACCGCCGCTCGACAGGACCAATGCGACTTTACGGGATGGCATCTTCTTACAGTGTCTGGCCGCCGATGAACTCGCGCATAATCGAAGTGGGAGGAATGGCGGCGATCTCGGCAGGCTGGAGTGGAACGATGTATTCGAGGAACTTCAGCAGGCGGACCGCCTCGGTGTAGGCCGGCGAAGAAGGAAGAATCCGCCGGAGAAGCGGCTCGGCGTAATATTTCAGCAGCGGGAATTCGTAGATCAGCGCCGTATTCATCAGGACATTGGCATTCTCCTGGAACGGGAAGATATACTTGCTTTCTCCCCTTCGGACACTGTGCCAGCGGAGGATGGTACCCTCCGGCGTGATGCCCCGCACGCGGTTATCGCGGACAATCCGCCGCAGAAGCCGGTTGTCGGAAGTAGACATGCAGTTGTTCTCGTCCAGGTTGAAGGAGGTCAGGCAGGATGCATAGATCCTGTAAATCCGGGAGTTATCCACCTCGGGAACCATGGCCGGATCCAGGGCATGGATCCCTTCCATGATGAGGATATCCTTCTCTTCCAGATGGAGGAAGTTCCCTTCGAACCGTTTCATGCCCGCCGGGAAATCAAACCGGGGAATCTCCACTTCGCCGCCGGCAAGAAGCGTATTGAGGTGCTCGCCCAGCAGCTTGAGGTCCATGGCCTCGAGGCATTCGAAGTCAAGATTACCATCCTCATCCCGCGGCGTACGGTCCCGGTCCACAAAATAGTTGTCCAGTTCCACGACTTTCGGACGGAGTCCGAGCACGCGGCACTGCTGCGCGATCCGGAGCGACGAAGACGTCTTGCCACTGGAAGAAGGGCCTGCGATAAAGACGATCTTGATCTGCTCCCCTGCCGAGGCCACCGCATCGGCAATCTGGGCATAACGCCGTTCCTGGCGCGCCTCCTCCGTGTTGATCACCTCTACGGCCCGGCCGTCATGAATGGCCTTGTTGAGGCTTCCGACACCGTCGATCCGGGTAATCCGGCACCAGTCCGAATACTCTTTCAGCGCGGCGCCGATACGCTCCTGCTGCTGCACGGGGACGACCTTGGTGATATCTGCTTCGGACGGCGGCTGTAGGCAGAAGCCTACGCCGACCTTCACCAGATCAAAGACCTGCAGGGTCCCAGTAGACAGCACAAGCGGACCATGGAAAGAATCCGCAAGATCTCCCAGATAATAGACGCTGCAGAAATACCTTCCGAGCGAGCGCTGCAGCTCGACCTTGAGCGGCTGTCCGTTCTTCCGGAAGATATCCAGGGCATCTTCCAGATGGATTTTCCGCCGCGAAAAGGGCTGATTCTCGGATACGATGGCCCGCATCCGGCGGAGGATGGCATCCAGGTCGTCCTGCGTGACCGGATACGGCCTGGTCACCCCGTTCTCTTCCCGCTGACGTTCCACGATCTCACAATACAGGCCGCTGGGAAGGGCGTGCTCCACCATCAGAACCTTGTCGGGATAGAGTTCCCGCACCGCCTTCTGCAGCACAAACTGCAAGGAGCGGATATAGGTGCGCCGCCCGTCATCGTGGTTGTATCCGAGGAATGTGACTTCGTGCGGCCACAGGATCGGTGTATCAAGGCCCTTGAGCTTGTGGTCCAGCAGGGCGGCCAGGACCGGGTATTCCGCCCCGGTCTTGGGATCGCGTACGATGCGGCAGATCATCCGGGCCGCTTCGCCCAGGGTAATGCCGTAGGGGATGTCGTAGTCCCTTCCGTCGTTGGTGCAGTGAATCGTAACCTTGTCCATCTTGTCGTCAGGATTAGTTAGTTGGCTTCGCGCAGGGAAATGGCGAAGCCGCCGCCGCGGGCGATGCGGAGGGTGTACTCCTTGGAAGCATCCACCGTCTCGCGGGTGATGGTGTAGGCCTGCGGAGCTGTCTCGTAATCGGCTTCCGGGGCATCGGCATAGACGGTTGCCTCATACTGCACGCCCGGCTTGAGGAAATCAAGCGTGAAGGTCACCGTCTGCTCCTCGGGACCGCCGACACCGCCGACATACCAGACGTCGCGGGGCGTGGCGCCCTTGAGCGATTTCGCACCTTCCGGCAGAGCATAGACAAAGCGTGCGGCACCGCTGATGACATCCTTCCGGCCGTCCGGGAGCTTGGCCAGCGATTCGGCGGAAGCATTCAGCGTCGAGAGTTTCGGATGACGTGCCGTCACAATGACCTTCCGGGGCTCCGCCTGGATATAAATACTTCTGTCCCAGTCCACTGCGACGTCCTTGATAAACTGGAAGGCATCCGGGAAGCGTTCGTAATTCTCCGGGAGGTCGGCCGCCATCTGCAGCGGCGAATAGAAGGTCACATAGAGGCCCAGCTGGTTGCAGATCGTATGATGCATCTTGCCCTGCTCGCCAGGCGCCGTAATGGACATGTCCTGCTCGAAGATGCCCGGGGTGTAATCCATCGGACCGCCCTGGAGACGGGTGAACGGAAGGACAGCGGTGTGGCCGGGATTGATCCGTGCGCGGAATTCCGTTCCCATCGCGCTTTCGTTTCCGATCATATTCGGCCAGGTGCGGCACAGGCCCGTCGGGCGTACGGCTTCGTGTGCATTCACCATGATATGGTGCTTCGCCGCCTCCGTGATGGCATAGTGATAATGATTGATCGTCGGCTGGCTGTTATGGCGCTCGCCGTAGGGAATGATGAAGCCGACATAGCCGCTCTTCACCGCGTCATAGCCATACTGGTTCATAAGGGTATAGGCCTTTTCCATCCAGCGCTCGTAATTCAGCGTGGATGAGGAGGTCTCGTGGTGCATCACGAGCCGGACACCCTTCTGGTGCGCATATGCATACAGTACCGGGAGGTCGAAATCGGGATACGGAGTCAGGAAGGCGAAGACAAAGTCTTTCTTATTGCCGAACCAGTACACCCAGCCTTCGTTCCAGCCCTCCACCAGGACGGCGTCGAAGCCGTTCTCGGCGGCGAAGTCAATGTAGCGGCGGACATTCTCGTTGTTGGCACCGTGCTTCCCGTGCGGGGTCGAGGCGGCATAGTCGGTGACGCCGAGCTGGACGGACGGATAGTCATCGGTATAAGACCACTTCGATTTGTGGGTAATCATTTCCCACCATACGCCGACATATTTGACGGGATGGATCCAGCTCACGTCCTCGATGACGCAGGGATCGTTGAGATTGAGGATCAGGCGGGAGGCAAGCACATCCGTGGCGGAAGGGCATACCATCACCGTCCGCCAAGGGGTCTTGCAAGGGGCCTGGAGACGTCCTTTGACGCCCTGCGCATCCGGGGTCAGATGAATCTGGAAGGTCCTCCGGGCCGGGTCGTACAGCAGGTTGGCAGCCGGATAATCCAGCACGGCGGCTTCGTGGATATTCAGGTACAGCCCTTCGTCCGTCTTCATCTGGATGGCCGTCTGGACGCCCCAAGGCGAATAGCCCTCCTGGGAGGCATTCGGGATACGCATCTCCTCACAGTAGCGGCTGATCTCCGAGAGGCGGCACTCCTTGAAGTTGTACTCCTGCGAATCGTAGTCGCCGGGCACCCACCAAGCCGTATGGTCTCCGGTGAGGGCGAATTCCGTCAGTTCTTCCCGGATGTTGAAATACACCAGTTTGTTCTCCAGCGGGAATTCGTACCGGAAGCCGAGGCCGTCGTCATACAGGCGGAACCGGATGTTCATCGCATTGCCGAGGCTGTCCTTCAGGGAGACCAGGGCTTCGTTGTAATGGTTCCGGATCTTGTCTTCCTCACCCCATACGGGCGTCCAGGTCTCGTCCAGGCTGTCCTTTGCGACACTTACGACGGCAAATCCGTCCGTGAGCGACGTTCCGTCCGTCAGGTCGAATCCGAGTCCGCTCGGGAGCACGACATCCTCCCCGCCCCGTTTGAGAGCGTAATAAGGACGGCCGGATTCGGAAAGGCCGAACTGAAGCGACAGTCCTCCGTCCGGGCTGGTCAGGAGGGTTTCATCCAGGCTGCGCACCGTTTCGCCGCAGGAAACGGCCAGAAGAAGGGCGGCCGCCACCCAAAGAATCATTTTTTTCATAACTTACAAAGATAACAATTCTGCCACAATAACCGACTTGGCGGGAACCGTGGTTTCGTCGGAAAGAAGGATTTTCTTTCCTGTCAGCACATCCGTCGCCTCGGACGGACCGGAAACAATCTCTGCATAGTGCGACCAGGGAACGGTCATTTCTTCCAAAGAATTATTGACAAACACAAACACCTTATCTGTTTCGTTGTATCTGAAAAAGGCATAGGTGTTATCCCTTCCCAGGAAGTGGAGGGTCTTGCCATGGTGGATGACAGGGCATCCCTTGCGCCAGTTGAACAGCCGGGCCGTATAGTCATAGAGGTCCGACACCCCGCCTTCCTCACGCCCTTCCGGCGTGAAACAGTCCACCGGGTCCCCTTCCCAGCCACCCGGGAAATCGATCCGCTTGGCGCCGTCATTGTCGCGTCCGCCATTGGCCGCGAAAAACATTTCATCGCCATAATACAACTGCGGAATACCCCTGAGCGTAGCGAGAAGCGCCAGCCCGATCTTCATCCGCGCCGGATCGTGCTGCAGGACATCCGCCATCCGGGAATGGTCGTGGTTCGCAAGGAAGATCATCATATTCTCCGGATCCGCGTACGCGAAATCGTGGGCCATCGAGCCATAGACCCGCGACATTCCCTGTCCCCATCCGGCCGTATCCTCATTAAGGGCCGCCACCAGCGCCTCCCGGAGCGGGAAGTCCATGATACAGGGCAGATGGCTGTCAAAGCCGTCGTGGTTCTTCGCGCCGCTTTGCCAGTAGGCCAGCTGGCATACTTCGGTATCCCAGCATTCGCCGACGATATTCATCCACGGATACTCCTTCCGGACCGCCTCGCACCAGCGGCTCATCGGCCCGGGCTCGTTATACGGATAGGTATCCACGCGGAATCCGTCCAGGCCCGCGTATTCCGTCCACCAGACGGCCCATTGCTGGAAATACCTGAGCACGAACGGATTATCCAGATTCATATCGGGCATAGAAGGGACGAACCATCCGCTCTCCTGCAGGTTGCGGTCATAGTCGGATGCGTGCGGATCCATATAGGCCGAGAAAAGGACGTTGGTCCCGGTATAAGTCGGGAAGACGTGATACCAGTCCTTGAACGGCGGGTTTTCCATCCACCAGTGGCAGGTTCCGCAATGGTTGGTGACGACATCCATGACGACCTTGATGCCGTGCGCATGACAGGAATCCACAAACGCGCGGTACAGTTCATTGTCCCCGTAGCGGGGATCGATCTGATAGTAATCGCAGCAGGCATAGCCATGGTAAGAAGACCTCGGCTGGTTATCCAGCAGCAGTGGCGTAGACCATAGGGCCGTAGCGCCAAGCCCTTCGATATAGTCCAGATGATCCATCATCCCGCGCAGGTCTCCCCCGTGCCGGCCGAAATCCGCACTCCGGTCAGCCCCGTCGGGAAGCCCCTCCACCGTATCATTGGAGGGATCCCCGTCCGCAAACCGGTCCGGCATGATCAGATAAATCATGTCTTCGGAGGAAAAACTCTTCCGCCGCTCCCGGGAGCGCGCACCGATCTCATAAGGGAATTTGAAGGAATCTCCGCCATCTTTCGGATTAAATACCAGCCAGTACGTCCCGGGGCGGGCCGAAGCGGAGACGGCGACATCGACAAACAGATAGTCGGGACTGTCACCCGGGGTGACGCCGGTCACTTTCACACCCGGGCCGCCGGCGATGGTTATATCACAGGCCGATACATTCTTTCCTTTCACAAGCAACTGCAATGGCATCCGCATTCCGGTCCACCAGCTCAAGGGCTCCACGCGTTCCACCTGTTCGCCGGAAGCGTCAGCGACAGTGGACGGATCAAACGCATTGCATCCCCACAGAAGCAGGGATGCAAGCAAAAATAGACAGCTGTTTTTCATTTGCAGAGCACCAGGTATCCGCCCGGGCGGACGATCTGGGAAACCTCT
>JAEEGL017314241.1_pt1 | contig 13438 bp, 8 predicted proteins | sample 9134231 | NCBI WGS metagenome assembly JAEEGL01 (sample SAMN16246548, study PRJNA631951) | gut metagenome | biome: gut microbiome; feature: rumen; material: fiber-attached | host: Bos | place: Iran: Karaj | collected 2018-10 | reverse complement strand
TGGCAGCTTTCGAAGAAAGCTGTCCTGCGAAGCAGGATTAAAATGCGCGTATCCTTATGCGCATTTTAATCACAGGAAACCACAAGAACACACAATGATCACATTTATTATTTAACATATCTGGTGTTTGCTATTGCAAAATGATCATCAGGAGGAATTCAGTGGATCTGAAAGACAAAGATAAAGAAGAAGCAAAGACAGAAGAAAAGGCTGTAGAAAAGAAAAAGTCCTTTTCTGACAGGATCAGGGGATCAAGAGTATTTTTCTTTTTTAAGAAAAACATAAAGAAGATCGTTATCCTTCTTGTGCTTGTAATTGTGGCGATCAATGCTTTTCAGGTGTATTCAGCCGTGAAGGCATCTGAAAATGTATCAGTGGGAACAACCCAGAATTTTGAGGAGGTTGTTTCAAAGGATATCAGCAGATCCATTGCGGTAACCGGAACCATTGCCGCGACTGAAAGCCGCACCCTTTCCACTCTGGTATCAAAAACGGAGGTCACTGATGTTTTTGTAGAAGTCGGAGACTATGTGAATGTAGGAGATCCTATATGTACTTTTGATACATCCTCAATTGAATCAGATATCAAGAAAGTCCAGAGACAGATCACTGTAAACAATGCCAAAGCCACTCTGGAGCTTGCAAAGGCCAACACCCAGGTGGCATGGGCATGGGAAGACTATTATTATAACCAGTCCATGGGACAATATGACCTGAACGGGGCCATGGCCTCTTACCTGCAGCAGCAGAATCAGGTGGCTGACTCCATCGATGCACTGAGTGCCAAAGAGAGGGAACTTGATGCTCTGAGGGATGAGTACCATGATTACAAAAAGGCAAAGAGGAATGATACGGTATCTGAAGGGAATTTCAAAAAATCCAGTTCTGAATATAAAGATGCCATAGCCACAGCTGAAGAGGCCGTGGATTCCGCCGGGAGAAACGTGGAAAATGCCCAGATCACATTGCAGACTTCGATCGATAACTACAATAAAGCTGTTGACACCCTTAAGCATCAGGGCGTAACGGATCTTCGTACAATTTCCAACAACATGGCATCGGTGGTGGAAACCCAGCTGAATAATATTACCACCAATGACGAGGCTGAAGAGAAAATAAGGGACTATGAGAAGAGTATTGATAACTGTAATATTACAGCCCCTATTTCAGGTATAGTCACCAGTGTTTCCGTGGTTGAGGGCGATGAGTATGACGAGAAGAGCACTATATGCGTCATTCAGGATGATTCAACCTATCTGGTAAAGGGAACCGTGGATCAGTATGATATTGCCGATATTTCGGAGAGCATGAACTGCGTGATCAAGACAGATGCCACGGGTGATGATCAGATGGAGGGTATCCTTACCTTTGTTTCCCCTGTGCCGGAGAGTTCATCTTCAGGTACAGCCAATTCTTCGGGAAGCAGCGGCACATCCTCATCTTCATCATCTACAGAGTATCCTATCGAGATCACCATTAAAGGCAGGGATGACAGGCTGAGGATAGGAATGACGGCGCAGGCATCCATTCTTATCGAATCCAGAACCGGCGCCAAGGCAGTGCCCTATGATGCGATAGAAGAAGATGATGACGGATCCTTCTATGTAAATGTAGCAGTAGATATTTCAGAGGCAGGTTCCGGGGAATTGCCGGAGATGCCCGATAAGGATAATATGCCGACGGATATGTCTGATAAGGGTGAAATGCCGACGGATATGCCCGAAGGTTTTGATGGTGCTGATAAGCCCGGCGGCCATCACGGAGAAGGTATGACAGCTGAAAAGAAGACTTATTCATCCAACCCGCTGGCAAACCTTATTGCGGAAAAAATAATAGGCAAAAGTGCAAAAGAGCTGTATGCAACTGCTGCAGAAACCCCCACAAAGAAAGTCAGTGTGGAAAAGGGTATTGAGAGCGATTATTACACGGAGGTCATCTCAGATGAGCTGAAGGCAGGTGATGAAGTGCTGATACCGATGTCTGAAAGCAGTACCGGCTCATCCTTCGGAATGATGGGCGGCCCCGGAGGACCGGGAGGACCCAGGTTCTGATGAGTAAGGGCAATGTGATAATCGAAGCCAAAGATATCGTTAAGCGTTATTATATCGGACAGCCCAATGAGCTGGAAATACTCCATGGAATAAGCCTTTCGGTGAGAGAAGGTGAATTCGTGGCTATTGTCGGTGCTTCGGGTTCCGGAAAGTCTACTCTTATGAATATCATCGGGGTGCTGGACAGGCCTACTGAGGGGTCATATATACTTGACGGTGTTGATGTTATGAAAGCCAGGGATAACGAATTATCCGAGATCAGGAATAAAAAGATAGGCTTTGTATTCCAGACATATAATCTCATTGCCAGGACAAGTGCATTAAAGAATGTGGAGCTTCCAATGATGTATGCCAAAGTGCCGGGCGGGAAGAGAAGGAAACGAGCTAAAGAACTTATGGATCTCGTGGATATGACCGAGAGAATGCATCATAACCCTGATGAATTATCCGGAGGACAGAAGCAGAGGGTGGCAATAGCCCGGGCAATGGCAAATGATCCTGCGCTTATACTTGCAGATGAACCTACCGGCGCACTTGATTCGAAGACCGGAAGGCTTGTTATGGATATTTTCCACAGACTTCATGAGGAAAGGGGAAAGACCATCATCCTGATCACTCATTCACCGGAGCTTGCCGGGGAATGTGAGAGGATACTCACGTTGTCAGACGGCGAATTCGTAGGGGAAAGAGAGGGAACGGGCCATGCTCCTCTTTGAAAACATCATCCTTGCCCTTAACGGTGTTAAGGCCAATAAAATGCGTTCCCTTCTTACAATGCTGGGAATAATCATCGGTATAGCCTCAGTTATTGCCATTATGACAGTCGGCTCTTCCATGACGGCTTCCCTTACTGATACCATGAGCAGCATGGGTGCAAACGATATCACCATGGGTGTTTCCCAGAAGAGTACCGAAACAGAGACCATGGATAACGGTATGCGTTTTCGTTGGGGACCTAAGTCTAAAGAACTCAATGACGAGGATTATATTTATGAGCATATGCTCGATGACTTAAATGAGGAGTTTTCGGGAAAGATAAAGAGTTTTCTTCTGGTAAATGAGGTGGCTACCGGGAAAGCCCAGGACGGAAGCCTTTATGCCAATGTGGATCTTAAAGGGATCAATCAGGAAGGGATGGAAAATGAGGATCTTAACCTTCTTTCCGGAAGGATGTTCACAGAGAAGGATCAGAAGGAAGCAAGGAAGGTGGCGGTTGTCTCCGATTACTTCTGTAACAATATGTTTAAGGGGGATACGAATGCTGCCATCGGAAAAGAAGTATCCGTGGTAATAGATGATAAGTATTATTACTACACCATAGTGGGTGTATACGAATATGATTCAAGTGCAGCATGGGTTTCCACTTCAGAAGAGGAAACAACTACAAACTTCTATATCCCCTTATATACAGGATTTGAATTTGAACATGAAGAACCCAGATTTGATCAGGTTACGGTGGTAGTGGGAAGTGATGTGCCCAGTATCAATGATTTTATGGATGAGCTGTCGACGTATATGAACAGGCGTTTCTACAGGAATAATGACAGCTATGAAATAAGCTGCTCCAGTATGTCTTCCTTTATGCAGGAAATGACCGAGGAAATGGGTACCCTGTCAATGGCGATTTCTTTTATAGCCGGTATCTCTCTTCTGGTGGGCGGTATCGGAGTCATGAATATTATGCTGGTCTCCATACAGGAGCGGACGAGGGAGATAGGAACGAGAAAGGCTCTCGGTGCCACCAACAGTTCGATACGGATACAGTTCATTGTGGAAGCCATGGTGCTCTGTTTTGTGGGGGGTGTTATAGGCATCGTGATCGGAATGGTCCTGGGAACAGCTCTTTCCAAACAGATGGGATACGAGGCGTCACCGCCATTGAGTGCGGTATTCTTTGCAGTGGCTTTTTCTATGGCGATCGGAGTATTCTTTGGCTATTATCCCGCAAACAAGGCAGCCAAGATGAACCCCGTGGATGCCCTGAGGTATGAATAAGACAGGATATTAAGGAGGCTTTCAAATGGAGGATATTGCAGTCCTTCCGATCGACGTTGAAAGGGCGGAAGAGATAACGGCTTTTGGAGCCTGGAGAGACAAGGAAGCCATAGGTGTCATAGCCGGAATGAAGACCGGTCACAGGATGGATATAAAATCCCTCTTCGTGAGCCCCGGATACAGGAGAAGGGGCGTGGGACGGGCTCTGATGGATCAAATGCGGGAGCATTATTTCGGAAAAGGGGTTTATCTTAATGCCGAATTTACCATGGAAGGGGAAAAAGCGTATTCTCTCAGCTCTTTTCTGGAAGCCATGGGATTTGAAGAAAATTCAAGGCATTTTCCGGCATATTACATGGGCCGGGTAAGGGATCTGAAAGCAAACAGACCTATACCACCTGAGCTTAAAAGCTATATTTTCCCCTTATCTGAGATAAAAGAAAAGAATCTTAAGGAAACCTCAAGGAGCTGTCTTGAAAAGGGCGATCCCCTTCCCAATGAGGGACTCACGGGACAGGACGTGGACAGAGATTTAAGCTTCTGCATTTTTGAAAAGGAGAATATAAGGTCATACATTACGGCCAGGACTCCGGGAAAGAATCTGGTGCATATTTCCTCCATGTGGTCCACGCATCCGGGTCTTTCGGGGCAGTCGGTGCTCTTTGAGCATATGTCGGAGGTTTTAAGAGATAAATATGAGGGGGATACAAGGCTTTTGTTTCTTGTCTGGGATGCTTTGATGTATCAGGTGATAAACGAAGGAATGCATAGCATAGAGCAGCTGTCATACAGTTACTCGCTCACAGGTTTATAACGGAGCCAGATACCGTTCGAAGCCGCGTAAGCAGCGAGATTACGGGATCGGCAACCGAACGGACTAAGTCAGATAATAATCCTGGATTATTAGAGGAGAAAAATATGGGCGGATTATTTAAGACAGTAAAGGAAGAGCACATAGATCCCATACGCCGTTCCAATACCATTTCACAGCAGCGTACGGGAAGTCTGAACATTAACAGGTTTTTATCAGAAGATGAGGAAAAAAGCTACTTTAACCGCATCAGAAAAAACACCGGGGACCAGGACTTAAACAGCTATTTTTACGATCTGGAAAGGAATCTGTTAACCACGGACGTTTCAGAGGGGAATGTGAGCTTAAATGCTCCGACTGTCAGGGAAGACAAGGCTGTTGCGAAGCAGGAGAAAACCTTAATGAAGCAGATGTCCGAGCTCTATCATCACTCAGACCTCTGTACCGTTCGGGAGTACCGTGTTATGCAGGAGTATGTGAAAAACAGTTTATCCTCCGGCGATGACATGCAAAACGTTGAAGACAGGGCAGAGGATCCTTATCTCATGCGCTATGTGGAAACCATGCTGTCCGGAAAGATAGATATGAGCTCCTTAAGCGATGAATATCTTTCAGACAATATTCCAAAGCTGTATGAGACAGCCCGGAAATGCCTTGATTATCCCGGTATGAAACAGCGCTACCCTTCGTTTTTCAAGAATCTTCCGGAAATGCAGCGCATTGCCCTGGAGGAGAGGGCCGCAATGGGAGCCGACTTAAAAAATCTGCTGGACTCTCATATGAGGCTCCACGGTCTGGAGATAAATGAGGAACACAATGCGAAGACCATCCGGATCCGGAGAGATGGCAGCAATAAGAGGGAAAGGGACAGAGCCTATACACAGGAAAAAGACAGCTATGTAAATCTTCTTAAGGGTTTCTCCACCAAGTACATTAAAATGCAGGATATACGCATTGCAGAATTATATACGCTAAACAGCACCTTCAATGCCTCCTACGCCATGAATGTACTTGAAAAGGAGCTGAAAAAGCATAACTCGGAGCAGTCTCCTCACGGGAAGGAGATAGCTCTTGTAAAGGAGGAGCTGAATAAAGCCTTTTCCCTCCGGGACAAATACATTGCGGCGCAGAGAGAGAGGATTGATAAGCTCCGCAGCCCTGGAGCAAATGCCGACAGGGATGAGATAAAACGACTTCGCTTTCAGATAACAAAGGGGAATAAGGAAATATCGCTGATCTCCAGACACGCGGACTATTACAGAGAATTCCTGGACTTCTGCCTGGGGATAAGGAGCAGTATATCCAGAAGCACGAAATTTTTCCTTGACAGAGAAGACCAGGGGGAAATGCTTAAGATTGCAGATCCTGCCGAGCCGGAGCCCACTTATGAAGAAAAGCTTCAGAAAATAAGGGATGAGAGAAAGCAGAAGCTGGAACGCCGTAAGAATGATAGAGAGAAAAAGCAGAAGGAAGAATTTGAAGAGCTGCAGCACAGTCCCCGCGCAAAAGATGACTATGCTTCCTTCAGTACTGCCGTGAAGAATCTCGGCACCGTCGGCCGCATGAGCGATAAAGCCGACAGGGCTGTTATTAAGGAAGCCCTCGGGAACCTGAAGAAGCTTCTGGACACCAGATTAGAGAACAGGGGTGAGGAGGTGGATTATGGACAGCAGCGAACTTTAATCCTTATGGTCATCCAGGAGTTCCAGGATTTATGCCGGGTATATATGCAAAGGAAACAGAATGAAAAGCGGAGCACGGGAAACCGGAGATTTGAGAATGTGGAGGCTGTATTTAAGAGCAGCTTCAAGGTTCAGCGCTTTTTTGAGAGCCTTTCGGAGGATAAGTTCAGGAATTTAAAAAACCGCTTAAACGGGAGACGCGTAAAAGCAAAGGATCAGACCTTTGCCAGGATCATGGCAGATGCAGATCAGGCTAATCTTACTGATGAGGCTGAAAGTGAGAGGGCCCGGGAGCTTGTTCGGGAGAATGAGCATAAGGAGTTAGATCTTCAAAAAAATTTCATCAAAGAGGACGTGAGGATTTACAGAGGATCCGATAAAAAGAGCATATCGGAAATAGAATCCGTGCTGAAAGCCGGAGATGAGTTATCAGAGCTTCAGAAAAAAGCAATGCCGGTAAATGATGTGGATTTTTCCGCGCATAAGGAAAAGATCCTTGGGGCCTATAAGAACGTTATAGACCGATGCCGGAAATGCACGGATAAATTGAGTGACACTGATCTAAGTGAATACTCAGTCAAAATACGTCGGATTCAGGCTATTTATGAGAGGGATGCCGCATATTTAAGGGACACGGATACAGAGGATCTTATTCTCTCTGACAAGCGCTTCGGAACCTGGGAGGATATCTTTAAGAGCAGGAGAAATTATGTCAGAGAGACGGAGCTTGACGGAAATAACATGATAGTGGACCCGGACAGCAATGAATCTCTGATATTCCGGAAGGCAGGGAATATAAACAGCCTGGATTCCCAGACGCTGTCGAAAGCACTGGGAATGAACGGATTATATAGAGACAGCCGCAAGGCAGTGATGATAAAGAGTGACGGCAGCAGGGAGCAGGGCTTCCTGCAGGAGAAGACAGTTTTAGAGCCAGACATCCAAAAAAAGGGCTTAAAGTCATACAGCGATCTCCTGGACTATGCGAGGCATGCGGGAGTAGATATCCATTATTCTGACGAAGCTCTCCGCCAGCTTGGAACATTAAAACTCATGGACTTTTTAACCGGTGTCAGGAACAGGGACGAAAAAAGCCTTGTTTATGACGCAGAGACTACGGTGGTGGAAGGAGAAAACGCCGTAAGCATAAAGTGCATCATGGTCACAGGATCCTTCGGCGATTTTGGAAAGCTGGAGGAGGAGGAAAAGGCTGGATTACTCAGTATATCAGGAAGCTTTAACCTGCCTTACGATACAAACTTTGCCGACAGGGTTATGACCATGGAGACTGAAACCATTATATCCTGCATGGAAGAGCTGGGAGCCTCTTTAAGTGATGAGAAAAAGAAGTGTCTTATTGAGCGTCATGCCGCGCTTAAAGAGATGCTGAAGCAGGATAAGGAAAAGGGATGGCGTTCTGGTATTGACGATGATGAGCAAAAATCCAATTCCAGGATAGCTGGATTTAAGGATATCAGGAGACGCTTTAAGAGCCGTAGTGTACTTCCGGATTATGTGAAGAGTGAGCTTATAAGGGACAGTAAGAAGGACTATGAAGCCATAGACGGAGCTGAAAGGCTGAAAAATGGCGGCAGCCCCTGGGTTGATGCTGACGGGAATGTCATAAACAGAGTGGAGTTTCAGAGGGAAAAGATCGATATAGGAGCAATAGAGAGAGAGATCCGTGATAAATATAGAGGAAAGCTTCGCGGGAATAATATAGAGGTGGAAATCAGGCGCCTTGTGGATCTGGAGGTAGCAAAAAGGCGGAAGGAAAAGAACGTAAAGAAGCTGGATATGGTAAGGAACTTCTCACGGACTGCTTCCCACTCTGCGTTCTTAATGAAGAAGAGTAAGGACGATCTCTTAAAGAAAGTGAAAGAAGACAGGTCAGCATTAAGTAATATCAGTCCAGAAATGAGCTCCATAATGGATCTCCTTTCATCCTATGCTTCATCCTTCGCTACGGCGCAGTGGGAGATCACGGACAGATGGAAGCGCAGACAGCTGAAGATAGATGGCGAGACAATAGAGGACAGGAAAAAACGCATAAGCAGGCCGGACAGCATAAGGAAGGAGCAGGGGGATGTCATTCAGATACGTGAGAAGATAAAGAATGCTCTAAGTGCCTATAAGGATAAGAAAAATCTAAGCCCGGACGAGCTTAAGGAAAAGGAGATGCTGGAATTCTATAAGGAGAGATTTGATAAGAGCTGCGACGGAAATCTGACGCTGCCAGAAGGAAACATTGAGCATATAGACGGAACCAAGATACTCCTTAGGAAATATGATGTAGAGAAAATAACGATACCCCGGGACTTTGAGGTAATGGACTGGAAAGAGAGTAAGAAGGGGAATAAAAACTCGCGGGATGTGCTTGATAACGCTCTTACAAGGTACAGACCCCAAAATATACGTCCTTATGATATGAGGGATGATTCCGAAAAGCCTCTTTTCCCCCACGAGCCCTGCATGGAGGATCTTTGTCAGGGAACGCTTGGAGACTGCTATTTAATAGCAGCAGTCGCCGCTTTGGTGGAAAGAGATCCCTCTGCTATAAAGAACATTATGAAGGATAATGGAAAAACCGTAACAGTAAAGCTGCATCATTTGGACGGCAAGCCGTTCTATATAACCATGACTAAGGAAGTCCCCACAGGTGAGAACAGGGGAAAGGAAAGCGACGCCTATGGACAGAGCTGCCTGTGGCTGCAGATGCTGGAGAAAGCCTACACCCTTTCCGGAATGGCAGAGGAACAGAATAAGCTCTATTGGAATACTCCTCTGGATAAGATAGAAGTGGACAGAGAGAGTAAGGAATACATAGCGTCAAAGAGAGATGTTTACCGTGAACTGGAAAAACAGAATATACGCTCCTATGAGTCCATATCAGGCGGTCAGGAGGAAAATGTGTACCGTGTCCTGACTGGAATAACCCTGGATACTCATGAGATAGAGAAAAAGAATCTGATAAGCAGTAAAAAAATGTCCACTTATATGAAAGACAGGGACAGAAAAACCGGGAAGCTTAACAAAGCCAATTTCCAGCCAATGATAAATGAGGTGATGCAGCTGCTTCAAAGGGCTGAGAGGGATGGATCTGTTGTTTTCTGTTCAAGCCGCACTGATTTTGAGGACTACAGGGATAAGGACTCTGATCATAGCGAGCACACCATGAGGGGAGTGGCCGGCAAGCATGCATATACGGCTTTAGGTATCCGCTACATAGGGGACAAACCCTATATAGCAGTACGAAATCCATGGGGGACGGGATTAACGGAGCATAGGATAAATGAAGTGACAGGGGCAAAGTCCAGCCATATGGAGGACGATTTCGGAAACGGAGCCCATCTTCTGACTCCCCTGGAATTCGTGAAGAATTTCAGGAGCATCAAGGTGCTGAAGAAAAAGCCTCAGGGAAACCCCTGATGGTCAAGGCCACTAAAACGCAGTAAAAAGTCAGGGAAAGGAGCGGCAGCGACATTAATGGATATCAGGATAGAAGAGATTGAAACGGAGGAGCAGGGTGAAAGCTTAATGTCAGCCGGAGAGAATGAGGAAACAGATCTTTACATGTCCGGCTTTCTGCAGCCCCGGCTTGACAGACTCCATGCAATGCTTATGGAAGAGGAAATTGATCACCGTTATTCCTTAGCCGACGGTTCCATACCCGGCATATGGGTAGAAGAGCCTGATATGCACCCCGTATTCTGTACATATGTGAAGGAAACACTCACTAAGGAGGAGCCGGGTTACCTGAGATTTTCTGCGGAGAAAAACTATGAGGCTTCAGAGTCAGATAACTATATACGCTGGATCGTCCCAGAGGAGGAGGTAGAGGAGGCAGATGGCTTTCTAAGATGCCTTGAGCTCTTTTATAAGGGCTATCCTTTCCGGCTGCTGCCTTCTTCGGACATGGCTGTGACGGAGGAAGAGCGGGAGACTGACCCGGGGGAGAATGTCCCGCCTCTTACTTATGAAGGAATGGGGTATGCCGCTCTGGTGAGATTAATGCAGATCTCAAACCTTCTCTCTATACAGAATATAGAGCAGACAGGGGTTCTCACGGGAAAGCTGCCCTATATACAGATAGATTATATGGGACATATATTAACCCTGTTCTATGAGAGCACCGATCAGGAGAACATGTCCTTTCTGTTCCATATCCGGGAGGACGTCCCGCTTAATTCAGGGGATGGTGACATAGACACGGAGGAGCTTGCAAGGCGGTATAATGCTGAAAGCTTCTTTACCCGGCTGATTTTAAGTGAGGAGGCTTTTCCTGTATTTGCTGCCATAGAGACCGAAGGCGAAATGGCTGCGCTGCACGCCTGCTTCCCTGAATACGGGGGAGTGAGCGAATGGGAACGCTTTGAAAGGATCTTATCCATATTTATAAAGGAAGCAGAAAACGCCAAAATGTCCTACTGGAACAATATAGACTCCAAATAAGCACACAAGTTTACATAATATCGACACTGTACACTGGTTTACATAATATAGCGCTTGACAAATTAGTAAGTTATAAATATAATATCACCGTTGCGCATCAAAAAGCACTGCAATGGGATCTTAGCTCAGCTGGGAGAGCATCTGCCTTACAAGCAGAGGGTCATAGGTTCGAGCCCTATAGGTCCCATATAATATGGCGAGATAGCTCAGTTGGCTAGAGCACACGGTTCATACCCGTGGTGTCAAGAGTTCGAATCTCTTTCTCGCTATGAAAAGAACGCCTGTATGGGAAACTTGCCCCGGCAGGCGTTTTTTATTATAATCAGACACAGATTGTAAGTTTTTTGGAAGTATAAATATGCCTGATACAGACAATCTCGTTGTCGGCGGATACCATTTCCATTCAACGGCTGATGCCGACAAGGCGAGGGATGAACAGAAGAAGATAGCTTATATAGAAGCACACATGAACAGGGACAATCCCGAGAGTGTGCTTACAATTTATGAAAAAATGCTCTCAAACAGGATATTTGTGACTCCTGTCGGATTCGGATTCTTAAAAGAAGTCAGGGATTACCTTCTTTCCTGCGACAGTATTGATAAAGACAGGATAAAGCCCCTGGAGCTTAACCAGATGTACTCACTTGGAAAGGGACTTTCTGAGGAAAGTGAGCTTCCACGGAGGAAGATCATTCCTTCAAAGAAAAAGAATCCCTATGAGGAGAGATTATTTATTTCTGTCGTCTTCAATGTAGTGCTTGTGATCGCCGTGATCGCCATGTTTATAATTGCCACTACGTCAAATAATCCGAATATCATCAACTATGAGAATAACATTGTGAATAAATACTCCGAATGGGAGGAAGATCTTAAGGACAGGGAACAGCGTGTCCGGGATGAAGAAAAAAGACTGGGATTGGAGGATGCAGGTAATGCCACGGATAATAACGAATGATGCGGGAATGAACAGATTTAAGCACAACGTCATGGAAGAGGTGTGCAGGCTTGAATGGGAAGGGAAGAATGATCCGGAGCATGTGGAGGAGCTGATCCTTAAGATGATCCCGGGACCCAAGCCCGAATACCGCTGCTGCGTGTATAAGGAACGGGAGATAGTGAGGCAGAGGGTTAAGCTTGCCAATGCAAAGGCCCCCTCATATAATCCACATTCTAAAAATATCGTACAGGTCATAGATCCGGCCTGTGATGAGTGCCCGATCTCAGCTTATTCCGTAACGGATAACTGCCGCTTCTGTATGGGAAAGCCCTGTCTCAGCAGCTGTAAATTTGAGGCCATCAAGCCCGGAGATACGCATATGCATATTGACCCCGTCAAGTGTAAGGAGTGCGGTCTCTGCGCGAAAGCCTGTCCCTACGGGGCTATCGTACATCTGGTGCGTCCATGCAAAAAAGCCTGTCCGGTGGATGCCATCACCTATGATGAATACGGCTACTGTAAGATAGATGAGGATAAGTGCATACAGTGCGGACACTGTATCCACAGCTGTCCCTTTGCTGCCATCGGAAGCAAGACCTTCCTTGTAGACATCATCAAGGAGATAAAGGCCGGTAAAGAGGTTATAGCAATGTGTGCCCCTGCTACGGAAGGACAGTTTGGTGAAGATATTACCATGGCCTCTATAAGGGAGGGCCTGAAAAAACTTGGCTTTGCGGATATGGTGGAGGTTGGCCTTGGCGGTGACATGACTGCAGCATATGAAGCAGAGGAATGGTCTGAGGCTTATAAAGAGGGACATAAGATGACCACATCCTGCTGTCCTGCCTTTATAAATATGCTAAAAAAACACTTCCCTGACCAATATAAGGATAATATGTCCAGTACCGTTTCGCCTATGTGCGCGGTATCAAGATACTTAAAGACCGTCCGCAAGGGCTGTGTCACTGTATTTATCGGGCCCTGCATAGCAAAAAAGTCCGAATCCCAGGATAAATCGGTAAAGGATAATGCGGATTATGTGATCACATACGGGGAACTCCGGGCTCTTATGCGTTCAAAGGATATTAAATTTGAGCCTGTGGATGATGATTATCAGGAATCTTCGATCTGGGGCAAGAGATTTGCCGGCAGCGGCGGCGTGGCAAACGCCGTTATAGAAGTTATGCAGGAAAGAAGCGAAGATACAGCGGATATCAAACTCCACAAGGCTGCAGGCGGACTGGAATGTAAGAAGGCACTGGCCCTCTTAAAAGCCGGAAAACTCAGTGAAGACTTTATAGAGGGTATGGTATGCCCCGGCGGGTGTGTGGGAGGACCCTCAAGGCATAAGAATATCAGCGATATAAATAAGCCGAGGGAAGCCCTGCTTGCCAAAGCTGATGGGCGGAAGATCCTGGATAACCTTAAGGATTATCCTATGGATAAATTCTCAATGCACCGTGACGGACACTGAGTGACCGCGGTTATGTTTGACAGGAATGCGTTAAAT
>JAEEGL014068874.1_pt1 | contig 13438 bp, 11 predicted proteins | sample 9134231 | NCBI WGS metagenome assembly JAEEGL01 (sample SAMN16246548, study PRJNA631951) | gut metagenome | biome: gut microbiome; feature: rumen; material: fiber-attached | host: Bos | place: Iran: Karaj | collected 2018-10 | reverse complement strand
TGTCCAATTTTATGATTGCCTCATCAACCGTAAGTCCCAAAAGATTTATCTCCGGCTTGATATCCCTAGCCTTACCCATATTACCACGAAATGCGGTCTTCTGTCTACTCGTAACCTTACCGCCCGGTCTGTTATTCTCCTCTATGATCTCACAATCACTAAGCTTTACCTTGCTCTGAAGAATTCCCATCTGCACCGTAAGCTCTCCCTTGTGATCCGGAAGGGATCTTACAATACCCTCAGTATTCATGCTTATAATATGAACCGAATCTCCAAGATGAAAATCAGAAGCCTTGGCGTTAGATTGTCTGTTAGGCTTATTCTCTGCCAAAGAGCCGCTTACCGACTTAAGCTTCTCTCTTAACCTGTCACGCTCTTTTTCCAAATCCTTATTGCTGGCATTCCCCGACTTACCCCAGTTATTATATTTTCTTATGGATTCATCCGCAAAAGCCTTGGCCTCTTCCAAAATCTCCTCCGCCTGCTGCCTTGCGTTTCTTAAAATATCCTGTTTGCGCTGCTCTATATGCGCGTTTTTTGAGGCAAGTCTTTCCTTTAACTTCTCAATCTCTGCCTTGTTATCCTCTATCTCTTTCTGCTCGGCAAGTATTGTCTGCTTAGACTTTTCTAAGTCTGCAAGCAGAGTTTCCATATCTACGGCTTCACTCCCGATCTGATTTCTCGCGGCATCTATCACCGCATCATCCATACCTAGCTTCTTCGCTATGGCAAAAGCATTTGACTTACCCGGAATTCCGATAAGTAAATGATAAGTCGGAGATAGCGTTTCCACATCGAATTCACAGCAAGCATTCTCGATCCCTTCAGTTGTCATAGCAAAGGTCTTAAGCTCACTGTAATGCGTCGTGGCCATACACCTGATATCCCTATTATGAAGATCATTTAATATCGATATCGCAAGAGCCGAACCCTCTACCGGATCGGTTCCGCCTCCAAGCTCATCAAAGAGCACCAATGTCTTATCGGTAGCATGCTTCATTATATATACGATATTAGTCATATGTGATGAAAATGTTGACAGGCTCTGTTCAATACTCTGCTCATCACCGATATCCGCAAACACATCAGAGAACACCGAAAGCTTAGATCCCTGAAAGGCCGGTATATGAAGCCCTGCCTGTCCCATTAAGGTCAAAAGTCCAAGTGTCTTTAATGATACTGTTTTTCCACCTGTATTCGGTCCGGTGATTATCAGCATTTTATACTCATCTCCAAGCCTTATATCCACCGGTACCACCTTATGTTTTTCAAGCAGCGGATGCCTTCCCTGCTTTATATCTATTATTCCTTTTTCATTAAACTCCGGCCGGCTTCCGTCATATGATTTTGCAAATGAAGCCTTTGCGAAAATGAAATCCAACTTTGTAAGAATTTCAAAATCCATTGCCAGAGAATCCTTAGACATTGCCACCTGTTCAGAAAGTGCAGCAAGTATTCTTTCTATCTCAATAGACTCCTTTACAGAAAGCTCCTTTAACTCATTATTGAGATTAACAACCGCCATAGGCTCGATAAAAAACGTAGATCCAGTACCCGACTGGTCGTGTACCATTCCCGGAAACTGCCCCTTATACTCAGCCTTAACCGGAATACAGTATCGCCCATTCCTCATTGTGACGATCGCATCCTGTAACATCGACTGATTATCCTGCTTAGAAACAATACCGCTAAGTACATCATGCACCTTATTATTAACAAGCTTCATATCACGCCTGATATCTTTAAGTGCCGGTGACGAGTCATCTGCAATTTCATCCTCGGACAAAATACATCTGCCGATCTCCTTCGCAAGATGTGCAAGCGGCATAAGGCTGTCAAAATATCCGGTAAGGCTGTCCTGTCTTCCTGTCACGCCTTCTTCGTCCTTACTCTCAGCCTTATCACCATACTGCCTTGCATTCTCAGCCACCTTAAGAAGCTTCGCAACATCTAACAGTTCACTTATTGAAAGCGGCGCTCCAACCTCTGCTCTTTTAAGAGCTTCATTGATCGGATACACCCCAGAAAAAGACACTCCGCCCTGTTGATAAACCCTGGCAAGAGCATCCGAGGTTTCTTCCTGTTCCTTATCGATCTCCACTGAAGCTATCGACGGCTTTAACCGTTCGCACATGCGTTTGCCCGCCGGTGTCGTGGCGTAGGAAGTCAACTGTTCTATTATCTTGTAATATTCCAAAACACGTAAAGTTCTTTTATTCATAATAATCCTTTTCACCACTCATAATGGTGTAACTGTCCTTTAAGCTCCAGATTCATAAATTCATTCTGTCTAAGCGCCTCGTATAAAACGATTGCAACCGAGTTAGACAGATTGAGAGACCTAATGTCCGAAAGCATTGGTATTCGTATGCAGGTTTCCTTATTCTCAAGCAGGATCTCCTCCGGAATACCCGCGCTCTCCTTACCAAACATTATGAAGCAGTCCTCCTCATAATGCACATCAGTATAGGTCTGCTTAGATTTTGTGGTTGCCATATATATCCTGGCTCCGGGATTTTTCGCAAGAAAATCCTCATAGCTTACATACCTTGTAACGTCAAGCTTATCCCAGTAATCCATTCCGGCACGCTTTATCATTTTATCATTTAATATGAACCCAAGCGGCTCGATAAGATGAAGTCTTGCTCCCGCTGCCACACAGGTTCTTCCGATATTTCCCGTATTAGCCGGCATCTCCGGCTCATGAAGTACTATATTAAGCATTACTGTTCTCCATCATATAATCCTAACACTTCTTAAATTATGGCGGCGAGGCCATTAACATCAAAAAGCGTTTCTCTCATAATTCTTCAATAAACTCCTTAATTCTTCCGATAGCTTCCTTAAGCTCATCAAGACTGTAAGCATAAGATATTCGAAGGAAGCCTTCACCACAGGCTCCGAACGCATCTCCCGGAACTACGGCAAGCTTTTTGCTCTTTAGAAGCCTAGTTGCAAATTCCTCCGAGCTCATACCAAACCTACTTATACAGGGAAACATATAAAATGCTCCCTTAGGCTCAAAGCATGGCAGTCCCATCTCCTTGAATTCATTTAACAGATACTTTCTTCTCTGATCATAAGACTCACGCATCTGTTCAACATCCCTGTCACAATCTTTCATGGCAGCAACAGCCGCATACTGGCTGGTTGTCGGTGCACACATAATAGCAAACTGGTGGATCTTTGTCATTTGTTCAATGATCTTTGAAGGTCCTAACGCGTATCCGAGTCTCCATCCGGTCATTGCAAATGCCTTAGAAAAACCGCTGATAACAACAGTTCTGTCTCTCATGCCCGGAAGCGACGCGATGCTTACATGGTTTCCGCTATATGTAAGCTCCGCATATATCTCATCCGAAACAACATAAAGATCATTTTTGATCACAACATCTGCTATTGCTTCAAGATCCTTCTTTTCCATTATTGCTCCTGTTGGATTGTTTGGAAATGACAGCACCAGAAGTTTTGTCTTATCCGTGATGGCTGCCTCTAATTCTTCTTTCGTTAACCGGAATTCATTTTCATTTTTAAGTGAAATGGTCACGGGGACTCCTCCGGCAAGCTCTACACATGGTACATATGACACATAGCACGGCTCCGGAATGATCACCTCATCACCTGCATTTAACATTGCCCTAAAGCAGGCATCAATGCCTTCGCTTCCGCCTACGGTGATCAGCGTTTCCCTTTTCGGATCATAAGTCATATGGAATCTTCTTTCCATGTATCTGCAGATTTCCGTACGAAGCTCCATAAGTCCCGCATTAGATGTATAAAAGGTCTTACCGCGTTCTAACGAATAAATACCCTCCTCCCTGACAGCCCAGGGAGTATCGAAATCAGGCTCACCAACACCTAATGATATCGCATCCGGCATTTCGCTTACAACATCAAAGAACTTTCTTATTCCTGATGGTTTCATCTTGATAACTGTATCTGATAAGGGATTTCTCATGCCATAACCACCTGTCTTTCATCTTTCTTTCGCTGTTCGATCTTTGTACCTGCTTCCTTATATTTCTTTAGCACAAAATGTGTTGATGTAGAAAGCACTCCATCCATAGGAGACAGCTTTCTTGAAACAAACTGCGCTACCTCTTTCATTGTCTTACCTTCAATAAATACCGTCATATCAAAGCCACCTGACATAAGATATAACGAGGTTACTTCCTCATAATTATATATCCGCTCTGCGACACGGTCAAAGCCCTCACCGCGCTGCGGCTGAACCTTTACCTCGATCAAAGCCGTAACCCTCTCATCATCAGTCTTATCCCAGTTGATCACGGTATTATATCCGCAGATTATCTGGTCAGCCTCCATCTCACGGATTAGCCCTGTAACCTCTGCTTCATCCTTTCCAAGCATTACCGCTATATCCCTTACCGTAAGCTTCGCGTTATTTCTTATCATTCTTAATATCTCTGTCTTAATGTTCTGCATATTTTTATACCTCCAATTTAATTCCTATTCAGGTTATTTCAAATAGCCAAAGTTGTATATTGCGTTGTTCAAATATTAAAAAAGCAGTTTCGCAATCACATAATAATCATTTATCCGTCTTAAACCGGTACCTGCTGTCCGTACATTACCTGACCTAGCATATCACCCTTAGGCGCCACAAGAAATCTTTCTTCCTCTCCGATCGTCACCACTCTCTTCTTTCCGGCAACGGTCTTTCCTAAAACTACAGCATTAATACCGGAATTCTTCATCCTATCGGCAAGTGCCTGTCCTTTATCCGTAATCAACAGCATGCTTCCCTGACCATTCAGCATATATGGATTAATATTAAAGAACTCACATATTTCTATTATTTCCTGTTTCATCGGAATTACATTAACCGGAATACTTACACCCATATTGCAGGCTGAGAGTATCTGCCATAAGGCTCCGAAGACTCCGCCATTTGAAACATCATGGGCGGTAAATATATGTATAGGTTTATCCTCTTTTGCATCGTCATCAGTTCCGGCATAGTTATCTTCAGATATCTTTCCACCAAAGCTATCGCTTGTTTCCAACAAAGCTTCAATCACACCAAGCTCCGGCAGAAGCGATGTTTGATCCATATAAGCTGCCGCAGCATCTATGTAGCTTGTCGGATATCTGATAAGTAGCTCATCACGCTTAATATCTGCTAAAACCGCGCCGCCATATAATCCCGTCCATTTAGTCATTACAATATCCATGCCTACCTTGACCGATTTCGGTATATTTTCCCAAAGTCTTCTTCCGTAGGCAGTGATAACGATCGTAGGTTCCGATACAGTAGGTACAAGCGCCGTATCACCCGCAATGATATCAATATTATCCGCCTCGGCTCTTTTAGAAAGAGAATCCATAACAGCTCTTAATGTGCTTTCCTCGCTATGCTCCGGAAGCATTACCGCTAAAGATACCGCAAACGGCGCACCTCCTGCAGCTATACAATTGTTGATCGCGTTATTATATGCATACAACTCATGTCCCGCATAATAAAAGGCAGTGGTGGCCATGGCTGTAACCATATCGCCAAACACTGCCCCATCATACCCAACCGCCGTCCGATAAGAAATATCCTTATTCCTGTATCTGACCGCATTAACTACGGAACGCTTAAATGTATGCTCAGGCAGCTTACCCGTTCTCATACATATATCCTCACATATTATTAATCATTTTAATCAAACAGGCCAGCCTAATCTCTTAAGCTCTCTAATCCTCATCCCGATGACCTCAGCCGCTCCCTCAGGATTGACAGGTGTTTCAGGAGCAGGTGCCTCTGTAGCTGGCGCTTCTGTTGCAGGTGCCTCTGTAGCTGGCGCCTCTGTCGCAGGTGCTTCCGTATCCTTCTTTTCGTCATCCTCATCCTCGTCGTCGTCATCTTCATCGTCCTTATCCTTTTTCTTAGTACCGACGCGAATGGTTGCTTTAGATGCGTTATATTTGCTTCTTCCGTATGGGATGAGTGTACATTCCTGTTCTACTCCGTCCACAGATACATGCTTATACACCTCAACATAATAACCCGTATGGGCAGAAGTCTCGGTAACCTCCTTACCCTCCTCTAAGGTGTCGTCCTTTATCTCCTCCGGCTTATCAGGCTCGTAGGTCTCAATAGTCTTTGACTCATAATAAATGCTTCTGTTAGACGGCCTTGTCTCATGACCGTATATTGCAAATGAAATATAACCGCCGCCTGCATATCCGTCTATGTAGATCGGATAATCCGTGCTGTTGGTAAACTTGAAATCCATATAATCACCGGCAATAGCGGCATCCATTCCAAGAGGAACATAAGATACCGTAAGTGAATGCGGATATCTCTCATCCACCTGAAGCTCCGCCTGCAAAACTGCGTTATACAAGGTAGTGCTCACCTGGCAGATACCACCGCCAAGTCCGTCTACTAATTCATCATTAACATACTGTCCGGCATTGGCATAACCATTCTCCTCCGTAAATGGAGAAACTGTATTATAAACAGAGAACTGCTCCCCGGGCATAAGCACCGTACCGCTTATCTTACTTGCACCGGTAGCAAGATTCTTAGCTCTTTCCGCATAACCGGAGTTATACTCTGTCTGCTTGCTTCCTAATATTGAATCTATCTTCTCAAAATCAGCCGCCGTGTACTTTGGTTGTTCTTCCTCAACAACTGCAGCTATTTTGACATCCTTCTGCTCCCATACTTCCGCAAAGAACTCTTCTACCTTTTTAATAGTCTCATCGACCTTGACTGTTGTTCCGACAACGCCGTCCTCTACAACGAATTCTCCATCAACCCTTGAGATACTGGCATTCTTCGGCTCTTTAACTATTTTCTCCGACTCAGTTTCTATAATATTTTTAAGCTTTGCTGCAGAGAACTTCTTTTCCGGAATAAGCATGGCATTATCCTTCTCAAGACCCTTTATCTCTTTGTATCTGCAAAGAATATTACCCTTTCTTCCGTAACCAAACGCTTCTTCTATGGCATCCTCTGCCGAAACCTCAACATCTATATCACCAAGTGTAGTAGAAAATGATTCACCGCCCGCACTAAATGTAAGCTTAAGCTTATCTATATCCTTAATATAAGAATCATACTGTTCAACCGCCTCAGCCTTAGTAAGTCCTCCGACATACAAGTCATCAACATACACTCCGGAATATATCGGAGCATTATCATCTGAGATCTCTATATCCTTACCGTTAAAAGTACTGCTGCCGCCACCTATAACGGCCTTTACTACCATTACACCCGCATATGCTACAACCATAACGAAAGCGATTAGAATAATAAGCTTTTTGATAAATAATTTCCTTCTTCTGGCTGCTTTCTTTTTGTTTTTCATGATCATCATCCTCTTATAATTATTTGACAACTATTATAACTTTTTGTATCATTTACTATCAGGAAGATGAATTCTAAAAACCTACGGTTGTTACAACTAAGCTGATGACCATAGCAAGTACTAAAATTACCGCTATAACCGCTGAGATAACACGTTGTTTCTTCTTATTACTGAAATTGAACATTAATTACACCTCTTTTCTGAAAGGACAACCTTATGAGATTTCTATACTTACCGATAGCTATAACAATTCTTGTAGCTGTACTTAATCACAACATTAACAAAAACAAAAATCCCGACAAGGTATCCGTTAGTTCCTATATGAAACGGGAGGAGAATGCCAACAGCGTAAGAAGGAAAGATATATCCTCTCTGCCTTACATTCAGGTTCCCGTAAAACAACTACCACTAGATATTACATTAAATGACGAAAAAAAGCAATCACAGATTGAAAAATATCTTGAGCAGATCAATTATCTGTCGGATAAACAGATGCTCAATCTTATAGGAATAAGCAATACAGAGCTTAAGGAAAAGTACGGCGTAGCCAATCTTGAAACATTAACGACCTGTGATCAGAATTATGGCAAAATGTTCTCAAATCTTCAGTTATACGCCGCAGCCATCTACGAAGAATACCCGAAGGAAGCGGCTTCAATAATGGAATATATGATCAAAGAAGGAACCGACATTTCAACCACATATGAGCTGCTTGGACGATACTATTTATCAACAGGCAACACATCCTCCTTTGACATGCTGTATTCAAAAATACCGGACAGAGACTCTATAATCGTCAAAACAATAATCAACAAGCTCAACCAACTTAAAGAATCTTAAATCAGAGCCTGCTCTCTGAGCGGCTGTTATTGTTTTTTACAGGGAACATTTTTGTTCCCTGATTTTTTACTTTATGCTTTTTTTAATTTTTATATTTTTCTTGCAACACTTTAAGACATTTTTATCACTACATTAATATAAACCGGCAGTTGCGAAACTCTTTGATACTGTATTATATGCACAAATGCAAGTAACGAAAAAAAGGTTTCACAAATGCCTGAAAATGAAGAAAAGGAGGAGATATTCGTGAATAAAGAGGAAATAACCGCTCATGTACTGCTAGCGAAGAATGGTGACACGGCATCATTTACGAAGTTATATGAGCTTTATTATAAAGATATGTACCGATACGCCTATTATATGTTAGGCGGTGGCGAGGATGTGGAAGATGTGATCAGCGAAACCGTATTAGATGCTTTCACCGGAATTAAAAACCTTAAACATCCTTCCAAATTCAAAGCATGGATATTTCAGATTCTGACCACCAAATGCAAACGTCAGATAGCAGCATACATAGGAGACAGAGAGCACAAGATTGACGAACCTAACGAGAATCAGCTTAAAGAAGAGGATAATCCTTACGAAATAAGTCTTGATGTCCGCAATGCCTTTGCCGCTTTAAGCGAGCTTGAGCGTACCGTAGTATCGCTGCTTGTCTTTGGCGGATATAACAGTAAGGAAGTTGCAAAACTGTTAAAGAGCAGAGACGGCACGATACGTTCCATCAAGAGCCGGGCCTTTGATAAGATGGCCGGATATCTTACCGAATATTGATCCCTTAATAACACTTTTCATTTAAGAAAGGAGTCTGTCATTATGAAAGAAGAAGATATTATGAAAAAGATCAGAGACGACAGTGATAATCTTCAGATTCCGGATAGTCTGTCTCCTGAAAATATAGAGAAAATGCTAAATGAGCACGTAGCAAATAAAACTGATGACAACAGCAAGGTCACACAATTTCCTGCAAGAAAGAAGCTTGCCATAGCTATTGCCGCTTGCTTTGGACTTATTATAGCAGGTTCAGGCGCGATCGGACTTATTAACCGCAATCAAAATTCAGAAACCACCGCTGTATATGAGGAAGCAGCAGAAGCCACAGGAAACGAAGCCTTAAAGGAGGACTCAGCCAACGCTGAAGCAGCCGACGAAACCGCCGACTATGAAGATAATGCCGATGATAGTTCTTACGCTTTATCTAACGAAGATGATAATACTTCCTTAGATGTCGTTGAAGATGGTAATCTTTCCGATGAGGAAGCCACCGTTTCAGAGAATGAGCAATTGGAAAATGATCTTGTAGCTTCGGGCGCTCTAAGAAAACCGAAAAGCTACGATGATTACTATAACACCCTTTATTCAGCTTATCAGAGTGAAGCAAAAGAAATGTCAAATATAAGAACAGCAATTGACAGCGATATCCTCTACAATGCAGCAGAAGAAGCTGCTCCGGCTGCCGATGAAGCCGTTGCCGAAGCTGACCTTAGTGTTAATACGACCGGAGACAATTCCTTCAAACAGACAGAGCAGAATAATACAGCAGACAACGCCTCAAGTGCAGCAGGAAAAGACTATTCCACCACCAATACACAGGAGAAAACCGTTGACGAGGGCGATGTCGTCAAAACAGATGGAGAATATATATATACGTTAAACAGACACAACTTTTACTATAGTTCATACGACCAGTTATTACCCTCCATCACCATCACAAAGGCTGATAACGGCAAGCTTAATAAAGTATCAACCATCGAGCTTACCGGATTTGATTCGTCAGAATCAGATGACTACTGTTTCAATGAATTCTACATTTATGGTAATTATCTTATTGTTTTATACCAGCATGGATACAGACCATTTTCTGAACAGAGCTGCATAGAGATATACGACATTACCGACAAGCGCAGTCCGAAATCAATAAAGACCCTCTATCAGAGCGGAAACTATGTAAGCTCAAGGATCAGTGACGGATACCTGTATACCATAAGCTCCTTTGTACCGGACAGCTACTCATTTACAAACGGAGAAAAGGGACGCACAGAATACAACAAGTATATACCTTATATTAATGATGATATGATCGCTTACAACAATATCTTTTACAGCAGGCATTTATCCTCCATGTCTACAAGTGTTGTCACAAGCGTTGATCTTTCATCCCCTTACAGGTTTACTAACACAAAAGCAGTTTCGTGTTCACACGGGCAGGTTTATGTAGGCGAGAATGCAATCTATCTGTACTCTACCCTGCCTTATGATGAGATAGAAAAGACCGAGATCATGAAGATAAGTTACGAAAAAGGCAGACTTAATATCGGAGGCCGTGCCGTTGTCGCAGGATACCTGTATGATGCATTTGCGCTTTCAGAATATAATGGTCATCTAAGGATAGTCTCTACCATACCCGCTAACAACTTCTCATGGTTTGACAAAAAGGTGTGGACCGATGCTTCTGAACAGAAAAACGGTTTCAGGATAAATGAGGACATCAACGCAGTGTATGTATTAGACAATGATATGAAGCTTTGTGGAAGGATAACGGGGCTTGCGCCCGGAGAGCGGATCTATTCCGCAAGATTTTTTGGAGACATCGGATACTTTGTAACTTATAGAAATACTGACCCGTTATTCTCAGTAGACTTCTCAAATCCGAAGGAGCCGAAAATACTCGGGGCGCTTAAGATACCGGGATTTTCCAACTACCTGCATTTTTATGGAAAGGACACTCTCCTTGGCATAGGTGAGGAACGCGATCCGTATTCTCAGGAATTTAAGGGCCTTAAGCTCTCTATGTTTAACATAAGTGACCCGGCCAACGTCACAGAGGAAGACAAGTATATCCTTAAGGATGCATATTACAGCAGCGCACAGTACAACCACAAGTCAATAATGATAGATCCCGAAAAGAATATTTTCGGTTTCTGGTATGAAACCGAATACTATGATCAAAGCGACGATTACCATTATGACTATTACTACTCAACCTATACCTACAAAAAGGGAAAGGGATTTGTAGAAACCGCAAAATATAAAGTGGATTATGATTATATGTTTGACTATGAGGATATCCGCGGACTTTACATAGGCAAGTATTTCTATCTTGCCACTCCGTCTAGTATAGAAAGCTATAAGTTAGGCAGTACGAAGCAGATAGACAGAATATATCTTGACTAAGCTTTATAAAACCGGATATAAAAAGGGGCAGGTCACAAACCTGCCCCTTTACCGTTATAATCATTCATAGCCTTTTCAAGCTCATCTAAAACAATTAGTTCAACTGCTTTCATAGCTTTATCATAGCCATCATTCATCATTTCCTTCTCATCGGGCTTAAACCTTGATAGTACATAATCCGCAAGATCCATCCTGGGCGGCTTCATGCCCACGCCAACCCTTACTCTGGGGAATTCCTCCGTGTGTAAATGAGCTATGATATTCTTAATTCCGTTATGACCGCCCGCGCTGCCTTTCCCGCGAACCCTAAGTCTACCGACATCTAAGTTGATATCATCATAGATAACAATGATATCCTCCGGTGCGATCTTATAATATGCAGCAACTGCAGCTACGCTCTCACCGCTTAAATTCATAAAGGTCATAGGCTTTAATAATATCACGGTCTGCCCGGCAATCCTTCCCTTTCCGTACATACCCTTATGCTTAACAACATCAAGACCTATCCCGTATTCATCGACCATCCTGTCTATGACATCAAATCCGACATTGTGTCTCGTACCTGCATACTTTTCTGACGGATTACCCAATCCAACGATCAGCTTCATAACGTCATCCTCTTGCTTTATAAATCTTCCAAACAATTTAGAGAAAAGAGTGCTCACGCTTCTCTCTCCTTCAATATCTCACATGCCTCCTGTAACTGGTCAACGGAATTAACGCCCTTGATCTCATTTACATCATCAACAGACATAGTTGCTACTGCTCCAAGATTCTCTGATTTTACTATCTCTATCGTATCTGTCAAGTAATATTCACCCTGTGCATTGTCATTGGTTATCTTTTCAAGCGCCTCACTAAGAACTGCCGAATCAAACAGATACATTCCCGAATTAACCTCATCGACTCTCTGCTCCTCTAAGGTCGCATCCTTCTGCTCTACTATCTTAACAAACTTGCCCCAGTTATCCTTGATAATACGGCCATATCCCGACGGATCATCAAGTACAGCCGTAAGCACGGTGATAGCATTTCCATCTGCGATATGGGTATCAATAAGCTTTTTAAGTGTAGCACCGGTAATAAGAGGTGTATCGCCGCAAAGTACCATCGTTATACCCTCTTTGCCGATAAAGTCCAGGGCACAACGTACAGCATGTCCTGTTCCTAACTGCTCCTCTTGAAGAACATACTTAACCTTATCACCAACCGTCTGTTTTACAAGATCTGCTTTATGTCCGACAACAAGACAAATATCTGAATAATCAGCTCCTGCCTCATGAGCCGCCTCTATTGAATATTCAACCATAGGCTTACCACAGGCTTCATGTAAAACCTTCGGGAGCTCCGATTTCATTCTTGTTCCTTTTCCAGCTGCTAATATAACTGCTTTAATCCTTGCCATTATATCATCCTCCTTATCGTTTTAAAGCATTTCAAATAATCTGCTCTAAACCTCATAGTCAATCACTTAAATGTACATCAAAACGCAGATAGTCTATATTCCGTTGCGTTTATCAGCTGCCATTATAGCGAATAATATGGCTTTTGGCAATCCTCATTTTCTCAAACCGCAAATTGTCATAAATGATCATGAATCACATGGGTTTTCCTTTAACCTTATCAAGCGAAGTTCTCTGACCGCTTTCAATCCCCTCCGTACTCTCCGGCAAGAAAAGTATTTTAACCGTGTAGAACATTATCTTTAAGTCCATCATAACTGACCTCTGGGATATATAAATTAGATCCAGCTTAAGCTTGTCAAGCGGCGTTGTGTTATATTTACCATAAACCTGCGCATATCCCGTAAGTCCAGCCTTTACCTTAAGTCTCATTGCAAATTCCGGAAGCTCCTTCTCATACTCATCGGCAATCTCAGGTCTTTCAGGTCTGGGACCCACAATAGTCATATCACCCTTTAATATATTAAATAACTGAGGTATCTCATCTATACGGAACATTCTGATGATCCGCCCAACCCTTGTGATCCTGTCATCATCGCTTGATGCTAATCTGGCATAGGCTTCGGAATTCTCCTTCATGCTTCGGAATTTGTATATATAAAACTCCTTTTTATTCTTAGTCAGTCTTTTTTGTTTGTA
>JAEEGL017185250.1_pt1 | contig 13439 bp, 14 predicted proteins | sample 9134231 | NCBI WGS metagenome assembly JAEEGL01 (sample SAMN16246548, study PRJNA631951) | gut metagenome | biome: gut microbiome; feature: rumen; material: fiber-attached | host: Bos | place: Iran: Karaj | collected 2018-10 | reverse complement strand
GCGTAAGTCCAGCTAAAAGAATAGCTGCTATGAAGAATAGTGCTGAAAAAAGCTCAGAGGCACCAAAAACTACAAATCATACAACAGCTACAAGGGCAACAGCAAGAAGAAGCTCAAGAATTCAACTAAAAAAGGTTGTAAATAATAGGAAATTGGATGAAAAAGATTAAAGAAATTTTAAGTGCTTTTTTAATAATAATGTTAATTGTTACTATTCTAGTAATTAATCGTACATACGCATTATTTGAAAGTATGAAAGAATTTAATATTAATATGGATATTGCTAAATGGAATATTGCAGTTAATAATCTTACTGTTGGAGGAAATCAAGAAGATAAGTTTCTTATAAAGAATTTAGTATTAGATGCCAACAGTAATGTTGTTGCGGGAAAAGTTGCTCCAGGTTCAAAAGGAACGTTTGATGTTGAGATAGATTTTAAAGATACGGATGTTTCTGTAAAGTGCGAGTTGGAAATAGATCAAGAACGCATGAATGAGGCTGGTTTAAAGTTTAATAGTTATCAATTTAGCGATACAAGTATAACAACCACCACTACAACAAATGGGCATATGTTTATTGTTCCATTGACCAAAATTAAAGGAACTGGAAATACAGGAACATTTAAGCTTAATGTAAAGATAGCATTTGAGTGGATAAATGATGAAACAAGAAATATCCAAGATACAATAATTGGTACATCTACAGTTAGAACTAAACTAGATATTCCAATAAAAATTAGATTTACACAATATGTAGATTAAGGTTTGTTTTTATGATTAAGGTCATTGATGTTATTATAAATAGCATAAAGAATGTAATTTTAGTAATATTAACACTTGTTTTTATTGCATTATTTATTTTATTTATAGAAAAATACTTATTTAAAATCGAATATCCCTCTGTAAATGGAATAACAGCATTTATAGTAAAAACTGAATCTATGTATCCAGCACTACTGACAAATGATATTGTATTAGTAGATTTAAAAGATGATAACTATCAAGTTAATGATATTTTATCTTATAAAAGTGAAAACTACATTATAACTCATAGAGTCATACAAATAGATAATGATAAGTTAATTCTAAGAGGTGATGCTAACAATAGTAATGATCCTGCAATTGAAAAAAATGATGTTGTTGGTAAAGTGGTTAGAATTGTACCTAATCTTAGAATTTGGATAAATGTTTTGAAAGATATTAAAGTAATAATATGTATAGTTATTACTATGGTTTTATATATAACAATAAAAATACTAAAAGTTATTGAGGAGAAAATGAATGGCAAGGAGGAAAAGATATTCAAGAACTAATTTAATATTTGTTTTGATTATAGCATGTGCTATCTTGATATATTTTCTGTCTAGAAATACATTTTCACTATTTGAATCAGAGATAGATGGTTCAAGTGATACTGATGTTGCTTTTTATGTATTTGAAGATTCACTTGAAACTCATGAAATATTTATAGGCGATATTAAGCCAGGAGATACAAAAGATATTAGTTTTTCTGTCCAAAACTATAGAACAGAAGGTGGTAATACCCAAAGAGCAGAGGTAAATTTAACATATACAATAGATGTAAAATGTACTGAAAACTTACCACTAAATATATCATTATCAGAAGATAATTCTCCATTAGGAAGTGGCGCTTTTCAAAAAGATTCTTTTGGTACATGGTTTTATTGTATCAATGTTCCAACACGTACATTTAATTTCAATTCAAATCTAAAACATGATTATAAATTAAATGTAAGTTTTCCGTCAAATTATAATGACCCGAAATATCAAGATATTGTTGAAGCTGTTGAAATAACAGTGACTTCACAACAAGTTACTTAAAAGGAAGGAATAAATGAAGAATAAATACAAGCGAAGAAAGTTAATACTTATAATTACGATATCACTAATTTTATTATCTTTCACAGCATCTTTTGGTAGATATGTAATTGTTAATATTCATGACCTGTACTTGAGAACAATGAAATTTTATTTTCAAAGTGATAAGTTGGGTACTACCCAAAAGGTATTTAGAATTGATAATTGGCCAGGATTAAGAGAGTATCCAATAACCGTTGAGTTGAACAGTAGAAAGAATTATCTGGAAACCACGGCTTATGACATACAATATACTGTACAAGTTACAGATTATTCAGCTCAATATATTTCATATTCATTAGATAAAACTTCTGGAGTAATTGATACGTCTGATAATTCAGATACATTTAATATAACGATTACTCCAATAGGAACTTTGCCAGTAGGAGCTTTGGTATATATTGAAGTAGAAGCAAAAGCAACGAATCCTTATACGAAAACTCTTAAAGGAAGGTTCGAATTTGAAGTTGGAAAAGAAGAAATTACATTTGAAATATCTGATGAACCAGGTGCACCATATATGATGGTAAATGTTACTAATACGATTTCAGCTGGTACATCTTTGATTACATTGGATTTTGATCCTAGTCAAATATTATTAGATTTAACAAATAGTAATTATTTGCACAAAGTTAGTAGTAATACAACTAGAATTAGTGGATATGATTACATAAACAAGCTTTTATTTAATATTAATAGTGAAAGTAGTACGAGTGTGAGATTTTATAAACAAAATGTGAGTGCAGATTATAGTACTATAACGCCAACAATAAATACAAATTTAAATCAATATACATTTGGTAGCTTGATAACATGTAAAGGAACGATGAATTAAAGCTAGGAGTAAAGAAATGTCTGTTAATGTATTAACTAAATATCTTTTTATGTCCAACAAGCATATGGAAGATATTTTAAAATTTATTTTAGGAAATAAGTATAATAAACAAATAAGTGAACAATTCTCAAGCTTATATTTCGAAACAAGATATAATGGTTTGATTGAAAATAAAAGAGGTTTAACGGTTAGAAGTAAACTTCTTAGTCAATATAGAGAATTGAAGAAAGATCTAGAGCAATCTGATAGAGGTAAGATACCTCAAATTGAGGCTTTATATAATATATTTGATGAAGTTACTTACTTTGATACCGCAATATTTGATAGAAATTATAATGAAAAAATTGAGTTTATATATAATGAGCATGCAGATTATTTTGATAAATCAGTTGAAAAGAGTTCTTTTGAGAAAGAATTATTAAAAATAGTTCAAAATAATCAAAGGGAAAAATTAAAATTTTTAAAAAAATTTGATACAAATGAATTTAGGTTACAAGGTAGTAATATTAATGAGAATATAAAAAAGATTAGTATTACTCACAATATTAAGTTTCCGTCTATATATAGTTCTGAAGCAATAGAAAAAGCATTTAATATGGGAACCACTAAAGAAGATAAACTATTTGTTGAATTCTATTTGATTTCAATAAGGATTTTATTAGATGTAATCAAATCTGATTATAGAAAAAAATATATTGTAGATATTGATTCTAACTTATTAAATAAAGCACAAAAAATATCAAGATTATTTGAGATTGTAAACAATCCAATAGCTCAAGATAGAATTATAATGCAAATTAAGTATTCGGAATTAGAAAAGAATAAAATGGTAATATATGATTCAATTTCACAAGGATACAAATTTGCAATTGAGATAGACAAGGGATATGTTGATGAAAAAATAGAAGCTCAAAAATTAGAAGTTTTTGAACATATATTAACATCAAAAGAATATAAATCATTAAAAGGCAACGATAAAGTTCTTTTAGTATAAAAAAATTTTCTCCAAAGAAAGGATAAACCAATGATTACTTTTACACAATTTTTGTATGAATTCTTAGCACAATTTTTAACTGGAATTATTAATATTATTAAGGATATTATAATAACAATTCCACAAATGTTTAATATTCCAGCATATGTAAAAATACTTAGCAATTATAAATCAGACTTTACTGGACCTGAGTGGGTGCTAGTTGTTATTTCTATATTTTTAGTTCTATTAATGGTTGCGATGACCGCAGCACTAATTGTATTAATAGCTAGAAAATATATTAAGATTAGAAAAAAAGGAATGAACCAAGAATCATTGCTTGAAGAGATTTCTAGATTAAATACTAGAGTTATGAAACTTATGAAAGAAAAAGATGAAATAATGGCAATGAAAGTTTCACAACTTGGATTGCAACCAGGAGTAGATCCATTTGGAGATGCAAAAGCCGAAGAAGGTGAATCAGAAGAAGCGCTTGAAGATAATGGTCAAAGATTTCCAAAGCTTGCTGATATTGATTTTCAATTTAAAAATTATAAATTGCAAAATTATAATAATAGTTTTACGCTTGAAGAATTATGCGAAACATTTAGACAATTTGCAGCTTCAAGATTAGGTTTGTACTATACAAATCATATGATGAAATTATTTATAGCTGCATTAGCCTCAACTAAATTAGTTATCCTTCAAGGTATCTCTGGTACTGGTAAAACATCATTGGCATATGCTTGGGGAAAATTTTTAAAACATGACTCATGCGTTGCTTCAGTACAACCATCTTGGAGAGATAGAACAGAGCTTTTTGGTTACTTCAACGAGTTTACGAAAAAATTTAATGAAACCGAAGTTTTAAAAGAAATTTATTTATCAGGTTATACAGATGATATTTATACAATAATCCTAGACGAGATGAACATCGCCCGCGTTGAGTACTACTTTGCTGAGATGCTTTCTATCCTAGAGATGCCTAACGAAGATGAATGGATTGTTGAATTGGTTCCATCTAAATGGAAAGAAGACCCAGTATTATTGACTGATGGTAAATTACATATATCACCAAACCTATGGTATATAGGAACAATCAATAACGATGACTCTACATTCATGGTTACTGATAAGGTTTACGATAGAGCTATGCCAATAGATATTAACGATAAAGGTCAAGTATTTGAACCAATTGATACTCCACCAATGGATATTAATTATTCATATTTAAATATGTTATTTAAAAATGCAATGCGTGAACATGAGATTTCACAAGAAACATTGGATAAGATTGAAGAAATGGATAACTACGTTATAATCCACTTCAGAATAGCTTTTGGTAACCGTATTGTTGCACATATGAAAAAGTTCGTTCCAGTATTTGTTGCATGTGGTGGAACTGAAGTTGGCGGTGTTGACTATTTCTTAGCAAGAAAAGTATTAAGAAAATTCGAGCAATTAAATGTTGCATATATTAGAGATGAGATAGATCCATATATTGATTTATTAAACAAATTATTTGGTAAAGATCAAATGAAAGAATGTATAGAATATCTATTAAGATTGAAGAAATTAACATAGTCTATATTACAAATGAATTTTGGAGGGACACTTTTGAGAGAGTTAGATATAGTTCATCTATATGAAGGTGAAAGCGGTAATGAAACGCAAATTAATAATTTCATAGATAGATCAATTTCTAAGATTAAGATAAAGACTGAATATGACAAAATTCAAGAAGATTTAGAATGGATTGAAGTTTTTGAAGAAGTAATTCCTCATATCGATAGTATTTTAAGAAATCCAAATAGATTTATCATTAACGAAGAAGAAATTGTTAAAATCGAGCTAGCAAGAAGAGTAACTGTAGATAGTATTAAGCATTTAGCCAAGCATACAAACTTTATTCAAGCAATCGAAGATAATGGCGATGTTAAACCATCAAAGATTTTGAATATAAATAAAGATGAAAGCTTTGACACTTATGAGAATAAGCTAATATATACATTGATTCAAAATATGAGAATTTTTGCTGAAAGAAAAAAAGCAGCAATTCTTGCCAGAGCAAATTTAACCAACAAAGATTACAAATCTATTGATTATAATTCTTCTTCTAGATACTTTAGTGATGCCGTTACAATGTCACTACATATTGAAAGTAACCGCATTATGAATGGTAAAGAAACTAATACTGAAAAAGAATTAGTTGGAAGAGTTGAAAAAATATCTAGAGATATTCAAGATTTAACTTCATCAGAGACATATAGAATTATTGAGAAAAAGCATATTACATTAATTCGACCACCAATTAAGAAGACAAATGTTATATTGAAAAATACACATTTTCAATATGCTATGAAGTTATGGAATTATTTACAAGATAATATAGATGATAAAACAAAACATATACATGATAAAACAGAAACCGATTCTAATGAAGTAGTAACTAGATTATTTGATGAAAGCTTTTTATTAAACTATTTAACACTTGCAACACTAAGTGAAAAAAATTATACCAAAAGTGATGAAATGTCTGATAAGATGCGTGATAATATAACCAATCAAATGATTGAACAAATAATTGTTATGAATCCAGATATGACACAAGAGCAACTTGAAAGTAAAATAACGAGTAAGTTCGCAATTGTTAAGAATAGATATGAAGCAAGAATTGAATCATTACAAAAGATATTTAAAGAACATATTAATGACTTTATTTCTAAAGTAGAAAGCTAAGTGAGGAAAAATGGGCAAATCAAAATATGAAGATGTAAGTACTAGACAATTAAAACTAATTGGAAATATAGTTTATGCAATTGTTTGTGTTCTAGCCTTAATATTATTGTTAATTGTTGGAACACAAAGGATGTCACATAATAAAAATAGTTTATTAGGTTTTAGAATATATAATATAGTAACAGGAAGTATGATTCCTAAGTATGTTGTCGGAGATGTATTATTGGTTAAGGAAGTTGATGCAAAAGATTTAAATGTTGGTGATGATATTTCATACTTAGGTACGGTTGATACATTTAAAGACAAGGTTGTAACTCATAGGATTATCGAAAAGAATCGTACTAACGATGGAAAGTATGTTTTTGTTACTCAAGGTATTGCAAATTCTGCACCAGATCCAGAGATTAATGAAGATCAAATATATGGTAAGGTCGCATATAAGTTTATCATATTGAGTTTTATATCTAAGTTGATAGCAAATAGTAGCTCTAAGTTTTTAGTATTTATTATTCCTGTTATTATAGCAGCGGCTGTTTATTTAATTAAAATGAGAGTTGCATCATTTAAAATCCTTAAAGCAGATGAAGAAGATGAAGAGGATGACGAAATAGATTTTGATAATATTGATATAGATAATTTGTCAGAAGAAGAACTTGAAGCTTTGCTTGCAGAAGATGATATTGATAGCGAAGATGATGAACTAGATGAGTTGGAAGAAGAAGAATTAGCTAAAATTATGGAAGAAGAAAAGAAAAGTAAAATAAAAAGAAAAAAATAGTGGGATGGATTATGAAAGAAAATAATTTACCAATGAAAAGAGAACAATTGCTCGAAGAGCAAAAACGTAATTTCATAAAAGCATTAAACTTAAGAACAGTTATAATGTTGATTGTACTATTAGCGTTTAACAGTTTTGCTTGGTTTATATATGCATCGCAAGTTAATACATCATTAAGTGTGCATGTTGCAGGTTGGAACGTACAATTTGATCAAGATACTACAAGTACACCATTTATTATGAGTGTAGCATCTGCATATCCCGGTATGACAACATTTTCCCAATCACTTAATATGAGTAATGGTGGTGAAGTTGATGCTCATTTATCTTTTACCATAATTAGAGCAAGAGTAGGAACAACTGTATATGATACAGAAACCCAACCTGGTGTAACATCTGCTTCAATTATTCAAGCTTTAGCAAATGATTACCCTTTTAAGATTCAATTTACATTAGCAGGTGGTGAAGATGGTATACTATCTGTTGGTGAAAATGCGACTTTTGCTGGAAGCGTATCATGGGGATTAGATGATAACGATGATGATGTTGATACATATTGGGGAGAACTTGCAAGTAAATTCTATAGAGGAGAATGTCCACCTTATGCAGCAACAGAACCATTCATTAAAATTGAAGGAATCGTTGACGTATCACAATAAAATAGATAATAAAAAAACTAGTTGGTATTTAAACCAACTAGTATTTTTTTGTTTTTTATCTTACATTTGAACGAATGATGCTGTAACTTTTAAAGAGTTTTCTGCATGTGTAAGAGCAGTATCAGTGATTCTTGTTGAATTTGTGTCTGCTGCATTATCCATTGTTGCAATACCATCATCTATCCATTTAACATGTACTCTAATAGATTTTTTCCTAGCTTCAGCTGGAATTGCTTCATTATATGTGATGTTGTTTGAGATAGAAAATGTTTTGCTTAAACTGTTTGCATTTACATTGACTGTTGCGCCGGGACCTACATTACTATTGGCTGGATCAGTAATATCACAACCATATACTTCATATTTATAAACCATTAAATCTACTACCTTAGAAGCGGTTGAATCAATTTCAAAATTATATGTAAAAGAAACATCAACTTCACTATAGTCTATAACTAAATCAAAATATCCTTCTGCTTTAGGTGCAATTACATTTGCAGCTATATTAGTACTTCCTGGAAAAACCGGTGTCACAATAGTTGAGAAATCAGCAGTAGTATCAGATAAGTCGGTTCCATTAAGTTTAATATTCCATCTTGCAACATTTGAATTTAATTCAAATTCTTTAGTACTTCTATATCTTGCATAGGTCGATGATAGAATAAATATTAATAATAAAATAATAAGAATTGTTGATACAACAAATTCTAAGTATTTTGACTTTAAAACATTATCTTTTTTCATATATATTACCTCGAATAAATTTTAGCATATAAGATTCTTTTATTCAATTAAGAGAAAAAAATTAATAAAAATTTAAAAAATGTAACAAAATGGTATAAAAAAGGTAATAGTTTTTTAATTGAAGTATTTACTAAAACGAAGTACAATATAATTGATTAAAGATGTACAAAGGGAAAAAAGTATAATATGGATTCAGAACAAAAGGTTGATTATATAGCAAAAGGCAAGGAAGTTAAGTCTGATTCTGAAAAAAGAAATATTCGAAATGTCAAAATTAGGCTTTTAAAACTAGCTTTGCTAATATGTTTGCTATTCTTAATAATAATATATTTTCTTTTGCGTGTATGGTTTGGAAATGGTGGATTTGTAATAAGACTTAATAGAGATTTTTCTAAGAAAAATGGTATTATTTTACAAGAAACAGTAAACAATCCAACATATAAATTCCAACTATCTGCAGGTGATATAAAAGATTTAACCAATATTTCAATTAATTGGTTACCAGATAATTTACACGAGGAGGCAGATGGAAGTCATAATGGTGAAAACTACTTGGCATATACATTCTATTTGCATAATATGGGAACTAGAACAGTAGATTATTGGTATACAATTTATGTTGATGATGTTATAAACCGAGTTGATACAGCAATTAGATTAATGCTATACAGAAATGATGAAAAAGTGGTTTATGCTAAACAAGCAGCAAATGGTGGTGACGAACCAGGAACAGTTCAATTTAAATCAGACGATATAGTTACTTCACAAGTTGTAAGAGATTTTTCTCCAGAAGAAATAGATAAATTTACAATAGTAATGTGGGTTGAAGGTGATGATCCAGAATGCTTAGACGATTTAATTGGTGGAATGATTAAAATGCACATGGATATTACCGAAGAGGTTAGTTTTAATGACTAATTATTAATTTAGTTTTTTAATTTTTTAATTTTTATATAATTACTATTTCGTAACAATAATTACATTTGTTTTACAAAATTAGCTACAATATTGACCTGTATAGGGTCAAATGGTATCATTTTTTTGAAAACGTAAAGATTATTACGAAGGAAAGGGATTTAATTATGAAAAAAACAAACAAAAGAAGACAATCTTCAAAATCATTGATTGTATTAATTGTTCTTACTGCAATTTTGATGATTTCATCATCATATGCATGGTTTACATCTAACCAAACTGTAACAGTTGATCCAATTCAAGTTCAAGTTAATGCAACTAATGGTCTACAAATTTCACACAATGCATTCGACTGGAGCGCAAAAGTAACAGCTGCTCAATTAAAGACAGCTAGTGAAAATGGTTATGATAGTGCTAAAAACTATATACCAGCAGTTATGTTACCAGCATCTTCTCCAATAAGAGAGATACCAACAGGTACTGGTAGAATGGAAATGTATGCAGGTAGTGTTGATACAGATGAGGATACAGGTGAATATTTCTTATCATCTACATTATTAGCTGACGAATCACAAATGGTTCAAAGGGATCCTTCAGATTCAGATTCTACAGAAGGATATTACATAGTATTTGATGTATTTTTGAAATTAGATTTACCTTCTAAGGTATATTTAAAATCAACATCTAATGTAACATATGCAGGAGATAGATCAAGAGGTCTAGAAAATGCTGCCAGAGTTGCTTTCATGAACTTAGGTAATGTTACAGCAGATCAACCATCTGATGCACAAAGTTTAGCAACTAACTCAGGAATTACATTATGGGAACCAAACTTTGATGTTCATACAGCTACAGGTGCTCAAAATGCTATATCAGTATATGGAGTTACAGGCCTAGGATTAACAGGTCAAAGTAGAGTTCCATATAGAGCTGTAAATAAAGCATTTTCTAATATTAACATTAAAGAAACTGATGCAACACATGATACAGCTGCTAATTTCTTAGATGTTACACCTGATATTGCAACACCAAAAACACCAACAGGAAATATTGCATTCCCATGCTTGAACAATTATGATGATCCATCTGATGGTTCAACAGAATTAGTTATGAAATCTGGTATTACTAAATTAAGAGTATATATGTGGATTGAAGGTCAAGATGTTGACTGCGAAAACAACGCTTCTGGAACATCAATTAGTTATACATTTGATATTACAAAGCTTTCTAGTTAATATAATTGAATCTATTATAATAAAAAAAAGAGCCTTACGTTCTGTAGGGCTCTTTTTGTGTTTTGATGCAAATATTTTATGTATAATTGAAATACTTTTTTTAATATGGTAAAATTTTTCATAGAATAATATGGGAGGAACATATGATTTCGTTTTTATATCAACTTACTAAATCTAGACGTCATAGAGATAGATTTAAACCTTCTGAATTTGATATTGATAATGCAAAATCTCCAATTATTGATAATGCTGACTGGAAGAAAAGAAAGCAAGAGTTTCAATTCTTTTTTAAATATGTTAGACAAATTATGAAAGAAAAACCAGAAATGTCTAATGATGAAATATCTGATGAATTCCATACTACATTAGATGATACATTGATTAGTTTAACAAATTTGATTCCTTTTAAAAACGATAGTATCATGCTTGAATTAGCGAATTATTTCATGAAAAACCAAACTGAATTTCAAGCATTATATCGCCAACTAATCAACAATGAAGATAGTTCTATTAATGAAGAACAGTATAAGAAGAATTACCCATATAGTTCTGTTTTTGAAGAAGCCAAAAAGCAATTTGTTGAAAAAATATTTGTGTCATTCCGAGGCGAGAGAGATAGTATCGAAGATGAAGGCACTAGAGAGTTTTTTATGGATTTTGCAAGATTTAATAGTAAACAAAAAAAGGCTATACTGGCGGAGTATTCAGAAGAGGATCAAGAGTTTATTAAATCATATGTTAAATATTTTGTAGAACCTGAAGTTACCGGAGTGATGGAATATCTTTATGGTGTACATAAAGAGCTTGAATTAGAAGTAAAACAGGGATATGCTCAATCTATCAATGTTGTAATAAATACATTAGATGAATTGGGATATTTGGATTTAGCGGTTAACCAACATAATGGTAAAATGAAAAAGAATGGAATTCCTGAGTTAACAATTACAAAAGACGAGTTGCTTGATGCATATAGTTTTTTAAGTGAAGAGAATGTTACTAAAAGTAGTGTTATGAAGCTTGCTTCTATTAATTCTTTTTGGATTAATAGATTAGCAAAAGCTGTTGAACATTTTAATTATTCTTTATTTGCTGTAGATACATTAGATTTATGGGATAAAATAAGGGATGCTAAGCTTTTTATGAGAGAAGCAAATGGTGATGTAAGGGAAATAGGGATTGATGAATTTGATTATAATTCTGATGAATGCATAGTCGATTTCCAATTAAGTCCCGATCAAATTGATGCTATAGATGAAAAAATTAGGTTTCTTCAATACAGGTTTAATGCTCATTATAGCCAAGCAATTAAGGAGTTTAAAGAACAAAAAAGTAGTGGTACTGATATTGATTTTGCAGAGCCTCAAGAAATAGATATTGATTCAAAAGTTGAAGATGAGGCTGATTTACTGCAATATGGATATAAAAAATATTTTTCGATAGTTAACGAAGGAGTATTTGCTGAAGCTGAAAATAATTATAAATCAGATTTTAACACTATAGCCTGTGGTGAAAATCTTAAACTTGAACTTTATGATCAAAAGAATAGTATTTTAGGTGCCCAATTTTTTTCTATGTTTAATATGTATCCACCTCTTAAGAATTGGGGAATTCTTTTGGATAGAGAACAATCTTTGGAAAAAAAGAATATGATAATTATAGCAATGGATATTCCAGGTTTAAATATGCCAATTAGACTTCATACTCCTAAAAGTAAAGTAATCGATTTTTTGAAATCTAATGGATATGATTTGCTATTTCCGGTTTATCAAGGTGATTTAGATTTCAAAATAGACTCTTTTGTTTTTAATGTTATTACTACTCCAGTTCTTATGCCTTCAACTGATCAATATAAAGCAAAAGTGAAAAAAGCTTTAGAAAATCATCCAGAAGGAGATCCAATACATAATTTCCTAAAACATGTTGAATATATTCTCGATGGGGGTGATATACCAGAACATATGAAGGATACAGAGATTGAGACCAAAACTGTTTTTGAAAATAAAAAGGGAAGCAAAAGAGGTAATAAGAAAACAATTACCAAAGAGAAAAAAGTCTTTAAAAAACGCTATTATCATTTTGGTGAAAATAGAGTATATGTCGAAAATACACATGCACCAAGAGGAAGTCAAACAAAATATTTACCAGATGAGGAATATTTTAGGTAGGTGATTATGAATAAGAAAGATTTCGAACTCCTAATTGAAAAATATAAAATGGATGGAAGTTTTGATAAGGTTGATGAATTATTAGAAAAACAAATTATTATTTTCTATTCAAATCTTTTAAGAAATAAAGGAGTTAATTTTATATATAGAAGTAGAAAATGGATGCTAGATGATATTATAGTCCATCTTTCTGTAGAACATATAGCCAATTTTAGAACTTTTTTTGAATTGGAACTTGAAGAACTATCTGATAGGGAATTATTTGAAGAATTAGAAACTATTTATGAGAATATGTATGATATTGAAAATAATAATTGATAAAGATGTCGGTGCTATAACTAGCATCGACTTTTTTATTTAATTTTGCTTGTCTTTTCAAAAAGACTGTGCTATAATTAACAACGGTTTAGAAAAAAAGATTTTTCTAAATATCCTTGCTCATGAAAATGGGCTTAATATCCAAAAGGAGGTGTAAAGAATGAATAAATACGAATCAGTATTCATTGCTAATCCAAATC
>JAEEGL016084636.1_pt1 | contig 13439 bp, 11 predicted proteins | sample 9134231 | NCBI WGS metagenome assembly JAEEGL01 (sample SAMN16246548, study PRJNA631951) | gut metagenome | biome: gut microbiome; feature: rumen; material: fiber-attached | host: Bos | place: Iran: Karaj | collected 2018-10 | reverse complement strand
GCGGATCCCGTCGGCAAAACGCTGGAGATGCAGGGAGAAGCCTTCACCGTCATCGGGATCGTGGACAGCACCTCCAGCTTCGAAGCGCGGATCGAGACCGTCAACGACTACTACAGCTTCAACAGCAGCTCCGGCGGGACCATCTATATCCCCATTGAGACCTGGCCCGTCCTGTACCGCTTCGACGAGCCCCAGCACGTTGCCATCCGGGCGGAAAGCACCGACGACATGACCTCCATCGGTCAGAAAGCGGCGAGGCTCCTGACGGAGAAGCAGGTCCTCCCCACGGCCGACAGCAAGCTCTCCTACAAGGGAGAGGATCTGATGGAGCAGGCGGAGCAGCTGCAGCAGCTCTCCAACTCCTCCAACACCCAGCTGCTGTGGATCGCCGGGATCTCCCTGCTGGTCGGCGGCATAGGCGTCATGAACATCATGCTCGTGACCGTCACCGAACGGACGCAGGAGATCGGCCTGAAAAAAGCCCTCGGCGCGAGAAAAAAGCGCATCCTGCGGCAGTTCCTCACGGAGGCCGGCGTCCTCACGGGGCTCGGCGGTCTTCTGGGCGTGGCGGCAGGCATCGTCCTTGCCAAATCCATCTCTTCCGTGCTGGAAACGCCGACGGCGATCAGCATCCCCGCCATCCTCATCGCGGTGCTCTTCTCCATGGCCATCGGGATCGTCTTCGGACTCCTTCCGGCGGTCAAAGCGGCGAATCTCGATCCCATCGCGGCGCTGCGGAGGGAATGATCCCGCAGAAAACACAGAGGCGTCCCTTTGTTGACACCTCTGTGTTTTTATGTTATAACTGCAAAGCAAAGTCCATACGGAGGGTTACCGAAGCGGTCATAACGGGGCGGTCTTGAAAACCGTTAGAGGGCAACCTCACAGGGGTTCGAATCCCTTACCCTCCGCCAAAAAAAGAGAAGAAGATATTCCGTCAGGAGTATTTTCTTCTCTTTTTTGATAGATGAGACTGGGATTCGAACAGGCGACAGGTCATTTTAGCTACAGGCGGAATATGATCCGGTTCGTCTGTTTCGCTGACGGGAGCAAAGGGAAGCGCCTTTTTGAACACCGTAAACACGCAGAGATCGGAGTTTGGCTTCTTCAAGGACTGTTCAACCGCTCGGAAAAAAGGTATAATACGGATGCAGTTTTACTGCGGTGAATGCAGCGGAAGCGGATGGATCCGTTTTGAATAACAGGCCGCCGCAGATACGGCTTTTCGAAAATCAGAATAAAAATATGAGTGAACAGAAATACGCAAGTTGGAATCCCTGGCACGGCTGTACGAAGTACTCCGAAGGCTGCCGATACTGCTATGTTTACCGGCAGGACAAATCATACGGCAGTCCTGTTTCTTCGGAACAATGCCGCAGAACACAGAACTTCGATCTGCCGTTAAGGAAAAAGCGTGACGGAAGCATGAAAATAGCATCCGGCTCTATCGTCATGACCTGTTTTACCTCTGATTTTCTGCTGAAGGATGCAGACGAATGGCGTGATGAGTGCTGGGAAACGATAAGACGCCGATCCGACTGCATGTTTTACTTTTTCACGAAGCGCATTGAGCGCTTCCCGGAATGTGCGCCGGCTGACTGGGGAGATGGCTATGCTAATGTTATCGTAGGCTGCACCTGCGAAAACCAGGACCGGGCGGATTACAGGCTTCCGATCTTTGCGGATCTTCCGATCCAGCACAAAACGATTATCCTCGGTCCCATGCTTGGTCCCGTTAATCTTGAAAAGTATCTTGACAGCAGTATCAGCGAGGTTGCCTGTTCGGGAGAATCTGGTGTGAATGTGCGGCCGCTCAACTATGAATGGGTGCTGGATGTCCGTCGGCAGTGCATGAACAGACGTGTCCCTTTCCAGTTTCATCAAACGGGCGCATACTTCATAAAAGACGGCAGAATGTACCGTATACCGCGTCGTTTTCAGATTTCGCAGGCTCGCAAAGCAGGAATCGACTATAAGATTACGGACGGATATCTGCCGGCTCTTTAAGCTCACGTGCGTTATGAAACCACAGGCAACCCGGACGCACACCGGTAAAGGATAAAACGGTTTTCTGTTGCCTGCACCGGCGGCTTATAGTATAATGCCCTGTACGAAAATGCTCTTTTTATGAAAGTGAACGGGATATGAGAACCTATAGGAAAATGAAAAACCTGCTTGCCGTCCTGCTCGCGGTATCGATATCGCTCACGGCAATGACCGCCTGCGGCAGCACCGCGGAGTCGGAACCGACACAATCCCCTGCTCCGGTGCAGGCGGATCCAATCCCTTCCGCCGAAGCTCCCGCGGAGGAAACTCCTGCCGATACGCCCGAGCTCCCGGCCGATCCCGCGGAAGAAAGCACTGAAAGCGCTGAGGAGACCGCTCCCAAGGCCGATGGCCAGCTAGGCTCCTGGTCCGGAGGCGGCACCGACGCCTCGTCTCCCGCCGGAAACGATTACGCCTACGACGCGGCGCTGTTTGTGACTTCAGCGGGGATCGACGGTGAAAGATCATCGGCCGACCGTATCAGCTCCGGTGTCTTCAATGATGAAAACGCCGAGAACATCGACCTTTCGGACAAGACAGCCGGTCACAACGGCTTTGTGATCGCAGATACAAACTTCACCGTCACCCGCTCGATCGTCGAACTGATCAGCAATGCCGACGGCAGCGGCACATGCGACCGTACCGGCCTGGGCAGCGTGATTGCAGCGTTCGGAAGCCAAGCGAACATTACAGTATCGGATTCCTATCTGCACAGCTCCGGTGTCGCCGCCATGCCCGTGTTCGCCGATGACGGAGCAACAGTCACCATCCGCTCCTCCGTGCTGCAATCGGACGGAGGCACGCTCTATGAGGCATATATGAATACCACGGATCCCGCAATGGCGGCCGCTCCGCCCTGGACGCTCGGGATCATGGGCACTTCCCGATGCGTAAACCTGATGGGCGAGGGCACGACTCTGAATCTGATTGATTCCACCGCTACATCCGGCGCTTGGGGTGTTCTTTCCACCGATTCGGAAAGCCCCACCACTCTGAACGTCATCAATTCAGAGCTCGGCCTGAACTACTCGGTGGAAAAGCGGCATCTGCTGCAGACCGGCGCCGGACAGATTTCCGAAACAACCGACAACCCCTATACTGTCCGTTTCGGGACCGGCTACGGAACGCAGCTGACAGGCGACGCCGCGGGAACCTTCCTCGGATCGCGGCTCTTCGCCGGCACCTGCGCCACACTCTTTGCGGGCGGCAGCGCACAGTACGCCGGTCTGGAGAGCGGAGAAACCTACGAGTTGAAAAATGCCTCTGCCTACACGGCTGAGGAAAGCAGGAATACGGAGATCCGCTCCGACACCTTCGGCTTTGTGGCCTATAAGGGCAGCAACTCCATCACCATCGAAAAGGGAACGGTAGTGGAAAGCGCCTATGCCACTTTTCTGGTGAAGACAGGCTTCGGCAATCAGTCTCTCGTCGCCGCGGTGGATGATGCCGAAATGACCAACGGCGGCGTGCTGATCCAGGTCATGGACAATGAAGAGGCCGCGATCGGCATGATGGATAAAAACGACAAGCAGAATACCGACCACGGCACGCAGAATTACAAGGCCGAATACAACGAGACGGCGGGCTTCAGCGTCGCGCAGGCGCAGGCCGATGAGCCGGTGCAGATCTTCACATTCACCAACGGAGGATTCTTTGGGAACATCTACAACGCCTCCGGCTCGAACGGCCTGAAAGGCAGCACGCTGAACGTGACTTTCGGAGAGGGCTCCACCTACAAGGGGGCGATCGCCTCCACCTCTGCGATTCACGTCTCCTTCGTGGGCTCCGAAGCAGTGAAGGAAAATGAGGGATTCGCTCTCGACGACGCGGAGACGGCGGCCGATTTCGCAGAAAAATACCAGATCACGCACTTCACGATCAACGAATACTGGAATCTTGGCCACGTGGCGAATCTGGTGAACTTCAACGGTGCCAACGTTATCAACGTCACGCTCACGGATGACGCGCTCTGGATGGTGACCGGCACCTCCCTGATCAGCAGCCTGACCATTTACGGGAACGGACAGATCATCGTTCCCGCGGACATCACGCTCACGGTCAACGGGACCGAATACAGCGGCTGCACCATCACAGCGTCAACTCTCGCAGGATAATACTCAGAAAAGCGCTCATAAAAAAGCAGCACAGGCTTTCATACCTGTGCTGTTTTTTTACTTTTCCGGTTTCCACTCACGGTTTTTCGTCGATGATCACGATGCGGCCCTGACCGTAAGAGGATCCTCGTATTCTTCGCCGATAATGCCTCCGAGGGATTCTGTTATATAGTCGATCAACAGATGATTGTCCAGCTCGACACAGTCCTGCGTTATATTCGCTCCGTCAAATATTGAAAAGCCGTCTCCGCAATCCGGAAGCCAGTAGTTTGGCCATGCCAGAGTATAGGTCTTTTCCGGATCGATTGGCCCGCACCATCCGGTAATTGCTCCCTGCTCCGTTTTATGATACAATATAATAAACTGTTTTAACTAATCATCTTTATAAAGAGAGGCCGCAAATGAGCAGTTTCAAAGATCTTCGCATCGTTGACAATTTCTATCAGACCAGTTCCTATATCCCCATGCCCACCGTGATGATCTCCAGTCTGGCAGAAGATGGCAGCACCTCGGTCGGTTCCTATTCGCTCTGCTTCCCCTACTACATAGCCGGAAAGGACTATTACGCGCTTATTCTCGAGGCGCGCAACTCCTCCAACACCGCCCAGCATCTTCTTGCGGGACGCCGTCAGGTCGCCATCAACTACATGCCGGAGGGCAAGGGATACCACAAGAAGATCGTCGCGCAGGGCTGGCCCGGCGACACGCCCGCGGAAAAGATGAAAAGCTTCGGTTTTACGCTCGAAGACGGTCTGTGCATCGCCGAAGATCCCGCCACGCCGCGTCCCAAGGTCGTTTCCGAGGCTTATCAGGTGATGGAATGCACGTGGATGTGCGATCTGGAAAACGCGGAGGAGGATATCGGCCGGCAGCTCTCCGACGGATGCTATCCGCCCCCCTATAAAAACTTTAACGGCATCACCAGCCAGTACGGTGCGCACTTCATTCTGCGCATAGACAAGGTGCTCATGAAGCCGAAATACTACGACAACATCATCGACGGCGTGAAAGGGAAACTCTGGCCGAGCATCCTCATCTGCCACGGCTACCGGGACAGCAAGAACTTCTGGTTTGCAAGGACCCCGCGTCTTGTTCCGGAGCTGCTTCCGATCCGCAACGCCACCCTGTCCTCCGTGCGCTACGCAGCCGACCGGACCGACCCGAACGTTCACTTCACCGATGACGCGCTCGAGATGCTGCTGAACGTACCGCGCATCTTCCTTCCGACCGTGCTGAAGGGCTGTGTCGCCTGGGCGAAGGAGCACGGTGTGACGGAGGTGACCGCCGCCGAGATGAAGATCATCAACGACAAGCGTTCCAAGGAAAAGGGCAGGGGCTGATATCAAACTGAGGATTCTTTGATGCAAAACCTCCGGAATGATTATTCTTCCGGAGGTTTTGCGCATTTTTGCATTTACAGACATTATTGAATTCTAAAAGTTGCTTTGATATACTGTCTTGCGTAAAGGGGTGTATATCATGTTCTACCTGATAAAAGAAACTCTGGTGCCATGCACCGCCGAAGAAGCGCTTTCCGGCACGGTTCCTTTCGCTGCCGTCCTCACCCGGAAAGAATGGCTTGAAAGCAGGCGTTCGTTCCTGATGGGTGACGAGATCGACATTGATCTGGACATCCCCGCAGTCCCGATAACCAGGGCGATCGTGAATTTCGATTCGCTCACCGGCAGCATTGCCATCCCGGAGATGAGCTATTCCGCGGAGATCACCGGCTGCTTTGCTTTTGCCCTTGATGAAAAAGGCGTTGTATTCATTGACGATGCCGGTCTTGCCGAGGCGATCATTTTCGAGGTGTCCCGGAACAAAAAGACCCAGATGCCCAGCCTTGAGCGCTTTCTCTACGATTTTCTCGAGCAGGTGATCAGTCAGGATCTTGAAATGCTCGAGCAGATGGAGCAGGCACTTGACAGGATGGAGGACGATATCCTCTCAGATGACACAGCGGAGTCCCTTTCCAAACTCAATACCGTTCGCGGGAAGCTCCTCGATCTGCATCTGCACTATGGGCGTCTCATAGACTTCGGGCAGGAATTGCAGGAGAATGAGAACGGCTTCTTTGCAGAGGATAATCTACGGTATTTCAGACTGTTTACACAGCGTGTGGAACGTCTTCGGGACAGTGTTTCCAATCTCCGTGACTACACTGTCCAGCTCAGAGAACTCATTCAGACACGGATAGACGAGAAGCAGAATCGAATCATGACGCTGCTCACCGTCATCACCACCATTTTCACTCCGCTGACACTGATCACCGGCTGGTACGGTATGAACTTCAAATACATGCCGTCTCTGGAATCAAGAATCAGCTATCCGATCGTGATAGTCGTCTGCATTACCATAGTCATCGGATGCATCCTCTGGTTCAAAAAGAAAAAATGGCTGTGACGCCATAGAAAGAATAAGACCTCCGTGTTTCAGCACGGAGGTCTTATTCTTTTTACTCTGTTCTCAGCGTTCTCGGCCGAGGAAAAACAGCGCTATGGTTCCCGGGCCTGAATGTGCTCCAATGACCGGTCCGACATAAACAATTTTAGACACCTTCACGGCAAAGCGCTCCCGGAGCATGTCCGCGAGCTTCTGCGCATCCTCAAGGCAGTCACCGTGGGAGATGAATACCGTGCCTCCTTTGGGATCAAGGGCAAGCTCTCCGTATTTGTCCGCCAGTGCAACAAGCGAGTTCTTTCTGCCTCTGACCTTGAACATATTGATCAGATGGCCCGGATCGTCCATATGCAGAACGGGCTTGAAGTTTAGAATGTTGCCTACGATTGCCGTGGCCGCACTTATCCGGCCTCCGCGTTTGAGGTAGATCAGATCCTCCACGGTGAACCAGTGGCAGAGATGGAAGCGGTTGTCAAGGATATACTGCTCGTTCTCTTCAAGCGTCGCACCCTCTTTTTTCTTTTCAACTGCCATGTAAAGCAACAAGCCAAAGCCTGCCGAGGCGCCGCGCGTGTCGACGCAGCGGATGTCCCTTTCGGGATACTTCTCGAGCAGCTCCTTCGCGGCGATACAGGCCGCGTCGTAGGTGCTGCTGAGGCCTGAGGAGAAGCCGATATAAAGGATGTTCTGCCCGCTCTGCAGGATGGGCTCAAAGCCGTGTAGAAAGGCCTCAGCGTTCACCGCAGACGTTCTGGCAACGCCTCCTTTCCTCACCCTGTCGTAAAACTCCGGGTATGGGAGGCCGTAGTTGGAATACTGTTTGTATTCCCCGTCGAATGTATAGGTGAGCGCGCGGCATTCCACTCCCCATTCGGCCAGCGTTTCGGCCGGGATGTCGCATGCGGAATCGGTGTATATCCTGTAATCGCTCATTGTATCTGTTCCTTTCTGCAATATGTATTTAATCCTATTCGTCTCTGAATTCACAGCGGCCGAAGAAGAAAAGAGCAAGTGCCCCCGGCCCCACATGTGCTCCGGTGACCGGTTCATAATCCACCACCAGGATATCCTTCGGCGGATTGTTTCTCTTCAGAAGCTGACAAAGATATTCCACATCATCCGAGCAGTCGGCATGTGCGATACCGATGGTCTGCCCTGCCGCATCAATCACCAGCCTGTCATAATTGTCTGCGACCGCCTCGATGGAACGCCTTCTTCCGCGCGCCTTAGCAAACGATACGATGCGTCCCTGCCCATCTCCCTTGAGAAGTGGTTTGATGTTCAGGACCGATCCGATCACCGCTTTTGCATTGGAGAGTCTTCCCGTGGAACGAAGATACATGAGATCATCCACCGTGAAGACCTGACACATCCTGATCTTCATCTGCTCAAGTTCTGCGGCAGTTTCTTCGACATTCATGCTCATGGCCCGCATCTCCACCGCCTTCACCGCAAGAAAACCTTCTCCCAGAGAGGCTCCTAATGCATCAACAAGCAGAATCTTTCTTTCGGGGTATTCCTCTGCAAGATTCCGCGCAGCGACCCGAGCTGCCTGAAAAGATCCGCTGATACCCGAGGACATGCTAATGAACAGAAGGTCCTCTCCCTTTTTCAGCGGTACGCTGAAATACTCCGCATAACCGGAAGGACTGATCAGGGAGGTGCTCACTTTCGTTCCCTCCCGGATGGCGGAATAGTATTTATTCCCGTCAAACTGTTCCGTATCCGTGCACTTGTGTTCTCTGCCGTCTATATAATAACTGAAAGGGACCGCAGCCACTCCGTTCTCCCTCAGCCAGGGAGTGGGGAGATTGGCCGATGTATCGGTCAGGATGCTGAAGCTCATACAAATCCTTTCTTATGTAATATACATTATTATATTCCTAATATTTTATATTATTATATATTGAGCTTTAGATTAAGTCAATATATATACTGTCTCATTCTTCTTGTGAATCACTCGATACTTTGATATAATAATTTATGAGGTGATATGAATGGCTTACGATAAAGCGCTCGTTGCGGGAAAGCTCCGCCGCTGGGAGGTATACCTGCAGAACTTCCGTCTTCCCGACTGGGACGAGATCCCGAATTTCGGCCTTTACATGGAACAGGTGACCGCTCTGCTCCAGGAGTATCTCGACTATCTGCCCCCTGAACTGAAAGAGGAGCAGTTCATTACCGCAGCCACCATAAACAACTATGTCCGGATCAAGGTGATGCCCGAGCCGGTGAAGCGCCGGTATTACAGGGTCCACATCGCCTATCTTATCGTCATACTCACGCTCAAGCACTCGCTCAGCATTGCGCTGATCCAGAAGCTGATCCCGATGGATCTCAGTGAGGAACAGGTCAGAGAGATCTATACTTCGTATGTCGTCCGTCACAGGACGGTCGCTCGCTATTTCACCGAGCAGGTGCGGGTGATCGCCGGTCCGATCCTTGACCATAAGGACAATCCGGAATGCGCAATCACCACCACCGAGGATCTGATCTTCACGAATGCCGTCCTGGCCGGCTTTTCCAGGCTGCTCGCGGAAAAGCTGATGCTGCTTGAAGGGAAGGACCTCAGCAACGGCGGCAGCATCGAGCGTACTGTCCAGTAATTCTATCCTAAAAACCAGACTGTTTGTCAAGAGGCAAAGCAGATGATACGTGAGAAAAAATTCTATACAACCTTTCTCGCGCTGTGCCTTCCCATAATCCTCCAGAACGTCATCTCGCTGGGTGTCAACCTGGCGGACAACCTGATGCTCGGAAGATTCGCGGAGGCCTCCCTGTCCGGCGCCACGGCGGTGAACCAGATCCAGTTCGTCTACCAGAATATCCTGATCGGAATCGGCGACGGGATGGTGATCATCGCCTCACAGTACTGGGGCGCCGGAAGGACGGAGCCGATCAAGCGGGTCGCCTCGGTCGCCATGCGCACGGCGCTGATTTTTATGGCCGTTCTTTTTACGGCCGTTTCGTTGTTCCCCGTGCAGGTAGTCTCGCTATTCACCAATGACTCCGTCATCATTTCCGAGGGCGTGGATTATCTCAGAATCATACGTTTCACCTATCCGCTCTTCTGCGTGACGACGATTCTTCTGGCTGTTCTGCGATGTACGGAGGTGGTGAGGATTGCCTTTTATCTCTCGCTGAGCACCCTTTTCATCAACTGCGGGATAAACTGGCTGCTGATCTTCGGAAATCTCGGGTGCCCTCGCATGGGCATACGGGGCGCTGCCATCGGCACGCTCGCCGCAAGGATCTTCGAAGTACTGATCCTGCTGTTCTTCCTCGCAAAGAAAGAGAAGAACCTCCATCTGAAGTTCCGGGATTTCCTGATCTGGGACAAAAAGATCGCAGCGGACTATTATAAAGTCAGTGCGCCGATCATCTTCACACAGAGCCTGTGGGGTCTGAATAACGCCATCCATACCGCCATCCTCGGCCATATGTCCTCCGCCGCGATCGCCGCGAACAGCATGGCTTCCAATCTCTATCTCATCGTCAAGACCATTGCGGTCGGCGCGGCCTCCGCCACGAACGTATCGATCGGCAAGATCATAGGTGAGCGGAAGCAGGACCGGATAAAGGAATACGCGAAGACCTTTCAGATCATGTTCGTATGCATGGGCGTTGTCTGTGCGCTCATCCTCTTCCTGCTGACGGAGCCGGTGCTCTCGTTGTACAGCTTTTCGGACGAAAGCCGAAGCCTTGCCCGCTCCTTCCTGCACATCCTGTGCTTCATCATGGCCGGCATGTGCTACCAGATGCCGGTAAACGCGGGCATCATCAAAGGCGGCGGGGACACGAAATATGTCATGATATTGGACCTGATCAGCATATGGGGAATCGTCATCCCGCTGTCGTTCATCGTCGCGTTCGTCCTGAACGCGCCTCCGGTAATCGTCGTCTGGTGCTTGAATCTCGACCAGATCTTCAAATGTATCCCCGCGTTTATCAAGGTGAATTTCGGTAACTGGTGCAAAAAGCTCACCCGTGACTGAACATATACAGACCTATACCAACAGAAAGGAGCTTCCGAAATGGCAGTTATCAGCAAGGAACAGATGGACAGCCTGGTCCGCGAGGCGGTGAAGGATGCCCGCGAAAAGGCGAAAGAGGTCGGGATAAAATACGGTATCGTCGGGCTGTGCTTTTCAAATGAGTCTTCCGGGACGGACTGTTTTGATGACCTGATGGCCGAGGAGGACCGTCTGCGGATCTTCCCCATCGTGGAAAACGGCAGCTGCATCATCCCGCCCGAGTCCAATCCCGTCGGTTTCACTGCAAACTGCTTCGGCCTGGCATGTATAAAAATAGCCGCCGTAAGGCGGGCCTTTGAAATCTCCGTCGGAAAGCTCCTCACCTCCGCCGAGCAGCCGGAATCCGAGAATATCATGGGACGGCAGAACATGATGGGCTGCGTGCTCTATCCTGTGGAGCAGGAGGGGACGCTCATCGGCAGCATCGCCGTCATCTGCAGCGGCGGCAGCGGCGAGCAGGACGAACTGTGCGCCTGGTCCGCCTATGACGCGATCTGCCGGAACATTGCTCCCGCCGGCACAACCAATCCCGGCCGGGAAAAATACTTCGACAAATAAGCTCCCATATGTTCACAAACAGAGAAACGGACGGCGACGCCGTCCGTTTCTCTGTTTAATATCTGATCAGATCGAATTGATGATTTCCGGGAGGAGCTGCTTTTTTCGGCTCATCACACCGGGCATGTCGAATACATGGTCGCTCAGTTCGGAATAAGGCAGCTGCTTTTCCGCATGGCAGTCCGTGCTGAGAAGGACACTGTGCTCGGATATCACGTCCGTGATCATCAGCAGCGCCCAGTCGAGCCCGTTTCTCGTTTTCACTTCGTTGAGCGCTTCCAGATAGAGTTCACGGTACTCGTCCAGATCCTTGAGCGTGGTGACTTCACACTGGCCGATACCGATCTTCCTGTTCTTCTCGGAATAGATTTTGAAATCCGAGGAAATTGCCGCCGCAGGTTCCCTGCTCTTCAGGCCCTCGATGGTGCTGAAGATCTTCCGTCCGTATTCCTCGAGATTGAGTCTGCACATCGCCGCCAGCGCGTAGGCCGCGCCGATGTCCGTCTGCGTCGTGGTGGGGCTCTTCAGAATGAGTGTATCGGAGAGGATGCCCGTGAGCAGGAACTTCGCCGTCTTTGCCGAGGGACGCAGGCCGTTCCGCAGGAACAGCTGGTAGACGATCGTGCAGGTGCTTCCGAGGGGCTCCGCGTCGATAAACAGCGGGATCGAGGTCTTCATGGCGTTAAGCCGGTGATGATCTATGATCTCAAGGATGTTCGCGCTCTCAACGCCTTTGATGCTCTGACCCATCTCATTGTGGTCCACGAGGATCACGTTGTATTTCGGGGTAGTGAGGAAGCATCTTCTCGTCACATAGCCGACGAATTCCTCCCCGCTGAAGACCGCCAGACCGCGCTTGCTTCCGTTGAGGAACGCGTTCCTTCCCTCTTCGAACAGGTCTTCCGCCTGCAATGGCTTGGCCTGCTCCCGCATGATGTCCCGCACCTTCGGGATCTCCGTGATCTCTCCGGCTTCAGCGAGGTTCTTCATCGTCCACGCGGAGATGTCATCGATGCTCAGAAGGCCGTAGAACTTTCCGTTCTCAAAGATCGGGAAAGCGGACGGTGTCCTCTCGGTTATCATCTTCGCGTACTCCGAAAGCAGCATATCTGCCTCTGCATCCGAGACATCGGTGAGCATCACGTCCGAGACCTTCGGATAGACATTGCGCATGTACGGAGGAGGTTCTATATCCAATACCGGAAGAAGCTCCTTCAGGTCTTCCCCCATATGCGAGCAGCGCACTGGGATATAGGTGTTTTCGGGATCGATCAGGTTTTTCAGATCCGCATATGCCAGTGCGCTGCAGAGACTGTCCAGATCCGGGTTCCTGTGCCCGGTTATGTACACATCAGCCATATTACTCTCCTGAAAGGATTATTGCTCGCATTTTGCAAGCCGCGGGAAACAGGCGGGGCGGACATCCATCCGCCCCGCCGCCTCCGGTCAGATATACTGTTTGCGCTCCAGTTTGTCGTACCACTTCTCAAAGAAGGGCTCGAGCATCGCCGTCGCCTTCATGTCGAGATTGAATATATAGATCGTGAACGTCACAACAAAGAAGCCGAGAGCGAGCAGGACGATCCGCAAAAGGACCTTCAGCAAGAATTTTCCGATTTTTGACATTTCCCTGTCCCTCCTTTTAATACGCCTCGTTGTCCGGGATGATCTCAAGACCCGGATCCAGCGGCTCCTCGCGCATGACCGTGCGCATGTAGGAATTGACCTGGTCGCGTATGGCCTGGCGGGTGAACACGCGCGGATCGCAGAGGTCGTGGGAGACCCACATGATATGGATCCCGCGCTCTCTCGCCTGTTCCTCGAACATTCCGTGCATGCCGGTCAGCGCCTTGCAGGACATGTGCTCCCACATCATGACGATATCGGCATTCATCTTCTCGCACAGATCCCAGAGGTCATCGAGCAGGACCTTGTAGCCGCCGTGGGTGTGGTTCCGCATGATCATCTCCATGTTCAGCATGGCCATGTCACGGTATGCCTGCTCACGGTTCTCGGGCGTATCCTCCTCGGCGATCATATCCGTGTTGATAACGGAGAGCATGTCGGTGAGGGGAACCACGCCCCAGCACTGGACCATCCAGTAGAGCATGTCGATTACGTACTGCGGCTGCACGCCCCAGACGATGCAGCGGTGGCGGTACTCCTTCGCGTACATTCTCTTGGCCTGGTAGCCCTGCTCGGCAAGCTCGAGCAGCTTGTGGTCGATCGTCACGAAGTCCGCGTTGCGGCCGGAGTTGCCCATGTAGTTGGTGTCGTTATACAGGCT
>JAEEGL014742089.1_pt1 | contig 13439 bp, 25 predicted proteins | sample 9134231 | NCBI WGS metagenome assembly JAEEGL01 (sample SAMN16246548, study PRJNA631951) | gut metagenome | biome: gut microbiome; feature: rumen; material: fiber-attached | host: Bos | place: Iran: Karaj | collected 2018-10 | reverse complement strand
TCAAATATTTATGACGATAATGCATGAAAAAGAGACTCAAGATAAAAAACAAAGTGTTATGCAAGTTTTAAATTTATTATTTCCTACATATAAAGTATTATTAACTCCAACTTCATTGGCTTTTATGCCAAAAGGAGAAGGGGAAAATGTTACTGTTGATGAAAATAATTTTGAATTTCTTTAGATTGCATTCCGCGCAGCTTTTTGTGCTAATGAGGGTCCAATGGACCAGCAAGCTTTTAATCCCGCAAATGCAAAAGCAAAAGAAATTGCAGATAAATTAATGCGAGGACGAAAAAGAATTGCAGCTCAATAGTCACAAAATAGTATATTCAGTTAGTATCTTTCAGTTCTTACTGTTGGTTTAAATTCAATGAGTTTATTTGATTTAACAGAATTAACTATGTATTAGTTATATGATTTAATTGAAAGATTTGGTCTTTATACAGCTTGGGATATTGATGTTAAATCTCGGTTGGCGGGAGGTAAACCTGATAAAGAACCTGATAACTGGATGAAAAATATACATAATCATTAATTTATAAAAAATTAAGGAGGAAAATACACTATGAAATTTGGTGTTCGTGAAATTTGTGACGTAGTTCTTCGTGCGAAGGCTCGTCAGCAAGTTGGTAACAAAATTTTCTATAAAAATGAACCAGTCATTTATTTTGACACATTAAAGACTTCCAGTATGGAAGGTGCTGCTACCACTGTATACGCTCAGGGTGGTCGTGGTAATGCTCGTTTAATGGCTTGGGAAGGTGAACGTACTGTTACCTTCACTATGGAAGATGCTCTTATTTCTCCAGAAGGCTTTATGATTCTTTCTGGCGCTGGCCTTATTGAAGCTAGTGCTGATGCTACCATTAAGCAACATGTATCTGAAAGTGTTGATGAAGCTAAGGTTGAGCCTGTTGAAGGCGGTCTTAAAATTATCCTTTCTCAAAAGCCTTATATGCCTGGTGACAAAGGTGATAATTTCGCTTATGTTATGTTTATGAAGGATGGCGAAATTGTTTCTGAGCCTTATATTCCTGTCCATGAGGGTGATAAAGTCGCTGCAAGTTCTGTTCCTGCTCCAGTAGTAGCAGGTGAAGAGCAAGGTGAATGGTATATTTATCTTGTTGAACATGAGTGCTATGATGAGTCTCACCTTTTTGGTAAAACTGATCCAGCTCATAAGAACTACCTCGTAAGTGGTTTAGATCAAATTGCTTTTGATAGTGTTCTTGTTGATTACTATGTTGAGCGTGCTTCTGGTGCAAAGCAGATTGAAATTACTCCTGATAAGTTTGGCGGTAACTATTATCTTGAGGCTTCTACTCTCTTCCGTGATACTAATGGCGTAGATATGCCTGCTGAATTTATTATCCCTAACTGCAAGATTCAGTCTAATTTCACCTTCACAATGGCTTCTTCTGGTGATCCTTCAAGCTTCACCTTTACTATGGATGCATTCCCTGATTACACTCGTTTTGATCATAGTAAGAAAGTTCTTGCTGCTATTCAGATTATTCAAACTGAAGCTTCTCAAGATTATCACCGTGGTGAATCTCTTGGTTCCGCTAGTAGCGCTGATGTTCTTAGTATCCATGAAGAACTTGGTTCTCCTCGTGGCTCTGGTAACTTTAAAGTTATTAGCGATGCAACTCATGATAGAGATCTTGGCGAAGGTTAATTTAAATTATTATGGGAAAGAGATTAATAGTCTCTTTCCCATTTTTTTATTATGAGAGAAAGGAGATAAATAAAAAATATGAGTTTTCTTGATCGTTCAAATACAGAAGGTTTAGACATTCAGACATTAAAAAATTATCAAGCAGCTTATAGCTATTATCAATTAAAATAGTATAATTTTCAATTATTTTGGAATGAAAAAGTTAAAAAAAAAGAATATGAAATTAATGATGAATTGTAGGAAGGAGTTCTACAAGAACTTAGTGATATGTGGCAAGAAATTTATTCACGAGTAATTTCATCTTTTTCAACTTCAAATAGCATAGTCACCGCGAAAGTGCAGCCATCTAAAGCTAAGTATAAATATCCAACAAATAAAGAAATAGTAGCTAAATTAAGAGAAAAATATAGAGGATTATATGATAAAAAAGAAAGTAATAAAGAAGAAAAAGGTTTAGCTTTAAAATAGAGTTTAGGAGATGATTATGAAGAATTTATCTTAAGTTATTTATAGATGTTACTTGGAAAAGAATTTAATGATTTAGTTGCTAAAACAGGATAGAATATTAAAACTTCTGGATTAGGTATTCGAACAGGTGGAAGATAGATAATTTCAGATATAGTAATAAGCAATGCTGAAAAAACTCCTTATGATAATAGAACTTTATCTGGAGCAATAGAAGTTCAATATAATACAAATCTTATAAGAGATAATAATTTAACAAGATATGTCGAGAGTGGAGCATATTCAGATGCTCATAGAGCTTTTGGTATAGCAGCAAAAAACTGGCTTTCAGGAAAAGAAAATGATGTATTTACTTCTGCTTCAAGAGTTGGCGCTGAATTAAATGATAAATTTAAAAATTCTATAACACAAAAAGGCGGCCCTCAAGCAAGATCTTGGAATAAGATTTTTGCTCAATCAACTGCAAATTTGCATGTTTCTGCCCGAATTATAGATTTATTAGGCCCAGCAAATGTTTTAGTAGCTATGGGGAAAAAATTTATTTGGATGTCAGATTTTATTAATGATAGATTTTTTTATATGAATTTATATGCAAAGAAAGTTCGTTAGAATAATGAAATTTTAGATATTACTGCATCAGAAAAAGGAACTATTCATATTCGTAGAAAAGGAGTACAAAGTTTTATTTCAAAGGAAAATTCTGAAGTTCTTCATGGTTTAATTCTTCCTAATATTATAGAAGAAGTAGATTTAGAATAGTAGATAAGTATTTGACAAATTAAAAAAAATATGTTATACTAAAATAGATTAGAGAAAAAGGAGGCCGTTAGAATGGCACAAATTACTTATACAAAATTGGGTATTAAACCAGTAGTAGATGAAGTAAAAATAATAGAATACGCGCCTGAAGTTAAAATTGAAGTGCGCCAATATCTTCCTCTTCAAAAGAAATTGGAAGTATTAACTAATATTATTAATACGTCTACTGATGATAATGGTTTTTATAATAGTGCAAAAATTGATTTTAATCAAACTCTTGAAATTATTTTTGCATATACAAATATTAAATTTACTGATAAATAGAAAGAAGACCCTATGAAACTTTATGATAGTTTTTATAGTAGTGGACTTGCTGAAAAGATTTTTGAATTAATTCCATCTAGTGAATTAAAATGGTTTGATAAGCATGTCCGTATTAGCATTGATAAAATTTATGAGTATCGTAATTCTGCTTATGGTATTCTTGATTCATTTAAAAATGATTATAATGAAATGAATTTTGATGTGAATAAACTCCGTGAAGCATTAGCTGATGATAATAATGTAGAATTACTTAAAGAAATTATAGATAAGATGGCCTAATTAAATTAATCCTATTAATATAAAAATAATATATTAATAGGAGAATAACGGGTTATTAGAGTTATTCTCTAATAACCCTTTTTATTTATTTTGGGAGAGAAAGGAGAAAAAAATAAATGGCAAAACAATTAAATGTTGATATGCGATTTACAGCTGATACTAGTAAAGCTAAATAGGCTATTAATGATTTAGAGTAGTCATTACAGAAATTAGGTCATAGTTCAATGCCAGCCAATGCTGGAATTGATCCTGTTTAGTTTTAGAAGGCTGCAGAAGGCGCGAGAGAGTTAGAGTTTCATTTAAAAAATGCTTTTAATGCCAAAACTGGAAATTTAGATTTAAGTAAATTAAGCATGAGCTTAAAATAGAGTGGAACTGATTTAAAAACTTTAACTAATAGTTTTTCAACTGCTGGAGCAACAGGACAAAAAGCCTTTACTTCTCTTGCAAGAGCTATTGCCTCAGCAGATTAGCCTTCTTTAGTATTAAATACTCATTTAGGAACAATGTGGACAACATTAAAAAATGTTGCTAGATTCCAATTATCTTCTAGTATTATGCATGGTCTTATCGGCGGAGTTCAATCTGCTTTAAGTTTTGCAAAAGATTTAGATTAGTCTTTAAATAATATAAGAATTGTTACTGGATAGAGCACAGATTAGATGGCTCGTTTTGCAGAACAAGCAAATAAATCTGCAAGAGCTTTAAGTACTACAACTCTTGATTATACAAATGCAGCTTTAATTTATTATCAATAGGGTTTATCTAATGAAGAAGTAGCTAAACGAACTGAAACAACTTTAAAATTAGCTAATGTTTCTCGTTAGAGTGCTGAAGAAGTATCTAGTTAGATGACAGCTATTTGGAATAACTTTGATGATGGTAGTCATAAATTAGAGTATTATGCTGATGTTATTACTAAATTAGGTGCTACTACAGCAGCAAGTTCTGAAGAAATTGCTGGTGGTGTATCAAAATTTGCAGCGGTTGCTTAGACAGTAGGTTTAAGTTATGAGTATGCAGCATCTGCATTAGCGACAATCGTTGCTGAAACTCGTCAAAGTGAAGATACTGTTGGTAATGGTTTAAGAACATTATTTGCTCGTTTTGAAGGTCTAAAATTAGGAGAAACTCTTGAAGATGGAGTTGATTTAAATAAATATTCTAAAGCATTATAGGCTATTGGAGTAAATGTCCTTGATGCTAATGGAAACCTTCGTCAAATGGATGATATTCTTGATGATATGGGCAAAAAATGGGATACTTTAACTCAAGCTCAAAAAGTAGCTTTAGCTCAAACTGTTGGTGGTGTTCGTCAATATACTAATTTAATTGCTTTAATGGATAACTATGATAAGTTTTAGCAAAATGTTAGTACAGCAAAATCTTCTAGTGGTACTGTTGATAAGCAAGCAAAGATTTATGCTGAAAGTTGGGAAGCTGCTCGCGATAGAGTTAAGACTGCTGCTGAATCTATTTATAAATCCTTAATAGATGAAAAATTCTTTATTGGTGTAGATAAGATTATTGAAAATGTATTAAGTGGAATAAGTTTATTTATTAAGAATTTTGGTGGAGTAAAAGCCGTAGTTACAGCAGTGTTATCTTTTGCTGCTTCTATGTTAGCTTCAAAAATTGGTCCAGCTACACAAAAAATTATTCAAGATATTCAAATTTTAAGTGGCGGAGCTCAAAAAGTATATTAGAGAATGCAAGATGAAACTAGTGGTATAATAAAAGAAGAAGTTTCAAAGAAAAAAGCTGATGAGTCAGATTTATATAGTAAAGCAGACTAGGCTTCTTTAGAAGGTAGTAAAGCTTTATTAACAGCAAAAACTCATTTATCTAATATAGAAGGACAATTAACAGCTACAGAAAAATTACGAGCACAAGTAGCTTTGTCTGGGATTGAAGCTTAGGTAGCAGCAAATGAAGAATTAGGAGCCAGTATTGATAAAATAACTCAAAAAATAATAGAACAAATATAGGCAGAAGAAAAAAAATTACAATTAAAACAAGAAGAATTAACTTCTACTGAAACTGATATTAAAGAAAGCGCAACTGGCGGATTAGAAGAAGATACTTATTAGGCAAAATTAGAAGCCAGACAAAAACTTGGAAAAACAGTATAGGCTGATGCTATTTAGGTAGCAAAAAGTCCTGTTGAAATGATGCAATTTTAGATTGATCCAAGTAAATTGCCTAAAATTGATGTAGCAGAACAATTAACAATAGATGAAGGAAGAATTAATGCTTTAGGGACTGAATTAAGTCAAAAATTAATTGAAGCTTATAAAAATAACCCTGATGGAGACATTTCCTCTATTATTTCTGAATAGTTTGCCAATTTCTCATTTGATGGAGTTATTGATACAAGAAATATAGAATTAGGGCAAGAATCTCTAAAAATGTTTGCAGAAAGATTTAAGGATATTTTAGGGGCAGCCCCAGAGTTACAAGCGTTAATTGAAAAAACTTTTAATACAAATAGTGCAGCAGAATTTAATCAGGGTTTGGCTGATATTGAAAAAGGTCTTCAAGATTTAGGAAAATCTCATTAGAAATTAGGAACAACAGCGGCAAGAGCTTTAAAAAATATGGGAGTTTCTCCTAAACAATTAGCTAGTTATGAAAAAGCTAAAGCAGAAGCAACAAAGTTAAAAGATTCTTTAGATAAAGTAAAAGAAATTAAAAATGTTGGTGGAGTAGATAAATTTATAGATGAATTAAGAAATGCTGGAGTAACAGCTGAAAATGTAGATGAAGAAATAAAAAAATGGAATCTTCCTCCAGAAGTTGCTGAATAGATTAAGCAATTAATTAAAGCAGAAGATGAATTAGCAAATGGAACTGGACAAGTTAAATAGAGATTAGATGAACTAGGTGGCTCACAACATACAATAGGTCTTGGAGAAGGTTTAATGAAGGGGGCCGCCGCGGCAGGCCAAACAGTTACTGCAATTAATGCAGTAAAATCTGCAGTAACAACATTAGGAGACTCTTCTGCTTCTTTTGGACAAAAATTTACCGCTAGTTTAATGGCAATATCTATGGGAGTTCCTGCAGTTGTTGGAGCTTTAAATAATTTTAAAGCTATGATTTCTGGTGTAAAAACTGGATTGACAGCTTTAGCTGGGGCTCAAAAAGCAATGCAAGCAGTTCAAGCTGTCAGTGTTGCTTTAAGCGCAAAAGAAGGACAAATGGCTACAGCAACTGGAATAGCAAAAATGAAAGAAGCTTTAGTTTCTACTAAATTAGTAGGAGCTAAAACGGCTGAAGCTATTGCTAGAAAATTAACGACAGCTGCTTAGATGAAAGGAAGCAAATTAACAGCTGGAGAAATTATAAAAACAACTTTATTAACTATATTAAAAGGCGGAGAAGCTGCTGCCCATACAGGTAATGCCGCGGCAATGGAAGGTGAAGCTGTTGCTGGAGCGACATTAGAAACTGTATTAGTTCCTTTATTAATTATTGTACTAGCTTTAGTTGCTGCTTTAGCAGTATTAATAGGGATAGGGGCAGGAATAGTAGCTATTGTAAAAGCAATTAGTAATGCTTATAATGCAGATGCTATTGCAGCAAAAAATGCTGAGCAAGCTGCAGAAAACTTAGCTAATGCTTACAATGATGCTAAATCTGCTTATGAAGATTTAAAGTAGTCTATTAGTGATTATCAAAATGCTAAATCTGCTATTGAAGAGATGACAGAAGGCACTTAGGAATGGAAAGATGCTATTAGAGATGCTAATGATTAGGCTCTTGAATTAATTAATACTTATGGATTAATTCAAGGGAAAGATTATACTATTGATAAAAATGGTATGATTTAGATAAGTGATGATCGTTTATAGGAGTTATAGAAGGACTAGAGCGATAAAGTAACTGAATTATAGAATGCTAGTATGGCTGCGGATGTCAGAGCAAAACAAACTAGAGCAACTTCTGATTTAACAGATTTAAAACGAGAAAATCATGTATCTTATTTAGCAGCAGGCGCAGCAGGAGCAGGGGCAGGCTTGCTCATGGGAGGGTTTAATCCAGCAAGTGCATTAATTGGTGGAATTGCTGGATTATTTTCTGCAGGAGGACTAAATGCAGATTCTGATAAAAAAATAGATGATGCTGTTGCTCGTTTAACCACAGGAGATTTAGCAACTAAATTTAAAAATAATGAATTATCAAAAGATCAGTTAAAAGCTACATTAAATATTCAAGATGATGAATTAATTAATGCCATTATGGAATTATCTTCTACTATTAATGCTAATACAGATGCTCAATAGGCATAGTATGAATTATAGGCTAATAATGCTCTTGCTAATAATGAAAAAGTTCAAGATTCTGAATATGCTGATGTAATTAGTAAAAGAACTGGAGCAATGTATGGGCAAGCTGAACAAGAAGCTTATGATAAATATTTAAAACAAGCTAAAAGTAGAGGTTGGTTTGCTACTGGAAACAAAGAATCTAAAGATGCAATGGATGCTTATGCTGAAGCAATGGGCTTAAATAAGAAAAAAGGTTATGAAGTTACTAATTATCGTGGCGATGGTTCTATTGAATATAAATATATTGATGAAAATGGCCAAGAATAGAAAGCAGTAGCTACAGCAGAAGAAATTGCTTCAACATTAGCGGCTTCAGAGGCTATGTAGAAACTATAGGGATCAGCTGAAGGATTAGTAGATACCTTAGATAAACTTGATGCTACTAAAATTGATGGAGTAGCTAAGACTGAAGAATAGATACTTAGAGATCAAGCGGCTAAAGAGTTTTTATTAAATGGAAATTTTGAAAATTTAAATATGGGAGACTTTCAAGATATTTCTGGCCAAGATGCTGCTGCTATTTTAGGGAGTAGTTTAGGAGATAGAAATGGAGAGTTCTCTGACGAAGAAGCTAGAGCTCTAGGATATGAAAGTGCAGAAGCAGCAATTGAAGCTTTTAATTAGGGTGTCGATGATGCACAAAAAGCTTGGGATGATATAGATTTAAGTAATATTAATATTGTAGGAAAAGAAGATTTGACTTTAGGGCAAGCGGCTGCGATTGAAGATGCTTATAAAAAAATAAAGTTAGGACCTTTAGGAGAAGCTGGAGCTTAGGAATACATTAATGGTATGAATAAAATACTTGAAAATGTAAATGAAGAGGACCGTGGTAAAGCGATAGAGCAATTAACAAAAATTGATTGGTCTGATTGGGATGCTATGGAATAGGCTCAAGCTATTATGGAAGATTTAGGATATGATATTGATTTTGCTTCAGAAGAATGGGCTAATTTTACGACTCAGATGCGTTTAGCGGGTGGAGCATTACCTGATTTTTCAAAAATTAGAGATGATCTTTTTGAAGTATCAAAAATTTTATAGGGATTAGATTTTGGTTCTATTATTAGCGATGAAGATTATGATAGATTAATAAAATATTGTGATGCTTGGGAAGATTTGTTTATAACTCAAATAGATGGCTCTAAAAAATTTATTGGAAGTTCTAGAGCCATGCAATAGCAATTATAGGATAGTACTTTATCACAAATGGATGAAATAGGTAAAATGGCTGGTATTTAGCAAAATTTAAATGATGCTAATTGGACATATACTAGTAGTGGTAAAAAAGTAGATTGGACAAATGTAAAAGAAGCAAGCAAAAATAGTACTTCTATTCGTAATTTTGCAGAAGCTAATGATAATTCTGCAATGGGCTAGCTAATGAATTAGCTTGGTTATGATGATGACCGTTTAAATGAAATAGCGGATGAGTATGATGCTGCTAAAACAGCATTAGATGATGCTAAAGAAAAATATGGAGAAGGCTCAGCAGAATATCAAGAAGCTTTAGCAAGATATAATGAATCTAAAGCTGAAGTAGATATTTTATATGCTAACATTGAAAAGTATATGGGACAAGATTATACTGAATAGATGAAAGAAACTGTTTAGGGGTTAGCTTCAACTGCAAATAGTTATGAAGAATTAGATGCTTTACGAGATAAAGTCTATGAAGCATATGGAGAAGATAGTGAAGTAGGAGAAGAATTTGCAAAAGCATATGGCCAATAGATGCAAGTTATTGCTAATTCTGCAATGATGGCTTCAAAGTCTTTAGAAGATTTAAATAAAGCTAAACAAGAAGCAACCGATGCAGGAGTAGAAATTGATTAGGATGTTTATGCTGATGCTTTACTAAATATTGCTGCTTAGTATGATAGATGTAGTGAAGCTGCAGAACACTATGCTGCTGTAGTAAGACAATATGGAGCAGATTCTACTCAAGCAGCAGCCGCTGCGAGAGGTTTAGAAATGGCCATTGAATAGCAAGAATAGGCTATGGCGATGGATGAAGCTCAAAAAACTGTTTCTTCAATAGAATTTGGTAGTATTATTAGCGAAGAAGAATATTAGCGATTATTAAAATTTAATTCTGCTATTTCTTATTTATTTACTATGACTTCTAAAGGATGGAAATTTGTTGGGGATGTAACAGAATTAAATCAATTATTAAACGGTTCTAGTCGTTCTTTATAGTCAATTATGGAAGAATATGCTGAATATCGTAAATTGGGTTCGCAGATTTGGACCGGAGATGGAAACTATCATTTTGGAAAATCTTTTTTTGAGGGGTTAGATGAAGATAGTGTATTTTATTAGGGAACTTATCTTACTCCAGAAGATATAAATGGGTTATGGGGAGTATATAATGATTTATGGTATGAAGGAGGGGCGTCCCCATCTATAAGTGATTTTGAATCGGCTCTTAGTCCAGAGCAATTAGAAGACTGGCAAGAATTATCTCGTAGAGTAAGAGAAATAGGAGATAATTATAAGGATGGATTATATGACGTTACTAGAGCTTATGAAATTTATGTCAATTCATCTGTAGAATCTTTAGCTGAATTAAATGGGGTATTAGCAGAACAAGGCGAAGCTTTTTAGTCTACTTACGATAAAATGTTTAAAACAGTAGCCCAAAGAGAAGCAACTGATCTAGGATTAAATTGGGATACAGTTGATGCCCAAGCTTAGTTAATGACATTAGCAGCAATTAATGGAGAATTAGAAGGATATACTGATTTATTAGATAAAAATGGACAAGTTTCAACTCAAAATTAGGCTGCTATATATTAGTTAGCTATTCGTAATGCTTAGGTAGATCGTGGTTTATAGTCTATGTCATCTAATTTATCTAAATGGATGAATGTTTTACAAAATGGAGAACAAACTTCTACTGAATTTGCTGAAACAGTAAGTGAAATTTCTGAAGCAGTAGCAGATTTAATTGGATTTAAAGATAAAGATTTAATTCCAGCTAGTTTTTATACTGCCCCTGAAAATCTTAAATTAATAGAAGAAGCAGCTACGGGAAGTAAAGAAGCAATTTAGGCATTAGGTATTGCTATTACAAAAGCCCATTTTGAAAGTTTATCCCTTGGAAAAGATGCAGATACATTTAAAGAAGAAGCAATGAATGATGATAGAGCTCATATTTCATAGAGTACCTCTGGCGGGATAAAATGGGATAATGAAATAGATGAATAGATGTATAATGCTCTTCAAAATTTTGATTCAAATAAAAAACTTTTTATTCAAGGACTTAATGAACTTCAAAATGCTGCAGAAGGAGCTGATTTATCAGAAGCTTTTGGAGGTGGAGATGCAGGCTCAGCAGCAGCAGATGAATGGATTACAGCTTTAAATGAAATGGCTCTTGCTACTCATATGTCTGTTGATGAAATGAATAGTTATTTAAATAGCATGGGTGTAAAAGCAAATGTAACTACTACTCATGTTCCTGTCAAAACGAGTGTTCCTGTTTATAGAACAGAAGAAAGGATAATCAGTAATGATATTGATCCTGATTCTGGTGTCGGACTTATTGTAAAAGAAACTTCTACTTCTATTGTAGACCATAAAGAAGTTACGGAAGATATGGAAGTCGCACAAATTAATACTGGTTCAGATGCTGAAGCTCCTACGGTTCATCGTGCTGGCGGGGCAGGATCTTCTCGCACCTCAGGAGGAGGAGGTGGCGGTGGAGGCGGCGGCGGAAAATCTAATAAAAAAGAAGCTAAAGATCCTACAAAAGAGAAAGACCGCTATCATGTAATTAGAGAAAAAATTGCCGACGCTGGAAATGCTTATGATAAATTATCTAAAGCGCAGGATAGAGCATTTGGTAAATAGCGTATTTCTGCTATGGAAGGTATTACAAATAATCTTCGTACTCAAGTAATGCTCCAAGAAAAATATCTTGAAGAAATTCGTTAGTATCTTGAAGGGGATAGAAAAGCAGTTGAAGAACTTGGAGCAGTATTTGATGAGAATGGTGTAATTTCTAATTATGATGCCCTCCTTAATCAATTGGTTGCTGATTATAATGCTGGCATAGAAGCATTTAATAATGGTGAAATTGACGAAGATGCCTTTAAAGAGTAGTATGAAGAACCATTTAATGATGCTAAAGAAGCTATTAAATAGTATGTTGAAACTATTAATCTTCTTCAAAGTGAAGAATTAAATCTTATTGATAAACAAAACGAATTAGCTGATTAGCTCCGTGAAATTGCTGCGTATAAACTTCAACTTCATCTTGATTTTGATGAAGATGAATTAAAATATCTTGATTTCTTGCTTGAAATGTTGGGTGATGATGCTGAAGTTGCAGCAGATCGTTTAGCAGTATTAGGGGATAAGTTTAATACTAATAGGGATGAAATTTCTGCTTATACTACTGCTATTCAAGAACTTCTCCGTTTACGTGGATTTAGCGATGAAGATGTAGCAGCATTTATTCGCGGTGAATTAACAGCTGGAGATTTAGAATCTCGTGGTTTTACTAGTGATGATATTGATAAATTACGTGAATATCGTGATGCTGTTCAAGAAAACACTTAGGCAATGAAAGAGTTATCTGATGAAATTGGATAGGCATTTTTAGATTCATTAGATGATTTAAATGATAAAGTAACTGATGCTGCTGATAGATTTGAACATTTCACTAATATGTTTGAGCATTTTAAAAATGTTGTTGACATTGTGGGTCAAGATGCTTTAGGTATGTCTGCTGAAACAATGAAATTAATAGCAAAATCTGCAAAAGAAAATGCTATTGAAATGGTTAAAGCCGCTAAAACTCAATTAGATAGTCTTACTTAGGTTCGTCAATAGGCATAGGCACAACTTGATGCGGCATATGAAGCTTAGAAAAATGCTACAACAGCAGAAGAAAAATTAAGAGCACAAGAATCTATTCGCTATTGGTCTGAAACAATTGAAGAAGTTACTAATAGAGTTAATGAAGCTCAAGAAAATCTTAATGAAAAACTTGAAGAAGCTCTTGAAGGAATTAAAGATGCTTATACTGCTATGGTAGAATAGGCAACTAAAGAATTTGAAAAACAAATTACTGGTTTAGCAGGATCATTAGAATCTTTAAGAGAAAACTTTGATAGATAGAAAGAAACTCAAGAATTATATATTCCAGCGTATGAAAAGATTTATGAATTAACAAAATTAACTCGTGATATTGGTAATTCTATTGATGATACAGATAATCTTTGGTCTAAGAGAGAATTAGCAAAACTTCAAGATGAAATTAATGGTAAAATGGCTGATGGAGTTGAATTAACTGAACATGATGTTGAAGAACTTCGTAAACGTTATGAATTAAAACTCGCTGAAGCTGCTCTTGAAGAAGCTCGTGATTCTAAGCGTACTGTACGTATGAGTCGCGATAATGAAGGTAATTGGAGTTATGTTTATACAGCTGATGAAGATGACGTCGCTGCCGCAGAGCAAAATTATGAAGATAAACTTTATCAATATCAATAGATGAATTATGAATATATCCAAGAGTTACAAGATAAAATAATTCAAGCTGAACAAGATATGACAGATTAGATTAATGATTTAGATGTAACTAAATTTGC
>JAEEGL014465193.1_pt1 | contig 13439 bp, 17 predicted proteins | sample 9134231 | NCBI WGS metagenome assembly JAEEGL01 (sample SAMN16246548, study PRJNA631951) | gut metagenome | biome: gut microbiome; feature: rumen; material: fiber-attached | host: Bos | place: Iran: Karaj | collected 2018-10 | reverse complement strand
GACTTTAAGCTGATGCGTACCGTTTTTGATAACTACGGTTCTATCAGAGTATTTGAGAACAACAGGATGGGATCCGTAGGCGGAAATGACATCTCGGAAGAAGGACTTAAAAAACTGATCGAAGACAGCCTCTCTGCCGCAAGATCGGCTGATGAAGATCCCTGTCATGATATCGCTCCGGACCAGGGCAGTGATATATTTGTACAGGGCCTTCAGGAACCGGATACCGACCGTTTTATCGGGCGGGTGCAGGAATTCCTTAAGATCCTTGAAAAAGACTATCCCAAAATCAAGATCGCGGGCGGCGCCGCAGTGATCGACCGGTGGAACTGGTTTTCGCGCAACTCCAACGGCACCGAATTTGAAGGTATCGGCGGACAGTACCACTTCTCCCTGGAGTTCAGTGCCGGAGAAGGTGATAAGAACAGCGGCGCGGATTTCCTTGGTTTTTCAATGAAAGACCTGGATACTCCCATCATCGAAATGGCGGATGTAAAACGCAGGCTTAAGGCTGTCTGCGACAGGATCTATCCCGAAACGATCGATTCCAAATTTACCGGGACCGTAGTGCTGATCCCCGATTGTGCATCCCAGTTCCTCTACATGCTGGCCGGTAATTATATTTCCGGCGGACGCATTATCGAAGGCACAAGCCTATGGCTGGACAAAGTGGGCGAAAAGGTTGTTGATGAGAAACTGAGCGTTACACTGGATCCCTTTGATGAACGCATTGTTAACGGAGAGCGGGGAACGCGGAACGGTTTCCGCTCAGAAACGGTCAAAGTTATCGACAAAGGTGTATTAAAAATGCACCTGCTTGATCTTTATGCAGCAAATAAGACCGGACGCCCTGTAGTAAAAAATACATGCGGCTCTATGGTAGTGGACGCCGGAGATAAGACTTTAGACGAGATCATCTCGACTGTCGATAAAGGAATAATAATGGGCGGTTTTTCCGGCGGTGAGCCCGGCGTAAACGGAGATTTTTCGGGAGTTGCCAAGAACAGCTTCCTTATCGAAAACGGAAAGATAAAATGCGCGCTCAGCGAGACTATGGTAAACGGCAATCTGGCCGAAATGTTCAATAACATCCGCGCAATATCAAAGGAACAGATCTGCGACGGAGGATCCGTGCTGCCGTATATCGCGGTGGACGGGATCGTTATCTCCGGAAAATAAAAAAACAGGGAAAACATGGGGGACGGACCTCGTGGTCCGTCCCTGCAGTTTCACATCCCTAAGCAAAAAGGGCGGGACTATACCCGCCTTTTTCAGTCTTTACGCACTGATCCGCTTACGAAGCGGTATCACTATGATAGGGAATGCCGGCAATAACCATATCAGCGTCAGCAGAACTGCAGGCATACGGCTGGAAAATCCCGTTATGAGGATCCCTCCTATTACACTTATGAATCCGGCCAGACCGCAGATGTTCATAGCAAGTTCCGCTTCTTCGGCGCTTACATTTTCCGCTTTTCTGATAGCTATCAGCCAATACAAAAAGATCGGTATCAGGGTAAAAACAGCTGTAGCAGCAGCGTAGATCCCTAAAACAGAAGTCACTACCAATGCATTGCTTCCTGCTGCCAGACCTTTAAATATGGCTGTAAAATCAGATCCGTCTATGTTTATCGGCCCGACTGTCTTTGTATCTATGAGCATACTCGATGTATCTGCGCTCAGATCATAGATCTCGCGGCTGTATGCGATCACGCAGTATGCACACCACGCCATTATCAACGCCAGAACTATAAGCCTTATCTTACCTGCCTTGTCCGTTCTTAACCATTTATCTTTCATATTTATGCACCCCCTTTTAAGTGATGGCAAAGAACCGTCTCCGTCCTTACCGTTCTCTCTTTATAAGCCATATGATGACGTCTGCAAGCAGCAGGACAAGCACGACCGGCTCACCGATCACCAGCGCAACCGTGCCTAAAATGCCTGCAAACTCACCGGTGGCAGTATGAAAATCAAATAAAGCATAAAACAATATCATAAGGCCAAAAAAGATATCTACTATCGCGAAGAGCAAAAAAGGAGATACCTTGCTCCCCATCGATCTGCTGATCGCTATTACAACAGCCGCCACCAGTATTATGGCAAGCGCTACCAACACAAAATACATAACTTCTCCCCTGTACATATGAAACGGCGGGGGTCAGACCCCGCCGCAACAGTTTCTTATACTCCTGCCTTCGCTGTGATGATCCACGGTGCCGGCTGGTCCTCAAAAACATTATTCGATTTGAGCCTCGATACGGCAATACGGATTATGTTCACATCATTTAAGCCATAATTTGCCAGTATATCCTTGATATTTGCTGCCACCTTAAAGTCAAGCGTATAGATCACGAAATCCATAGCAGGATTGAGCCTGGTCAGATATTCCAGCTCATGTTCAAGACTGGCGCTTGCTACCAGCATGGTGGTGTCGGGAACGGGAAGACCTGTGAAGGTATCCTCTCCCACATGATCCACAATAGTAACATTACGCAGACCAAACTGGTTTACGTTCTCTTCCATGGTCTCCCGGTCCTGGCTCTTGTACTCAACAGCTATGACCGTGCCTTCGGTACACATCATGGCGGCTTCCACCGCGATGCTCTCACCGCTTATCACGCACAGATTCTTATGCTCATCGATCTGCATGCGGGAAAGCAGCACGGAACGTATCTCACTGCCCACATACTTAACGGATCCCGATGCAAAGAGCTTATTGTCCATGCCGAACTTAACGGTGGATCTGGCATTGGGATTGAGCACTATCATGCCTGCGCTGGCATTGATACCACGGTCGATCATTGCAGAAACCTTATCCCTCTTGATAGGGCCTACAGGCTCGGAACCCTCATTGTATATGACTTCGCAGTCACCCAGGCCCACTTCCCACATCTTATAGAAGATGTCCATATTTCCGGCCTCGGTAAATACCAGTACGCAGCGGTGCGCCTCCACCGCGGGTATCAGACTCTTATTCTTCTTGGTGATGTCAAGGAGCTTTACATGCTCCAGATCTATATCCGTATTATCGGAAAAATACTGTAACCAGGATATTATGTGTTTATTGGAAAACAATTCATCAGCCATTATGCAGCCCCCCTTATGATCATGTGATTTCCGCCGGCAGTTTGTCTGCCGCCAACTAATAAATTATACCAAAAACAGCCGCCTTCTACAAGTAAACCCTGTATGAATCAGGATAAAATCCCGGCGTATCTTAAGATATCCTCCTGTCTGTCTGCGTGGTCAAATTCATCGAGTATCGCACAGGGGATATGAGGCTCAAAAGCCCTTTCATGAAACCAGGTGCACTGCACCGGATGCATCCCGGCTTCCCTTGCCGCATAGAGCTCCTTTGATCCCCAATCGCCTACATACAGGCATTCCTCAGGCTTTACACCCAGCTGCTCTTTCATCCTGCGAAACAATTCCCGATCGGGCTTGCATATCCCCTGTTCAAAAGAGATAAGCGCCACATCAAAATATGGAAACAGCGGACAGTTTCTTATATATTCTCTCTCATCCGAAAAGGTATTTGTGATCAGTCCCACCTTGAGTCCGTTTTGTTTAAGCTTCTTTAGCGGCTCTATCGAAGCTTCAGGTATTGCGCCGAAGGTATCTCCCAGAGCCTCCCATCTTTTTGAGGCAGCCAGCTTTACCTTATCTTCCGAATATACACCAAGACTTTTAAATGTGAGCTCCAGGCCTTCTTCAATGGTATACTTTCCGATGCTCCTGTCATTCTCTATGGCATGCCACTCTTTTCGAAAGGCCGCCGGATCCACTCCGGTATCTGCCGCGATATCCTCCCCAAAGTAAGTCCTGCCCTGAAACAAAGTTACCAGTGTCTCAAACATATCAAAGATCACAGCTTTTATCATGACAGCTCCTCCATGTATAAAATGTATTACCCTCTCACCTGCAATCGAGTAGGGAAGACGAAGTCGCACCCTACTCGCGCGCGGGCCGCCGGTCAGCTTTAGCTGACATCTTCCTTATGGCGGCCCTGTGCATATAAAAAACGGCGACCTTTAAAAAGCCGCCGTAATTGTTAAACTCCGGTCCACACGATCTTACTTGCATTTTGCCAGTAACTCTTCCCACTTCTTATCAACATACTCCTGTGCTGCTTCGATAGTCCACTCGTTACCCTTTGCAAAGCAGTGCTTAAAACGTGTCTGCTTCTTCATGAATTCCTCTACCGGCAGTTTTTTCTTAGGTTCGTATGTAAGTCTGTATTCACCGTTTACCACTTCATATATCGGCCATACGCAGGTATCGATCGCTGCCTTGCAGATAGCTAAAAGATCCTCTGCGGGATAACCCCAGCCTCTGGGGCAGGGAGTTAAGCAGTTTACGAAGGTAGGGCCTTCGGTATAGATAGCCTTATGTGCCTTTTCATGGAAGTCTTTCATATTGCCGAATAATGTGGTCTGAGCCACGTAAGGCGCTCCGTGCATCACTACGATCTGAGTCAGATCCTTCTGGTTCTGCTTCTTACCTACACTCTCCACGCCGGAAGGAGTGGTGGTCGCAGATGCGAAACGGGGTGTTGCGGATGAACGCTGGGTACCCGTGTTCATGTACGCATTATTATCATAGCAGAAATAGGTAAAATCGTGGCCGCGCTCAAGTGCACCGGATAATGACTGGAAACCTATATCATAGGTGCCGCCGTCGCCGCCGATAGCCAGGATCTTGATATTCCTGTCTGCTTCGATCTTTCCCTTTCTCTTTAATACATTATATGCTGCCTCTACGCCGCTGGCAGTAGCGGATGCATTTTCAAATGCTGTATGTATATAGGAATCTTCCCATGCCGTATAGGGATACTGGAAGGAAGATACCTCCAGACAGCCCGTAGCGTTGCAGATCACCGCCTGATCCTCAGGCTCCACCGCACGCATCATGGCACGGCAGACAATACCTGCGCCGCAGCCTGCGCAAAGCCTGTGCCCCGAGTGAAAACGCTCGGGCTTGTTCATTTCCTGCTTAAGATTATATGCCATCTTTATTTACCTCTCCCTCTGTCCCATGTGGGTGTAGAGCTCTCCGGGCTCGCCGGTATCTGCAATGTTCTTCAGTCTGTCATAGACACTGAGCGCTGCCTCTACTGTAAAGTCACGGCCGCCCAGACCAAAGACTATATCCACCATCAGCGGACGGTCCGGCATATTGATGCAGGCGCCTGCTGTCTCTGCGAAGAGAGGTCCGCCGCAGGCAGAGAATCCTTCGCTCTTATCCATGACTGCCACAGCCTTTACGCCCTTAAGCGCTTTAGCCAGTTCCTCTCCGGGGAAAGGTCTGAATACGCGGATCTTGATGAGTCCGGCTTTTACGCCTTCTGCGCGCAGCTTATCAACTGCCGCCTTTGCGGTACCGGCGCTGGAACCCATGATCACCATGGCCAGCTCAGCATCTTCCATCTTATATTCTTCGAAGAATCCGTACTTACGGCCAAAGGTCTTTTCGAAATCAGCAGCAACATCAAGTATGACCTTCTTTGCATTCTTCATAGCCTGAGCCTGAGCCACACGCGCTTCCATATAATAATTGGACACGCCGTAAGGGCCCACTGCCAGGGGATTTTCTTTCTTTAACAGGTAATATTCGGGATGATACTCACCCACAAATTTCTTTACGGCCTCGTCCTCTTCCAGCTCGATATTCTCGATAGCGTGAGAAGTGATGAAACCGTCTTCACATATCATAAGCGGCAGACGCACATCGGGATGCTCCGCGATACGGTGAGCCTGCAGATAATTGTCATATACTTCCTGATTATTCTCGCCGTAGATCTGGATGAAACCGCTGTCGCGCTCAGCCATGGAATCAGAATAATCATGATTGATATTGATAGGTCCGGTAAGCGCACGGCAGGCAACAGCCAGCACGATGGGAAGTCTCGAAGATGCCGCCACATACAGCACTTCGTTCATGAAAGACAGACCCGCGGATGATGTAGCCGTTACGGCTCTAACGCCGGCAGCCTCTGCGCCCAGACATGCAGAAAGGGATGAATGCTCACTTTCTACGGTGATGAACTCCGTATCCACTCTTCCGTCCGCCACGTACTGTGCATAGTACTGGGGGATCTCTGTTGAAGGAGTAATGGGAAACATTGCAAATACATCCGGATTGATCTGGCGCATAGCAGTAGCTATAGCCTCGTTACCGGAAAGTCTCTCTCTTATGCTCATGCCTCCTCCTTCCAGACTATGGCGTCAAAAGGACATGCATTTATGCATATACCGCAGCCCTTGCAATGATCATAGTCAAAATCTTCTCTCTTTCCGTCTTTTACGGGAATGGAGGCATCAGGGCAAAAAGGCGCACAGAGCACGCACTGCTTACACTTATCCTGAAGCCACTTGGGTGTGCGGCTGCGCCACTCACCTGTTTTCGTCAGGCGGGAGGTACCGGGCTCGTATATCTCACAGCCGGTAGTCATGTCCTGCCAGGCGATCTTTTCGTTTATTTCTGCTGCTGTTAACATTTTATCCTTTCACCTCTTCCATAGCTTCCCGCAGGCACTTTAAGTTGCCTTCGACCACCTGGGGTTTCTTTGCAAATTTATGGCGGTAAGAACCTTCCATATCTTTAAGGAACTGCTCCTTATCCACACAGCCGCTCACTGCCACCACTGCTGCCAGCATGGGAGTGTTGGGGAAATATGCACCCAGGTTACGCAGCGATATCTCTCTTGCATCAATGGTGCACACCCTGCCTGTATAGCCTTTGAGCAGGGGCTTTAATTCCTCGGGACTCTTTGCGGAATTGATTATCACGGCTCCTTTTTCCTTAATTCCGGCGCATACATCCACGCTCTCTAAAAGAGTCTCATCCACTACTGCCACGTAATCGGGATCGTAGATATTGGAATGCACGTTGCAGCGCTCATCAGATATACGGTTATAAGCCGTGATAGGCGCGCCGCTTCGCTCGGGGCCGTATTCCGGAAAGCTCTGTACGAACTTGCCTGCCATGAATGCGGCATCAGCCAGCAGCTGGCTTGCTGTCTTTGCGCCCTGACCGCCTCGGCCATGCCAGCGCACTTCGATCATGTCACTCATTTAAAACCTCTCTCCTTACTCATCAAAATCTTCCGGCGGACCGTATACCGGCTCCGGTATATTATCTATCACATCCGGTTCATCACCATCGAACCACTCGGGCGGGCCGTATACGTCTTCCAGCTCGTTATCCGCAGGCGTCGGTCCTTCATCAAACCACGAAGGCGGACCGTATACGCCTTCGATCTCATTATCCGCAGGTGTGGGTTCATCATCGATCTGCACAGGCGGACCGTAAACATCCTCCACCTGATTATTGGTCACGTCCACATCTTCCGTATCCTCATACAGCCCCCTGTCGGGCATGCCGTATACATTAGGCTCCCTGTTCGAAGGACAGCCCGTTACGGAAAAAAGGGTAGATGCGGCCAGTCCCAGCAGCAGTTTTTTCCTTTTGGTGATCTTCATGGAAACCCCCCTTAGTTCTTAAGCGCAACCCACAGTCCCAGTGCTGCGTTAAAGAGCATGATAATACCTGCAACACGTATCATCATCGTATCGATACCAAAAACCCTGACTATCAGAAGGATACCGAAGAGGATTATGATCCCCGCGATGATGACCGGTACAAGTCCGTTGTTCCCCGAATCCTTTTTATTCAATGCATCGAGCAGTATGCTGGCTCCGTGCAATACGATTATCACGCCAAAGAATACATTAAACAGATGTGAAATGGCAGGTGCATTAAACAGCATTACCACACCTAAAACAGCTATCAGTATATTGCCTATCATCCCGGCTGTAACGGTGAGCTTAAAGTCGTGCTGCATAAGTGTTGATATCACTGCGCCCAGTCCGTAAAGTATCAGCGCTATACCTACCAGTTTGATACCGGTATTGACAACCCAATAAGGATTCAATATCAGTACCAGTCCAAGTGCAAACATTACTACCAGCGATACATACGATCCTAACTTCTTAGCCATGTCTTTTTCCTCCCTTCCTGATGATCCCGGATAAAGTACGGGATTATAGTGCCGACCCATAAAAAAGTCGCTATTCCTATTATATACCCAATAAAAGGGATTGTCTATGCAAATGTTTTATGTACACCGCCCGCTTTCAGAACGCGCTACTGCGGTAAAACGATCTTTATCAAAAGACAGCCGTCTTCGTATTGTGCCATGATACTTCCATGCATACGTTCGATGAACGTGCGTGCTATCGAAAGCCCTATCCCGGTGGAATTATGCGCGGCTTCCACCGTATAGAACCTGTTAAAGAGCTGACCCACCGTAGCGGCGGACAGCCCTTTTGCATGATTCTTGAATATGATCTCACCGTCATCGGCAAGTGTGATATACAGATCCCCGTCACTGTATTTGACGGCATTGTTAAGAAGATTGGTGAATACTCTGGTAAGCGCCGCTTTGTTTACTTCCCTCTCGATGCGCTTATCCGTGATGCTTATCTCCGGCGTGATCCCCTTTTTTGAAAGATCCGGATAAAAGCCGCTGATGCTCTCCGCCAGCAGCTGATTGATGAATACCGTTTCCGTCTCAAGCTCTTCTTCATCCGATAATATTACCGAATACTTAAACAGCTCTTCCGTGAGCTGCTTCATCATACCCGCACGCTCTTTTATTATCTCGATATAATGTGCCTGCTTATCCTTATCTTCGGTCTTAGGCAGCATATCGACATATCCGCAGATCGCTGTAAGGGGAGTACGCAGATCGTGTGATATATTGGTTATCGCCGCCTTAAGCTCCGCATTTCCCTGATGATACTGCAGGTGCTCTTTTCTTAGCACCCGCAGTTTGGAATTTAACGTATCTGCCAGCATGATCATATCCTTATCACCCGTGGATACATCTACAAGGGTGTTGGTATCACTCTCTACCCTGTCGGCAAATTCACCGGCTATCTCACGTACCGATCTTTTTATCAGCACCAGCTTTATGCACAGCATTGCTACGATGATCACCAGTATCCCGGCAATAATATATATCATTATCCGCTCCTTTATTGTTTCCTTTATACAGGCCGTGATATACCGGTCTTTATTTCAGGTCACGCTTTGTGAATATCACCATCCCCGCTGCCATCAGTACCACTGTCTCCGCAACAGGGACCAGCACATCCCCGGCATCTATGGTATCGGAGTATGCCAGTATCTTTGATACGGGGCAGAGCATATGTATAGTCTCTATGAGCTTTCGTTTGCTGCCGCCCACATAATCAGGATTCTTCATCAGTGAAGGATCATCCTCCGAAGGCTCGTATTCCGAAAGCCTCTGCGCCGGTATCTCATCTGCCGGAATGTATTGCGGCATGGAGAGTATCTGCACCGTCATCACGCCGGCGAATATGATCATGAATGCCGCGATCACAGCCGCTACGGAAGACATGCTCTTAGAGTGTATGCACATCCCGATCAGCACATACAGCGCAGTCAGCATGGTAAAAGCCAGAAACGATATCAGTATCAGCACAGCCATCTGTCCTGCGCTGCTTTTAAATCCTCCCAGAAGAAGTGTTCCCAGGATGCCTACCAGCAGCCACACGAAAACGTACATTATCATGACGGCTGTATAACACACGATAAAACTGCTGATATACAGCTTAAGCCTTTCATGGCCGACCGCTATCTTGTTCCTCAGCGTACCGTATTGATGTTCACTGCCCAGAAAAGATGAGATGAATACAGCCGCAAGCAGTACCACTACCAGAAAACCTGATACGATGTATCCCTCGGGACTCGGAAGATCCCTTCCCGGCTCGGGGAACAGTACTTCTTTTATGATATCAAGGCCGTCTATAAAAAACAGCACCGCCAGACATATATATAAAGTCTTTATCCTGAAGGTTCTTTTGATCCCTGCACGTATAAGTTTATTCATGGCTGCCACCTCCCACAAGTGAGATGTAGTAGCTCTCAAGGCTCTCATCACGCTCCGTCGCCGTGATCAGGTCACAGCCGTGTTTATCGAGCTTACGGACTATCTCCGACAGAACAGGGCTTGCGTAGACATCTGCATTATGATCATCCGTTATCTTGTATTCGATGCCCATACCATCCAGTACCATCGCCAGTGCCTTAACATCCGTGACTGTCAGCCTTATGCACTTCCTGCATGCGCTCTCCAGTTCTTCGGCGCTCATCTGCCGTACTATGCGGCCATGATCTATAAAGCCGTAATGCGTAGCCAGCTTTGACAGCTCATCAAGTATATGTGATGAGATCAGCACAGTGATCTTTCTCTCATGGTTTAATTTAAGTATGAGCTCGCGTATCTCGATTATACCCTGCGGGTCCAGACCGTTTATCGGCTCATCAAGTACCAGGAAATCGGGATCGCCGCAGAGCGCTACCGCTATGCCCAGTCTCTGGCGCATGCCCAGGGAAAAGTTCTTTGCCATCTTCTTTCCGGTATCCGTAAGTCCTACCAGCTTAAGGAGTTCGTCGATGCCCTCATATGTCGGCATGCCCAGCACATCATACTGCTGCTTAAGATTATCCTCTGCCGTCATATCCAGATAGATCGAAGGCGTCTCTACGACTGCCCCCATCCTGCGCCTGGAGGCGCTGATCTTACTGCTGGTGTTCTTAACTCCGTAGAGCTCAAAATCTCCGCCGCTTGGTTTTTGCATACCGCAGATAAGACGGATGAGTGTGGTCTTTCCTGCACCGTTTTTTCCGACAAAGCCATAGATCGATCCTTTGGGAACGCTCATGGTAAGACCGTTAAGTGCCGCGAAACCTTTATATTTTTTTTCGAGGCTGTTTGTTTTCAGAATGTATTCCATAATATGTCACCTTCCTTTCTGAAAACAGGATAACACGGAGCAGTTAAGAAAACGGTTAAGAGAATGGTTAAGATACGGTTAAGATGCGTCAGTAAGCATAAAGCCTATGCCCCATACCGCAGAAATATGATCCTTACCCGAAGCAGCCTTAAGCTTACGGCGCAGATTATGGATATGTATCTTTAATGAATCCTCTGTACAGTCCGGTGTATCGATGCTTATATCCTCAAGTATCGTAAGCTTTGCCACCACCTGTCCGGGCCTTAGCATCAATAGCCTGAGTATCGCATACTCCGTCCTGGTCAGTCTGATCTCGCTGCCGTTGCACTCGACCATATGGGTATCCTGATCAAGTGCTATATCACTGTAACGCAGCATATTTTTATCCGCAGCAGTCTCCTGCTTCCGCAGCTGTACATCTATGCGCGCCAGCAGCTCCTGCATATCAAAAGGTTTGGTCATGTAATCGGCCGCACCGTTTCGCAGAAGTCCCACCTTGTCAGCTATATCGGCCTTAGCACTGAGTACGATGACCGGTATGTCTTTTATCTTTGTGATCAGCTCTTCTCCGCTGATACCCGGCAGCATCAGATCCAGCAGTATCAGGTCCGGTCTGGTACCGGAAAGAAGAAGCAAAGCTTCGGTCCCGGAATAAGCCGCCACCACTTCATAACCTTCTGTTGAAAGATTTTCGACCAGCATATCGCTGATATGCTGGTCGTCGTCTACTATCATTATCTTTTTCATCTGTGAAATCACTACTTAAGTATTTCCATCAGGTAAAGAGATTTACTATACCCGATATCTTATCAAGCTTATCCGCTACTCCGCTGGTTGCGGATCTTCCTGTCTGAGAGGATGATGCATTCTCTGCCGAATTGCTCATGCCTGCGGAACCGAAACCGCTCATCACGGGAGCCATCCAGATCTTACCGCTGCCGCGGTATACATTTACCAGACCCTCGCCGGATACTGCCGATCCAAGAAGGCTCCTGGATGATTTCTCAACCGTAAACTGAAGGGAAGAAGACCACGCGATAGCCATGTTCCCGTCTATCTTCATGCAGTCGTTATCAAGTACCACTTCGATAAGTTCTTCCATGGGTACTATGCTCTCAAGAGCAGCTATACCCTGGCCCATCAGGCACAGATTGAAAAGCCCCTCGCCGCCGAGCACTGCAGAAGAGAGATTGCTTCTTGCCGTAACCTTCTGCTGTATCGAACTATCGCATGCAAGGAAAAGACCGTCATCCAAAACGACACTGCCTCCCCAGCTTCCCACATCCAGAAGGATTATGTGACGATAAGTAGGCTCGAGCATCAGCTGGCCGTTTCCGGAATATACGGGTTTAACCGCAGATTCGCCGGTCATCTTGGAAGCCACCATCTTTCCAAGAAAATCACCTGCGCCCTGGACACCGCTGCTCATCTGGACATTTCCTGCCATCCACTGCATGGCACCTGCCTGAACAGTCACACTGTTATTGTTTAAGTTTACCAGCAGCTGGCGCTTCTGCACGTTCATCTGCGAACAGAAGAATTCCGTTCTGGCCGTAAGTGTACTTACACTCATATCCTTTGTGTATTCCACTACCTGCATGCAGCCAAGCTGGGATTTAACAGATACATTCTGACTGCTTAACATTGAATTCTGTATCATATCTCTGCCTCCCTTACTTTGCTGTAGGTGCCATCAGGATGGAACCTGTTCCGCGATATACGTTTACAAGACCTTCACCGGATACAGCCGATCCCAAAAGGCTCTTTGAAGATTTTTCAACCGTGAAATCAAGTGAACCCGACCAGGCGATGGCCATATTACCGTCGATCTTTACCACATCATTCTGCAGATTGAACTGTACGAGCTCTGTTCTGGGAACCGGGCTTTCAAGTACAGCGATACCCTGACCGGACAGGCAGAGGTTAAAGAGTCCTTCACCGCCCATCACTGCGGAAGAAAGATTCTTTCTGCTTACAACCTGCTCCTGCAGCGACTTATCACATGCAAGGAAAAGGCCGTCCTGCAGTACTATCGATCCCCACTGTGATACATCCAAAAGAATGATATGTTTGTAAGTAGGCTCCAGCATCACATAACCCTGGCCGTGGTACTCCGGCTTTGACATCGATTCACCGGTCACCGCACCGCCTACCATCTTGCCAAGGAAGTTCTTTCCGGTAACGCCCGATGACATCTCGACATTGCCCAGTATCCACTGCATCGCACCCGCCTGAAGCTTAACGCCGGTATTGTTAAGCTCGCAGAGCACCTGACGGCGCTTTACATTCATCTGGGCTGCGAAGTACTGCATCTCTGCCGCATCGGGTGATACCGACAGATCGCGCTGATGCTCAAATACCTTAAAGCATCCCGCCTGATCGATGCAGATCATGTTTTTGTTGTCAAAAAAATTGTTTAACTGAAACATTTCCTTACCCCCTTTATTATATTAATGTTATTAAGGTCCATTAGTTTTTTATTCTGTTTATGATGCTTACGGATTGCTTCGTGCTTCGCACTCCCGCAATCCTTCATGTATTTCGCTACTTGCTTTTCTAATGATGCTTACGGATTGCTTCGTGCTTCGCACTCCCGCAATCCTTCATGTATTT
>JAEEGL010853075.1_pt1 | contig 13439 bp, 12 predicted proteins | sample 9134231 | NCBI WGS metagenome assembly JAEEGL01 (sample SAMN16246548, study PRJNA631951) | gut metagenome | biome: gut microbiome; feature: rumen; material: fiber-attached | host: Bos | place: Iran: Karaj | collected 2018-10 | reverse complement strand
CTCAATAATTCTTCCCTTAGGAATACCGCCAAGTCCAAGAGTGATATCAAGGCTGAGTGATCCTGTGGGAATAGTCTCGATGTTCATAGTGTCGGATGAATCTCCAAGCTTCATGACAGCACCCTTACCAAACTGCTTCTCAATCTGACCAAGTGCTGCTTCCAATGCTTTCTGTTTTTCTTCTCTTTCCATACTTTTCTCCTTTTAAAGAACATCCGTTCGTGATAATAATATAATAAAACAGATGTTCGATTGTGTCAATAATACATAATAAAATTTTCTAAAACTGAAAATACCGGCTGAAACGCCAGATAATCGGGCTAAAGCATAAGCCCTTATAGATAAAACGACTTAAAATATATATAAGTCATTGTCCATATATTATGAACAATGACTCGTATACATTAACATATCTTTTTTCTATTTGCAATATATCATCTTACAGGATCAATTGATCATACTCATATTGTACTGTCTGCAAAGAGAACTGTATTCCTGATTTATGAGCCGGACCATATCTGCATCGCCTGAAATGTTATCAGGATGGAACATCTTCATAAGATCTCTGTATCTCTTTTTGATCGTAAGTGGGTTATCAGCACCTCTAAAGAGCAGATCCAGAGCATCAAATTCATTCTGTCTCTGATACATCTTCTCTCTCTCAAGCCTCTTATACTCTGACTGAAGCTTCTTTTTATCACCGTTAAGCTGGTCAAAGCCATTATTGAGGATCGCTAATCTCTGCTCAAATAATGCCTTTTCGTTGTTAAGCTTCTTTGTAGCAGTCTCAAGACGTCTCTCAGCAGCATCCATACGATTCTTAAATGCTATCTCATCGGCCTCGAGTCTTGCATAGCGTTCTGACAGAGCACTGTCCATATTTTCAAGCCGAACGCTCTCCTTAAAAAGCCAGAGCCTAAGCTGATAAAGTTCGTCCTCTGTTCCGTTTAATAAGATTTCTTCAATTTCTCTTCTTTTTTCCATAAGGAGCCCCCACCTTCTGGATAAAACCACGAGATCATTCTGCCTTGTCGTTGTCCTCAGGGAATGCGATATCAACAGCTTTATCGTCATCCATCATGTTCTCTTTTTTAGCAGCAAAACGATCTGCAATATCAGGCACAAGATCAAGTATCTTGGTAACTGCATCCTGATTCTTGACATTCACAAGCTTTGTTGAGCCATTTTTGATAACAAGAACTGCACTTGGTGACATCTTGGCGCCAAAACCTCCGCAGCCGCCGTTCTTTTTATCAGCGACGCTGGAACCTGCCCCCACGCCAAAAGACACATCAACAAGAGGAAGGATAATAGTATCCCCTACCTGAGTAGCTTCCCCAACAACAGTTTTGGATGCAAGAACTGAATTCATACCATGAAGTAATGATTCTACAACACCATTAAAATTATTCTCTCCCATTATAGCCTCCGTTGCGTTTTTTAGGATTTTATAATCTTTTTAAATCGTCTGATAACCTTCTTGACGTCCTTATTAAAATAACATACAAGCACGCCATACAAAATCGTAAATATGGTTATATGACCTTTTGCCTTAGCCTTTGTGCCAATGACCTTGCGTTCAAAATCAGGTTCAAGGGTTACATTCCCTCTTGTTATGGGATAAAGCATTCCATGAACGCCCAAAAGCTCAGCGGTTGTAGCCGGATCACCTACTCCAAGCAGTATGTCTGCACTGAATTTATCAGGCAGAATCATCTTGATGATCTTTAGCAGTTTCCCCTTGACCAGTGCAAATGCACGTTTAAAAATCTCGCTTTCAAGGGTGGTTTTAACCATACTTATCTTACCACAAACTCTAGATATTGTATATTGCATTTTTTCAAACACATTTTGTGGCGTTTTTAGAAAATTCTCTATTCTATCTAAAATATCCTGAATTATTTCTATAAGAGCCTTGTCTTCTTCCTGTGATGAATCATCCTGAGTATTTTCCTCATCTGATTCTTCCGAAGGCCCCTCATTTTTATCAGCAGCTTCTTCTGTTTCTGAATGAGCAGGCTGATAATCTGCGAAATCCTCTTTTTCTACAACACCTTCACTAGTAACTTCAGAGCTCTCTATATTTTGATTATCGACTTTATCTTCTTTATCCTTAGCTTTTTTTCTTTTCTTTTTTTTCTTAGGTTTATCCGAATCATCATCAGAATTTTCTTTTTTCTTTTTACGGGGAAAAACCTTTATTCCGAAGAGCTTAATAAAAAACTGCTTATCCTCAGGAAAATCTATTCCTCCGCTGATCATATGGAGAAGCCAGGAAAATCTTGCGAACAATAAAATCCTGGAAACATCAAAGCCTTCATCAAGCTCGGTCTCCGGAATCTCCAGATCTGCCTTGTACCTTATAGGCACAAACAGAACCAAAAGAAGTAGCACAAGGACAACTGCCAATATGATAAGAAGGGCTATCCCTATTATCTTTAAAACACTTAACACAATCCCCAACATAAAAGCTCCCAACAGATTTTTTTATACGGCTGACTCAAGGTATTCAAGAAGTTTTCCGTCCTTACCTGCGTCACTGGCCTCCCGGGAAATACGAAGTACTATATCCATGGCCTCATCATATCCGTTGGCAATGCCATAAACATATACGGGGTTCTTCAGAAAATAAGGTTGTTTTAAAAACGCACAGTTAATGATATCAAGCTGATCGATACCATTTGAAGCTCTCGTGATACAGTAGATTCCAAACTGCCCACTGCCATGGTAAAGCTTCCACTTTACTACGCTGCGTTTTTTAACAGTTTCTCCCCAATAAAGCTTTTTATAAAATTCGCAAAAACCATTTTTACGAGGCATTACCTTCTCCGTCTTACACACATATATTCCTGTTTATTAAATAATTAGAAAATGTACGTTATTAAGTAAAATACTTATTGCTTGCGTATTTTCTTACATATATACTAAATTTGAGGAATAATATATAAATCAATTCAAAGTATATTTTAACACATCAATATTTGTTATGGAATCAATTAAATATGGTTCCCAGAGGTCGCCTATGAAGGTAATTGCAAGAATGGAACTTAAGCCCGGTATGATTACTGCGGACGACGTTCTTAACTACAAAAACGAAATAATCGTAAAGGCAAATACCAAGATCAATGACACTATAATCGAAAAGCTGGCCAGGCAGTCTATAATGGTTGTCCCGATAAAGGAAGACATTGATTTTGCTACTACTCATTTTGAGAAAGTAAGGCTAAGCCCTGATTTTAAAGGCTTTGAATCAACCTATAACATCTACTTCCCTGTGTATAAAAGCCTTATGTTAGGTGCTGTAAGCAACAGTCAGCCCATAAATATGTCACAGCTTATGGAAGTCTACAGAAACATCATTGTATGCGCCAAGAGCGGCGAACTTCTTCTTGATTATCTCTACAACATGCTCCCCGGCGAAGACGATCTGACACATGCACATTGCCTTAATTCTGCTCTTATAGCAGGAGTTTTCGGAACCTGGCTCGGTCTTTCCAATGACGATATCAATCTTCTTATCCAGTGTGCTTTTGTCTATGACATTGGTAAGCTCAGTATTCCATATCAGATTCTGTGGAAGCCGGAGCGCCTCACCTCAGAGGAATACAGAATGGTAATGCGTCACACAACAATAGGCTACGACTTCTTAAAGCAGTTTGGCTTCAATGAACATGTCTTAAATGCCACTCTCCAGCACCATGAAAGATGCGACGGCTCAGGTTATCCAAAAGCACTGACCGATCTTGAAATAGACAGATTTGCCAAATATATTGCCATCATAGACACTTATGAGGCCATGACCTCTCCCAGGTCCTACAGGCAAAAACTGAATCCGTTTCAAATAATTGCCAACTATGAAACAGAAGGCTTTATCAAATATGATCTCGGTGCATTAAAATCAATACTTTCGCATATTGCCAATTCTCAGCTCGGCTTTAATGTCCAGCTTAGCAACGGTCAGATAGGAACTGTCATATTAATAAACGAGAAGGCACTCTCGCGCCCTCTCGTAAAGTTAAATGATAATTCACTTATAGATCTGTCCACTAACAAACAACTAAGCATTGTTTCAGTTTTCTAAAGCCATTACTCAACACCGAAATATGCATCAAAGATTCTTTTTGCAATAGGGACAGCATAGCTTCCGCCGCTGCCGGCATTTTCTACTATTATGGTAACACTGATCTCCGGATCCTCCGCCGGTGCATAGCCTGTAAACCAGGCGTGAGAATCATTTGTTGATGTATTAAATTCAGCAGAACCGGTCTTTCCTGCCGCTGTGTAGGAAAGACCTTTTAATTTGGTGGCTGTTCCGTTTTCAACAACCTGTTCCATCATTTCTCCTAAAACCTGCGCCTCTTTAGGAGTCATAAGACGCTTATAGTTTTCCGGCGAATAGCTCTTTACAGTTCCCCCGTCAGCTCCCCTTATCTCAGTTACAAAATAGGGTTTCATAAGCATTCCGTCATTTGCGATGGCGTTTGTGATCAGATTTATATGCATTGGAGAAACGCCTGTTGTTCCCTGACCAATGGAAAGCTGCATGATATCCGATGAGGTTGTATCGTCGTCATAAACCGCCTTGCTGTTTGAGTGGGACAGAGAAACAGGAATATCCTTGTTAAACATAAGATCATCCAGAGTCTTTTTAAATGTAGATTCCTTTACATCAAGCCCCATGTTAGCAAAGGATGAGTTACAGGACTTTGCAAAGGACTTATAAAAATCTACACTACCGTGACTCTCACCATGGAAACAGGAAATACTGTCATTTTCGTAGGTAAAGCGTCCGTTGCAGCTGTATCTGTAGCTTTCATAATCGTTCTTGTGGTCTCTCAGGTATGCAAGCGCTGTCACGATCTTAAAGGTGGACCCCGGAGGGTAAAGTCCCTGCGTAGCCCTGTTTACCAGCATCGCATCTCCTGACTTGTCATTAATTAGTGTCTCCCACTGTTCCTGAATATAATTGGGATCAAAATCGGGTTTTGAAACCATGGCGAGTATCTGGCCGGTCTTGGGGTCCGAAACAATTATCGCACCTTTTCTTGCAGAAAGAGCGTTGTAAGCAACCTCCTGAAGCGTGACATCAAGGGAAGTGATAACATCATCACCGGGATACTTTTTCCCTTCAAGATCAAGCTGCACTTTTTCAGAAAGATCTGCGCTTGTATTTATCAGGTAGTAATTTGTCAGTGCCTCCAGACCTGATTTACCGTTTGATGCATAACCTACAACATGAGCAAACTCTTTTCCGTAGGGATAGACTCTTTTATCCTTGCCCTCCTCATTAGTTGTGGTGTAGGCGAGCTCCTTACCATCTCTTGAATAAATGCTTCCTCTAGTGTTCTGAGCAACAAGTATCTGCTGTCTTGTATTGTAATTATTGTTGAGAAGCACCTGTTTATTCTTGTAGGAATAATTGCAGATATAGCTAAGCATACATACAAAAAGCACAGCGTAAAAGGAAGTGATCACTACAATCGGATAAGACCTTATCTTCCTACGCTTTTTCTTTGGAGGTTCTATATTAACTTCTTCTTTTACAATCTCATTATCCATAAGTTCTTATATCACCTTGCATCCTGTGAATTCTGCTTTTGAGCTTCAGCCTTTTTCTTCTCTTTCTTTTGCTGAATCCTTTTTATCGCCTCAAATCGCTCATCTGTCCTTATCATACAAATGCCTTCAGCGATCATGATCATTATTATGGTCACAAGCACTGAAGTTCCGCCGTAGCTTACAAGAGGAAGTGTTACACCTGTCAGAGGGATAAACTTGCAGCCTCCCCCGATTGTCAGGAAGGTCTGGAATATGTATGCAACTCCAATGCCACAGGCAATGAGTCTGTAGTACTTATCCCTAAGAAAATATCCTTCCTGCATGATAGCAATGAAGGTGCTGACACAGATAAGTGCCATTAGCACAGCAAAAATTATCCCGAGCTCCTCAGCTATTGCAGAGAAAATAAAATCCTGTTCAACAAAAGGGATGGACTGTGGAGAGCCTCCGTAAAGTCCCAGACCGAACCAGCTTCCGCAGCTGATTCCAAAAAGCGACTGAGACAGCTGATAGCCGGCGGATTCAATATCAGTAAAAGGATCAAGCCAGGCCTGAACACGAAGTCTGATATGGGCAAAAAGCTTGTAGGCCACCATGCTGGCCATGGCTCCGAGGGTCAGTCCCAGGACAAGATATCCGATGTTTTCGGTTGCGATATAAATTAGTGCCAGATAGATTACAAAAAAGATCAGCGCACTTCCCAGGTCTTTTGACAAAACCAGAATGATTACATGAGCTGCTGCAATAATAGAATTAAGAAGCAGCATCCAGATGTTGTCGCTCTGGTATAAAGCTCCTGCCATAAAAAACAGGAAAATGATCTTAACAACCTCTGAAGGCTGGAAGGTTATTCCGCCCAGGGTGTAGGTAATTTTTGAGCCATTGGTAACTGCTCCCAGTAAAAGCACTACTCCGATTGCGAGTATTCCGAGCGCTGCGAATAAATAAGTAAATTTCTTTACAAGTTCAAGCTTAAAGACAAGTGCAGGAACAAAGAATCCGATAATAAAAGATACTGTGATTATAAAGAACTGCTTTACTGCCTTGTCATAGGAAAGTCTCGTAAGAATGATCATTCCTATCATCAGAAGCATGCAGGTGTTGTTGATGATAAGCCTGTTGCCCTCCGGGTATATGACATAAAACAACATAAGCACTGAGGCAAAGATTATTATCTGGAAGAGGAAAAAGAACATGTAGGCCGCCTTTCCTGTCCTTGCCAGAATCTGAACAAAGCAGGAAAGTTGAACGGCAAACATGAAGATGATCTGTCTTATATAAATGCCCTTTCTCTTTTTCTCCGTCCTGTAGCGAAAGGCCATGAAGGCCTCAAGCGTGTAACAGAAAAGAAAAAGAGCGATCACATATTTTGAAATTTCAGTAACGTATAGCTCCATTTAGCTTACTCTACTCCCCGTTTGTAATGTCCCGTTGTATAGCTGATAGTATCAAAATACTTATCTGCCTTGGGATTCTCCCCCGTAAATGCCTCGTAGACGCTCCTGAGGTCATTTTCATTTTCTGTAGTAAAGTCTAATCTCAGGCGGTCAAAAAGTCCAAGCCTTTTTATATTGTCCAGCTTCTTGTGAAGGGCTGTTGGATGCGCATTCCAAATAACATTGTAGCAGTTTCTGCAGTTTGTGGTAACAATAAGTTCATTGTCCATTCTGTCATAAAGCTTTATCTTCTCAGTGTTGTGCTGGTTTAGCTTCCCTGAGCAATTATCAAGTGTCTTCTTTACGCAGCCTGCGCTGATCATCATAGGAACCTTACCATAAATATTTATGGAAACAGGAATACCTGACTCTTCTCTAAGGGCTGATACCAGCTCTTTTGCTTCATGTATCGTCAGCTCTAACGGTACAGAAATTTCAGAAACAAGTCCCTTGCATTCCATCAGAAGCTTTACAGCCTCTTTATTCCAGCAGTATACGCCGTAGTCAGCAATCAGCTTTTTACCGGTCTTATCAAAGCCTTCTCTTGCAAAAAAGCCAAGCTGTTCAAGGTTTCTAACAAGCACACCTGAAAAACCTGTATCAGAAAGGCTGTCCATAATGCTCTGAAGATCAGTAGTTCCATCAAAACTCTCAGTTCTAGTGATATATGGAAGTGCGACCATGAACTCAGTACTGCAGAATGCCTTTTTTAAAGCTTCCACTTTTCTATCAAGCTCTGTCATTTCGGTAAGGTAAAGATAGCTGTCAACGTAGACACGTTTTACCTTTTTGCCTTGTTCACAAACAGACAGAGTAGCCAAAAACTGCTCCTTAGTATTTACAAGAATATCCAGGCTGGGCTCTGCGCCTCTGTTTCCTTCGTCACTCTTCGCTAAAGATTGTTTATCCTTATTTACATTTTCGCAGATATTTCCGGCTGCGTACTTATTTTCAGTGCATATTTCACTTCTTTTTGTATCATCCGAAAGCTTAAGAGTAATCTTTTCGCATAGGCTTCTTCTCAGTTCATTAAGCTCACTTACAGGGACAAAAATGCCTGTTCCTGATCCGCCATCATCAATAATTATCTCTATTTCTTTTGCTTCAAATGGTGTATTACCAAGCCTTGAGAGCTGCTTATATACACTCTCCTTATCCATAGGACGCTTTGAAGCAGCTTCTACAACATTTCCGTAGACTGTCTCTTTGACTACTTTATCTCCGGAAAAAGCTGTCATTGAAATAACTGCAGGTTTTCCAAGAGAGAGCTCGCAGACGATATTGCAGCTTGTCTTCATCTCGTGATCAAGGTACTTCTCCTTAACATCAGAAAGGACCTTTTCCGATGTAGCATTGTATGCCGGAGACGATAGCGTAACCATCTCTCTGCCATTATGCTTGTGATAATAGCCCTGACTGATGCCACTTCTTAGATACAGAGCTTTGAGATACTCCATATCCTCTTTGGAAACAGGGTGTTCTTTGTCAGGTTCGTTGTAATAAAGATCGATATATTTTCTGTAAAGAGCCGTAACTCCCGCTGAGTATTCAGGTCTCTTCATCCTTCCCTCAATCTTAAAGGAATCAATTCCTGCCTCAATAAGTTCAGGAACCATGTCCACAGTACACATATCCTTAAGACTGAGTGGATACTGCTCAGAAGCATTTTTTGAAAAAGAGCTTCTGTAGGGAAGTCTGCAGGGCTGGGCACAGCGACCTCTGTTTCCGCTTCGCTCTCCCACCATACTGCTAAAAAGGCAGGCTCCGGAATAACAGTAGCACATAGCTCCATGAATAAAAGCCTCAACCTCTACATCTGCCTTTTCTCGTATAGCCTTCATTTCCTGTAGGCTAAGCTCTCTGGCGGGAACCACTCTGCAGCAGCCAAGGTCCTTTAACAGCTTCGCGCCATAGACTCCGGTAACGGTCTGCTGCGTGCTTGCGTGTAGCTCCACATCAGGAAACTCCTGCCTGATAAAACGCATCACTCCAAAGTCCTGAACTATTACGCCATCTAGTTTATTTTCAGCGAAAGGAAGCATGAAGTCATAAATTTCCGAAAACTCCTTCTCCTTAACCAGTGTGTTTACGGTCATATAGATCTTTTTTCCATAGAGATGAGCATAGGAAATTGCAGCAAGAACCTGATCCTTGTCAAAATTATCAGCATAGGCTCTCGCACCAAATTTGCTGCCTCCGAGATAAACCGCATCTGCTCCGGCATTAAATGCTCCTACCATGGTCTCATAGTTACCTGCAGGAGATAAAAGTTCAACCTTCTTCATAAACTACCTTTCCTGATTTATAAAAAAACATCACGAGAAAAAAGAGGCTGTATAAGCAGCCTCTTAAAATCATTTTTTACTTCCCTTAGCCTGCGCTTCAAGCTGAATTATCCTCTTAGATGATTCATCAAGCTTTGTCTGAAGGCTCTTAGTATTCTTCTCACTATTCTCAAACTTGATCTGTGTTGCAATGAGCTCATGCTTAATGTCATAGAGCTCCTTTTCCTTCTCGGAAATCTGCTCCTCCATAAGTTCTATCTGCTTTTTAGCCTTAAAATAATCATCGGCGATATTGAGCTGAAGAAGAACATTCTGTGTATCAATAGGCTGTCTCTTGAAGCCGTCGATTTTATTGTATTCAGCAATCTTGTTATTGATATAAGAAGCTACCTTCTGAAGATATTCTTCACTCTCATAGCCACTTAATGTGAACACTTTTCCGCCAATAATTACTTCGGTATCCGTTTTAGATGCCATCTTTGTCTCCCCTTTTAGTAAAACGTTGAGTTAATTATATAACCGCACCAGCGTTGTTTCAAGCCTAAAAGCACTATTAAAAGGATTAGTCCTCATCCTCCTGTGGGGCTGTAAGTCCCAAATGTACATAAGCCTCCTTTGTAACGACTCGGCCTCTGGGCGTTCTGTTTATGAAGCCATTTTTGATAAGATAAGGCTCATAGACATCTTCTATTGTTCCGGCATCTTCTCCGATTGCAGCAGCAAGTGTATCAAGGCCAACCGGACCTCCTGCGAACTTATTTATCATTGTAAACAGAAGGTTCCTGTCTGTGTGATCAAGGCCCATCTTGTCGACATCCATCAGGTCTAGAGCTGTGACAGCGACTTTTTCTGTGATAACGCCATCGTACTTAACCTGCGCAAAATCTCTTACTCTTTTAAGAATACGGTTGGCGAGTCTCGGCGTACCTCTGCTTCGTCTTGCCATCTCGAGAGCGCCCTTTTCATCAACCTCTACATCCAGCACTTTCGCAGACTGCATGATTATCGTCGAAAGCTCATCAAGCTCGTAAAACTCCATCCTGTGGATCATTCCAAATCGGTCACGAAGAGGAGCTGAAAGCATACCTGCTCTTGTTGTTGCTCCGATCAAAGTAAACTTTGGAAGATCAAGTCTGATAGATCTTGCTGTAGGGCCTTTGCCGATCATGATATCGATGGCATAGTCTTCCATAGCAGGGTAAAGGACCTCCTCTACCTGTCTGTTAAGACGGTGTATCTCATCAACAAAAAGGACATCACCTTCCTGAAGATTGTTAAGGATCGCAGCCATGTCTCCCGGCTTTTCTATAGCAGGTCCACTGGTGATCTTTATATTTACGCCCATCTCATTTGCAATGATCCCGGCAAGTGTTGTCTTACCTAGTCCGGGTGGTCCGTAAAAAAGCAGATGATCAAGGCAGTCGCCTCTCTTCTTTGCAGCCTCGATATATATCTTAAGGCTTTCCTTTATCTTTTTCTGACCTATATAGTTATCCAGACTCTTAGGACGAAGTGAGCCTTCAATGTGCACATCCTCTATATTAACGTTGGTATCAACACCTCTCGCCGTGGTGTTTATCTTTCTCTTTTCCATTTAAAACATCTCCTTGAGCGCTAATTTAAGGAGCTTTTCAGTATCGTCTCCGACAGATTTATCTGTAGCCAGTACCTTGCGGACAGCCTTCATAGCATTAGCTGAATTGTAGCCAAGTGCCACAAGAGCTGCGACCGCTTCATCACGTGCACTGTTATCACCTTCTGAAAGGCCAAGGTCGCCGGAAGCCGAAAGGCCTGAACCTGATAAAAGCTCATCTTCTGATAATTTGAGCTTATCGCGAAGCTCAAGAGTTATACGCTCTGCAGTCTTTTTGCCGATTCCGGGAGCTTTAGACAAAGACTTGCTATCTCCTGCAAGGATTACGAATCGAAGGTCATCGGGAGTCATAACAGAAAGAATGGAAAGACCTCCCTTTGGCCCAATTCCATTTACTGTTATAAGCATCTTAAAAAGATTAAGTTCATCTCTGGAAAGAAATCCGAACAATGTGAATGCATCTTCTTTTACGTTGGTGTAGGTATAAAGCTTTACCAATTCACCAATTCCCGGCATTCTGTCCATTGTGGAGCCTGAAATATTTACATTTACGCCAATGCCATTAACATCGATAACAGCATTCCCCTCTTCGAGATTCTCGAGAATCCCATTAACATACGCTATCAAAAATATATTCCCCGCTTTCGCAAAACTTTTTCATCACATTTATGACTAGATAATTATAGCATGATTAATCAGAAAAAACCTGAATCAGTCGCCTGATCCAGGTTTAAAATCCATTATTTATTTAATCTCGTGGATCCATCCCTCCGGAGCCGGTACAGAGCCCATCTGAATACCTGTAAGTGTATCATAGAGCTTCTTGATAACAGGTCCCATATCATCCATACCACTTGCAAATGCAATTTCCTTGCCGTGGTCATTTATCTTTCCAACAGGGCTGATAACTGCAGCTGTTCCGCAAAGTCCCATCTCAACAAACTCAGGAACCTCTGAAAGCTTAACCGGTCTCTCCTCAACGTTAAGTCCAAGAATCTCTCTTGCTACATAAACAATTGATCTTCTGGTGATTGAAGGAAGAATCGAATCAGTATGTGACTGAGGAACTACAAGACCACCATCCTTAGTAACGAAAATGATGTTTGCTCCACCTGTCTCCTCAATATAGGTTCTTGATTCTGCATCAAGGTAAACGTTCTCAGCAAAACCTTCCTCATGAGCAGTTACGATTGCATGAAGGCTCATTGCATAGTTAAGACCTGCCTTGATATTTCCTGTTCCGTGAGGTGCTGCTCTGTCAAAATCAGAAATCTTAACAACGATCGGCTTAGCGCCTCCCTTGAAGTATGGTCCTACAGGAGTAACGAAGATTCTGAACTGATACTCATCTGCCGGCTTAACACCGATTACATTTCCTGTTGCGAACATAACAGGTCTGATGTAAAGAGTTGCTCCGCTGCCATAAGGTGGAACCCAGTCCTTATTTGCTGCAACAACTTCTTCAACTGCCTTGATAAATCTATCCTCAGGGAAAGCAGGCATCTCAAGCCTCTTAGCTGAATCAACCATTCTCTTTGCATTGAGGTCAGGTCTGAAAGTAACTATCTTGCCATCCTGTGTCTCGTAAGCCTTAAGTCCCTCGAAGCATTCCTGTGCGTAGTGAAGAACGCCTGCATCCTCACTCAAGGTTACAGTTGAATCCTTGGTAATGACGCCATCGTCCCATTTACCATCCTTATAGTTGGAGACGAATCTGTAGTCTGCAACCATATAACCAAAGCCTATATTTGCCCAATCTAAGTTCTTTTTGCTCATTAACTCCTCACCCTTTCTTATAGCTTTAGCGCGTCAAAGCGCTAACAAATTACAATTATTATAATCCTTTATATGACTCAGTCAAGTGCAGGTCTTAATCTTTTTTCTCCGAAGAAACATCGGATTTCTGATTATTATCGCTATTGTCAGAGATACTGTTCTCTGTTTTTTTAACAGTTTTCTTGTTTTTATTCTTAATCCTGAAGATTCTCTCAAAGGTTTCAGGCTCTTTTCCTGCATTGTATTTATTGTTTTCTTTATCGCCAAGTGACTTATATTCGCCATTTTCAATGTAGGCCAGATCCTTGTAATCATTGGTATCAGTGCTGAGCTTTCTCATTACAAGATACTTGTTTGTAATCTTAGCTATCAAAGCATAGATGACAGCAAATACTGGAACGCCAACAAACAGTCCCAGAATTCCCCACACTCCGCCAAAGAAGGTAATCGCAAAAATTACCCAGAAGCTGGAAAGTCCGGTAGAGTTTCCAAGAATAAGTGGTCCTAAAATATTTCCGTCAAACTGCTGAAGAACAAGGACGAAAACAAGGAAGATAAGCGCCTTTATCGGATCAATCAACACAAGAAGCAAAGCTCCTGCAGCACCTCCGACATAGGGTCCGAAGAAAGGAATGATATTTGTAACGCCTACGATAACAGAAATCAGCACAGGATATGAAATATCAAGTATACGACACCCAAAATAGCAGATGACTCCGATGATCATTGAGTCAATAAGCTTTCCACTGACGAAGCCTGCAAAGGTCTTATTTACAAATCTAAAGCCTG
>JAEEGL017165767.1_pt1 | contig 13440 bp, 11 predicted proteins | sample 9134231 | NCBI WGS metagenome assembly JAEEGL01 (sample SAMN16246548, study PRJNA631951) | gut metagenome | biome: gut microbiome; feature: rumen; material: fiber-attached | host: Bos | place: Iran: Karaj | collected 2018-10 | reverse complement strand
TAAGCTTTGTTAAAAAAGAGCGCCTTGACCAGCTTTCTGAAACTGGCAAGCACCAGGGCGTAATTGCTTATGCTGCATCTTATGAATATGCTGAAGTAGAGGATATTCTAAAGAGAGCCAAGGACAAGAATGAGGATCCTTTTATCATTATTCTTGATAATATCGAAGATCCACATAATCTTGGCGCTATTATCCGTACTGCTAACCTTGCTGGTGCTCATGGAGTTATCATTCCAAAGCACAGAGCAGTAGGACTTACTGCAACAGTAGCCAAGGCTTCAGCAGGAGCAATTAATTACACACCAGTAGCTAAGGTTACTAACATTGCCCAGACTATTGAGGAATTAAAGGATAAGGGAATGTGGTTTGTCTGCGCAGATATGGGCGGAGAGACTATGTACAAGCTTAATCTTAAGGGCTCTATTGGACTTGTTATTGGTAATGAAGGAAGCGGAGTTTCAAGACTTGTTAAGGAAAAGTGCGATATGATCGCATCAATTCCTATGAAGGGAGATATTGATTCTCTTAATGCTTCTGTTGCAACTGGAGTTCTCGCTTTTGAGATTGTCAGACAAAGACTGAACTAATATGAGTGAAAACAAGTTTAAAGATATTACAGATGAACAGCTTATCTTAAGAATCCATGATGGCAAAGAGACTGATGCGATCGATTATTGTATGAATAAGTACAAGAATCTGGTGAAAAAGAAGGCTGGTTCCATGTATATTCTTGGAGCAGACAGAGATGATCTGATCCAGGAGGGCATGATAGGGCTATTCAAAGCCATAAGAGATTATGACATTGGTAGAGACGCCAGTTTTTTGACATTTGCGGACCTATGTATATCCAGGCAGATGTACTCAGCAATACAGGCTTCTGCCAGAAAAAAGCATGCTCCATTAAATAGCTACATTTCTCTGTATTCTAACAGAGATGGTGATGAAGATGATTCCGGATTATTAGAAAATGTCCTGGAATCAGATTCTAGCAATATGCCAGAGCAGCAAATCATTGATAAAGAAAACCTGATGGCTCTTGAAGAGGCAATAGACAAGGAACTTAGTCCCTTGGAAACACAGGTTTTAGATCTTTATATTACGGGAATGAGTGTAAAAAAGATATCTGCCGTTCTGGGAAGAGATGAAAAGTCTACTGATAATGCTATGCAGAGAATAAGGCACAAACTGAAAAAGTATCTGGATAGGAAATGAAAATAACCCTTGACTTTTATTTCTGGTAATGCTATATTGATATAGCTGTTGTTACAGCGGTAACTATAGTTAATAAGAAGATTCTTTGTATATAGAGAGGTGAGAAGAGATGAGACAGGATATTCAGCCAGAATTCCATCAGGCCACTGTTACTTGCAACTGCGGTAACACATTCACAGTTGGATCAACAAAGAGTGAGATTCACGTAGAAATTTGCTCAAAGTGCCATCCATTCTATACTGGCCAGCAGAAGGCTACAAGTGCTCGTGGACGTATTGATAAGTTCAACAAGAAATACGGCATGAACAACCAGTAATTTAGTTTTGAAACAATTGAGAGGTTGAGGCTTTCGCCTCAGCCTCTTTGTTTTTTGTAGTAATTACTCGGGATTTATGTGAAATAATGCGCTCCGTTATGGACGTTTTTAATGTATTTATTCGAGGTGCGGTATGAGAAAACGTAAGATCAGACATTATTCCGGTATTGGTGGGCAGGCAGTACTTGAAGGCGTTATGATGCGCAACAAGGACATGTATGCTGTTGCAGTTAGAAAGCCTGACGGTGAAATAGCAGTGGAAGTTGATGAATATCATGGTATCGCCTATGGCAGCAAGCTTTTGAATATCCCATTTATTCGCGGTATATTTGTGTTTATTGATTCTTTGGTTCTTGGAATGAAATCTTTGAATTACTCTTCGACTTTTTACGAAGAGACAAAAGAGAAGCCTACTAAACTGGATGAAGGAATTGATAATGTTTCAGGGGGACATGAGGATACTTTCCTTATGGTGCTTACAACTGTTGTATCCTTCCTGTTTGCAATCGGCATTTTTATGGTGCTTCCTTATGCTATTTCAGAGTATTTGGGCAAGTACATCAGAAATGATTCGATAATAGCTATTGTTGAGGGCGTAATTAGGATTGTAATCTTCATTCTGTATATTCTTCTTATTTCGCTTATGAAGGATATCAGAAGACTGTTTCAATATCATGGCGCTGAACATAAGTGCATCAACTGTATAGAGAAGGGAAGACCTCTTACAGTCAAGAATGTGAGGAAGAGTTCCAGACTTCATAAGAGATGTGGAAGCAGCTTTATCCTCTTCGTAATGCTTGTAAGTATTATTCTCTTTTTCTTCATAAGAGTTGACTCATATTTCCTTAGAGTTGCGCTTAGAATATTGCTTATTCCTGTTATTTCAGGTATTTCCTATGAGCTTATAAGGCTTGCCGGAAGATCTAATTTCTTTTTGATAAAGATATTGTCAGCACCTGGTCTGTGGCTTCAGAGGCTTACAACCAAGGAACCTGATGATGATATGATCGAAGTAGCTATCAAATCAGTTGAGTCCGTATTTGATTGGAAGGAATACCTTAAGGATTCTTTTGGCTATGAGATTGATGACAGCTGGCTTAATGATGATGAGGAAGTTGTAGAGTAAATTCACTTACTCACGAAAACCGCAGTAGATGTGCATTTCTGTAATCTCATTTAAGAATATATAAAATATAATTTTTGAAAAAGAATGAGTAAATACGTAGATATTTATACAACTGGATATGAAACTTTAGAAAGAGCCGGAATCACAGAAGCTAAGCTTGATGCCCGGCTCCTTTTGGAATATGTATGTGGCACTGATCACAATACTCTTTTAACTCACCCTGAAAAAGAGGTTTCGGGAGAGGAAGAGAGGAGATTTCTGGAATTTATTGATAGAAGATCTAAGAGAGAGCCTGTGGCCTATATCATCGGGAATTGGGATTTTATGGGGCTTAATTTTGATGTCTGCAGTGATGTGCTTATTCCTGAGCAGGATACGGAAATCCTGGTGGAAGAAGCTATGAGATATCTTCAGGATGGAATGAGGCTTTTGGATCTTTGCACGGGTTCCGGATGCATTGCACTTAGTCTTTTGCATTATTCCAATGATACCCATGCTCTTTGTACGGATATTTCCTCTAAGGCTTTGAATGTGGCTAAGGGTAATGCTTCGAAGCTTGGGCTTGGTGATAGGGCCGAGTTTATGGAGACAGATCTTTTCCCGGATGAAGCAGCCGGTAAATTTGATGTTATTGTTTCCAATCCGCCATATATTGCAAGTAAGGTAATTGAGGAGCTTGCTCCGGAGGTTAGAGACTTTGAACCGAGACTAGCCCTTGATGGTGATGAGGACGGACTTGTCTTTTACAGGAGAATTGTAGAAAATGCTCCTAAGTTTCTGAATTCAAGCGGCTATCTCTTGCTGGAAATAGGATATGATCAGGCAGAGGCTGTTACTGCTCTTATGCAGGAGAAAAATGTCTATCATGATATTCAGGTGATCAAGGACCTTGGTGGTAATGACAGAGTTATTAGTGCCTGCTTTTATTAGCGGAGCAAGGAAGGAATATGTTGCATGAATGCAATTGTTCCTGGGATGAGAGTTTTTTATACTAACAATTCTGTATATCGAGGTAAAAATATATGTTTGATAAGATAGAGGATATTCTTCGCAAATTTGAAGATATAACAATGGAATTAAATGAGCCTTCTGTAGCTGCGGATCAGGAGAAATTCCGCAAACTTATGAAGGAACAGAAGAACTTAGAGCCACTCGTAGAATGCTACAATCAGTATAAAAAGTGTAAAGAGACTATTGATGAAAGTCTTATGATGCTGGATGAGGAATCTGATCCTGAGATGAAGGAAATGCTTAGGGAAGAGCTTCAGGCATCCAAGGACAGGATTCCGGAACTTGAAAATCAGCTTAAGATTCTTCTTTTGCCTAAGGATCCTAACGATGAGAAGAATGTTATCGTTGAGATAAGGGCAGGTGTTGGCGGCGATGAGGCAGCTTTATTTGCTGCTGATATGTACAGGGTATACACCAGATATGCCGAGAGACAGAATTGGCGTGTTGAGACTATGAGCGTCGAGGATATTGGCATTGGCGGTATCAAGACTGTCAGCTTTATGATAAAGGGAAATGGAGCATACTCAAGGCTTAAGTTTGAGAGTGGTGTCCACAGAGTTCAGAGAATTCCTGCTACTGAATCCGGCGGAAGAATCCATACGTCAGCTATAACTGTTGCAATTATGCCGGAAGTTGAGGACGTTGAAGTCGAGATTGACATGAATGACTGCAAGTTTGATGTGTTCAGAGCATCAGGAAATGGTGGTCAGTGTGTTAATACCACAGACTCTGCGGTTCGTCTGACTCACTTCCCTACAGGAATCGTTATTTCCTGTCAGGATGAAAAGAGCCAGCTTCAGAACAAGAACAAGGCTCTTCGCGTACTTAGGGCGAAGCTATATGAGCTTGAGCGTGAGAAGCAGCACAATAATGAGGTGGAGCTTCGTCGTAGCCAGGTAGGAAGTGGTGACAGATCAGAGAAGATCAGAACTTACAATTTCCACCAGGGCAGAGTGACAGACCATAGAATTGGACTGACGCTTTATAAAATAGACCAGATAATGGATGGTGATTTGGATGAGATCATTGACTCACTTATTGCCGCTGATCAGGCAGAAAAGCTGAGTACATTAGAATAATGGGGGATGGCGCGACATAACAGGGAAATTGCTCTGGTTATGCATGATTTGCTCGCGTTTCCTCGTCGTGATTTATGGAATCATTTAAAAAAGAGTTTTTCCCATGGTTCAAAATTTGGTGAACCATAAACGGGAAAAACTCTTTTTTCTCTGATTCTCATAAATCATCTTTCTCGTGCAAGGGATATGCACTATATTCGTGAAATACCTCATTAAGTGCATCCCCATGGCTCGTACTAGCCTCGAAAATACCTCGGCAAGTACTCTGCTCAAATACTCGCAAATCATGCAATAACCAATCACAATCTCCCTGCTATGCCGCGCCATGCTAGACTTTGACTTCCACTAATGTAGAACAATTAATGCTTTTTTGCGATATAAATATACGTAGTATAATGTCCCCTAAAATCTTGACAGACAGAAATAAATACAGTAACATCATATCTTGTCATATAACCATACAAGGTGTCCGGGGATTCTCCTAAGATTTCCATGTAATTGTTTTTTTTGATTTTGAAAAGAGTTATAATTTTCTTACGCAAAGTCTCTTTTTTCTAGAACTTCATGCCCTGTATGGATATAGATGAAATAATATATTCAAGGAGGGCACGATGTGTCAGAAGAAAAAGTAAATGTTAATCTAAAATACAAGGACCGTCTGTTTAATTTTATATATGGCAGTCCTGAAAATCGTAAATGGACTTTAAGTCTGTATAATGCTGTTAATAGTTCTGATTATAAAGATGAGGATAAGATAGAGTTTAACACCATCAAAGAAGCGCTCTATCTTGGAATGCACAACGATACATCGTTCCTAATTTCAGATATCATCAGCATTTTTGAACACCAGGCTTCCTACAATCCTAACATGCCTGTACGTATGCTGCAGTATTTGGGCCATTTGTATGAGGGATACATCATTAGGAATAAACTTAATAAGTTTGGATCAGCTCTTTTGGAATTGCCGGTTCCTAAACTTGTGGTGTTCTATAATGGCCTTACAGATGTTGAAGATGAGGTGATTTTGAAACTTAGTGATTCTTTTCCTGAGGAGCTAAGACAAGAAAGCGATGTAGAAATTACCGTCAGAATGATCAACATAAATTATGGTCATAGCAAAGCTTTGCTGGAAGCCTGCAGTACTCTTAAGGAGTATGCGTGGCTTGTGGGACAGGTTAGGAACTATGGAACTTCGATGGAACTGGAAAAAGCAGTAAATTTGGCAATAAACGAGATGCCAACTGATTTTGAACTTAAGAGTTTTCTTGTGGCACATAGATCGGAGGTGTTAGGAATGTTACTGACAGAATATAATGAAGCCGAAGTAATGGAGCTATTTAAGGAAGAAGGAAGAAAAGAAGGGGCTGATAATATTAACACTTTGTATACCTGGCTTTTTGACCTTGGCAGGGATGAGGATGTACGGAAAGCTGCGAAAAGTCCAAGTGTTATGGAGGCTTTATTTAAAGAATACAATGATTGTCATGAAGTGAAGCTGAAATAAATAGAGATCTGGTAGCAATTCTATGTGCGCAAAAAATAATGATTTTTTTCAGAGGTCAACAAGGTGGCTTTCTCGGTAAATGGTGAATCATTCTTTACCTTTATGGAGCACACCATTTCAGGTCTCTACGAGAGAAATCTTGATATTATCGAATAAGGAGTTTTCAAATAAAGACATGAAACGGCCGTTATGCCTGATGGCAATTCTTTTAACGGCGATAGTCTATGTTTATCTAGAGTTTTTTGTTTCGGATTATTTAAAGAATCCGTCTGAATTTACCAATGATAACCAGGTTCAAGTAATAGGTATTGTGGAGCGAAAAGAATTCCGCAAAGACTTTGAGGGAGATAAAGCACTTGTGATTTATTTATCTCCTGTGAATGGGAATTTGGGGAAAAATAAATATATTCAGTGCTATATGTCTAAAGAGGATGCTGTTGAGCCTTGTATTGGACAGTATGTAAAGGTGTCGGGAAAATATAAATGTTTTTCGTCTGCTAGGAATCCTGGTGAGTTTGACTCTCGTCTTTATTATTCAACTTTAAAAATTTCATATCGTATAAAGAATGCAAGTATTATCGCAACGGCAGGGAGAGCTGACTTCCTAAAAGAAAACTTGTACAGGATAAGATATCACTTGGAAGAAGTTCTTGATAGGAATCTTAATGAAGATGACGCGGCTATAATGAAAGCTGTTCTGCTAGGAGATAAAGCCTTTATGGATGATGAGGTAAAAGAGCTATATCAGAGTGCTGGGATCATTCATATTCTTGCAGTTAGTGGTTTGCATATTTCAATACTTGGCATGGGTATATATAAGCTTCTTCGAAAGCTGAAACTAAAGTCTGCACCGGCATCGGTGATTGCGGTAGCATTTATGATCTTATATGGCATGATGTGCGGAATGGGGGCTTCATCGGCAAGAGCAATTGCTATGTTTGCCATTAGGATGATGGCTCCGATTATAGAAAGAACTTATGATATTTTATCAAGTCTGGCTGTGATTGAGATTATGATGATTCTGGAGCAGCCATTATATTTGTATAACAGTGGCTTTCTATTTTCTTTTGAAGCTATTGTTGGAATAGCATTTGTTATGCCGGCACTTGGCTTTTCGTTTGAAAAAGAAGAATTGGCTAAGATGCACTTTGCAGATGATCCGGAGCCTTCAGTTTTGGAGAAGATTAAGGTGTATGTGATCTCTGGAATCAAGGTGAGTATCTCCATTCTACTAGTGACTCTTCCTGTGTATATGAGTTTTTATTATACCTATCCAATTTATTCTATATTTCTAAATCTTCTGGTATTGCCTCTGATGCCAATTCTGATGATAGTCGGAATTATATGTCTTTTAATAGGAAATCTTTATGCAGGTAATCTGATTCTTCCAGGGATGCTAATACATGTTATTTTATCCTGGTATTCAGGAATATGTAGTGTCGTATCTATGCTTCCGGGAAGAAATATATACCTTGGACATACAACAAAGATACAGATTGTTATTTATTATCTTATACTGATGTTTTTTGTATGTTCTGGAGAAATAAGAATTCCTGTTTTTGATTTAAAAAAAATAAAGACAACAAGGTATCTTTTTCCGGTGATGGGAATCATAATAATTCTTTTCAGACCATCAGTAGACCTTAAGATAAGCATGATTGACATTGGACAAGGAGATTGTTTGGTGCTGAGCACCAGAGGTGAGCACATAATGATTGATGGCGGCAGTACAGATAGAAAAGAGGTTGGAAAATACTCTATAATTCCGTATCTGAAATATGAAGGAATTGGCTCACTGGACAAGGTCATAATCACTCACGAAGATGAGGATCATATCAGTGGGATTCTTGAAATAATGGATGATATGGAAAAGGGTGGAATAAGAATAAAACAACTCATTCTTCCTGAAGTTGCTGAGGAATCCAAAGGAGATAATTATCACGAAATTGAGAATAGAGCTCGCAGTTTGGGTGTTCCGATAGCTTATATTAATTCAGGCGAGAAGTTTAATGCCGGTGAAGCATCTTTTACATGTTTAAACCCCGAAATCAATATGGTTGCTGATGGTGCCAATGAGTATTCTACAGTTCTATTTATGGAATTACCGCTAGCTGACAGGAAAAGAGAATTGCGATTCACGGCTCTTTTTACTGGGGATGTTGAAGGAGCGGGGCAGGAGTATCTTAAGCGTCTGATAAGGAATAATCCAGAGAAATATGCAAATATATCTATTCTTAAAGTGGCACACCATGGCTCTAAGTACACAACTGATGAAGAATTTCTGAATCTCATTAATCCCAAAGTGGCGCTGATTAGCTGCGGAGTAGATAATTCGTATGGCCATCCTCACCAGGAACTGCTGGATAGACTTGCTCAGTCTGGCACAAACGTTTACAGAACTGACATATCCGGATACATCAGCGTTGATGTACAAGGGAAATCAGTATCATTGTGGGAGCACTTGAAATGAAGAAAGGGAAATTATTGAAGTAATATGATTTACAAGGATTTTAAAGATAATTTAAGAAGACTATTGGAAGGAGATAAAGTAATTGTGGCGAGGCACTTTTTTAATACCCTGACCTTGTGATAACATATTAGGTATATTGTATATTGAAAAAAGTGGGTGACAGAGAAAGTAAATGGCAGCAAAGACATCTGATTTTCCGGCAAAACAAAGACAGCTTAATGAAGATATAAAGAATGGAACCTTTAAGCAAGCCTATCTGGTTTATGGGGAAGAGGCGTATCTTCGCAATCAGAACAGGGACAAGCTTATAAAAGCTCTTGCAGGGGATGCGTCCTCCATGAACTTTACGAGGTATGAAGGGGATGGCATAAATCCCGGAGAAGTCATAGATATGGCGGAGACAATGCCTTTTTTATCGGATAAAAGGGTTATTCTGGTTGAGAACAGTGGCTTTTTTAAAGGGGGATGTCCGGAGCTGGCTGATTATTTGAAGGCTCCTTCGGAAACAACTTTTTTTATTTTTGCGGAAAAAGAAGTTGATAAGAGAAAAGATATTTATAAGGCGGTTTCCAAGACTGGATTTGAGATAAGCTGCGACGAGCAGGATGAGTCTACGTTAAAATCGTGGATTGTCGGCAAGGTTAAAAGTGAAGGAAAAGTCATATCTCCCAGGGCATTGGCATTTTTTATAGACAGAGTTGGGACTGACATGTCCAATATCAGCACGGAGATAGAAAAGCTCATATGTTATTGCCTTGATAAGAGTGAGATTACAGAAGAGGATATAGAGGCTGTTTGTGCGAACTGGCTGACTAATCGTATTTTTGCAATGACTGACGCCATTGTTGAAAAGAATCAGAAGCGAGCTATTGATCTTTACTATGATCTGCTTGCGTTAAAAGAGCCACCGGCTAAGATTCTGGCTCTTATTACAAGGCAGTTTAATCTGATGATTCAGGTTAAAGAGATGCATGATAATCATAAAGATAACGGTTCCATTGCCAGTGCAGTGAAACTTGCACCTTTCCTGGTGGGAAAATATATAAACTGGGCAAAAGGGTATTCTTTTGAAGAGTTACGATCAGTTCTTGAAATGTGCGCATCCAATGATGAGGCGGTTAAAACGGGTAAACTGGATTATGTTATCAGCGTTGAGATGGTCATAATAAAGTGCACCAGTAAGTAAGCTTTATCCAAACATATATACATTTTTAAAATTTGAAATAATGGGATTATTAGATTATACTATATAAGGTTATGGATTTTTTTAATCAGGGCATATATTGTAGGCGGGAGGATTAATTTTGAACAAGCCAAGACCACAGGAATTATACAGACATTTTAAGGGGAATCTCTATCAGGTATTGACCATTGCTATTCATTCCGAGACCATGGAGGAAATGGTTGTATATCAGGCTCTTTATGGGGATTATAAGGTTTATGTTCGTCCGCTTGATATGTTTATGTCCAAGGTTGACAGGGCTAAATATCCGGATGTCAAGCAGGAATACAGGTTTGAGAAGGTAGAAGCAGCTGGTAGTAAAGAGGCTTCTCATTCAGAGAGCCGAAAGACATATGGTAGTAGTGATTTAGGCGTAGGTCTTGAACAGGAACGTAAGAAGTTCAGGAATGAACCCTACAGGCCATCCAAGGTCATGGAGAAGAGTGTGAATGAAGAGGCTGAGGAGCTTAATCTTGATCCTCTTGTTATAGAGTTTATGGATGCTGATCTTGCTGCTGACAAAAATGATATTTTGTCCAAACTACGTCCTACAATTACCAACGAGATGATAGATATTATGGCTATGTCTCTTGGCGTAGTGGTCAATGAAGGTGATGTCTATGACAGATTCAATGATCTTCGTACATGTCTGACCACTATGGAGAAATTTGAGAGTACCAGATTAAGATAATTAATAGATTTAAGGAGTTAAGTATTTTTTTATGAAACTATTGTCAATTGCAGTACCATGCTATAATTCACAGGATTATATGTCCAAATGTATCGATTCACTGCTTGTTGGTGGAGAAGATGTTGAGATTTTGATCGTCGATGACGGCTCCAAGGACAGGACAGCTGAAATTGCAGATGAGTATGAAGCTAAATATCCTACTATATGCAGAGCTATTCACAAGCCAAATGGTGGGCATGGAAGTGCTGTTAATGCAGGTATTGAGAATGCTACAGGTCTTTTCTTCAAGGTCGTTGATTCAGATGACTGGGTAAAAGAGATTGCTTACAGAAAGATTCTTTCTACTTTATCAGAGCTTGCAGGAGGAGATACACAGCTTGATCTTCTTATCAGCAACTTCGTATACAACAAGGTTGGCGAGAAGAGACATAAGGTAATGCGTTATAATACCATGTTTCCTATCGAACGGCTCTTTACCTGGAAGGATATCAAGAGAACTCCTAAGGGACATTATCTTTTGATGCATTCTGTTATTTTCAGGACTAAGATGCTTCAGCAGTGTGGTCTTAAGCTTCCTGAGCATACTTTTTACGTAGATAATATTTATGTTTTCAATCCACTTCCATTTGTTAAGAACATGTATTATCTGGATGTTAATTTCTATTATTACTACATTGGAAGAGAAGATCAGTCAGTTAACCAGAAGATTATGTTATCAAGAATTGATCAGCAGCTTAGAGTAAATAAGCTTATGGTTGACTACTATGTTGAGAATTATGGAATGATCCGCTCCCAGAGAGAGAGACATAAGTACATGTTTAACTATCTGGAGATCATCACTGCTATATCTTCAGTTCTTTTGATCACTGAGGATACACCGGAGAATCTTGCTAAGAGAAAAGAGCTTCTGGAGTACATTAAGGACAAGAATTACCTTCTGTACCTCAAGATCAGATACAGCATTGAAGGTACATATATTTACCTTCCCGGAAAGGGCGGTAGAAAGATTACTCTGGCAGGTTACAAACTTTTACAGAAGATTTTCCACTTTAATTAATTCTTTTATTGTGTTAGAGTAGTTTAAAGTTGTTTTGGTTTTATAGCTGTTAATTCTATGCAGCAAGAGGGGATATTATGAAAAGAATATATGAGGAATGGACAGGAAGGAGTCTGGGTAAAGAGACTCTGCGCGATTTGCTGAAACTGGCGATTCCAATCTTTATATATGCGCCTATCTATTTGTACTGGTTCATTTACATTGAGAATCACAAGTTTTCGCATTATGCTGTGATACATACTGCAATTGATGATTACATTCCATTTTTGGAAGTATTCATTATCCCATATTTCATGTGGTTTGCTTATGTGTCCTTTACATTGATGTTTTATATGTTTTCCTTTGATATTGAGGATTACTACAAGAATTTCTTCTTCCTGGCAACGGGAATGACAGTTTTCCTTATTGTGTCATCGCTGTTTCCTAACATGCATCAGCTTAGGCCTGCAGTGATGCCAAGGGATAATGTATTTACACATTTGGTGCAGTTTATTTACAACACTGATACACCATCTAATCTGTGGCCGAGTATTCATGTGTATAATTCGATTGGTACCATGATCTCAGTTCATCACAGTAAGCGCTTTAACAAAAAAGGCGTTATCATTATGGATTTGATCGGATGGCTTATTATACTGTCGACAGTTTTTGTTAAGCAGCATTCATTCTATGATGTGATTACTGCATTTATTATGGCAATCGTGTTCTACATTCTGTTCTATCACACAGCTCTTTTGGAGAATTTCTGCTCCAAGCAGGAACGCAAAGTGGCTGTGCGCTACAATTAAATTTTTTGATTTGATATCAAAGGCTTATTCCTATCTATGGTTTAAAAGGAATAAGCCTTTTTTCATTAGTCACTATGCTATAATAGTATTTATGAAAGAAGATGTTTATAGAGAACTACATTATATTGTGAATATAGATGACGGCAACATTACTGCGGGAGAAATAATGCGCGAGAAGCTCTTTTTATCAAGCCGTGAGATGAGCAGATGCAAGCAGTTTGAAGATGGAGTGATGTGCAAACCTGGTGTGAAGGATTTCGACGGGTCGGCCTTGGCTGCTACTGGTGAGAACAACCTGATAAATGGCAAACTGTTATACCCGGTAAGACTAATTGATGTGTTAAATCCCGGAGATGAACTTATAGTCAGGATTTATGAGGATAATGATAATGCAGGGGATATAGTTCCTGCAGATGGGACCCTTGATATTTCATATGAGGATGAGGATCTAATCATAATCAATAAGCCGGGGGACATGGTGGTTCACCCATCCTATGCCCATTATACGGATTCCCTTAGTAATTATCTTGCCGGATATTATGAAAAGACCGGGCAGAAGCATGTGGTTCGAACTGTCGGAAGGCTTGACAGGGAGACCTCCGGACTTGTTATTTTTGCCAAGAACAGGCATAGTGCAGCTCTTTTATCAAAGCAAAAAGAGAATATGTCAAGACGCAAGGAATATCTGGCTTTATGCTCTGGCGTGTTTGAGGATAATAGTGGAATCATTAATGCTCCAATAAGAAGAATGCCTGATGAGCGCATGATACGGCAGGTGCACCCGGAGGGGAAGGAAGCAATAACTCACTATAAGGTTGAGAAGCAATTTGAGGATTATGCACTGGTAAGGCTCCTTCTTGATACAGGAAGAACCCATCAGATAAGGGTGCATATGTCTTATATTGGGCATCCGCTTTTGGGTGACAATTTCTATGGAAAAGAGATAACGGATAATCATGGGCTT
>JAEEGL016635745.1_pt1 | contig 13440 bp, 14 predicted proteins | sample 9134231 | NCBI WGS metagenome assembly JAEEGL01 (sample SAMN16246548, study PRJNA631951) | gut metagenome | biome: gut microbiome; feature: rumen; material: fiber-attached | host: Bos | place: Iran: Karaj | collected 2018-10 | reverse complement strand
ACGGTATTCTGAAGGTGAGCGCCAAGGATAAGGCCACCGGCAAGGAGCAGGCCATCCGCATTGAGGCCTCCAGCGGTCTGGCGCAGGACGAAATCAACCGTATGAAGGCCGAGGCAGAGCAGAATGCCGAGAACGACAAGAAGGAACGCGAGCGCATCGACAAAATGAATCAGGCCGACTCCATGATTTTCCAGACGGAGAACCAGCTGAAGGAGCTTGGCGACAAGATTCCTGCTCAGTACAAGCCCGCCATCGAACAGGCACTACAGCAGCTGAAGGACGCCCACAAGGCTGGCGACATCAACGCCATCGACACCGCCATTGCAGCCCTCAACACCGCTTGGCAAACTGCCTCGCAGCAGATGTATCAGGGTGCCGGCGCACAGGCAGGTTCTCAGCCCGGCGGAGACCAGCAGCAAGGTCCCTTCTACAACCAGCAGGCTGGCGGTCAGCAGCAAGCCCCCAAGGATGACAACATCCAGGACGCCGACTTTGAGGAGGTTAAGTAAGTCTGATAAGCAAATAACAAAACACTATCAAATGGCGTGTAGCTCAATGAGTTACACGCTTTTTGCACTTAAATTGCACTTAGGGGACTCTTATCATTGCTGGTGTGAGAGAATAATCCATAAAGTTCGGACGGTTCTTCAAACCTACAGCCTCCATCATGCTCTTCACACTCATTTCTTCTTTACCGATTGCCAATACCAAACGCCTTACATTCTCAGAAGAAGGTTGTATGTCGATTGAACTTGCATGGGTACTTGTACGGGTACTTGTATGGGTGTCGTTCTCGTCATCTTTATAGCCAATCAGCATATATCAGTTCTTTAGTTCATTGTTTTCACCGAGCAGCAAATTACGGAAAAACTTTACGAGGTACAACCAGCGTGGCACCAAGTTCTGGGGGTGGCGGCTCATCAAACGATATGCCGTGGCAAGACAAAGATGAGGACTTTCTTCAATTTGCCCATCGCGTCATGCTCTACGCTCATGCTAAATGCTATCCTGGCAATAGGCACAAGCGAACGCAGAACAGATAGTGATAGCGTATGCATATAAATATAATGAATGAGCATTCCCAAGAAGGAATGACTCACTTGTATTATATTCATGATTTTGGGGAATTACTAGAATCTTTTATCTTCATAAGCCTGAATTCCGGGTAAAGATTTCCAGCACGATTAATCATTTGCCCATAGACTTGCACTTTTAGTCCATCTGGAGTGAAAAAGGCCTCTGTTAGGGCATTGTTCTTTTTACCAGCATAATCATGATTCATCTCTAAATAGTTCTGAAGTTTATTCATCAAAATTACTGAGTATAAGAAAATCTTTTGGAACTCACCAAAGGTGTATGTTCGATATCCTTGTTTTGTTCTAGTATATATTTCTCTAGCTTCAACATTCACATTATATAAAGAATGTGCAAACGCATTGCGAATATTTGAATCAAAAGCTTTCGCGACAAGATTGCCTAAATTAATGGCTTTTACTTGTAATGGAGATATTATATTATCTTTGATAAAATTATACTTCCCGTTTTCTGGTACATCTGGAGTCCATTGATACCCTTTGCCATCAAGAATCGCTGCTAAACGATACAGAGATTTGAGAAAATAACTGGAATCCCAAAGGTGGCAATAAATCATCATCTCTATAGATAAATCATCAATGCCAGATTCACCCTCATAACGAAATCCCTCTCTTGTATAGTTACGCCTCAGATAGTGAAGATAGAATGCTTCACGAGTTTCGTCATAATATCGATCTAGTTGATAGTCAACTACACAATCAGTACCAACTTGCGTTTTTAGTCCAGGAATAACATCTGCACGTCCTATATAAAGGATAAAAGAGATATAATCTTCTTTAGCGATTGTTTCAAAGGACTCTTCAATAACATCTATTACTTCAGCATTTATTTCTTTTATCATTGTATTTCCTTTTTATTTTTATCTCCAAACAACCGTTTTAATTGACGGTCAAAGTCTCTCAAGATCATACACCATCACCTCGCCAGACCATTTGTCCAAAGGTATCCAAATTCTTCGGATAGTGTCGGACAAATGGAATTCTTCGCTTTCATCTATATGTTATAAGACGATAATTAACGATACAAACATCAATGCCAAACTGCTCTACCATTTCTGTTATCTCCACAAAGTGTTCTCCATATTGATACTCTTTTTGTGTAGTCCATGCTTGTGCCTTGGCTATGACACGCTCAAAGATCCAGTACTTGCCATAGCCCATCACTCGCGCCAGTTTGCGTGAGTTCCACCATTCCTTGCCATCGGCATCAACCTCTTGCAACTGTTCGAAAGGAGATTGCGACTTTGGTATTTTATTCATATTTTGTATACAAATACTATTTGCAAGAAGGCTATCCAAACCTAAAATATTAAATTCATAAACCAAAACAGCACTTACATTAATCTTTCACATCTCCATCTTCTCGTTTAGGTAATACAGATGAAGGAATTGATTTTATTTGTCCAGGAGTTGGGTTCTTTACACCTAAATTGTGTTTAGCAAGACATTTTTTTATTAGATTGGGGAAAACCCTCAAATCGGTCTCCTCTAAAAAGCCGAATCGGTATTGTGCTCTCATCTCATTCAAGACTTCAAACAGGAAAAAAGAGTCTTTAGGCAAATCAATAATATAATTTTCTATATAAGAATACCATTTAGGCGGTCGACAGATAATTATAAGAATTGCAATCTGTTGTTTTATCAGCGGGGTAGAAGGGTGCTCAAATGCATCATATAATAGCGGTGCTACTTTAGATGCATAAATATCCTCTTTGAAAAAGCCAACAACATTAGTAAGAATTACAAACAAAATATTTTTAGCTCGTTCCTCCTCTGTTTCACCAAAATCATCTGAAAGCAAAAAACCAGCACCTCCGTATTCAGCGCGTCCCTTGGTTGCCAAAACAGGAATAAGAGCAAATAGCACTTTCGCGATCTGTAACCAACCACGAAGAATCTCTTGCAATAATTCTTTTTTTGTAGAAGCATCAGCATAATCACTATTTCTTAAGGCTCTAGATGAGGATTTTATTTCCTGCATCAAATTATATACATAATACTCCTCAAAAAACTCATGAATAACGACATTCTGATTATATGGAGTCAACTGATTATAATGATTGTCCTGAAATCTATCTTTTATTGTTACAGGAAGACCAGAGCTCAAGACCATATCACTAACTTCCTGCTGCATACGTTCTATATGTTGAGGTGCAGGATTCCATTTTGCGAAGCGATAAGGATTAAAAGAGTCTGGTATTGACATTCTTGCAAATACTGTGTCACACGTACTTTTGATATCTTGTAACAAAACAGTTAACGCATCTGTTCTATTACGGTCAATTCCCGTGTAAAACTCTATGATTTCAGGATAATCTAAATATTTCTTTGAAATAAAGATGTAATGGGCAAAATCTTTGTTAGCATGCATCCTTAATGCAGCGAAATATAGCAGCCAAAAAGCAGATTTAAAAGACACAAATCCATCCATCTCAAAGAAAATGTTATTTTGCAATAATATATCATACAAAGATTTAACATTTAAACTGATAAGATTGGTGTCACAAAATCCTTTTGCTTTTCTAAAGAATTCATCATTTGTAAATGTTGAACGATTTTCACGAATTAGCATTTCGCAAAAACATCCCATAACAAACTGACAATCTTTTACGTCAGGAGCAGTGTTATACTTCGGCAAATCTGAAAATTCAAAAAGAACATATAAGACATCCTCCAGCATTTGGCATCTATTAACAGGATTGTTGTCAAATCTTTTTTCATCAACTTTCAATAGTGTAAAACAATTCTGTGGTGTTCTATGAATATTTAGTGTAGCGATATCGTTTACGACCTTCTCCAATAATGTTTCATCATCGGCTATTTTGGCTACACGGTTATACTCTGTCACTACATAGCGGACTTGTCTACGTGTCATTGGAAGGAGTGTAAAAGAACTAAATTCTCTTTCTATTTTAACATCCTCTAGTTTTCCCTTAAGAAATTTTGTTCCTTCTACTGTACGCATTAACAATATAGGAGTATTGGCAAAGGCATCGCAAACTGCTTTTAGTTTTTTTATGGATCCATTTTCTGTAGGCGACCACTCGTCTAAAACTACAGCCTCAATAGGGATGTTAGTGTCAATTCCCAAATCTAAGTAATCATTGTTTATGTATTGCTCCACATTATTGGTTTTCAGCTTTCTTGAATCAATATATAGCCAATGTGCTCTTTTTTTCCATGCTTCAAGGATCATATAATGGGCCAAACATGTAAGACCAAATTGTGGTGGAGCAGAAATGATTATTGATGATGGGTTGGCAATAATATCGTCAATCTCCACATGTTCAACTTCATTATCATCGGGATTAATTGATATTTCACTTCTTGAACTGATAATTGGATCAACCCAGATTCGAGGTTGACCACTAAATAATTTTAAAGCCTTATTTAATCTTTCCTCTAAAATGAAATGCACACGAGTTATACGTTCAGCCTCACCTCGATTCTCACTTGTATAATGATCGTTGAAGTATTTGTTCAAGTGCTTACGCAATTTGTCTTCGAAATCATCAACTCCATCATATACAGAGTACATACACTTCTGACCTACCACCTGATCACGAAAAACACGTACTTTTTGATATTGTTCTATATCTATCTTACTGGGATTGATAACTTCGTCATTGAAATAAAACATGATTTCCATGTTCTTTAACTCTTTTGCTTTCTCATAAGCAATATTAAACTCCTCAACGGTACCAGACTCTGCTCGATTTGTTGGAGTACCAAATCTAGTATACATTATGCCAATGAATAGATCGTACTTATCTACTACTTGACGATTAATTACATCTTGTCCATCTTCTCCAATCCCTGGATAAACATCGTTTTCCCACCTTAATGATTGAAGTTCGAATCCATATGGGATTCCTATTCCGTTATTTATTTCCGCAAATACTTTTTCGCAAATATCACGTTCTGCAGCAGTATCGCCAGGTGAAGCTATGAAGCATTTGATTATTAGTTTATGTTCCATATTCTATTTGAGTATTTATAAGTTCTATTTGTAAACTAGTTTCTTCTCACCCGAATTGCTGGCATCTAAAGGCTGTACTCGGGGGCAGTATAGTGATACTGTTGCTGAATGTTAGCTTTTGTAACATTTTACAACTCTTCATATATTATTCCTCATCCTCCCCATCTTGATCAGAGCGGAATTCAAAAACGAGTTCTGATGCTGGGATATTACATTCCTCAAACATTCCATGAAGAATATTGATTTTGGTGGCGGTACTATTATCCGTCCACACATACATTCCTGGTGCGAGTTCGCGTCTCCATTCTTCTGGAGTGGTTGAGAAACTGCACTTTTCATTTGCGCAAAGCCATTCTATGGTCGAACGTTTCTCTAACAAGATATGTCCACAAACCTGAATAAGCATTTCCTTCCAAGTATTCACTGTATATCTAACCCCATGAAGGATATATGCCTGTAACTTCTTGCCTGTGAATTCATAGTCTTCATCATCAAGCGATGCAGATTCAGCTTCACGTTTCAGTGGTTCAAAAGTCGTAGTCGGCATAGGCCAGAGCCGCATAAACACATTTAGCAATTCTTTCTGACGCGCTTTCAACTCTGTTTCTGTCCATTGTTCACATGATTTCACAGAGTTATTCAGACGGAATGCGCTATCCTTGAAGCCCTTCTCCATGTCTCTTTTCTCAACAAACGTGAGGTTGCTATATTGAGAATTATAACCAGTGAGAGTAAGATTTGCCATTGTGTGAAGATATTGTTCATGGATTCTTTCCCAATCTTCGCCTAAAGCAATTTTCCATTTTTCCGACAGGGTTTGTGGCATGATGTGTTCTATGGTAATATTCTTCTCTGTCAGTTCCTTCACCACATCGTGCCGCTCATTATTATCTTGGTTTTCCATACGTTCTAGAATGAACATACGGGCATTAGCTGGCATCTTATAAACCTGACGGGTTTTAAAATCCCCCCTTACCTCTTCATCAGCTGGGAATACAGAAGAACGCCCTTTCTTCAGTAAGACGTAAGTCAGTACATCAATATACGAAGGTGCTGTACCGTCGGTTACTTTGTTGACGTGATTCAATACATCTCTATGGAGTGTTGCAAATACTTTATTCAAAGCATTTGATGGGAGATTACAGATGATTCTGCGTGCCCAGTAAGCTTCTATGACATCAAGAACACGATAAATGTCTGTTTCTGCTAACTGTACCTTTGATGCATAATCAAAGAATGCCATAAAGAATGGATAAGCGATAGTAGAATCCAATGTACGTAGTTGGTTTAATTTCCTGTTTAGTTTGTCTGTGCCTATCGTTGCATTGTCCACCTGACTATATATTTTGGCATAGTGATGCATATCTTCCAGGAGCGTTGCCCTGTCAATACTTGTCGCTTCGGCATACTCCTTGAAAATGAAGTAAATCTTATCGATACGCCCTATCTTCCCTTGCTTCATGGTCAGGTAGTCACGCACGAAAGAAGAAGGATCATATTTCGTGAACTCTTCTATAGGATTCCAGTATCGAGTATATAAGTCATCCTGTTCAGCAGGGACTAATGACATCAATAGGTAGTTACGAATTTTGTCTGCTTCGCTCAGATCAAGACCTGTAGAGTTCAGACTCTCGAAGATTAACTGCGGATCATCATCTTCGTCAAGACGGATATTGATGACTTCCAGTTTCTTGATGGTCTCAAAGAGTTCATCAAGCGTTAATCCCGCACGAGTGATTTTATCATAGAAGTAGTCGTAGTTACGTGTAACATTCGATTCTTTGATGTATTGCTCTTTTGGTTTATACAGCAAAGCGTCAAAAGCCTGCATGTCTTTCTTGATTGGTTTTAGCTTCACCTTTCGTTCATCCTCTTGATACTCATCTACCAAATAACGCTTGAAGATTTTCTCTACAAGTTTAGCATCTGTAGCTTCAATCAGTCCTTCTTTCTTGGCATTTACCATCGCAATGAGCAACAACGAAACAGTAGTAATTCGCTGTTGTCCATCAATGATGAACCTGTCTTCTGTTCCTGACTGGATGCTTGATACAATACTACCAAAGAAGTGACTCCTGCGGTCACTATTATGCAGTTTCATCAAGTCTTGAAACAACTGTTCGCAGTTTTCTTCTTTCCAGTCGTAGTTTCGCTGGTAAAGAGGGATGATGAATCGCTTGTCTGATCCATCAAAGAACTTTATCAAGGGTTGTGCGTCGCCTTTCATAAACTTTACTAATTTTACTGAATGAGTAAATGGGCATTCTCTTGAATCCAATTTAAAACATTATGTATGTTTTCGCCTGTTGCTAATGTTTGGACTTGAGTATGCAACTCTTGCATCCAATGTTCAGACTCCTTCTTAAATGCAAGCTTTCCAATTTCTTTAAATGTCCAAGTAATACATTTGCGTATTCTTGACGGTGAGTTGTCCTCGTTGCTGATGCCGAATTTCTGTTTCAGTTCTTCTGTATCAATATCATTCAGCAATCTGTCCTTTACTTCTAGTGGTAAGGTATCACCGAATAATGAGGCGTATGCTTCGTATGACATTTTTACTAACCCCGGATTAAATGATCCATCTGTGATGTGGTTTAAATTGCGTAACTTAAACCTTAGATGGTCTATCAATAGGGGGTCATCAATTTCTAGTGCAATCATCTTATCTGATGTTGCTAAAAAACGTGGCGCTTGTAAATGGTCCAACAGAGCCCTGTTAAGGGTGTTTTCATTATTTCGTCGCAAAGAAGCCTCATAAATCAGATTCCTAGCTTTTGAACTGGTTACATGGAGTAATGAAACTACCTCATATATCTGTGGATTCATTTTAATGATGCCAAGTTCTTGCATCATTGAGAATAATGCCACATCTGTATCTCTTTTAGACATGCTACCAAAAGAGGGTGAAGAATAAGCATTAAGAAAGCTTATTAAGAGATCTTTCTGCTTATTTGACTCTGCTGTTATTAATTCTGCATTAATCATATTGTGTTATCAATTTCAAATGAAATGTATTCCTATCTTTTATTTCCTAATACTCTCCAGTTTGCATACAAAGGGAGTATATCTATTACTACCCTTTCTTTGAGCTTTTAAAATATCAAACTCTCCGATGTCTACAGGATGCATGTCATCATATTCAATGAGTAAATACTGCTTTGCATCTTTCTCTTGACGGATAAGAAAACCATCTGGTATCTCTGATTTACTTACAATCCTTATTGGCCTAGTAAGTTCAAAGGGTTTGGCCCCACTATTCTTCCAGTAATGGAATATGATATACTTAACACTCTCGTATGCTTTCGTCGCTTCTGAAGGAAGCATTTCTTCTTTAATACCTAGTGCTATTTTGCCTGCAGATTCTGTTTTCTTTCGATAGATAGGGCCAACGGCATACATCAGAACATTGTCTTTTTTTGCAATAGGAACTTCTCCCAGGAAAGGAAGTATTTCTGACGTGTCTTCACAGCAACGGAAACAATCCATCTGAGAATCCTCTGCTTTAACGATGTCAGGTATCTTTCTTTTGTATGTAGCAAGCGTTTTAGCGTTCTCAATCTCTTCACGACGAGCCTTGCTAATGGCAGCAAACTCTTCTTCACGCTCTATGCCAAGAAACTTACGCCCTAGGAGGTTGGCTGCAATGCCGGTTGTTGACGAACCTGCAAACGGGTCAAGAATCCATGCACCTGATTGTGTGGATGCTAAGATGATACGGCTCAGTAAGCCTAATGGTTTCTGTGTTGGATGCTTCGTACACGTTTTCTCCCAAGGCGCAATAGCAGGTAATCGCCACACATCAGTCATCTGTGTGTCACCATTGATGTGCTTCATTAATTCGTAGTTATAGTAATGTGGCACTTTTTCACTTTTGCGAGCCCAAATGATAAACTCTGTAGAGTAAGTAAAATAGCGACATGAGATATTTGGCGGCGGATTCGTTTTGGCCCACGTAATAACATTGAGAATTTTGTAGCCTAACTGAGTAAGACAGTTTGCGACGGAAAAAATATTATGGTATGTGCCACTAATCCAGATGGTGCCATTATCCTTTAGTTTTTCTTTGCACATCGACAACCATTTCAGATTAAAGGCATTAATATCTTCCTGAGACATAATTTTGTCCCAATCACCTTTATCCACACAAACCACCTTACCGCTCTGAACGCTGATGCCGCCACTCGACAGGAAATATGGCGGGTCGGCAAATATCATGTCAAACTTGAAGTTAAACTGCGGCAACAGCTCAAACGTGTCACCGCAAATCAAGTTGAAGTCGTGATTGGAAGATTTGTAATAGGGAGTTATCATTTCTTTTTTGCAGGAGGTACTGGTAAACCTAATTCTTGTAGAGGAATGTAACTATAATAGTAATGACAGCCAACACTTATGATATAATCCCTAACATCCTTATATTTGTCAGCCTTAAACCAATTATCAAGAATGTACATGTACTCAACTTTATAATTGAGTTCAGCGAACAACTTCGTATATTGTTTTTTCTTAAAATCACAAGTTTGTAACTTCTCGTCAACACTCCCACCTACCTCTTGGTGTTTTACTTCAAGAATATAAACCGTGTTATTAACAATAACATAAATACAATTATCAGGAAGGAGTTTAGATGATATATGTTTTTTCCAATCAACCCCAACTGATGCTAAATATCTGTACAGTTCATGTTTCTTAAACAATTTCGCAACCAATTCTTCTTGATAAAACACGTCAAAACCTGACACTCTATAGTCTTGCTGCCGACTTAGAAATGTTCCCAAATCAACCTCAGCCTCATATATTAAGCCTGTTATGGTATTTCCACCACCTGTACCACCTTTTTTCATATTAGTTGTCGTCATTAATTCTTTGACATACTCCATGATAATATCCTAAAGCATAAGCCGCATGGGGGCTTTTATGCCGTTGTGCTTTGGCCTGACTTTCTTCAAGATTAGCCAATACGTTATCAATACTAAGTGCTCCGTTGAGATTATATCCAGCTTCAAATCCTGCCTCGTAAGCACATGCTGCACATTTGTGTCGGCCAACACCTCCCTGATCTGTAGGTAATGTAGCCATTATTCTCTGTATTTGAGAATGATCCTTTTGACAAGCCATAGTTGTTAAATTTTGTTTATGAATTCTGAAATATCTGTCAAATTATAAATGCTTGGAATGATTGAATACGCTTCCTGAAGTTTGTTCCTGGCACTGTTCCATCCTATACCATCTGTAATCCAAACGAACTCAAAACCAGAAACGGAGTTAATCTTTGGTGCAATATCAGAATAAGAACGAGCAACCTCATTTAACTTGCTACCACCTCCGCTATAGAAATTTACTTCTATCAGATAGGTTTTGTCTTGGGTCTCAATGACAAAGTCAAAGCGTTTCTCATCGTCACCAAGAACCTTTGTAATCTCAGGCCATTCACTTGAATAAACCTCCTGACGATAGCTAATACCGTTCTTGTCAAGAATACGAGCCACCATCCCTTCCATTACATGTCCACTACGATTCTTGCGGGCATTCGTGTCCAATCCTGTTTCTATGCCAAATACATAATCAACAAGGTCGCTTATTTTCTTTGATTGAAATATCTCTGTCAATCCAGTATTATCAAGGAACTCCATTACGCCATCAACTGACTCAAACAAGGAGTCAAGCACAACACAATTTCCCAGACTATCAAGGACTTTTTTCTTGCCCTCACTACGAACTGCGATAAGTATGTCCATAACATTGAACGCAGACTTGTCGCGTTTCCATATTATTTCTACAGATTTCCGCATATCAGCAGAACCAATGAGGCTGTTCAGCATACAAAGGCTTAGCTTAATATCCTTAACATTCTGTAAAATCTTATCGAAATCACAGAAGAAATCTAATGTCTGATTCGTCTCTTGAAGCTGAGACATGAACTTGTTAAAATCTTTTGCCATATCCTTTTTTGTGGCGAAAATGCCATGTTTAAAAGTATCGAATTCGGTATAATTAGCTCATGCATAATCAAAGACCTCTTCTTCAGCATACGTTGGTTCCATTTCTGGCACAAGGTCTTCAACACGAGGATTAACTTTTGTTTCCACATAATTGTGCACCAAAATCTCCGTCAGTTTACCTCTCTTATTGGGGTTTGAGTTGATGTTACGCGATGCCCATACTCTTTCTATATTATACGCTCCATAGAGCACATCGAAGAAGTTGTCCTCTTCATTCTTACCCTTGCAATCAGAGTTGCTGAGCATGAAACAGAAACCTGCATCGCTGATGCGGTCGCAGTATTCCTTCAAGCGAATTTGTGCATCATCATTGAAGGCTTCCTTCGCATAATCATTGAAACTGGAAGTATCGCTGAGTGGACGATAAGGCGGGTCGAAATAGAAAAGCGTATTGCCCTGAGCATAGTCGAAAGTGGCTTCAAAGTCGCCAGTCAAAATCTCAACATGTTGAAGTAGCTCACTATCCTTGCGGATAGTCGCAGGGTCACATATCTGCGGATTGGCATATTTGCCAAAGGGGACGTTAAACAGTCCTTTCTTGTTTACACGATAAAGACCATTGAAGCAGGTACGGTTGAGGAAGAAGAACTTGGTGGTATTCTCCAACGGGTCAAGATCCTTCTCGTTGTAGCGGTCGCGAATTGCGAGGAAAAAGTCCTTGCGGCCTTCTTCTGCTTCAATAGCATTGTAGGCATTCTGAATTTCCATTAGGGACGTAATCAACTGTTCAGGCATGTCTCTGACTGTGCTATAACAGGTAGTCAAATCTGGATTCACATCGTTGATGACGGCATGACGGATGTTAGGGTATTGCTGCAACATATAAAAGAGCATAGCCCCTCCACCTACAAAAGGCTCAACATATGTCACATCTTCCCAATTACCAAAGTCAGCTGGCAGTTGTGCGTCCAGTTGTTCAATGAGTTGTCCCTTCCCACCAACCCACTTTATAAAGGGTTTTGCTTTTGAAATTGCTTTCATTTTCTTATGATTTAGTCAGCTGGTGTTACCCAGTTGTTCGTTAATATTAATTTATACTATTCGTTAACTGCTCACATATTGACTGTATTAATGCTCCGCGATCTTTGGCAACTCTTCGAACCTCAGCAAGTCATCTATCTGAACTTCGAGAAGTTTGGCCATTTTTAGTCCCGAACTTGCAATCTTTTCATACGAGGTCGCAACCTTTTGGATGGAAGTTGCGTCTTTTGTGCTCATGCTTGCCACCTTTTATCAACTTGTGACAAAGCTTGTGACAAAACTTGTGACAGACTGGGGCATAACTGGGGACAAAGCTGGGGACAAAGCTGGGGACATCTACGATGTTTTCTACGACGTTTTCTGCGATGTTTTCTACGACATCACCGCCATCTTTACCGCCAATATTACCGCCAACATTACCGCCAACATTACCGCCAACATTACCGCCAACATTACCGCCGTTGTCATTCGCAAAGGCACAGATAGCCTCTTGGAACTTATCCATGTCACCTGTTGACGTGGTTCGCTCCACACGATAGGTTTCCGTGCTATGCAGCAGTTCTTGTATCTCGTCTTTTGTTATCATTTAATTATTCTTGATTGAATTCTTCTTGCCTTACCAACTCCTGCACAGGCACTTCAAGCGCATTGGCTATTGCAATGAGGGCTTCAAGGCTTGGCTGGGTGGTGTTGGTGACCCATTTGGACACTGTAGCAGGATCCTTACCGAGTTTATCGGATAGCCACTTATTGTTCAGGTCACGTTCTGCGAGAACGACTCTTATACGATTTAACTTTGCCATGATAGATTTCTCTTGTTTGACGGCAAAGTTACAAAAATTAATCGAAACAAATGCCGATATGCTCAAAAAACTCTATAAATAAGCCATAATTTGATTAAAAGACCAATCTTTTGATGGATTAATGACAAAATTCATGCGTATATTATAATAATGTATGTCTGAAACATCATTTAAAATGGACGACGACCATTTGACAATCGTCGTTACATTCCCTATCCAAGATGGAAGCAATGAAAGTTCGGGAACATCTATACAATAGAGAAGAAGCGAAAAACATATAATTTTACGATTTAAGTGCGATTTTTGCGAGAAAACTACAAAAATCGCACTTAAAACGTGATTGAATATCGATTTGGGGATTATTAGCCTTATCTAATCTAAGGAATATAAAGGAGAATGGGCTGGATTAAAAAAGTGGCAACATTGGCAGAAATATAAGATAGGCAACCTTGAAGAAGGCAATCCAAATCAAGAAAATGATGCAAGGATGTGATTTTTTATGTGTTTTCTTTTGGTTGTTTAGGGAGAAATTTATACCTTTGCAGTGCTTTTGTAACATGTTGATTATCAATGGTTATTTCCGT
>JAEEGL016133692.1_pt1 | contig 13440 bp, 10 predicted proteins | sample 9134231 | NCBI WGS metagenome assembly JAEEGL01 (sample SAMN16246548, study PRJNA631951) | gut metagenome | biome: gut microbiome; feature: rumen; material: fiber-attached | host: Bos | place: Iran: Karaj | collected 2018-10 | reverse complement strand
GAGGCGCGCAGTTTCGGCGGGCGCAGCGGCAGAGACCGCATCGGGGGCCTCGGCTCCGGTCCGATCCGCATCGGGCAGGGCATCGAGTTCGACTATTCGTCCGTCCACTGCGTCTGGACCCTGCGGGAAATGGGCTATGACGCGGTGATCGTGAACAACAACCCCGAGACGGTCTCCACCGACTTCGACACGGCGGACAGGCTGTATTTCGAGCCGCTGACGCCGGAGGACGTGGGCAACATCCTGGATACCGAAAAGCCCTACGGCGTGGTGGTGGCCTTCGGCGGCCAGACGGCCATCAAGCTCACCGCGTATCTGGACAGGCGGGGCGAGCGTATCCTGGGCACCTCCGCCGACAGCATCGACGCCGCCGAGGACCGGGAGCGGTTCGACGAGCTGCTGGAGAAGCTGCAGATCGCCCGGCCCAAGGGCGACACGGTCATGACCGTGGAGGGCGCCCTGGAGACGGCGGAGCGCATCGGCTACCCCGTGCTCATGCGGCCCTCCTACGTGCTGGGCGGCCAGAACATGATCATCGCCTTCTCCGAGGCGGATATCCGGGAATACATGGACATCATCCTGGCGCAGAACATCGAGAACCCCGTGCTCATCGACAAGTACCTCATGGGTACCGAGCTGGAGGTGGACGCCATCTGCGACGGGAAGGACATCCTTATCCCCGGCATCATGGAGCATGTGGAGCGCACCGGCATCCACTCCGGCGACTCCATCGCCGTGTACCCCGCCTGGAACATCGACGACGAGATGCGGGAGATCATCGTGGACAGCACCAAAAAGCTGGCCGTCTCCCTGGATACCGTGGGCCTCGTGAACATCCAGTACCTGATCTGTGAGGGCAGGCTCTATGTGATCGAGGTGAACCCCCGCTCCTCCCGCACGGTCCCCTATATCAGCAAGGTCACCGGCGTACCCATGGTGGAGCTGGCCACCCGCTGCATGCTGGGCGAGGAGCTGGCGGCCATGGGCTACGGCACCGGCCTGTACAAGAAGTCGCCCTACGTGGCGGTCAAGGTCCCCGTATTCTCCTTTGAAAAGCTCATGGACGTGGATACCCAGCTCGGGCCGGAGATGAAATCCACCGGCGAGGTGCTGGGCGTGGCCACCACCAAGGAGGAGGCGCTGTACAAGGGCCTCCGCGCGGCGGGCTACAAGCTGGGCAAAAAGGGCGGCGTGTTCGTCACCGTCCGCGACCGGGACAAGGCGGAGATGATCCACGTGGTCCGCAAGTTCGCGAATCTGGGCTTCGATATCTACGCCACCGCCGGCACCGCCGCCGCCTTCAAAAACGTGGGCATCGACTGCCAGGTGGTGCAGAAGATCCATGAGGGCGACCACAACGGCATCACCCTCATGGAGAGCGGGAAGATCGACTACGTGATCTCCACCTCCACCCGCGGCCGCCTCCCCACCCGCGACAGCGTGAAGCTGCGGCGCAAGGCGGTGGAGCGCTCCATCCCCTGCCTCACCTCCATCGACACGGCCAACGCCGTGGTGGACTGCATCGCCAGCCGCTACTCCCAGGGTACCATCGAGCTGGTGGACATCAATCACATGCGCCGCTCCAAATCTGTGCTGCCCTTCACGAAAATGCAGACCTGCGGCAACGACTACATCTACTTCAACTGCTTTGACAATGAGGTGCCCAGTCCCTCCAGCCTCTCCATCCGGCTCTCCGACCGGCACCTGAGCATCGGCGGCGACGGCGTGGTGCTCATCTGCCCCAGCGACATCGCGGACGCCTCGGTGAAGATCTACAACATGGACGGCACCGACGGCGGCGTGGGCGGGAACGCCCTGCGCTGCGTGTGCAAGTATCTCTACGACAACGGCATGGTCCACAGCCGCGACATCGCCATCGAGGCCGGCGGCAAGGTGCACAGGATGCACGTATCCACCACCGGCGGCAAGGTCACCTCCGTGGCTGCGGACATGGGCAGGGCGATCCTGGAGCCTGCCGCCATTCCCGTGAAGGCCGGCGGCAGCAGCGTCATCGACCGGGAGCTGAACGTGGGCGGCCGGGAGTATATGGTCACCTGTCTCTCCATGGGCAATCCCCACTGCGTGGTATTCATGCAGAACATCCACGACCTGAACGTGGCGGAGATCGGCCCTCAGTTCGAGCACCACGAGTTCTTCCCCGAGCGGGTGAACACCGAGTTCGTACAGATTCTCAACGACAACACCCTCTCCATGCGGGTGTGGGAGCGGGGCAACGGCGAGACCCAGGCCTGCGGCACCGGCGCCTGCGCCGCCGCTGTGGCGGCCGTGCTCAACGGCTGGTGCCGGAAGGATTCCGACATCACCGTGAAGGTGCTGGGCGGCGACCTGAAGGTCCGCTACACCGACGAGGGCGTGTTCCTCACCGGAAGCGCCGTCAAGTGCTTCGACGGCTCCATTGAGGTGTAAACCTTTCAGATCGCAGACACTTGCCGGTTTGCGATTTGACGGGACGAAGGGCACGGCCCGCGCTTCATCGCGCCCGGTGCAGCGTGGGACGCCCCTGTTCGGCCGGCGCGGGCCTCGCTCGGCTCGGCTCGGGGTATTTTTCCGAGGCGCATGTCCCCACAGGGTTTTATTCGCCGCAGGGCGGCGAGCTCCAGCGAAAGCGCCGCAAAAATAGAAGGCCGGGAGGCGATCGCCTCCCGGCCTTATGATTTCTTTTCACGTTCTCAGCTCCTGGTATAGCTGCCGCGGATCAGGAGCTTCACCGTATCGTCCGTGGCGGTGAGGCCGCAGTCGTTGATGGTGACCATGTAGAGATGATTCTTCGTCATCTCTTCGCCGTCGTCCAGCGTTCCCCCCGAGGTGGTGTCCACCAGGGCGGGGCTGTCCTCCCCCCAGGCGTCGGCAGTGCCGATGCGGAGCATGATCTCCGTGCCCCGGGCGCAGACCAGCGTGTCCCCCTCGTCCAGGGTGACGAGCTGGAACACGTCCGTGGCGGGCAGGGCCGATCCGGAGCCCAGGAGCCCCCGGACAGAGGCTTCATAGGCGGCGACCTTTTCGTCCAGCTTGCCGGTAAACTCACGGGCCGTCTTCTCCAGCGCCTCGGAGGTCTTGCTCTCCAGCTCCGGCTTCAGGACGCCGTTCACATAGCTGAGGGTGATGAGCGGATCGGACTGGGAGCCGTACCCGCTCTCTGCGGCCAGGATGCCGATCCCCGTGCCCGCCGCCAGCAACGCGACGCAGGCAATAACGATCAGGATTTTCTTTTTCATACGCGTCTCCTTCAAAAACAGGGCAAGCGCCGTCGGCGCGATTTTTCGTCGCTTTTCATGAGTATAACCCATATTTCAGAAAAACGCAATTCCCCAGTTCGGATTTCCGCAAATTACCGATCCCGCGGAAAGCCGCGGACGCAGTTCGTCCGCGGCTTTCTGTTCAATTTGGAAGTCTGTTCAGTCCAAAGCTCACGGCGATGGCGGTGTCCACCCTGTGCATCAGCGTCTCGTCCAGCCGCCCCACCTGCTCCCGCAGGCGGCGCTTGTCGATGGTGCGGATCTGCTCCAGCAGCACCACCGAGTCCTTCGTCAGGCCGACGCGCCTGCCCTGGAGCTCGATGTGGGTGGGCAGCCTGGCCTTCCCGGTCCGGGAGGTGATGGCCGCGGCGATCACGGTGGGGCTGTGCCTGTTCCCCATGTCGTTCTGCACGATGAGAACGGGCCGCATCCCGCCCTGCTCGCTGCCCACCACCGGGCTGAGGTCCGCGTAATAGATCTCTCCTCTTCTGACGGCCCCCGTCATGGTATCACGCTCCGATCACGCAGAGTTCCGGCGCTCCCCGCAAGGGTATGTAGCGTTCGGATATGTTCATTTTTCCACGGAGCGCGATGTTTTATACCTCACACGAAGAATCGCGGCACACGGGGCGAAACGGCGCACAGCAGCTCATAGGAGATGGTGCCTGCGAGCCCGGCCAGCTCGTCCGCCGTGATCTCCTGATCCCCGTCCCTGCCGAACACGGTGACGATATCGCCCACGGCCGCCTCCGGCACGTCCGTCACGTCCAGCATGCACATATCCATGCAGATGCGCCCGATCTGATGCACGCGCCGGCCTCGGACGAGCATGTCCATCTTATTGGACAGCGTCCGGTGGAGTCCGTCCGCGTAGCCCACCGGCACCACCGCCACCCGCCGGGGCGACGGCGCGGCGTAGGTCCTGCCATAGCTCACCGTGTCGCCGGGGGCGAAATCGCGCACCTGCGCGATCCGCGTCTTCAGCGCCATGGCGGGCCTGATGTAATCGCACCCGGGCATACAGCCATAGAGCATGATGCCGGGCCGCACCATATCGAGATACGCCTCCGGCCAGCTCAGCATGGCGCCGGAGTTGGAGCAGTGACGGAGGTCGAAGCGTCTGCCCCTCACCCTCTCCAGTGACGCGGCGGTATCCGTAAAAGCCGCGAGCTGGGCCCGGGTGTAGTCCTCGCCTCCGGGGGTGTCCGAGACGGCGAAGTGGGTGAATACGCCGGTGAAGTCAAGCCCCTCCAGCGCCAGCGCCTCCGCCGCGCCCGCGGGCGGTTCTGCCCCGGCGCGGCAGACGAAGCCCAGCCGGCCCATACCCGTATCCAGCTTCAGATGGCATTTCAGCGTTCCGCCCGCTCTCTTTGCCTCCCCGGAGAACGCCCTCGCGGTGGCGAGATCGCCCACCGACTGGGTGATGTCATACCGGATGAGCTCCGATGTGAACGCGGGGTCGGTGCGCCCCAGGATAAGGATCGGGAGCCGGAGCCCCGCCTCCCGCAGCTCGATCGCCTCCGGCAGGCAGGCCACCGCCAGGTGGTCGCAGCCGTTCTCCTCCAGCGCCTTTGCCACCGGCACCGCGCCGTGGCCGTAGGCGTTCGCCTTCACTACGCCCAGAAAGCGCGTCCCGGGTCCCAGGCGCGCCTTCATGGCATTCATATTCCCTACGATATTCCCGAGCGAGATCTCCGCCCATGTTCTGCTGTGTGCAAGATCCATTCTGATCCCTCTTTTGTATTAGTTTACGGTCACGTTTTCAAATTCGCAGGTGAGCACCGTCCTGCCGCCGCTGATGAGCTCGCCGCGGACGGGCAGGAGCGTGTCGGCGTCGAACCACGCCCGGTGGACAACTGCTTCCGATACCCGGGATTCTATCATAAAAGTCCGGCGGCCGCCAACCTTTTCTATCCCGCACTCGTCGATGTAGCCGGTCTTCCACTGCCGGAGCATCAGCGGCAGCGCCTCCGCGGGGGACAGGCCGTCCTCCGTAAGCTCGCCCGCGGCCAGGACCGCCCCCTCACAGGTCAGGGACCCGCTGTCCACATCCGCCTCCGCGGTCAGTCCGGCGATGGCCTCCGGCGCGGTCACTGTGAGCGTTCCGCCGGACGCGCTCCCCTCGTAACGCACGGAAAAGCAGAGCATCTCATCCCCCAGGTCGGCGGTGAGCGCGGCGTCCATCCGGAGCGTCTGCGCGCCCAGCAGCCTCGTCCGCATATCCGTGCACAGCCCGGCCGCCTCCGCATCTGCGGAGCAGCCAACCAACAGGAGCGCCGCCAGCAGCAGCGCCGGAAACAGCGTTTTTCGCAAAAAGGATCACCTCATCAGGCTTTTGATCGCCCAGGGGATCGCCTCCGTCACGTCGTCCGCCGTCACCGAATACTCTCCCAGCCGACCGGCGCACCGGTCGCCCGCCAGGCCGTGGACGTAGACAGCCGCTGCCGCCGCGTCGTCCAGCGGGAAGCCCTGGCCGATAAAGCCCGCGAGGATGCCCGCCAGCACGTCGCCGCTGCCGCCCTTGGCCAGGGCCGGTCCGCCGGTGGTGTTGATGACGGCGGAGCCGTCCGGCAGCGCCGTGATCGTGCCGTGGCCCTTGAGGATAAGGATACAGCCGTATTTCTCCGCGAAGGTGCGCGCCCTTGTGAGCCGGTCGCCCTCTCCCCCGCCGCCCAGACGGGCGAATTCGCCGTCGTGGGGCGTGAGTATGACGGGGCATTCCGCCCTGTGCAGTATATCTATATTCCCCGCCAGGGCGTTTATGCCATCCGCGTCCAGAATGAGCGGGACCCGGCAGCTCTCCACGAGCCTGAAAATGAACGTCCGGCAATCCTCTGACCGGCCGAGGCCGGGGCCCGCCAGCACCACATCGGCCGCGCGCAGCCTATCTCCCAGCGCGTCGAAGGCAGCGGCCGAGAGCATCCCGTCCTTCCCCGGCAGGGGGAAGGGCATGACCTCCGAGCATTTGACGGCCGTGATTGCGTAGATCTCCTCCGGGACGCCCAGGCAGACAAGGCCCGCGCCCGCCCGGGACGCGGCGTTTGCCGCCAGCACCGGCGCGCCGGTGAATCCCACGCTGCCCGCGATGATCAGATCCCTTCCGAAGTCGCCCTTGTGGGCGTCCGGCGCGCGCCGGGGCAGCGTGAGGCTGGCGGCGTCCACCGTGGCGATCCGGCTCTCCTGCGCGGCCAGCAGCTCCCGGGGGATGCCGATGTCGCAGACGCGCACCTCGCCGCAGCAGACGCACCCGGGCTGGAGATAGAGGCCCGGCTTCGGCAGAGAGAAGGTGACGGTCACGTCCGCCCGCACCGCGGTGCCCAGGATCTCTCCCGTATCCGCATGGACGCCGCTGGGTACATCCGCCGCGATGACCCGCGCGCCGGAGGCGTTGATGAGCTCCGCAGCCGCCTTCGCGGCGCCGCGCATGGGTGAGTTGAGCCCGATGCCGAACATGGCGTCGATCACCGCCCCGCAATCAGTGAGGACCGCCCCCGCCGCCTCGGCGGAGAAGTCCTCCACCCGGCCGCCCGCCGCGTTCAGACGCCGCTCCATCTCCAGAAAATCGGCCGTGGCCTTCTCCCGTTTTCCCACCAGGAACACGCGGACGGCACAGCCCTGCCGCAGCAGCATCTCCGCCGCGGCCACGCCGTCGCCCCCGTTGTTGCCGCTGCTGCAGAATACGGCCGCGGGCTTCTCCGTGTCCAGCGTCTCCATGACCGCGGAAACCACGTGGGCGGCCGCCGTCTCCATGAGCCGGAGGGAGGGGATGCCCCGCTCCTCGATGGCGATCCTGTCAAGCTCCCGCATCCGGCCGGCGAATAGTGCTTTCACTTCCGTCACCTCACTGATCGATCGTTTTTTCAAATATACTTCATCCCGGGAAGCGTGTCAATCGGCGGCGGGGCGGGAAAAACTGTGTTTTTTTCGGAAAAATCCGCGTTTTCCCTTGACAGGGCGCATCTCTTCTGCTAGTATATGCGTTGCGCTCCAAAGACAGCAGGTGGCTCGCGCCGTAAATCCTGCCGAGGACGGCGTACAATATTTTGTATGCTTCTGTCCCCGTGTCTTTTGACGCGGGGATTTTCATTGGGACGCCTCATTTTATTTCCGGAGGTGAAAACAAACAATGCCTAACGCAAAGGTACTCAGCGAGAAACAGAAGATCGTGGCCGATCTCACCGAAAAGATCAAGGCCGCCCAGGCCGGCGTGCTGGTGGACTACACCGGTATCACCGTGGCCGAGGACACCGAGATGCGCCGCAAGCTGCGCGCCGAGAACGTGGAGTATTCCGTCATCAAGAACACGCTGCTCCGGTTTGCCGTGAACAACGTGGGGATGGAGGCGCTGGACGACGTCCTCAACGGGACGACCTCCCTCGCCATCAGCACGGAGGATCCCATCGCTCCCGCGCGGATCATCAAGGAGCACGCCGACAAGTTCAACGATCACTTTGTGATCAAGGGCGGCTTCATGGACGGCAAGGTCATTTCTGTTGACGAGATCAACGCTCTTGCCAGCATCCCGCCCCTGCCCATCCTGCGCGCGCAGGTGCTCGGCACCATGCTGGCGCCCATCACCAGCCTGGCCGTCGTTCTGAAGGCCATCGCCGAAAAAGGCGGCGAAGCCGCCCCTGCCGAGGGGGAGTCCGCTCCCGCCGCGGAATAATCATCGACTCAACTACTTTTAAGGAGGAAAATTAAAAATGGCTAGCGAAAAGATTGCTGCTCTGATCGAAGAAGTGAAAGCTCTGACCGTTATGGAGCTGAATGATCTGGTCCACGCGCTTGAGGAAGAGTTCGGCGTTTCCGCCGCCGCCATGGCCGCTCCGGCCGCCGGCGCCGCCGCCGCCCCCGCCGAGGAGGAGAAGACCGAGTTTGACGTGGTCATGACCAGCTTCGGCGCTGAGAAGATCAAGGTCATCAAGGAAGTCCGTGCCATCACCGGCCTGGGCCTGGCCGACGCCAAGGCTCTTGTCGAGGGCATCCCCGCCAAGATCAAGAAAGGCGCTTCCAAGGACGAGGCCGAGGAGATCAAGAAGAAGCTCACCGACGTGGGCGCCACCATCGAGCTCAAGTAAGTCCGCTCTTCAAATTGGGCAAACGTCCCGCCTGCCGCAGGCTCTGCCTGCCGGCAGGCGGTTTTCTTTTTCAAGCAAAATCCCCCCGGCCTATGCCGGGGGGATCCTGATTTATCGGACATACGGCATACGCTGCCGCACGGAGCGGCGGCGGCCCTGCTCTGCGCCGGACTGTATCCTCAGCTCTGCCCGCCGGCAAGCCAGCGGTACAGCATCTGCACGAGCTGTGCTCTGGTTGCGGTCCCCTGCGGGCTGAGCGCAGTCTCCGAGGTGCCCTTCACGATGCCGTTTCCAACGGCCCAGCGCATGGCCTCGCGGGCATAGGGCGAGACGCTGTCACAGTCTGTGTATGCGGACAGATCCGTATCCGGAGCCGCCGCGTCACCCTCCCTGCGCCCGGCGCAGCGGTACAGGACGGTCACCAGCTCCTCCCGGGTGATGCACTGATCGGGGGCGAAAAGCCCGCCCGGGTAGCCCTGGACGACGCCGCTTTCCGCCGCCCAGGCGATCGCTTCGGAATACCATTCGCCGTCCGTCACATCGGCAAAGGCCGCGCTGCCGTCGGGCTCCGGGCAGGCTTCATTCCGCCAGAGCATGGTAACGACCTGCGCCCGCGTCGTCTCCTGACCGGGGGCGAACCGATCCCGGCTGACGCCGTCAGTGATCCCGTTCCGCGCAGCCCACAGCACAGCCTCCTCAAACCAGCTTCCGGCGGGGACATCCGTAAACTCGGGAGGAACGATGAACCGGTAATAGACCGATATAACCTCTTCTTCCGCTTCATACCAGGCCTCTGTCGGCACTCCGTTGACGGTGGCGGTCCCGGTGTAGATATCGAAGCCGTACTCATCCGTCTCCAGCGCGAAAACCGCTTTCCCCGGCACAGCCCTCAGGTAAACGGAAAGCTCATACTCCCCGGGGCCCGATATCTCTTCCACCTGATTGAAGTGTTCGTCCACCACGTGGTACTCCGCGATCTCGCAGTATTCGCTCTCCGCGGCGTCGGGCCTGCCGACCGGTTCACCGATCGCGGGGATCGGGTAGCTGACCTGAAGGTCATTCAGGAACCGGAGCCACCCGGCCGAAGCGGTCATATCCCGCGTCGCGGCGATCTCCTCCAGCGGCTTTCCGCTCTCATCCAGCCAGCCGTTGAAAAGCCAGGTCCTGCCGTTCTCGGTGACCGGCTCGGTAACAACGGGCAGATCGAGATAGCGAAGCAGCTTTCCCTTCGGGACCCGGATGGCGGCGGGCGGCTCCGCGAAGTCGCCGGCGTCAAAGGACACTGTCACCGTACCGGGCGTTCCGACGGTGAATTCCCAGACCGCCTCCGCCGTGCTCACACCGTCGGCATACGTGATCGCGGGCGGCGCGACCGGCTCGCGGCCGTTGACGGTAAACCGGAAATCCCCGGAGATCAGATGGCCGACCGCATTCAGGCGGGCGCGGAAATAGGAAACGGTATGATCCGGAACGGCTTCCCCGTCCATGCTCCAGGAGGCCTCACCGATGCTCAGCCAGGGAAGGCCGATCCCCTCGACAGAACGAACGAACTCGTCGGCCATTTTCCCCGAAGGATCGCCCGGCTTCACCTCGCTCACCGCGGCGGCGACGGAATCCAGCGTCGGCTGCGGAGCCATGATCTTCAGCCTCGCAAGCAGGGTATCGAAGTGGTGGGACCGGGTCAGGGAGTTGACATGCTCCACGATCTCCACAAGCGGGAGGACGTACATGAGGGCGTCGACCGTTTCTTCTCCGGTGGGCTCATACGCGGTATCGACCACGATCGGCCCGATCAGGCGAAGCAGCGCGTAGAAATCGGTATCGGTCAGGCTCACGGGGCCGGCCGCAAGACCGTCCAGGATCGCATGGGCGCCCAGCGCCGTTTTCCAGTAGAGCGGCGCAGCCTGATCCCAGGCGCCTCCGGCGTCCAGGGTCGCCGCGGCCGCCAGATCGCCGACCATGCCGAACAGCATTTCCGGATCGTCCAGGAGCGCGTCGGCGCTGATCCCGCTCAGCTCGCCGCTGAAGATCGTCCCCATCAGATCGGCAAACGCCTCCTGATAGGAATACCGGACTGTGACGGAGCTGCCGTCGGGGGCGGCGAACGAATCGGTGCGGACCCTGGAATAGTCCGCGCGGTCGGGCGTCCCGCTCCCGGCCGGGCCGGCGGAGACCTGTGCCTCCAGCTTTCGGATCAGTTCAGTCATTTCCGCCTCATAGGGAGCGGCGTCTTCAGCCGCGGCGGCCGGGCTCCCCAGCCGTTCGAGCTCCTCCCGCAGGCCGGCGTCCGTCTCCTCCGTTTTCAGCTCACAGTCAACCCCGTAGCGGATCATGCCCCACACCGGGACCTTTGTGACGGGGTCATCACTGCACACGTAGTTGTGGATATACCCGTATTTCACGGCGTTGTCCGGCACGGCGGCCGCGTCCACCGTCGCGGGGGCTTCAAACGTATACGCATAGACCCCGGCGTTGACGGCGCCGGACCGATCCAGCCGATCCGGGAGCTTCGCCGCAATGAGATTCGCCAGCGCGCCGCCCCGGCTCTGGCCGGTGATCCAGTATTTGACCTTCCCGCCGCCGCCGAGCGCCGCGATGCCGTCAACCACCTTTTCCGCGGCACGGCCGAGGGCGAAATGCTCTCCCTCCGCGGTGTCGCCGTTCACGATAAAGTTCTGCTTCCAGCCCTTTACCTTGGTCTGCGCGTCCAGCGCATGGCTCTGGACGGCGATGGCGACCAGGGTGCAGTCGCCGACGGTCTTCCTGGCCCAGGTATAGGCGCAGTCGTCCGGATCCCCGGTTTTGAAGCCCGTAAAGCCCACGCTGTCAAACCCGAGGGCGCGCAGCAGCCCGGCGCCGGCGCCGTTCTCTTCATCCTTCACCGCGGCTGCGACGAGCTGCATGGACAGCAGCGCCAGAGAATCGTTCCGCTTTGAGGGCGCTTCCTCGAACCAGTGATCGGACCAGCGGAAGCTGTCCCGTATGGTCTCGCCCGCCGCATAGGTGGAGTACGCGGAATAGACCCCGAACACCTCCGCACCCGCGTTATCGTATGCGGCCGCCGCGTCGGCGGCCAGGGCCGCGGGCAGGCTGCCGGCGAGCAGCAGCGCCGCCAGCAGGACCGATATCCATCTCAGGGAGCGCTTTATGCCATTCCTTTTCCGAACGGACCTCTGATCTGCATGTCCGCCGGAGGCCGTCGCTTTCTTTTTCATAGCTTCCTCCTTACAGTCGTTCCTTTGTGTTCCCGCATCAGCGCTCGGACAGAGCCTTCCCGTGATAACTCAGGGAGTCCGTGGCAAGGGAGGCGAGGCCCAGCGCCCTTTCGTACTTTCTCGGCTCCTTTTCGGAGTTGTGCTTCAGCTCCTCGGGGATGTGGATGACCACGCCCGTATCCGCAAGATTCTGCTGCAGAGCCTCCACGTTCAGCCCCTGGAGGGTGACGCCGCTCCGGATGGCCAGGGCCGCGGCGGTGCCGGAGACCTGCCCCGTGAACACACAGTTGGGTATGCTGCGCATGATCGCCCAGCCGATGCCCCCGGCGGAGACCATACGCCCCGCGGCGGCAATGTTCTCGATCCGTTTGTCGATCACCGCCTCATAGGGGAACTCATAGACCGGGGCGGGATTTGCCAGAGAGGGGATCACGATGCCCACGGAGTGCTCCTCGCGCTGCCCCTCGATGACCTGCATCTCCCTGAGGCCCTTCAGCCGCCGCGTGTTGCGGACCTGGGGCAGGGTGGGCATGGTCATAAAGGCATAGCCGGGGCGGTCGTGCTTTTTGAGATACTCCAGGGCCAGCGAGCGGCTCAGGTGCACATAGTCGTTGACCCCGTCCGCCGTGGTGCCGTAGAAGGTGGGGACCCCGCTCCCGGAGTTGTCCACGTCCGGGCGGAGGCCGAACCACCGCATGCGGATATTGGCCAGCACCTCGTTGGAGGCGGTCTCATTCTTGATGCGGTCCACGTCCAGCTCATAGGTCCAGGTGGATACGATGCTCTTCTGCGTCTCGCACTCCGCGCCCGCCCGGAACAGCACATCGGCGTCCCCGCAGGCATCCACCACCATTTTCGCAAGATAGGCGCTGCGCCCGGACTTGTTCTCCACGATCACGCCGCGGCACCGGTTCCCCTCCATGATGGGGAGGCAGACGCTGGTGTCGAACATCACCTTGACGCCTTCCTGCTCCATATACTCGTCCAGCGCCATGACGCAGGCGGGGATATTGAAGGTGCACTGGTACCTGCCCGTGGGGTTTTCCACATACCAGGGACTGTCCTTCCAGCATTCCGGGATGTCGTCGTAGGAGTAGCGGTGGCACACATGCATAAGCTCCTCCGCAAGGCCGCCGTAGAGGCGGTGGCCCAGGCCGTCGTCAATGGGCAGATACACACATACGTGGCCCAGCGTGGCCAGACCGCCCAGGGCGATGGTTTTTTCCAGCAGGGTGACCTTTACTCCGTTCCTGGCCGCCGCGGCCGCCGCCGCCACACCGGCCAGCCCGCCGCCGATAACCAGTACGTCCGTTTCACCGGCAACAGGGGTCTCCCGCCGTTCTTCCGTGATGGTCTTCATGCGGATCACTCCTTTTCGCGATACGTTTTGGTACAGTATACTCTGAACGGACGGTATTTGCAATCTCGGGAGCAAAAAGCCGACGCGGACCGGTCATCATCCTCCGCGTCTGTACGGGACTCATGTCGCCGGCAGTAAAACCGCTTTGATCCTGCGCGGAAGCTCCGTTCGTCCCGCGCGGTCCCCGTTTCATTTTTCACCGCAGCAGAATTCCGACGGATGTCGGATTTTGTCTGTTGCTATTTATCGCGGAATCCTTTATAATACTGGCTGAAAGTAAACGCCGGAAAGCGCGGCAGCAAACCGGGCGTTTGCAAATAACACTTTTAGGAGACGCAACTATGAGCAGACTGAAGATCAGAACCAAAAGCCAGGCTCAGGAGTTGGTGGACAACATGTACGCGGGGATGGAGCGCCGCATCGCGGCCAGCCCATCCGGACTGTGTCCCATCGACATCACACTCAGCTTTCTGAACCTGTGCCACGCCCAGTCCTGCGGGAAATGCACCCCCTGCCGGATCGGCCTGGGT
>JAEEGL015025611.1_pt1 | contig 13440 bp, 8 predicted proteins | sample 9134231 | NCBI WGS metagenome assembly JAEEGL01 (sample SAMN16246548, study PRJNA631951) | gut metagenome | biome: gut microbiome; feature: rumen; material: fiber-attached | host: Bos | place: Iran: Karaj | collected 2018-10 | reverse complement strand
TATAGTATTAAGCTTATCTTGATGCGGCTTACATGGGTCTTCGTTGCCCACTGATGCCTGCTTTTGTAAGCACTCTATTTTCCCAACCTTGCGATAGTTGTCCCCGGACCACCCTGTTCCTCCAACACTGATAGAATTCAGCACATTATAGACTTCTATTGCCGTTATGGCCGTAGTATAGATTAAGTCAACGGCATCCCAAACGGCTATCACGATTTGCGCGGCTTCTGAAACACCTGCATTCCCCACTCCAGTTGCGGCTATTCCCACGACAACTATCTCTCGAGCAGCCAACCGCTTTAAATACTTCTTCAATTGGTTGCTACCAATTTTCAGTAACACCTTCCACACATACGGAAGTACGACTGCAACCTCACCTTGGTAACCATCGACGTCTTGTCGCAGAATCGGGTCGTTCCCGCAATATCGATACAGATTTACATCCCCGGCCATGAGGCCGATGGGGTCCATCTGGATGAAGCGGCCGAGTTCGGGATCGTAGTAGCGGTTGCGCATGAAGACGAGACCGGTGGGATCGCGCTCGACGCCAAGTGTGCCGACCCAGCCGTCGGTGGGGAGGACGGAGTCCGGCCCTCCCATGGTGCGCACCTCGCCGAACGCCTTGAAGGAGGCGGTCGCCGCGACGGCGCCCTTGCCGTCGGTCGTGAGGCGCACGGAGGCGAGGCCGTCGCCGTGGTACCATTGGAAGTCCGCAGGCGAGCCGCCCGCGCCCCCGGAGGCCACGCGGAGCGCGCCGACGAGGATGTGGCGTGCCGCGACGCCGCCATCGGCGTCGAACTCTGCCGCGACGGACGGAAGCGCGCCCTGTACGTAGAGCCGCTCGACGGTTCTGCCGTGGTCCGTGGTGCGGACGCGGTTGCCAAAGACGTCGTAGGCGCACGACCAGTCGATGTCCCTGGCGGCGCTCTTCACGGAGACAAGGCGGTTTGCGGCGTCGTAGGCGTATTCGGTCACGGCGCCGTCCGGCGCGGTCCTGCGAACGAGGTTGCCGTCGGCGTCGTAGTCAAGTCGTGTTTCCGCGCCGTCCGCGGCGCGGACGGAGACATACTGGTTGAGGGCGTTGACGACGTAGGTCGCGGTCGCAGCGGCCTGCGACCCTTCCGACGAGACCCGGTTTCCGACGGCGTCGTAGGCGAAGGACTCGGACGAACCGTCGGGATAGGAGACGCCAACGAGCTGTCCCGTCGCGTCGTATTCGTAGCGCTCGACGCCTTCGGCGGTCGTCTGGGAGATGCGTCTCCCCTCGGCGTCGTAGGCGTAGGCGTAGAAGGCGAGTTCCTTGCCGTCCGGTCCGAGGTGGGAAATGCGCTCCACGCGGCCGAGGGCGTCGTAGGCGTAGGCGGTCGACGTGCCGTTGCCGAAGCGCTGGGAGACGAGCCATCCCGTGGCGTCGTCGTAGCCGATTTCGACCTGGACCCTGCCCGCGCCGTCCGTCACGCGGGCAAGGCGGCCGAGCGCGTCGTATTCGTAGCGCTGGACGTCGGCGGCGGACGGGACGAAGCCCGTCCCTCCCAATGTGGCGCGTTCGACGACGCGGCCGAGCTTGTCGTATTCGTAGGCGAAGCCGCGCCCGCCGGGGTGGACGATGCGCGTCAGGCGGTCGGAGGCGTCGTATTCCATCGCGACGGCGCCGGTCGCGCTGTCCTCGGCGCGGACGCAGTTGCCGCGCGCGTCGTAGGTCCAGGAGAGAACGCGGCCGTCGGGCCACGTCTCGCGGACGGGGCGGCCCTGCTTGTCGTAGGCGCAGGCGATGCGCTGGCCGCGGCGGTTGACGACGGCGGCGACGTCTCCGCGCGCGCCGTACTCGATTGTTTCGGCGGTGTCGTCGGCGTAGGACAGGCGGTTCGGGCGGCCGAGAGCGTCGCTGCCGAAGCGGAAGGCGTTGCCGCGCGCGTCGGTGACGGACGACAGGCTGCCGGAGGCGGGGTCGTAGGCGAACGAGGTCCCGGCGCCGTCGGGGCCGGTGGCGCGGACGGGGCGGCCCTCGGCGTCGTAGGAGATGGCGGCGGACTTGTCGGTGGGGCCGACGATGGAGGAGAGGAGTCCGTCCGCCGTGTAGGCCATCGTGGAAATGCGGCCGAGGGCGTCCTTCGTGCGGATGGTTTCGCCGGCGGCGCCGACCGTCACCTCGGTGACGGCCCCGTTGGGCGCGACAACGGCGTAGGAGCCGTAGGGGCGGCGGACGATTTCGACGGTCTGCCTGCCGCCGTTCACGGAGACGGAGGCGATGCGCCCGGAGGCGTCGTAGGCGAAGTCTCGCGTGGTGCCGTCCGGCAGGACGATCTGCCGGAGGGCGCGGGCCGTGGCGGTGCCGTCGTCGGGGAGGTAGCGGTAGCGCGTTTCAAGGCCGTTCCACGAGACGACGCGGGCGAGCATCCCGTCTTCGTATTCGTAGCGGACGGCGCGCCCCTGGTCATCGGTCGCGGAGGCGAGGAGGCCGTCCGGGCCGTAGGAGAAGGAAACCGACTGGCCGTCGACGTGACGGACGGATGAGAGGCGGCCTTTGTCACCGTATGAGAGGGAAAGCGCATTGCCTTGGTTGTCGGAGACCGAAGTCGTGCGGTCGAAGATTTTCGACACGCGGCGGGTCATGCCGTCCTTGGTTTTGAAGACCCATTCAAATTCTTTTTCCTCAAGGGAGGTTTTGCCGAAGCCGTTTTCCGGCGCCCACTTGCCGTCGATTTTGGCGAAGCGGGCGTTGGAACCGTCGCCCGAACGCATTTCGAGGACATCGCCGCCCGACAGAAGCGAATAAGTGGCGTCCCAGTTGTCGGACCAGCCGTAGCCGAGGATTCCGTTGTGACGGCGCTGGTGGAGGGACGAGCCGTAGGAGCGGGAGAAGGAAAGAGGCAATCCGCGGGCATCGCGGGAGAGGTCGGTGGCGGTTGCGAGGGTGGAAAGGGCGTAGTCGACGCCGAGCGCCTCGTTCACCTCCAGCTGCCACAGGCGGTCGATCCGGCATTCGGGGGCGCCGATTCCGAACAGATGGTCGGCGGCGGCGCGCATGCGCACAAGGTAGTCGTGCCAGGATTCGCCTATGCCGGAGCGAAGGCGGGCAAAGGCGATGCCCCACAGGGTGTCGTCGGCCCAGGACGGACGCATGAGGGGGCCGTTGTTCGCCCAGGGGTAGGGGCCGGGGTTGTCGCGCGTGAAGCCGCATGAAATGGAAGCCCCGGTGCCGGAGGCGCGGAAGAGGAACGGGATGCGGCGGCGTTCGCCCGGCTTCAGCATGGACGCCGGGGCCGTTTCGGAGACGGCGAGCAGTTCCAGCGTCTCCGTCCAGCCCTCGGCGTCGCGGAAGCGAAGGCGCGTTCCGTCCTTCGCCGAAAGGCGCACATATGGGGCCGGCACGGACAGGAGGTTGTTGTTGGCGTATTCGACGTAGCCGACGGCCGTGCCGTCGGGGTTTGTCGCCTTGGGCAGGTCGAGACGGCAGACGAACGGCGAATCGGCGCCGGAGGCCGCGGTCGCGAATGCGGCTGCGAGGAGGAGGCTGGCGAGAAGGGGCTTTTTCATGGCATCAAAGGTCGTTGAATGTTGTGGAAGCGGCGGATGTGCGCGCGGCTGGAAGCCGCGCCTCCCGGAAGGCGCCTATCTTGCGTGTTCGTCCTCCCAGGCCTTAAGGAGGTCGGGCGCCTTGGCGAGGTCATACCACTCGAAGATCACGGGAAGGCCCTTCGGGTCGTTCTCGCGGTTCTTCGGGAAGGAGACGGTGGCGTAGACGCGCGGCATGGAGGGGTTGAGGAAGAGGAAGAGGGTGCCTTCCTTCGATGGCACGTAGCCGTAGAGGCCAAAACCCTGGCGGACGCTTTGCGGAAGCCCGGCGAAAGTGTCGCAGAAGAAGGCGTGGGCGGGATCGGCGAAGAGTTTTTTGAGCATCGGCGCGCCGGAGAGCCGAAGCGCACCCCGCATTCGGACTGAGGCGAGGACGAGCTTGCTCGACCCGGGCTTGCGTCCGTAGTCGTCGAGCTTGGCGAACTCGTCCAGCAGCTTCAGGCGGAGGACCGAGCGAACCTGCACCGCCTCCCAACCTAATTCGTCCGCACCTGCGCCAAAGCCGCGCGGGAAGCGCACCTGTCCCGTCTGCGGGCAGAGTGCGCGGAAGCGGGCGAGCGTTCGCGCCTCGACGCGCCAGATTTCCAGCGAAAGCGGATCGGTTTCGGGCACGACGGTCTTCACGGAAGGCCTTTCGGGCAAGGCTTCGCCTCGGAACACCTCGCCGCCTACCAGTTTCAACCGGCTTACCTTCGCCTTGTTTGCAAGTCCTCCGTCCGGCCTGGGTTCGCCTTCAAGCTCCATCAGGAGCACCGCGTCCCACCAGGGGTTGTACATCGCGCAGACGCATCCGTCCGCCTTTGACGGCCCCATGTGGAGGTTCGCCCCGGCGAAGAAGTCCAGAAGGCGCTCGTCGCCGAAGGCGGCCCGGACATCGCCCCAGTCCCTCTTGGCCTTATCGACGAAATCCGCGAAATGCCGGATGTTCGCCGAGTTGGTCGCGCAGAAGTCGCGCATGGCTCCCGCCTGCGCGGCTAGAAGAATCCGGGGCGCATCCCCGCCGCCGACCGCGGGCAATGTGAAAAGGGCGCCCACGCCTGCGGCAAGTATTGAAGTCATTGTCCTGTTCATATCGTTCTCCATTTGTCCAATTAGTGAATCATGCGCCTCTTATAGAGGCTGAACGCCTTTTGCTCGTCTAGCCCGTGCGGCCTAAAGGCGATCTCTTTGAACGAGATTCCGCCCCCGCCTGTAAATGAGAACCAGTCGAGTCTTGGAAAGGTCTCGAAAAACAAACTGTACTGCGGGTCCTTTTCGGCGTAGTTCTCCGCGAATGACCAGAAAGTCGGGTCGGCGTCGGTCAAGCTGTCATACCTCGCGGAGGAACTTGTCAGGCTGGGATTCGCCATGGCGTGGCGGACGGGGAGCAGAACGGCGTCCCAATCGGTCTGGCAGAGGTTCCACTGGCGCCGCAGGCGCTGGCTGAGGTCCCCCTGGACCTTGCGCTCCTCGGGGGTTTCAGCCCCGCCGCAGACGCATCCTACGCGCAAGGTCTTCTCAATCGTCCCCTGGTCCGAGGTTTTGGCGCCGAACTTGGGCGCGAACTTTCCGTCGACACCGTCCGTGACGGAGTCGTAGCGCAGTTCGTAGCGGCGGCCCGACCACCCGCTCCCCGCCTTTGGATACTCGTGGTTGTTCACGCTGTCCGGGCCGTCGCCCTTCCCGTCCCCCGTGCGAGGGGCATAGGCCGCGCGCGCGGCGGAGAGGGCCACGAGATGCGGGGCGGCGTGCTCACCAACGGGGGTGAAGGCGGCGTAGATGCCGTCCGTGCCGAAAATGCGCTCGAACACATTGCGCTGCCGCCGCGCGATGCCGACAAGAATCGTGCCGGCCCCGTTGAAGAACTTCTCGTTGAGAACCCACGGCATTGCGCGCGCGCCCACATAGCAGTCGTCGATGATGTTCTTGTCGTCGCCGTAGATTCGGACATATCCCTTCGCGCCCATGTTCGCGCCGTTCATTCCGTCGGATAGGAGGCCCGTCAGCGTGTCGTCGTATCTTGGCTCCGCGTCGCCGCCGATGAATGTGCGGTGGTACTCGTCGCGCGACCAGCCGGACACGGTGATGCCGTCGACCTGCCGTTTCGGTGTGAACATCTTCTCCTGCGCCTGCGCGATGGATGCGGGGTCCGGCGAACTGCCGTAGTGGTCGCCTGCGCGCCCCCCGAAAATGGCCGCCGGGAACGGTATGTGGAATTTGAGCATCGGGTTGAGGAAGCTGCAAAACCCGCGCCAGCTGACATGGAAGCAGAACCAGTAGGCCGCCGCCCACTCGTACTCCGCGACGAGGCCGATTGTGTCGTTCACGTTGGCGCACTGGTCCAAGAAGCGCGAGCGGTAGTTGACGCATGACGGATCCGGACTTGGCCTGAAGCGCTTGAAAAGCGAATATCGGTCCCGCTGCCTTCCCGTCCAGCTCGCCTGGGTTTCCATTATCTGCAAGTCCAGGTTCATGTCGACCAAGATCTGCTCGGCCTCCCACTCCGGCCATTCATACCAGACGGGCTGGTGGTTGACGTAGAACAGCGGGCTTGCATAGATCGGCCTGGCCAGTCCGCCGAACCCGGCCGGGTCCTGCGCGGAGGCGCCGTCGAGGCAGTAGTTGCCGCGCAGAATTCCGTCCGTGGTGCGCCCCTCGAGGTAGTTGGCGTTCTTGTAGCAGCGCTGGATGCCGGCGGTTGCTGGCTTGAAGCCGCGGGAGACGCCGACATGGGAGCTGTCCCTGAACTCATTGTCCACGCAGCGGATGAACCATTGGTCGAGACCTGCGGCGAGATGGCCGCCGTCCACGCCGTCCGACCGGAAGAAGTCTTTTAGCGTTTGCTTTTCGCTCTGGATCCCGTTCGCCATGGCGAGGAAGCGCATTTCGTCCTGCTCGTTGTTGTACAGCGCGGAGAAGTAACTCGGCCATGGCGAATCCGACGCATCGCGCACGTATGCGTCGGGCGGGGCCGAGACGCCCGGAGTGTACGTGTATACATAGTCGTTGAGAAGCGACTGGTCAGGTTTGCCGTCAGGCCCCTTGGGGAGATTTTAGTACAGGACGTTGCGAATGGTGTCGGGAATCGCCCTCCCCTTGCTCAGGGAATCGTTGACGCCGCGCAGGAGAAGCGAGCAGAAATCGACGACCATCTTGCCGTGGCCGATGGCGTCTTGCGCTGACTTGGCGTTCGGACCGAGCGCCTTCTCAAGGTTGGATACGAGACTTTGCGCCTTGCATTTGCCGTCCTCATAGTAGTCGAGGTCGCCGGTGGTTTCCGAGTACTGGAGGCGGCGGTCCGTCGCCGCAAGGCCGTTGATGCGGATCCAGTGGTGGTCCTTCACCGCGCCAAGCGTGCCGCCGGTGACGCCTCCGGCAATCTGCCCGAGCGCGTTCGCGCCGCCCTCGGTGTTCGGGCCGAGGCCGATGTAGCGCGCGCGCGCGTCCCTGGGGTTGCCATGGACGGCGCAGTCGAAGCCGAATTCGATCCAAATGCCATTGTAGTTTTTCACCTTCAGCTCGTCACCCATGTGGTGGTAGCCCATCTCCTTCGTGCCCAAGGCGGACAAAGGGGTTTTCTCGATGTTCTTTGTGTCATCCCGGAAGCGGTCGCGCACCTCCTTGAGCCACTTGTAGGTTATGTAGTCCATCTGGGCCTTGGATGTCTGGATGTGGGACCACGCCATCGCGCGGTTGAGGACGGCCATTCGCGAGAGGGCGTCGGCCTGCACCGCGGCGGCCGAGTAGGCGGCGGCGTCGCATGCGTTCTGCAGCTCCATCTTCTGGCGGAGCTGCTCGCCCACGGAGTGGACGCCGCAGCAAAGCACGCAAAGGAAAAGGAAGGCGCCAAGCGTTAAGACAAGCGCGACCCCCTCCGTCTCGCGCGCGAGACGGAGGCACTCGCCTTTCAGAATTGTCCAGTAGCCAGTCATTTCCCTCTTGCGTCACCTTTGAAGACTGAGATGTCTCTTTTCATCCACGGAGAGCAGCGGATACCAGGCGGTCGACCACGGCTTTGGCAGAATGCATGACTCCGTAAGCGTGATTTTGTGCCAGGGGTCGAGAAGGGGGTCGAAGACAAGTCCGCCGATGTCGTCGGGCGCCTCGGAATCCCCTCTGACGGAATTGGCGTTGAAAACCGGGAAAATGAGCGGGAAGGCGAAGGCGACGGTCACCTTGACAAGGCCGTTGCTTTCGAAGCATCCGTCTGGCACTATTCGTACCTGCCGCTCGATTGACCCGCTGTTCGGGAAGTAGCCGTCGTCTATTCCGGGGAGCAAGCGGCCATTGGCGTCGGACGTGTGGCTCTTCCATGCGAGGGTGTTGACGGCCGCGAGCCAGACGGGACCGCTATTTGAGTTGAACCGGAAAGACGCGCCGCCGATGTTTCCGCCGTAGTCCCCCATGTTGTAGACGAGCGCGGCGCGCGCGGCGTTGTAGGCGGCGTAGCGTGTGAAGAGCCGCGCCTCCCAGATGCGCGTAAACTGAACAATGCCCGTCAGCAGCATGAGAATCAGCGGCAGGCAGAGAACGGTCTCCATGAGGACCGTGCCGCTACGCGGCCCGGTCCTCATGGAGAAGTTTGACGGTTTGACGGTTTGACGGTTTGACGGTTTGCCTGCGGCGGGAGGGACGCGCTCCTGCGCGTCCGCCGCAAGAACCGGGAACCAGGAACTGTGAACCGGGAACTTCATCATGCGATTCCCTGCGGCATAAAAAGCTGGAGCCACGTCCCGGCGGCGATGGCGAGGCCGAATGGGACGCGCGCCTTCTCCGAGGTCTTCGGCGGAAGCGAGGCGCGGCCGGCGGCGCGGTCATAGCGCCAGTCAAATACGCAGCGCGCATAGTGGACGAGGCGGCTGCGGTCGACCCGCCCGAAGACGAGGAAGACCAGCGCCAGCGCCAATCCCGCAAGCGAAACGTAGAGGAGGAGGCCCATGACTCCGCCGCGTCCCACCACGGCGCCAGTCGCGAAGAGCATCTTCACATCCCCCCCGCCCGCCGAATGGAGCAGGAAGGGGAGGATGAGGAGAAGGGCCGCCAGCAGTCCGCCGCAAAGGCCGGAGAGAAAGGCCGGCCAGCTTCCGGCCCCCATCCGCCAGACCAGCGCCACAGCCGCCCCGCCCAGCGTCAGGGCATTGGGCAGGCGGCGGTGGCGCAGGTCCGTCCAGCACAAGACTAGAAGCCACAGCGAGACAATGATGGCGAATGCGTAGGGCATGGGAGGTAGGGGATGGACCTACTGTTTTGTTCCTGTTGCCGTCGTCTGCGTTGGTGTGCGATTGCCGATGGCGCCGGCGTTTCCAAGTACATTGTTTTTCTTTTCCTGCTTTTTCTGCTGGTACTCTTCCTTCTTCTTCTTGCCGGCGTCGCTACCGTCCACGATTGTGGTAATCATAATGTCAAACTGCTCGACGATGGTATCGCCAAATATCGTCACGATGCCGACGGCGGCCGCAACGACAAGTACGCCGACTACAACGTATTCCATTAGCACGGCGCCAGTCTGATCGCCGAGCAAACGGCAGAGCATGCGCCCGAAGAGCATCCGTTTGGCGCGCTCGATCTTGAACTTAATTGGTTCCTTCATTGTCTGTTCCTTCCTTGGAGTTGTGCGCTTTCGCGCGGGGTGTTGAAAGGCTAGAAGCTGAAAGCTAAAAGCCAAAAGCTATGGTATCGGCAACGATATTCCCTCCAGCACCCGCTGGAAGGCATTCTGGATTTCACGGCCACGGCCGACGTATCCTTTGCCGATGTCGTAGAATTGCAACTGCAGGAACTTGACGACGGCTATTCCTATGCACATGCATACGACTACATATTCAAGCAGAACGTCGCCCCGCTCGCCCGCATGGAGGATGGAATGGAATGCTCGGAGCAGCCGCTTCATTTCACGTCCTCCCCCTGCCAGGCTTCGTCATACAAGTTCCGCCACGCCTCGTTGAATCCGGAGGTGCCGGGGAGATCCTTCTCCATGATTGCCCGCCATTCGCCCACAGTGCCGTTTTCGTCGGTGGGGACCGACGCCCGCAATTCGGCCCAGGTCTCCCAAAGCTTCCGCGCGTTCCCGGACGAAGGTTTGGCCGGATCCCCAAGGAGAAGGGCCACGCCGAGTCCAAGGACCCTGACGCGCGGCGGGTTGGTGTTTTTGCCGCATTCCTCGCAAAAGTCATCGAGCCAGTCCTCAAAGTCCTCAATTTGACCGCGGACAATGCCGGCGGCCGCCTTGACCCTGTTGGCCCCGCCGGGAAGGGACCGGTCCCTGATTGCGCGGGAAAGGCCGGATTCCTCTTCGACGGTGCTTTCGAACTGGGCGAGGATATCGCACCCGTCCTTTACGTCGAGAAGCAGCGTCTTCCATCTTTTGGGCTGGTACCGGGAATAGTACTGTCCGATGCAGGCGGCCACCTTTTCCGACGGGACGTCGATCTTGTCCAACTGGCCCCCGGCGTTTCTTGACATCTCGGCGACGAAGAGCTTGTCGAGCGAGTTCAGGAACTTGACGAACGCATCCACGCCGACAAAGCGGTCGTACATGCAGACCCAGTTCCTGGCGTCGGGCGGTTTCGTCCGTTCCGGCACAAAGCGAAGGATTTCGTCCGTTGTCGCCGCATCTAAAACCAGCTTGAAGGTCGCATTGGTGTTTTCAGGTATGAAGCAGCAGTCCTCAAGCATCTTCATCTGTGTGCGCAGACCCTCGAGGACCCTGCCGGAGAGGATGTCGTTTACGTCCTTCAGACTGGAACGGTAGTCCTTGAGGCGGAACTCGTCGCAGGATTCCTCGGACGGCAGTGGAAGCGAGTGCGTGACGATGTCGTAGTCCTTGTCCTTCGAGGCGACTGCGATCTTCTCGACATTCGCGTCCATGTCCAGTTCGGCGGAGTAGAGCGACTCGACAAGCTTGACCGCCTTTTGGAATCTTTCGCCGGGAAGGCGCGAGAAGCGGAGATAGCGCAATCCGTCTTCTTCCTGCTGCCTCTTGCGCCTTTCACCACGCGCGTCGTATTCCTTTTTCCTCGCCTCCAGCCTTCCGAGGAGCCTTCCGGCATGGAGTTCGCCAGGAAACGCCTTTCGTGTGTTAAGTTTTCCAAGTTCGTCTTCAATGAAGACGAAGTCGGCAATTGTATCGCGAAACTCCTTCAGCAAATCCCCCGAAGCCGCGTAGAGAGGGTCGCAATATCTGTTCGTGGATACGGTTTCCAACGCCGCATCCATCGCTTCCGCGAAGCCGTCCGCGAAATCCGCGAACTCGTCGGGGACTGACTTGTCCCACTTCCAGCCGAGCATTTCGCGGCCTTTTATGAACCTGTCCAGCAGAGCCTTGACGAGAACGGCCTCTTTGCGGGACTTAACCGCGTCCTCCATGTTCCACCCGAAGGCGGCCTCCCAGTCTGAAATCGTCGTGAAGCCGCGTACGGCGTCCATCCAGAGTTCCTTGGCGAGGTCGCCCATGATTCCGTCCCATTTTGAAATCGAGTTCGTCCAGACGGCGATGTGCTGGCGCTGCTCTCGGATGATGTCGGCGTAGTCGTCGTGGTAGCGGGAGACGGCGGCTTGGTCGAGATAGGCGAAGGCCTTGTCGAAGTCCTTGATGGCGGCGGCCTCCTGTGCCCTTTTGACGAACGTCTTGGCGCTGTCCGTGAGTGAATTCCAGATGAAATAGCCCGTCAGCGCGACGGCGACGGTTGCGACCGCGATGGCCACCGTCCGCCCTATATGCGCGTGTGCGTGTACCACTCCCTTGTCGAAGAAGCGGAATTCCAGATAGGCTATCTTCAGCACGTCGCCGTCGCGCAGCATGCGCTCCTTCTTCAGCGTGACGCCGTTAACGGCGGAACCGTTGCGGCTGCCTAAGTCGCTGACCCAGCAGGAACCGTCCGGCTTGAAGGAGATGACGGCGTGGCGGTGCGAGACGAGCGTGTCGGCGCAGATAATGGAACAGCTTGGATCGGAACCTATTACGACGTCCGCCGGACCGACGAGGTTGACAATCCGTCCGGCATCGGGGCCGTTCAACTGCTCCAACCGGTTATAGCGTGGCGACTCGTCCTCCGCGGAGGCGGACTTTGCGCGTTCCACGGAGAGGGAACACGCGCCCAGAAGAATCTCGTCCCCGGCCTGGAGGCGCCGCTCCTGTATGCGTTCGCCATGGAAGTAAAGCCCGTTGCGGCTGCCGAGGTCGCGGATGCGGAGCGCCCCGTGCTTCGCGAATAGTTCGGCATGGCGGCCGCTCATCGAGGGATCGACGCCCGCGACGCTCCAGTCGCACTCCGCGCCGCGCCCGATGACGATCGGCTTTTCAAGCGATGACGCGGAAAACTCGAAGAGGACCTTGCCGTCCTTTTCCAAAAGGACGGCAAGCGCGCCGCGAAGGGCCGTTTTCCGTCCAGCCCCCTTTCCTGACAGGCCGAAGATCATTCCCACCACTCCTCCTCAAGGACTATGTAGTGGCGAACGTCGTCTTCGTTCGCGAAGACGGCCCTGGCCCGCGCGTCGATGGCTCTGCAGCGCACCTCGTCGGCCGAGTTGGCCGCCTGCCTACGCTGCGACTTGATCTCCTGCCATTTCAGTTTCTTGCGCCCGCGCAGCTCCAGCAGCATTTCGAGCGCCTCAGCCTTCTTGGCGTCATCGCCGCCAAGGTCGGCCGCCGCCAAAACGCAATAGAGGTCACGCTCTATGGCGGGCCAGTCTCCAAAGGAGTCGATCTCCAGAAGCCTTTCGCAGTTTGCTATGACATCGCGGCCGCTCTTCGCCGACGGTGAAGGCGGCATCCCCTCCCAGTGCGATTCGGAAAATTTCCCGGCTTCGTCAAGGAATAAGAACTGATGCGGAGCGTCGAGTACATCGCCGGCGCGCATCTTTTCGTCATCCGACACCTCGCGACGGAGGACATAGCACCTTCTGCCGTAGCGGAAAAAGGTCGCCACGCCGAAATATTTGTCGCCATCGGCAAGCCTGCTGTACTCGCACGAGAGGCAGCGCACGCCCTGTCGGAGGCCGCCATCCCCGCCGAGGAAGGAGCAGTTCCTGCGGAACCCCTGGTTCTCAAGGTTCCCGCGGAGAGTCCTCCCGGCCCAGGCGCGGAAGGACTCCTCGCAGGAGCTTGCAAGGGCGTTCACATCGTCATACCATGAGAAAAATATGTAAAAAGGCACATCAAGCTTTGAGCCGACCTTCGTGGTGACATTAACGACCCGGCCAGTATACCCGGGACCGCCGGCTTCATCGGAGACAACTTCCTTGTGAGACGAGCCGAAAGCGCACGGATACCAAAGGGTGATTACAACGGAGTTCGTCCCGTCTGGCAGAATGGCGTTTGTTTCAATCGGGACATCCTGCCAGTCTCCGTCCGGAAGCTTGAGCGGGTTTTCAGGCTTTCTGTTCAGGACGGTGACGTAACCAAGCACGACCAGTAAAAATGCAAAGCCGAAGAGCACGGTCCTGCCCAGTGCTTTCCGCTTGCGGCGCTGCTCGTACATGCGGCCGAGCGCCTCGAGTTCCTCGCGGGAGACCATTTGCGTCTTGAGCATCTGCGTCTCGTCACCGTCGTCCTCCCCGTCGCCCGGAAGGTGCGTCGAGCCGGTCGGGATCCCAGTCGGGAACGTGGCGGTCGTGTCGGCGGGGGCGACAAGCGCATCCCTCCCCTGGGAACGCGGGCTTCCAGTCCGCGGAGGCCGCGCGGGAGCGCGGCCCTCCCCCGCTTCGGACGCGCCAAGCGCGTCCGAGGTCGAGGCGTCATCCGACATTGTGGCCTGCGTTGCCATGGTGGCCCGCGTCGCCATGGTGGCCCGCGTTCCAAGCGTCGCGCGCGTTCCGCCCCCGGCCACTCCCGTCTCCGGGAAGAGGGATGTGCTGTCTCCGGCGCCGTCGGCCGCGGAGTTGTCC
>JAEEGL014450438.1_pt1 | contig 13440 bp, 9 predicted proteins | sample 9134231 | NCBI WGS metagenome assembly JAEEGL01 (sample SAMN16246548, study PRJNA631951) | gut metagenome | biome: gut microbiome; feature: rumen; material: fiber-attached | host: Bos | place: Iran: Karaj | collected 2018-10 | reverse complement strand
CTGATGTCAAAGTGCAGTAAAAATCAAGGAAAATGATGCGGTTTACCTAGGATTTTTGCCTTTGGTGCACTCATTTTCTGACAAATGAAGTAACAAACCGCGGATTTATGGGCTTAACCTATAGTCCGACGATTTGGGAAAGTTTTATATAATCATCGATTTTATAAATTACTCCATTGTCGTCTGTTTCATATGAATGCTCGCTAGTCTCAATTCGACTGTTGGGTTCATATCTATCAGATAGACTAATTTCTTGTTGATTAATATTTCCTGCTACTTCTTGTGGCAAAAGTGTAGCTGTATCACTAATCTCTTCTGGTAATTTTCTAAATATACTTTCGCCCACTTCATAGGGTAATTCACGGGTGTTATTTGCTTCTATTTTTTCAAGGTTTTCCAAAATTCCCATAAAATTAGAACACCCCCTTTTCAGCGATTAGTTTATACCTTTCTACAAAATCTCCTTCCTTTTTTAGTTCGCATATTTGAACAATAATGTTTGTACATATAATATTGGCAAGGGTAGAATCTTTGATTTTATATACGTCATGTAATCTATTTTTCACTATTTCAACAGCAGCTGTTTCGTCAAAATTATCTTCAAGTATTTGAGCTACTACTCTTCCTTGGAATAAATTATAAGCAATTGCCGTTTTTTCCGCTTTTCCTGTAATAAATGCCTGTCTCAAAAGTCTTTTTGTTATGCTTCCAATCTGAAGAGAATCTATCCATTGAAGTGCCTTGTCTTTTTCCTCCTTGCTTAACTCAATCTTTGTATTTTCATCAAATAAATATGAATAATATCTGTTTTCGTCATATCTATTAGCAGAAACTATATTATCCCCTTTCACATATGGCATAGGATTTGCAAAATCTTCAAAACAACAAAGTACAGCCTCTATCCAGTCATTCTGATAAACAACTGCTGTATGGTTTGGGATCTTTGCTATCTCATTTACCTGATCCTCGTTAAGAGAGCATGCTAATCCAGCCAATTTTCTATCTGTATAATCAGGCAATCTAAGTATTATTTTAGTATTTGTATTTCTTATAACTGCTTCATCAAGTAAATCTGGTGCCTGGTCTGCTATAATGAATCCCTCTCCATAAGCGCGCATTTCAGCTATTGCATTAGTAAGCATTTCTACAGATTTTCCTATCATATTGCCACTATCTTGAGATTGATTGAATGAAGTTTTCCTCAGCAAGTTATGCGCCTCTTCCAATACTGTAACGTGTTTTAGCCCTGCTTTTTCCGTAGGGATTCCAGCTGCATATTTACTCATCCAATATTCTTGAAGCTTTATAACAACCATTCCCATTACTAGAGCTTTTGTTTCAGTATTTCCAATCCTACTTATATCGAGGATAACATTTTGTTCAAATAATTCTTTTTGAGATAATCCGGTGTTATCACAGAACATCAAACCATTAAGTCCGTTAGTTAATGATTTTACTCTTGTAATAAGAGCACCCGAATAATCACTTTTGGTATCGTTTGAATAAGAGGATTCTTCCATTACCTGAGGAAGTGTTTCCAATAAATCATAAAAAGTAGGAAATATATCTTGGCGATTATTTGCCTTCAAGTCCCAACCAACTTTTTTATATGCCATCTCAATGGCATCTTTTAAAACTGCAGGCATAGCTGCATACATTGGCCAGCATGCATTTAGGACTTCAGTTAAACGATCAATGTGTTCAAGTACATGAATTTTCTCAGGAAACCAAAATGGATTAATTTTTAACAAATCGCTAATTATATCAAGATTAGTTCCGTATACCTTACACAGCCCACCAATCTTTGATTTATATTCTCCCTTAGTAGGTTCTACAACCAAAAAATGATTTTCAGTTTCTTTTTTTTCTATAATTTTTTTTAACAAATTTAACACTGTTGTTGTTTTTCCTGTGCCAGTAGAACCAGTTATAAAAACATGTGATGTAAAGCTGTTCAAATCTAGCTCAACAGGCTTTTTTTCATCATTATACATGTGATAAATGGAGCCAATTTCTACATAATCCGCACCGGTTATCTCATTAAATCTTTGGACATCTCTGCCAAATGGTGCGCTTTCTATAACGGGCAATCCCATTACAGATTTTCTGGGAAAATTAAGGGATTGAGCAAGCTCCTTTCCAGATACAAGAACGGTCCCATCAATAACCGCGGGATACATAAGAACTGCATCTGGATCAATATGGTTTGCTTTACCATCATCAACAGCTTTTGGAATATTCAAAGAGAAAATTGGTGTACAAAAACGTTTTACTTCCTCCAATATGGTATGTGTTTGCTCTCGTTCCTCGGTTTTTGTTCCATTCCAACAATTAATAGCTGATTCACTAAGGTAAGACTGTTCTCCTTGAGTTAATGACATATACATATGAGCAACATTATTAGCAGTTGCTTCATCTCTTGAAATGGCATATGCAGAAAACTCCCACATTCCCAGTGCAGATGACAAATCCAACCTTTTAATTTGCTCTTCAATCTTCTGGATAGCATCAACAACCCCATAATTTGAAAAATTCTGTGTAATTCCCTCGTTTTTTCCGATTTGAGCAGACGAGGATGAGGACCTGGAAAAGGCAAGGCCAAAGTTAAATCCACCAGTATGAGCTGTGCTAGCGGCACGTGCTAATGATTCAATAACAGCTTTTGTCTTCGAATGCTGATAATTTCCACTTACGCTACCATTAATACCAATTATCTTTTTTATAATTGGCGGAGTTTCTACACCCACTGTAACTGCTCCGCCTACAGAATCTGTTGTTGCCGTTGATTTCCCAGACGTATTAGTTATAGTTGCACCATTTTGACTGCCTATAGAACCGCCAATGTTTGCTGTAACAGATGAAGTTGAAATTTCATTCATTCCTTCAGTATATGTGAAATTAGTCTGCCATTCAGAATATGGAGTAAGAGCAGTTCTTATCTCAAATAATCTATTTTTTCTTTCATTACTATCGGTTGCTGGTTTAGCCAATAACACCAATGAGTATTCATCTCGGCAATCTTCGCTTTCTGGGACTATTCCATCAAGAAGCTTTTCCATGCTCTGACTAATATAGTTTTCTGATTTTTCAGATGGTAAATTTGAGATAATAGCTACTGAACAATCGCTATCAATACCTATATCCTTTATCATTCCTTTTCCTTCATCAGTAGTTGGATCAGAATTATTTTTGATATTTGAACCGGGGAAATTTCCTTTTATTGCTTTTATAAGTCGCTCTTTATAATTATCTGTAGTTTCAGAGCTGTCGTCCTTTGTATTTACGACACCCATAATTACTCGTGTTCCCTTTTTTGTTCGTCTATAAATAAGCGCAATATTACAATCTTCTCCGCTCAAAACTTGGTAAACATTAACCAGCTTATCAATACTTTTCTCGGAACTATCTATTACCCATCTAGTAATGTCAAAGTATCTGATCTTGTTCATGTCATCAAAATTATCTCTATTTATACTAATTGGTAGATATAACTCTTTTATTTGTTTAAGGTAGGAATGATATACTTCTACTCCTATAGCACCTAGATTTCTAGATATTAGTTTGTTTATTGCTTCACCATTCATGTCAGGCATTTCAGAAAGATATTTTTCCTGAGCCTCTGCAATTTTTTTCACTTGGTCTGGGCTTAATGCGGCGGTCTTAGAGATACCATTAGCCAATCCATCTGTTATCCTTTTCATTAATTCAGCCATAACAAGCCTCCAATCATTATCAATTACTTATACTGTGAGCTCTAATATATCCTCATGGTTATTCTTCTCTATAACTTTTTTGATAATCTCATTTGTAAGAGATGCATAGCCAATTCCTAAAACAATTTTCTGATTAGTTTGTAATTGCAGAATCATTTTTAATTCGCCATTTTTCTCTTGGTACGAAATTAAATCCTCATATCTTGTAAAATGAGCTGGTTCATTGGCCTTAAATTTAAAGTAAAATCCCTTCTCACAATAAAGCACACCAACATAAGCAGAAGATAATGTGAGTGTTCCTGGGTAGAATCCAATAATCTCTGGTTCATCTGTCTGTATATCTTTTTGTAATCCAAAATAAAAGCTATTAAGTATCTTTTGCTTATCCGGCTCCTTTAGTTCATCAAATTCTATCAACTTTGTTCCTTTATTATTATTTTTTTTCTCAAAATCACGATGGACGGAAATAACTGTTTTCCTTATCCATTTGCTAAAAGATTCTGGATCCTTGATCTCTTTTATTTCTCCAGTCAAAGTTGTCTGTGATTTTAATCTATTTGCAGCAGCCGTCAGGAGCTCTTGTAATGACATATCATGTTTTTTTCTGCTATATACTATTGCGCTTGAATACTCTCGTAATCTTTGTAATGCCATTTCATTTCTAATAGCCTTATCTAATTCTTTCTTTTCAGAGTATTTCTTTACATCAAAAATGTATTTTACGCCAAACGCTAGTAGCCCAAATCCCACTATAATTGCAGTGTTTGTCATGATTCCCAGGAACTTATTAACAACAGAATTGTATTCTTCAAAAGAACTCTCTCCGCGCATATATTTTTCTTTGGCCAACACTGCTTTAACATTCTTATCTAGTATTTCCGTACTATATTCATCACATAGTAAAAATGTTGCCAACTTATCATTCAGTCTGCCAGAGCTCTCTCTAATATCTTTACATGAAGAGTATGATTCATAAATATCAGCAACAAGCATCTGTGAAAGGTAACCACGCGAGAATACAAGATAAGGCTCAGCACATAGTTTTTGCCACTCAGCGCATATATCAACATCATCTATTGATAGTATTTCTCTCCACATCTTGGAAGCTTTATATTTATTACAAATCCTAAATAGTTCTCCATTGTCAATTTCAAACATTTGGAACAGACATTTTAATATAATTAAGTATTTCATCAACTGCTCACTAGTTAAATCCCAAACCCCAAAACATCTATCCGTTACCTGCAAATTCTGTAGTTTTGATAATTCTATTATTATTTTTTGAAAATTAGAAAGATTCATTGAACTGAGGTTAAGAGTATTTTTTTCCCCACTATCCGCGACTATAGTGACAGATTTTTTTTCAATATCCACAGATACATCTACAATAGAGTTATATCTTAGTGCCCAATAATAATCCTTTTGTGCGCATATTAGTCTACAAGGCGAAAAAAGAAGGTAAACATCATCCTTTTTGAACATAGCAAGAATTGCATCTGATGACGCATCAATTCTTCTCGAAGATAGTACTTTATTTATCTTCTCAATTGACTCTTTTTTATTCCCCAATCTGTTAATGATCTCACTTGGATCATCATATGTTTCCTGAGTCTCATCTATAACTTCTTTTTCGCTGTCGTCTATATTCTCGGATTTTTCTGCTATATTTGCATAGCTATTGTAAAATTCATTTTTGAATTCAAATTGTATACGATCGTGTAGCTCATGGCTCAATATGATTTTTTTTATCTTTTCATATGAGGTCTTCTTTCCATCAAACAATAATCTAACAAATGCCTTCCCACTCAAATATAGTGATACTATTTCAGAAATTACATTTGAAATATCATTATCGTCTCTATTTAAAAGTTCTTTACAATTATCATAATTAAGTTTTGGTGATGCAGGCATTATTTCACAGTTTCTGCCAACTAAATAGTATTCTATGATTCCACTTTCATTTTCTCTAAGCAGCACAGTATTCTCATTATTCATGATAATGTCTCCTTATTTAACATTTATAAATTCGCCTTGGCTTTTCAGCCACATATCTATTCCGTCACCAAATACTTCTGCTTCTACAAGGTACTTCCCATCATCCTCACTTATAATCTTTGCAGTGGGAAGTTTGTCCAGAACTGCATCCACAGAATAGCCGGTGTATTCAAATTTAACCTTTCGCAATTTTCCCCCATACATGAACTGGATCCTTTTTCGGTACTCACCTTCCTCAAATTTATCCCTATAAGGAGTTGAGAAGTGCTCTTCTGTTACCGTCAGCTTTTTTATCCGGTCTATGCGGTAAATAGTCGGGTAAGCGTCATTTGGTTCCGCGAAAGCTTTATCTTTATCAATATTCTGGATTCGCCCGGCGAGATAAAAATAGAACTCTGAAAACAGTATGGCTAATGGTTCTACCACTCTGTGCTTCGGTGAGTGTCCTTGTATTCCCTGGTAGTCAAACTCAATCAGAAATTGTGAATGAATAGCATTTCCAAGGAGCATCATCTTATCAAGAACCTTTTGCTTATGAGTGAGTTCAACATAATGGAAACGCTCATTTCTCATAAGATCCGTTACCAATTTCTGATTCTTTATTGGTACGCAGCACTCTATTAACCGGTCAAGAATGTTGCCCATCTCCTTTTTAGAAAAGGCTCTACTACTCAGAATGATCTTACATATCGCAAGGACTTCATCATTTGTCAGCTTGAGATTATCTGCTTGTTCGATCCGGTATCCTTTTATGGAGTAGTCATAAATCAGATTGTTAGGAATTCCATCAGTAACAGCTTGGTTATCAAGAAACAGCCTTATCTGCTCGATATCTCTTTGAATACTCTTCTCTGATACTCCAAAGCGTTCAGCTTCCTCGGTTTTATAGATGATTCTGCCATTCATGAGCCTTGAATAAATAGATAATGCCCGGCTACTTTTTCCCTCTCGTTCTTCTAACATATATTCACCTGTTTTTTTGTTTTAATGATAGCAATTAGATTGGACACATTATGACCTTCACCACTTTTTCTTGTGGTATAAAAAAAGCGGGAATCCCACATGGAATCCCCACTTCCAATTATAACACCGTCCATTTTTTTATTATAAAAATCACAGGTAATATTTATTAAAAAAGAATAAACAACCACATGATGATTAAATTACGAAGGTGTTCTTAGAATTTTCTAAAAATCATTGTCAAATCACCGGATTTGGTCTGAAATTGGTGTACCTTAAAACTTTTCAAGTTAAATCCATGAGATGTCAATGCTGATGGAATTTTTGTTTTGATTATCTGTGATCTCATATTTACCGGCCCTATCTGTTTTGAGTTTGATGAACTTTGAAGAAATAGCTTCATACTGCACCTTCCTTTCTTGCTATGCTCCAATACTGTTGTTTATGCCCACAATTCAAATGACTGGCCAGATAAATCACCAGTTTTCTTTGGCATAACAACGGAATTGTAGTAGACAAAATCGCTGTTTGTTATTAGATGATATCTGGATATATTATCCGCGGCACTATTCCTGATCTCCTCCGGAATAGGATAGACGGCTTCTGCAAGAGCTCCGGCCATGCATGCTATGGTGTCACTGTCGCCGCCAATTGATACTGCGTTTCTAACAACGTCCTCATAGGATGTTCCTTCAAGAAAAGCGATGATGGCTTCCGGTACTGATCTCTGGCATGATACATGGAATGTATATGTTGGACGTATTTCATCAATGGTTCTATCCAGATTATATCCAAAGGTTGAGGATATATACTGCTTTACCTCATCTTTTGTCTTTCCAGTTCTTAAAAGATAGATACCTGCTGCAATAGCTTGTGCTCCCTTTATACCTTCTGGATGATTATGTGAAGGTAACGCAGTAATCTTTGCAACCTTGAGTGTATCTTCTAGAGAATCGCAGAACCATCCAGCCGGAGATACCCTCATAGCTGATCCGTTACCATAACTCTCATAAGGCTTTCTTTTGGGATCCTTAAGCCATTTCATAAATCTGCCGCCATAACCGACATCAGGATACTTTTTCCCATATAAAACCATGTACTTTTCGCAGGTATCATATAGTTCTTTTTCACGTTCTGCACTGTCGATAGGCGTGCCTACAAAATCATATAACGCCCTTGATATTGCTATAGTCATGATACTGTCATCTGTGGGTAGGCTATACCTTGTTAAGAAGAAAAATCTTTTGTCTTTTATATTTTCGCTTTCATATAGGCTTCCCACCATATCACCAATAATTGCACCTATCATAATGCTCCTTTCACATTCAAACCATGCTACTTCTTGTTCCTTATATATTAATTATAAGAAATGACATGGACATATATTGCCCATCGTGCTGAATTTATTCATATTCGAATAAATCCATCTGTTCTAAATACGGTTACAATTCCTGGCTGCGGAGTATTTTACGCCTATCAGTTGTTTCTCTGTCCTAGCGCGTTTGTTTTACGAATATCAAAAAATATGTCATCAAGGATTGTATTATTAACCACTTTTTTTAATGGAACTAATAACGGATCTACGAAACAGCTTTTTGTCTTTTTTACAAAAATAGATTTCGCCTTTTTCAATTTTCTAAACTGAACTTTATCTTCCGAATTTTCAGGATTCTTAATTTCTATATAAAAACGTCTCATTGCAAACACCTCCTTGTATGGATTATTGGTTCTTTTTACAACTTAATGATAAAAAATGAGACGGACAAAATAAGTCCATCTCATAATAAGTATCAATTTTTTTGATCATGTTCGTTTTGAACCATAAATAATATGCTTTCTATTGGATCCTCAGCAGTTTTGGGTTCGGTTTTAGACTCACTTTCATCTACATCAGTTCCGGCTTCCGGTTCTTCATCATCATTTTTAAATAGCTTTGCTACTTCATCTTCTACCGTGGAACACCCCATAGACACAGCGGCGATAGAATCAACATATTCTTTTACTGCACCAGGAACAATGTATACAAAACAATCAAGCATCTCTTCTGTAATCGTTGCATCCCCTTCAAGCGGCATAGTTAGCGTGTATCTAACCTCGTTATCAGAATCTAATTGCCATGTTCCGCGCCCCATATGGCAATTGATCTCAAAAAGTAATAACTTAACATCAGTAATGTTTCTCTTAATTCCTCCGATACTAGGATATCCTGTGATACTACAATCATCACCATCTTTATCAACTACAATATTACAGTTCAGGCTTTTAGCTACTGTCTCATCCAAACCAAAAACAAAATCAAACCTTAGCCGTTCCTCATCATACTCGTAACGAAAGTCTTCCTTTTTTAAAAAATTATCAATAGCTTCTACAATATTTTTTGCTACCATATCAATACCTCTTTTCTTATAAAACTGGACAAAAAGTGCTATTTTGCAGCATTATTCATCAAACAATAGCTCCGTTGAGGCAATTTCTTTTTTAAGTTGCTTTTCGGTTTTTCTAATAGTTGAGCTGTTGGCCTTAAAATTATATAAAGGCCGAATCACTTCGATTATTTCAGCTGTTGGTTCAATGTTGTTCACAATGTCATCCATGCCCTTATATGCAAACGGACTCTCATCTAGCGTAGAATGGTTAACGCAGGTAGTAAAAATCCCGGCTTCCTTCATGGTATTTTCGAACTCTTCAACGGTAAATCTGTTAAAGGCTTCTGTTCTGGAAAAAAGTCTTCCGGCCCCATGGGGAGCTGAGCAGTTCCAATCATCATTACCCTTACCTACACATATGAGCGAACCATCCCTCATGTTAATAGGAATAAGAAGTTTTTCTCCGCTTTTAGCAGAAACTGCACCCTTACGGATGATATTGGATTCATGATCGATATAATTATGAACTGTAGAAAATTCTCCAATCGGATCAAGCCCATAATGCTCAATTATCTGCTTTGCAATCATGTGCCTGTTCTCATCAGCAAATTCTTGGCATATCTTCATATCGTAAAGATAGTTCTGACTATACTTTCCCGTAAGAAAACAGAGATCAACAGGAACATCCGGAGGTGTCTGTCTGAAATTCCTGTGAAGTTCCATGAGAACATCATGGATTTCAGATCTCCTACCTGCAGCTTTATACTCTTTCTTTATACGTCCTTCTTCATCCCAAAGGGCTTCTTTGCCGGTATGCAAGCCAATTGCCTGTTTCTGATAAATATCACACACCTGAATACCAAGCTGTCTGCTACCGGTATGGATTACAAGGTATTTATTGCCATCATCGTCAGCATCAATCTCAATAAAATGATTACCGCCACCAAGGGAGCCTATAGCACGCTCCATCTTCTTTGTATCTTCAAGTTCCCTGAAACATTTCATTTCCTGTATCTTGGGAAATCTCATAAGTCTTCCTTCATTGACTTCTCTGCCGGAAGGCACATATGTCCTGATAACTTCATCAAGTCTGGCATAATCTATATCCACTTTCCCCAGCTCAACTGTCAGCATGCCACAGCCAATATCTACGCCAACAATGTTTGGAATAATTCTATCTCCCAGATCTGCGGTGAATCCGATAACACAGCTTTTTCCGGCATGACAGTCAGGCATTATTCTTACTTTGGCATCACGAAAAGGCTCCTGGTCCAGTAGGATTCTAATTTGCTCTATGCAAGTATCTTCGCAATTATCTATGAATACTTTTGCGGTATTATACTTTCCTGTTACTGTCCTCATATTATTTCTCCAGATCTAGTATCAATTAGTTTCCAACAATTTTTGAGTTTCCTTTATAAATGTATGTGAATCCTTATATATTAATTATAGAAAATGGCTTGGTCATAATTTGTCCATTAGTTTAAATACATAAAGATTACATATAAAAGACTTCTCCCCTTGGCTTAAAAGGCAATCTACAACCTGTTGGAAGAATGTAAGCATGCGCTCTCTTTACATCCAAATGCTCCTCAATCCATCCATCCGTGATAATGAGCACAGGTCCATCCTTAGGAAAGTCCTTAGCATTCTGCAGAAGATCAACTGCCGGTTGAAGCTTAGTTCCGCCTCTTCCAACTACTTTTACTCTCCCTGCGATGTCATCAGGTGTCATGTACCCTGCGTCATATGCATTTGCATCACAGAAGATAACCCTTGCTGCAGGAACATCCCTGGAAGCGGCATAGCTTGCTATTGCTCCAAGAGCTTTCCCTATTTCTGAAGGCTGCATAGAACCGGAAGTATCTATAATTACCCCAAAAGTCCTTGATGCATCCGCAGATTCTGTAACCACATATCTTGCTCTCGGAATATCCGGAGTACAGCTCTGTCTTCTGCTGGGATGCGCATAGCTTCTGTGCTTTTCAAGCGGTCTGATATGTGCATTGAACCATTCCGAAAGTTTTACATCCCAAGGAATAGGCGGAACAGCCAATGCCCTTATTTCTTCTACAAGCCCTGCAGGGATAAATCCTCTTCCTCTTTTTGCTGTTTCATATTCAAGTCCCTGAGAAAGAGCATTTCTATAGAACTCATCCAAAGAAACACCACCTCCTACAGCCCCAAATCCTCCGGGCTTGTCTCTGCCCATGATGTCTCCACGACCATTCCCTCTGAAAGTATTCAGTTTCTGGTACTTTCTCATATCGCGGATTATCTCATCATAGATTTCCTCTGCAGATTTATTCTTAAGTGCAGGATCATAGAGGACCCCTTCAGGCATTACACCTATCTGCATCTCGAAAAGCCATCCGTTTATCACATAGTCAGTAGCTATATTCCAAAGATAAGGATCCCTTCCTGCAGAGCGGGCATGATGGAGAAGTGCAGCGTGAAGGAACTCATGAGCCATGATAAATCTCCACTCATTCTCGGAAAGATTCTTGGATGTGTTTATATAGATGATTCCTTCGTATGCATCAACTGCAGCTATGCTGATGTCATATCTCCTGCATTCTTCGATATCATCAACAATCTTGAAAGACGCAGCTATGGCGCCAAGCAGAGGAAAAGCATTGATAAACCAGCTAGCTATCTGTCTTCCAAATGAATCATCACTCTCATGATCTGCAACAAAATTAATTGCCCCGGAGACTGACTTGGCAAGGTAGTAGGCAAAATCAGCGGCAAACTCGTTCTTTTCCTGCTCACCCCATCTGTTTATCCCGTATTCAAGAGGTGCATCAAGGCCCACCATATCCATGGAATCCATTGCTCCGACACCATAGATATGATTGTCCTCATCCCAGTGTTCTCTAAGAAGATATTCGTAGATCTTGTTTTCATCTTCCATGATGCTGAAAGGAATATTTCCAACAGGAGACTGGTTAAGTGCTTCTCCAAGTTTTATGTCATGAAGGAACCGGTCCACGTATATATCGCAAGCAATATTCCATAACTTCTTATTGAATCTGGCTTTTTTTACCTTATTTCCGGAAGCATCTTCCTCTACATAACCAGGTACTTTATCAAGATCATAATGTCCAAAGCAGTTGTGAAGTATGCAATGCGCAATGGCATAAGCCCAGTGTTTTGGCGGAAGAGAAACGCTTTTATTAACTAAAACAGTGCCATCCGCCTTAGAGCATGCAGGTGTTTTTCTACCAAGCTCGTTTTTTCCTACAATCCTGAGATTATAGAGTACGAAGTGACGGAACACATCGTTTCCCTCCACAATTTCTATCCCCTTATGTAATTGAATTAAATTGAAGTCTTCTCTTTCCTTATGCTGTTTTCCCATCCTTGTTCTTCTCCTGTGAAACGAGCCTTGGGAGATCCCTTACAATCTCGATCAAGAACCACTCAGGAAGGATTTTTCCGTCATCATCAGATACCACCATCTGTGCGAGCTCATAATTGATCTGTGCAAGTTCTTTTAAAAGAGACTTTGCCCTGTGAGCAAAATACTGTGTCTTCTTATCAATCTCAGATTTCTGCTGAGGAAGGTCGTGAAGGATCCTTGCTCTGAAAGACTGTGCAAGGAAGTAAAGAACATCCCTGTCCTCAGGCTTCTCGGGCCATCTTGCTTCACCCTTGATGATATCCTCAAGAAGATACTTATTATCAAGCTGCTTTACAAATGCTGCAAACATCCCGGCATGACTTGCTGAAATGCTGCCATATGCAAGCATCCTTATTGTCTCTATAGGAAGGTCCTTCTCCCCGGCTCCGAATTCCTTAAGCGCATCGCTCAGCATATGCCATGATCTTGGTGTTGAAAAAGGCTCTTCTGTCTTGGGTGGTTCTGCGAAAAGGTGATCAGGTCTCTGACTGATATAATCAGTGACCCAAGTGTGGATTCCATTTCCGTAAGCCCAGGTGAGCCAGTTCTTTACGTCAGGCTTAAGCTGAACATGAAACATTCTGTTGATAAGTGCGCTGGACATGGTCTTAACAATAGCTGCGTCCTGTGTCCTGTTTCCTGCACCGATCACAATGCTTCCTTCGGGAAGATAATATTCTCCAATCCTTCTCTCATAGATAAGACTGTAAAATGCTTTCTGTACCTCCTGTGAACAGGCATTGAGCTCATCAAGGAAAAGTACATAGGGCTCTTTTCTTGCAATCATCTTTGGCGGAAGAAACTCTGAGGTCTCTCCTCTTATCTGAGGGATACCGATGATATCCTCAGGAGCCAGCTGGCTTCCGAGAAGGGATACACACTCAAGACCAACCTCGATTGCAAACTCTTCAACCAGCGCTGATTTTCCGATACCGGGTGCACCCCATATAAATACTGGGCGTGCCGGTGCTATATTAAGTAGTATTTCCAGTAATTCTTCCTG
>JAEEGL013868194.1_pt1 | contig 13440 bp, 13 predicted proteins | sample 9134231 | NCBI WGS metagenome assembly JAEEGL01 (sample SAMN16246548, study PRJNA631951) | gut metagenome | biome: gut microbiome; feature: rumen; material: fiber-attached | host: Bos | place: Iran: Karaj | collected 2018-10 | reverse complement strand
GTTTCGGTAAAGATCTTACGGTCGGGAAAGAAAGTGACACTCGTTCCGGTTTCTTCTGCAGGACATACACCCACTTCTTTAAGAGGATAACAGGTCTTACCTCTTTCATAGCGCTGTAAATATACCTTACCTCCCTGCTTGATGGTAACTTCAAGCCATTCGGAAAGAGCATTTACTACCGATGCACCTACACCGTGAAGACCGCCTGAAACCTTATATCCTCCACCGCCGAATTTACCGCCGGCATGAAGAATGGTAAATACTACTTCAACAGCGGGTATTCCGGCTTTATGGTTGATACCTACGGGAATTCCACGGCCATTATCGGATACTGTGACAGAGTTGTCAGGATTAATCACAACGTCTATCTGATTACAGAATCCCGCGAGAGCTTCATCCACGGAGTTATCGACTATCTCATATACCAGATGATGGAGACCTCTGCTTGCTGTAGTTCCTATATACATACCGGGACGTTTTCTGACAGCTTCAAGTCCTTCCAAGATCTGTATCTGGTCGGCGCCGTATTCGTTTGTAACTTCAGTGTTACCCATATTTCCTCCAAACTTATTCGGAAATCGATCCGTTTATTACATTGATCACTTTATTTATCTTAAAGTTATTGTTTACAAAATCATCAAGACCGGTACAGGTTATTATGGTCTGTATATTTCCTATGGTATTTAAAAGATAGTTTTGTCTGTTACTGTCAAGTTCTGACAAAACATCATCCAGAAGAAGCACAGGCACATGCCCGGTAAGATTCTTGACTATTTCTATCTCGGATAGTTTTAAAGAAAGAGCGGCAGTTCTCTGTTGCCCTTGAGATCCGTATTTTCTGATATCTATACCGTTTACCACAAAACTGAAATCATCCCTGTGGGGACCGACTCCAGTAATCTTTAACCTGATATCCTTGTTTCTGTTTTTCTTTAATTCTTCTTTGAAATTTTCAGCTTCAACATCAGGTTCGTAAGCGATATTCAGTTTTTCTTTGCCGTCCGTAAGCCTGTAATGCACATTCTCTATTATTTTATTAAGATCCTCTATAAATTCTCTTCTCTTGTTAATGATAGTATTACCGTAAGTAACAAGCTGCTCATCCCATATACTGATGGTCTCAAGCAGATCTGAATTTATATAAGAATCTTTGATCAGTTTATTTCGCTGGTCTATTATCTTATTGTATTTTGAAAGATTATAAAGATATATTGAATCGAGCTGACAAAGCTCCATATCTATAAACTTTCTTCTCTCAGAAGGACCGTTTTTTATGATACTAAGATCTTCCGGTGAAAAAAGAACGACATTCAGCAACCCGAGAAGTTCAGTTGCTTTTTTAATCTTGCTTCCGTTGATGGCTATGAATTTCGATCTGTCTTTGTTTAAACAGATGTCTATCTTATATTCTTCGCCGGTCTTTTCAAGATAAAGAACTATACGTGCTTCTTTTTCATCGAAGTTAACAATTTCTTTATCCTTGGATCCTCTGTGAGATTTTGTGGTAGCACATAAGAAAATAGCTTCAAGAATGTTGGTCTTTCCCTGAGCATTGTCTCCGTAGAGAATATTTGTACCTTTGTCAAAATATACGGTACTGTTTTTATAATTTCTATAGCCCTCTAACTGAACAGACTTAATAAACATTTGCTACCAACTATTTTGTGATTTCTATTTCTTTGCCTTTGAAAGAAACAATGTCCCCGGCGTAGAGTTTTCTACCTCTTCTTGTGTCAACTTCGCCGTTTACCAAAACATTGCCTTCAGTGATCTCTATCTTAGCTTCAACTCCGTCTTCAACAAATCCGACGGCTTTTAATGCCTGGCCGAGTTTGATAAATTCTTCTCTTAATACTATTTTTTCCATAATTTACCTTACAAAGTTAACGGGAAGGATAAAGTAAATATAACTTCCTTCATCATCCTTTATAATGCAGGGACTCTTTGCATTAATTGTGTATAACTTTATTTCATCCTCATCGAGAACCCTTAATACATCAAGAATGAATTTAGGTCTGAAGGCAATAGTAAGATCCTTGCCGTTTTTGTTTACATCAATATCTTCTTTCATCTCACCAACCATAGTTTTGATGGAAATATTAAGAAGATTATCCTTAATTTCCATTATAATGGGCTTGATTTCACCTTCTCTCAAAAGAAGGGTACTTCTGTCTATACTTTCGTAAAGATCCTTTTTGTTAACTTCAACCTTGGTCTCATAGTCATTGTTTAACATCTGTTCATAGTTAAAGTACTGACCTTCAACCAGTCTTGAAACTATCTTTGTATTGTTGAATTCAAAAATAACATGATTCTTGTCAAAGAATATCTCAACATCCTTATTTTCATCACCGGAAAGGATCCTGCTTATTTCATTAAGAGTTTTTCCGGGAATGATAACTTTTACATCAGGATAGGAATTCTTAAGGTTTATCTTTCTGAAAGCTATCCTGTATCCGTCAAGAGCAACGACCTTAAGAACATCCTGCTTTATCTCAAAAAGTTCGGAGCTCATCATATGGTTCGCATTATTATCGGAAAGACAGAAAATGGTCTGTTTTATAACATCCTTTAAAGATAGTTCACTTATAAAGATACTGTCTGTCTTTGCTATAACAGGAAGACCTGTGAAATCTTCACCGTCTTTTCCTATAAGATTGAAATGTGCTTTTTCACATTCTATTTTTGTCATGAAGTTTTTATCAACATCTATCTCAACTTCATTGTCCGGAAGCTTTCTTACTATTTCGGAAAGAAACTTAGCATCAAGAGCTACATTTCCTTCTTCCAGGATATTTCCCTCAACGGTTGTTTCTATTCCAAGTTCCGTATCATTGGCCGTAAGAGTTATAACACCGTTTTCGGCTTTGATAAGAATACACTGGAGTATAGACATTGAAGTTTTGGAAGGAACAGCTTTAGATACGATATTTACTCCGTTTGTAAGGTTTGTTTTTGAACATATTATTCTCATGTTAATAACTCCCTCCCTGAAATTAGTTGGTCTTTTATTTATATAATAAATATTTATTTAACAGTAATAATAGTAAGGCTTGTTAATTTGTTTATAATTCCCTTTTAATTGAATTTTAACACCATTTCTAAGTTTAATAAATTTGTTTAAAAAGAAAAATAAGGTGTTAAAAAAAGAAGAATTATCAACATTTCATTTTTTATTCAATTTAAAAAATTACTACAATTAACACAAATTAACATACCATGTTATTTATTTAGGGGATAATTTGCTTCTTATAATCTCTATCTTGGAATTAAGATCACTGTCCTTTTTTATCATTTCGGCAATCTTGTCTCTGCCGTGCATTACAGTGGTGTGATCTTTTCCTCCAACATATTTTCCTATATCTTTAAGAGAAACATCCGTCATTTCGCAGCAAAGATACATTGCTACCTGTCTGGGAAGACTTATCTCTGCAGTTTTCTTTTTGGATGTAAGAGCTTCTGTCTTGATTCCAAACTGATCTGCTACAATATCCACTATATAGGAAGGAGTTATGTTTTTAGGGGTGTCGGGATAAATGACATCTCTCAAAGCATCTTCTGCCAGCTGAAGATTTACATCAACTTTATTTAATTTTGCGTAAGCAATTATCTTGTTAAAAGCACCTTCAAGTTCACGAATATTAGACTTTATATTAGTGGCAATATATTCGATAACTTCCTTATCTATATAACGATCTGATGCTTCGGCATTCTTAAGGAGGATAGCCATTCTTGTTTCATAATCCGGGGGCTGTATATCCGTAATAAGTCCCCATTCGAAACGGGATCTGAATCTTTCTTCCAAAGTTTCCATTTTTTTGGGAGGTTTATCTGAAGAAAGAACTATCTGTTTTCCGGAAGAATGAAGTGCATTAAAGGTATGGAAAAATTCTTCCTGGGTGGAATCCTTACCTATTATAAATTGAACATCGTCTACCATAAGAACATCGACGGTTCTGTATTTTTCACGAAGTTTTGCTATAGCTGCCGCATTACCGCTTCGAACAGATTCGATAACTTCTATTGTAAACTGTTCTGAAGTAACATATAAAACCTTCTTATTAGGATTCTGTTCAAGAATAAAATGACCGATGGCGTGCATAAGGTGAGTTTTACCAAGTCCGGCACCGCCGTAGATATAAAGGGGGTTATAAGCCGTTCCGGGTGATTCAGCAACAGCCAAAGCTGCAGCGTGAGCCATCTTATTATTTCCGCCTACAACAAAATTATCAAATTTGTATTTAGGTATAAGATTTGCGTTTTCCGAATTGATATTGTAAAGATTATTAGACTTCTGAACAGGTTTTATATCCTTATTCAGATCGTTTTCAAGTTTAAAAACAACATCATAGTCACTGTCCAGCATTTCGGAAATGGCTACTCTGAAGAAAGTTTTAAATTTGGTGTCAATGTATTTAAGAAAATTATCCTGATCGGACTGAATCAAAATGATGACATTATTACCCTCAAAACCATAAAATCTTAAGGGCATAATCCAGGTATTGAAGGATACGTCGGAAAGATCGCAATCCTTACGGACTCTTTCTTTAATTAAGTCCCATTTTTCCTGTAATTCCGACATAAATACCTCCAAAAAAGCGCAGAATATCACATATATTCTATATTACTCTATAGAAAATAAAAATTCAATTACAAACTTATCCACCAAATGTTATCAACAATTATGAATTTATGTGGATAAATTGGTTTACATTGTTATTATATTATAAAATTATGTAAAATGGTGTGGATAATTTCAAAACAGTAATCATCTTATCAACACCGTAATTATGGACATTTTTTAACATTAATTTTAAATTAGGAACAACTTATCCACATGTTATTCACTTTTTGTGGATAATATTATGTAAATACGAGTTATCCACATAAGTTAAAATTGTCCCTTTTTTTTCAGGTTTTCCTTGACTATAAAATATGTTTCTAATATAATCGTATTGCTATTTTCTGCAGAGAACCGAATTGATTGGTTTGATCACCTTTAAATAAGGATTAAGTAAAGGAGGTGTTGTTTCATGAAGATGACTTTTCAGCCCAAGAAAAAGTCTCACGCAAGAGTACATGGCTTCAGAGCTCGTATGAGTACTCCCGGCGGAAGAAAGGTTTTAGCTTCCAGAAGAGCTAAAGGAAGAAAGAGCTTGTCAGCTTAGGCCGCAGTTTTGTGGCCTTTTTTTCTATCAATAATTAAGAAGATATGTTATTTACCGAATCCCTTAAGAAAAACGACGATTTTAAAAGAGTGTACGGTGAAGGCAATTCCCGTGCAAATAAGTATCTGGTGATGTACGTTGCAAAAAATGGCACTGGTTTAAACAGGATAGGAGTATCGGTAAGTAAAAAGAACGGCAACAGTGTCGTAAGACACAGGATCAAACGTTTAGTTAAAGAATCATATCGACTGCATGAAGTTGTATTCAATAGTGGTTTGGATATTGTGGTCGTCGCAAGAGTATCAGCCAAAGAAGCAGGATTTAAAGAAATTGAAAGTGCTCTGTTACACTTGGGAAAACTTCATTCAATAGTTACTTTTAAAAATATTCCATGAAAAGAATCTTAATATTTCTAATAAAGTTATACAGGAAATATATTTCCCCCATTAAGACTACCAAATGTCCGTACTATCCCACTTGCTCGCAGTATGGTCTTGAAGCTGTGGAAAAATACGGTGCTGTCAAGGGGGGAGCTATGGCCGCTTGGCGTATCTTACGCTGTAATCCTTTTTCTAAGGGCGGATACGATCCTGTTCCCTGATCTTTTCACGGTTAATTTAATCTAGGAGGACTTATCGATTGGATATTGTTGTTTTGACGCAATACAGTGGTAAGATTCTTGGGCCCATTGCCAAATATATACTTGGGCCTATCCTGAACGGTATCTTTACCGTTCTTGATCTTATCCACTTACCCAACGTGGGTGTTGCAATCATACTTTTTACAATTGTTATCTACCTTCTGCTTTTGCCCCTTACCATTAAGCAGCAGAAGTTTTCCAAACTTCAGGCCAAGATGCAGCCTGAACTTCAGGCAATCCAGAATAAGTACAAAGGTAAAAAAGACCAGGATTCCCAGATGGCAATGAACCAGGAGACCCAGGCAGTATATTCCAAATACGGAGTATCCCCCATGGGCAGTTGTGTTCAGCTCCTTATCCAGATGCCTATCCTTTTTGCTCTGTACAGAGTTATCTATTCGATCCCCGGCTATGTTACAAAGATCGGTGCGACTTTCAGAGTTCTTGCCAACAAGATCATCAGCGTTGATAATGCCGAGTTTTTAAAGACCACCGATATTGCCGGTATTTCAAAGACTGTTGGTCAGTTTACCGGAAACATGGATAAGAGTCTTGTAAACGGTGTTGTGGATGTTCTCAACAATCTTTCCACCGCCGATCTGCAGACCGTTTCCGATCATTACGGACTTTCCCATCTTACCTATAACGGTGAGAGGATCTTTACTTACATTAATGAGAACGGAAACAAGGTTAAGGGTCTTTTGGATCAGTTTAACAGTTTCCTTGGTATCAATATAGGAAACTCACCCAGCTTTACAATTAAGGAAGCATTTGCAAACCATGCTTACCTTCTTGTTATCGGAGCTATCCTTATTCCTGTTTTGTCTGCCGTAACTCAGTGGATAAACATCAAGCTTGCTCCTTCGGCTTCTTCTTCCAATAATGCACAGGCCGATCAGATGCAGTCTTCTATGAAGGCAATGAACACATTTATGCCTATTTTCTCAGCTGTTATGTGTTTCACCCTTCCCGTTGGTCTTGGTATTTACTGGATCGCCGGTGCCGTAGTCAGAAGTATTGAACAGGTTCTTATCAATAAACATATCGATAAGATGGATCTTGAAGCAGAGATCAAAAAGAACGTGGAGAAGAGAAACGCCAAGTTAAGAAAGGCCGGCATCGATCCCGACAAACTTATGAGAAATGCTTCCATGTCCACAAAGTCCATGAGCATCAAAGCAGCTGTTGAGGCTTCTTCTTCGGGAGCAACTTTAAACGGTAAGCCCGTAAATAATTCCGAAGCCGTTAAAAAAGCTACGGATTATTACAACAAGAAGAACGGTGAGAACGCCGGTTCCATTGCTGCCAAAGCAAATATGGTCAGACAGTACAACGAAAAAAACAACGACAATAAATAGCAGGAGATAAAAATGGATTATTTAGAGTTTCAGGCAAAAACATTGGATGATGCCATTACAGAGGCTTGCAGAACCCTCTCTGTTACCAGCGATATGCTCGATTATGAAGTTATAGAGGAAGGATCCAACGGATTTTTGGGACTTCACGCCAAGAATGCCGTTATAAAGGCTAAGGTTAAGGATTCCGTTCAGGACAGAGTATCCACTTTCCTTTACGATGTACTGAATGCAATGAATCTTTCCGCAAATATCACTCTTAAATATGATGAAGATTCCAGGGAAATGGATATCGATATCAGTGGTGATGACATGAGCGTTCTTATCGGAAAGCGCGGTCAGACCCTTGATTCTCTTCAGTATCTTGCTTCTTTGGTTGCCAACAAGGGTACCGAGGAATATATCAGAGTTAAGGTCGATACCGAAAACTACCGTGAGAGAAGAAAGAAAACTCTCGAGAATCTTGCAAAGAACATGGCCTTCAAGGTTAAGAGATCCCGCAGACCGATCTCCCTTGAGCCAATGAATCCTTATGAAAGACGGATTATTCACTCAGCTTTACAGGATGATAAATTTGTTACGACATACAGTGAAGGCGAAGAGCCCTACAGACACGTTGTAGTAGCCATGAAGAAATAAATGAAAGGGTGTCCGCGTGACACCCTTTTTTAAGAGGCAATATGGAATACGAAACCATTGCTGCGATTTCCACCGCGCTTAGCGAAGGCGGGATAGGGATCATAAGACTGAGCGGTGATGATTCTTTTGAGATCGTCGATCGTATCTACAGATCAAAGAATATGGAATCTAACCTGCTTTCTTTTAAAACCCATACCATACACTATGGGTTTATTTGCGATGGTGAAAAGATTCTGGACGAAGTAATGGTCTCCGTAATGAAGGCCCCCAATACATTCACAAGAGAAAATGTTGTGGAGATAAATTGTCACGGGGGAGTTTTGGTATGTCGCAAGATACTTGAGCTTTGCATAAAGAACGGGGCCAGGCTTGCGGAGCCCGGAGAGTTTACAAAGAGGGCCTTTTTAAACGGCAGGATAGATCTTTCAAAGGCCGAAGCCGTTATGGATCTGATATCTTCCAAGAATAATTCCGCTCTTACAAATTCCGTCAATCAGCTTAAGGGCAGGCTTTACGATAAGATCAGTGATTTTCGTGAACGTATCCTTTTTGAAACAGCTTTTATCGAGTCTGCACTTGACGACCCTGAACATATCAGTCTTGAAGGGTACCCGGAGAAACTGTCTGTTACCGTTGATTCTCTGATCCATGAGATAGGTTCTTTGTATGATACCTTTAAAAAGGGCCGTTTTCTCAAAGAAGGCATCAATACCGTTATTGTCGGTAAGCCTAATGTTGGGAAATCTTCACTTTTAAATGTTCTTACGGGGTACGAGCGTGCTATTGTTACCGATGTAGCAGGGACTACAAGAGATACCATCGAAGAGCAGATCACCATTAATAACGTTTCTTTAAATCTTTTTGATACCGCCGGTATCAGGAAAACCGGAGACAAGGTTGAAAACATTGGTGTGGAGCGGTCCAAGGAATATATAAAGAAAGCGGATCTTGTTCTTTTTACCATCGATACTTCCTCAGAGATCACCGATGAAGACAGGGAGATAGCTTCTCTTATAAAGGGAAAGAAAGTTCTTGTCATCCTGAACAAGGCGGACAAAGAACCTGTTCTTACTGATTCCGATCTCTCTTTTCTTTCGGATTATCCCGTTGTTAGGATCTCCGCCAAAGAAGGAAGCGGGATCGAAGATCTGGAAGCAAAGATCGAAGAAATGTTTTTAATGGGTGAGATCGTCAGTGACAATGAGATCTTTATCACTAACATAAGACAGGCCGAAGAGCTTAAGAAAGTGCTGGAAAGTCTTGATCTTGTTAAGGACAGTCTTTCAAAAGGACTTCCGGAGGATTTTTATTCCATAGATTTAATTAACGCTTATTCCGGATTAGGTCGTATAATAGGAGAGAATATAGACGACGATCTGGCTAATGAGATCTTTTCTAAGTTTTGTATGGGTAAATGATCATGCAGGAATCTGTTACGCAAAAGAACAACTTAATAATCGAAACAGACGTCTGTGTAATAGGTGCGGGACATGCCGGATGTGAGGCTGCCCTTGCGACCTCACGCCTCGGACTTGAGACTGTGATCTTTACCGTCAGTATCGACAGCATTGCCCTTATGCCCTGTAATCCCAACATCGGTGGTTCCTCAAAGGGCCATCTTGTGAGAGAAGTGGATGCTCTTGGCGGTGAGATGGGCAAGAATATCGACAAGACCTTTATCCAGAGCAAGATGCTCAATGTTTCCAAAGGTCCCGCCGTTCATTCTCTGAGAGCCCAGGCCGATAAGTCGGAATATTCCCGCAGCATGAGGCGTGTTCTTGAGGAGCAGGATCATCTGACCGTCAAGCAGGCAGAGGTTTGCAGGATCCTTGTGGATAACGGCAGGATCAGGGGTGTTGTTACCAATACCGGTACCACCTATCTTTGCAAAGCGGCCATCATCTGTTCCGGAACCTATTTAAAGGCAAGATGTCTTTGCGGTGAGGCCATCACCTATACCGGGCCCTCCGGACTTCAGGCAGCAAATTCTCTTTCTTCTTCTCTTATCGAAAATGGCATAAAGCTCCGTCGTTTCAAGACCGGAACTCCCGCCAGGATGGATAAAAGAAGCCTTGATTTTTCAAAGATGGAAGAGCAGTTCGGTGATGAGAGAGTGGTTCCTTTTTCTTTTTCCACCGATCCCGAGTCTGTGCAGATCAAACAGGCTTCCTGCTGGCTGACCTATACAGGCGAAGAAACTCATGAGATAATAAGGGCGAACCTTGACAGATCACCTTTGTTTGCCGGTGTTATTGAGGGTACCGGTCCCAGATATTGTCCTTCCATAGAGGATAAGGTGGTTAAGTTCCCGGACAAAGAACGTCATCAGGTTTTCATTGAGCCCGAAGGATTATATACCAATGAAATGTATGTGGGCGGCATGTCTTCTTCTCTTCCCGAGGATGTTCAGTTAAAGATGTACAGAACAGTTCCCGGTCTTGAGAATTGTAAGATCGTGCGTAACGCATATGCCATCGAGTACGATTGTCTTGAGTCCAATCAGCTTTTGCCCACACTTGAGTTAAAGGAGATCAAAGGCTTATTTTCTGCAGGACAGTTTAACGGCAGTTCCGGTTATGAAGAGGCTGCGGCCCAGGGAATCATCGCAGGTATTAATGCCTCCATGCAGATCCTTGGCAAGGAACCTTTGGTCCTTGATCGTTCCGAGGCTTATATCGGTGTGCTGATCGACGATCTTGTTACCAAGAATAACAGAGAGCCTTATCGTATGATGACCTCCAGGGCGGAGTATCGTCTTCTTCTCCGTCAGGACAATGCGGATCTCAGACTTCGTAAATTCGGTCACAGGGTGGGTCTTGTTTCCGATGAACTCTATGAAAAAACTCTTGAAAAAGAAAAACTTATCGCTTCCGAAATAGAGAGACTTAAAAATACCGTCGTCGGGGGAGATGCAAAAACCCAGGCATTTCTTTCCGAAAGGGGCAGCTCCCTTCTTAAGACCGGTATGTCTCTTGCGGAACTTTTGTGCAGGCCCGAGCTTTCCTATGATGAACTGAAGGAGCTGGATCCCGAAAGACCCGTTCTTTCTCCGGATGTTATCGACCAGGTTTGTATACAGATCAAGTATGAAGGATATCTTGAGCGCCAGGAACATCAGGTTAAGCAGTTTAAGAAAATGGAAAAGAAACTCATTCCTGATTCCATTGATTACGATGATGTTCCCAGCCTTCGTATTGAGGCAAGACAGAAGCTTAAAGAGTTTCGTCCTTTGTCCGTGGGCCAGGCTTCAAGACTTTCCGGTGTTACTCCCGCTGATATATCCGTTCTTCTTGTTTATCTTGAACAGTTCAGAAGGGGTTCATCCGTTTCGGAGGGTGAGGCTCATGAATGAAGGATATTTGACTGATCTTTTTTCAAAGATCGGTATTAAAACAGATAAACGACAGGTGTGTCAGTTTTTAGACTACTACAAACTCCTTGTGGAATGGAACGAAAAGATCAATCTTACGGCCATTACTGATTTCGAGGAGGTTTGCCTTAAACACTTTGCAGATAGTCTGAGTCTTGTAAAGATGTTTTCTTCTTCCGATGAACTTCTTTCTTTTTTATCGGGAAAGACTCTTGCAGATATCGGTACCGGTGCAGGCTTCCCGGGAATACCTTTAAAGATATTGTGCCCGGATCTCGGGGTTACACTTTTTGATTCACTGGATAAAAGGATCCGGTTTCTTGATACGGTCATTGACGCTCTTTCCCTTGAAGGCATCACTGCAGTACATGGCAGAGCTGAGGATCTTGCAAGGACAGATTACAGGGAGTCCTTTGATATCTCCACTGCCAGGGCGGTGGCATCTTTACCTGTGTTATGTGAGTACTGTTTACCTTTTGTTAAAACAGGCGGTTTGTTTATTGCATATAAGTCGGACGTTACGGAGGAACTGAACAGTTCAGCCAGAGCACTTGATGTGTTGGGTGGTAAGATTGTTCAACGTGAAACATTCGAACTTCCCGACTCCGATATTTCAAGGACCATTCTTTTCTTTGAGAAGGTCGGATCCACTCCGAAGGAATACCCCCGCAAAGCCGGTAAACCTTCCAAACAGCCGATTATTTGAGTGAGGTATTTATGGCAGAAACTAATCCCGAAGATGTTCTTCTTGAATTAAAGAAAAGTTTTTTGGAAGACCGCCACGATATACAGTCGGCTATTGAGGAGATCGAGACACGTATCGCACAAAACAAGAGTTATATATCTTCTTTGAATCGTAAAGAGGATTGTGACTACAGTCTTTTTTCTCCCAGAAGTGTGACCCGGGTATATAAGGATCAGGTTTTTGAAAAGCAGGTTGAGATCGATAACCTTGAGGAGAGTCTTGCCAGGCAGTACAAGAAGCTTTCCAATGTCACCAAAAAGCTTGATGCGTTAAATACCATTAAGATCCGTGATACCGAAGAGTCCAAAGAACCCGAGAAGACGGATAATTCTCTTTTCATCAAACTGCAGGAAGATGACCGTCGCAGGATAGCTGCGGATCTTCATGACGGAGCATTGCAGAATCTTTCTCTGGTCATGCACAATATGGAATTGGCCGAGAAGTTTATCGATAATGATCCGGTCCGGGCCAAGCTTGAGATCTCATCAAACAGAAAACTTGTAAAAGAAACCATAGACGAGATTCGCAGGACGATCTACAATTTGCGTCCCATGCAGTTCGATGATTTCGGTTTTCAGAAATCTTTGGAGAATCTTTTGGATTCCTATAAGTCCAGGACTGAGATGGAGATCACATATTCCGTTGATTCCTTTGACAATACCGATTCTGTGATCTTACTTACGGTATTCAGGATCATTCAGGAACTGGTGATCAATGCCATCAAGCATTCAAAGGGAACTACCTTGAATGTTCTTGTTTTGGATGAACAGAATCATATGTACATTGAGGTTGCCGACGATGGTTTGGGTATGACCGGTATGTCGGCGGAAAAAGAAAATCACTTCGGACTTCGCATTGTCAAAGAGAGGGTTGCTTCTCTCGGTGGTAAGATTCTTTTTCCGGTAATCGATAAGGGATGTAAGGCAGTAATAGAGATTCCTTATCAGGGTTAGTGAGGGTATTATGGCAATAAGTGTTTTGTTGACCGACGATCACAAAATGCTGCGTGAGGGTATAAAGCAGCTTTTGGAATTTGATCCGGAGATCAAAGTTACAGCGCAGGCTTCTACAGGTGAGGAGTGTCTTTCGCGTCTTTCCGCAGATTCTTTTGATGTGGTCATTTTGGATATCAACCTTCCGGACTGTTCGGGTATAAAACTGCTCAAGCAGATCAAAGAAGATTTTCCCCGACTGTATGTTATCATGCTGACTGTTCATGATGAGACGGAGTATCTGGTGGATGCAGTTGATAACGGAGCAGACGGTTACATTCTCAAAGAATCCGGATCCGATCTTTTGATCAGCGCCATCAAGCATGTCAGCAAGGGTGAGCGGTTTATCCAGCCCAATCTTATCCCTTCCTTAAATGCAAGACTCTTAAAAAGAGACAACGAGCGTAACAAATCCCGTGACATTACCAAGCGGGAAAAGCAAATGCTCAAGAGTATAGCTCTGGGTAAGACCAACAAGGACATTGCGGAAGAGTATGACATAAGTGAACGTACGGTAAAGAATCACCTTTC
>JAEEGL013713597.1_pt1 | contig 13440 bp, 11 predicted proteins | sample 9134231 | NCBI WGS metagenome assembly JAEEGL01 (sample SAMN16246548, study PRJNA631951) | gut metagenome | biome: gut microbiome; feature: rumen; material: fiber-attached | host: Bos | place: Iran: Karaj | collected 2018-10 | reverse complement strand
TATGTTCTTGATAAGTTTTATACGCAAGAGAAGAAGTTTTTGGGCATTCCTTACGATAAGGTATATTATTATGCAATTATGACAGATGATTACAATATGTATTTTGTCGCTGTACCGCAGAATCGCAAGGCTGAATTCGATGAGATTGCTTTTGCTGATTCATATGCTCTTTCAAGAGAAGTTACAAGGCTCTGGGAGAATAAGGCCAATAAGGTGAGTGAAGAACTTAAGCGTATAGATATAAGCGGAAAGTACACTGTTGTAGGTGATTCAGAGGTTTCTGGCAAGATAAGTGATTATATCGCAAGAGAGGGTTTGGATTCATATATTCTATATTCTGTTCATCCTGATGTAATCGATATCACAGCACCTGACAGGATATTCCTTATATTCAAGATGATAGTTCTCAGTATAATCGGATTTATATTTGCTTTAACAGGTATTAGTTCGATCATGCCGAAGAATCTTGCTTCATATTCAACCACTTCTTCAAAACATAAGAAGGTTCAAGTTAGGAAGCCTATGAAGAAGGGACCTAAGGATAAGTATGATGATATCGATGATTCGTTAACTGATGGTAGCGAGACGACTTATACATATTCTACATCTGCGCAGGCAGCTCCAGTTGTTGCATCGAAGGAAGAAGCATATTCTTTCTCTTCGAATACTATAAGTGAAGAAGAAGCTGCTCCGCTTACATTTGACGGTATGCTTACTAAGTCAAGTGATGAGAATGGCGAGGCACTTGATATCAAGCCGATAGACGATCTTATCGATATGGCGGAGATTAAGGAGTCGGGTCCTATTGATCTTGGAAGTTCTGATGAGGTAGTATCCTTAGACGGAAGTGAAGATAAAGAAGTGGAGCTTATCAAGTTTGATGATGATAATGAAGCCACAAGTGTATCTATATAGGGGTTGAGGTGTAAGTTTTGAATAAGCATTGGATTATATCGTTTATTATATCTATGGTGCCGCTTGTTGAATTAAGAGCGGCACTTCCTTATGCGATTGCGCATAGTGTTCCAACCTTGCCTGCTTATGCTATATGTATAATTGGCAATATGCTTCCTGTTCCGTTCATATTCTTCTTTGCGAGAAAAGTACTTGAGTGGGGCAAGGATAAGAAGTACATAGGTAAGTTTTTTAGCTGGTGTCTTAATAAGGGGCATAAGGGTGGCGAAAAGCTCAAGGAGAAAGCGGGACGAGGGCTCTTTGTGGCACTCCTTCTCTTTGTAGGTATACCAGTTCCAGGAACAGGTGCATGGACAGGCACTCTTGCAGCAAGTATTCTTGATATGGACTTTAAGTCTAGCTGTATAGCAGTCATACTTGGAGTATTGCTTGCTGGTGTGATCATGGGACTTGGAACAATACTTGTGATGACTGTGGTTTGATATATGACTTAAGAATATAAAAGTAAAGGGGGTACATATCATCACAAAGTACCCCCATTTTTGTTATTGCTATGATGTTAGCCAATATGAAAGGCTGTAAAAAAACTATCACGGGGACGATTCGCAAGATTTCGTCATACTTTTGCAGGCTGGCGCATCCGCGGAGCACGTGTTTGAGCATCCGTAGGATGCGAGTTTGCGAGAGCGGATGCTAATAAGCCGCCTGCGAAAGTATAGAAATCTTGACGTGTCCTAGTGATAGTTTTTTTGCGTTTTATCTCATCTCCTCTATATGGTACACATAATCAAGTGTCCCTATAGCTTCGATTATTTCTTTATGTGTCTTATACTTTTTGAGTTCCTCTTTGGTTATCGTAAGCGCTATGGAGTACACACTTAATCCTGAGCCCTGGTAGGCTTGGTTGTATTCGATGTCGTCGATTATGAGGCCGAGTCTTCTTATCGTGGTTATGAAGTCCTGCAATTTGCTCGGTTCTGTAAGCTCTAAGTGCACCTCGAAGTGGTTTGAGCGGTTCTTGAGATATATCTCTAGTACCGGTAAGGTCGACAGGCAAAGGTATATGATCAGGAAGTATATGAGCGATATGGTGTAGGCGCCAGTTCCTATGCATATGCCCTCGATACACAGTGCCCATAGTGCAAATGCAGTGGTAAGCCCTTTGACCTGGCTCCTGGCGCTGAACAGTATAGAAGAGTTACTTACCATGGCAACCGATATTATCGTGGCTGCAGATAAGATCGGTATATGGAATGAGGTATTCGTCATGATGATCATGTCGCAGATGGTTGCCATCGTTGCACTCAGTGATACGAGTATGAAGGTTCTGATTCCCGCCGAGTGCCTCTTATTAGCTCTTTCGCAGCCTATGATGGCGGCTAATACAAGTGATATGGCGATTCTTAGAATCAGTGCTCTTATATCAAGTCCCACAGACCATGACCCGAGAAGCTTAGCTAATGGGTCTTGTTGTAGGAAATCACATGCTTTATCCATATTCATCCCTCCTTGTTATCTTCTAATAGTTCATCTATAGCCTGATTATAGGCTGTTTCTTCTGAGCTTGGAGTTAGACGCTCCTTAGCTATCTCCTTCTGTATGTTGTCTATTCTCTCGATAAGGAGCTCTACTGCGCTCTTTTGGTGTCCTTCTGCATCTACACTGGTTACCTGTGTCAGATTCTCAAGTTTGTTAGAGTAGGAGCCTGACAGATATAGTGAAAGCTTGCCGCAGGCAGGACCTATGAGCTCATATAATACACTCGAGAACAGGATTATGGTCTGCATGTCTGTACCAACTCCGGGACCAAGTATCCTTGCGCACATGGCGGCAAGACCGATTGCTACACCTGCTTGAGGTATGAGACCTAAGCCAAGGTAATTGCGGACTTTCTTATCCTTACCGGTTGAGAGGCAGCCTAAATAAGCGCCGATATATTTGCCGAGTATACGTACTAGGAAGTATATGATACTTATGGCCATGAGTGAGAAACCGCCGATTCTTTGTGAGTCTGCTACGAGGTCTGAGAGCATGAAGCTTGCGCCTGAGCGAACGAAGAATAATAGAAGAAGCGGTGGCGAGAAGTAGTTAAGCTGCTTGAAGAGCCTGTCATCATGCGTTGTGTTGATGTAGACCATGCCTATTGCCATACAGCCAAGCAGTGGTGATATCTCTAAGTATGAACATATGGCGCAGAAAGCAAACAGGATACTGATGGCTATGATGAGCCTGTTATCTGTTGAGTGCTTGTGTGTCATAGAGAACTTCAGTATGAGACCGAACAGGCAGCCGACTAAGAGTGCACATATATTCTTGGCTATAGGTATGAGGATAGTCATAGCGATGTGATCTGGACTGCCGTTAATACTAACAAGCGCTATAGAGATAGCGATACTGTAAGCTACGAGACCGACTACGTCGTCTAGAGCTACTACTTGAAGTAGTGTATCTACGAAGTCGCCTTTGGCCTTGGTCTGCCTTATAGTCATGATGGTTGATGCTGGTGCAGTTGCGCTTGCAAGGGCTGACAGCATAATCGAAAAACTAAGACCTAGTCTGAGGAAGCAGTAGGTTACTATGAATACCAGAAGTGACGCCATCATGGATTCAAACAGAGTTATGATTATGACCTTAGTACCGTTCTTCTTAAGGTTCTTGAATTCAAAGAATTCTCCTACGCTAAATGCTATGAAAGCAAGGGCGATATCTGGCAGGAAGTCAGTTGCTGCTATGAACTCGCCAGGCAGAAGCTTAAGGCAGTACGGGCCTAAGAGGATACCCGCGAGAATATACGCGGTGACGTTAGGAAGCTTAAGCTTCTTGATGATCCTGGTCATGAGATAGCCTGTAATCAGCATGAGAGCTAAGTATATGGTTGTTAAGGTGCCAGAGTTCATAACATCACCTCCAAAGTGAAAAATATTCTCACATTGCAAAGTAGACTTTTCGTGTCTCTTATCCTATAATCTTATTATATCTTATTCAATGTCAGAAAGGAAGATTAGTTGTGAATAATTTGCTAAAAATAGATGATTTAAGAGTCAGTGTAGAAGATAAAGAAATACTCAAGGGTATCAATCTCGAGGTTGGTCCGGGCGAGATTCATGTTATCATGGGTCCTAACGGTGCTGGTAAGTCTACACTTGGCAATGCTATCATGGGTAATCCTTCATATAATGTTGAGGGCGGTTCTATATTCTTCAAGGATGAGGATATCACTCATGAGGCTGTTGATAAGAGAGCTATCAAGGGACTTTTCATGTCTTTTCAGAGTCCTCTTGAGGTTCCGGGAATCACTTTGTCTAACTTCATAAGAACTGCTATGGAGAACAGAAGAGGCAAGAAGATAAGGATCATGGAGTTTCGTAAGGAACTTGAGGCAGCGAAGGCTAGTCTTGAACTTGACGAGAGCTATGTGGAGCGTGATCTGAATGTTGGCTTCTCTGGTGGTGAGAAGAAGAGAGCTGAGATACTTCAACTTCTTATGCTCAAGCCATCTCTTGCAATACTTGATGAGACTGACTCAGGTCTTGATGTAGATGCTATTAAGATCGTATCTAAGGGTATTCAGGAATTCCATAAGGATAAGGACGCATCGCTTCTCATCATCACTCATAATGCGGCTATACTGTCCGCACTCAAGGTTGACAAGGTTCATATTCTCGTAGACGGAAAGATAATCAAGACAGGTGATGCATCGCTTATCGATGAGATCAACCGTGATGGATTTAAGCAGTTTGAGTAGGTGATGGCATGGCAGAGATAAAGGAATTAGAAGAGAAAACATATGTTGAGGATATAGACCGCAACATATATGATTTTCGATATGAAGATAAGGACGCTTACAAGGTTGAAAGCGGCTTAACCGTAGATATAATAGACACCATATCCAAAGAAAAGAACGATGTGGAGTGGATGAGAGAATTAAGGCATAAGGGGCTTGAAGTGTATAATAAGAGCACTATGCCTGAGTGGGGACCTTCCATAGAAGGTCTTGATATGGAGAATATCGTTACATACGTAAAGCCTAAGACTGATATGAAGTACGACTGGAAGGACGTACCTGAGAATATCAAGGATACATTTGAGAAGTTGGGTATTCCACAGGCGGAGAGAGATTCGCTTGCAGGTGTTGGTGCACAGTATGATTCGGAGCTTGTATATCACAACGTGAAGCAGGAAGTAGCTGATCTTGGAGTTATATATACTGACCTTGAGAGCGCTCTTCATGGACCTTACGAGCAGATGATCAAGGATCACTTCATGAAGCTTGTTCCTATGACTGATCATAAGTTTGCTGCACTTCATGCTGCTGTATGGTCAGGCGGTTCTTTCGTATATGTGCCGAAGGGAGTGAGCGTGGAGATACCGCTTCAGTCTTACTTCAGACTCAATGCTCCTGGAGCGGGTCAGTTTGAGCATACACTCATCATAGTGGATGATGATGCATATCTTCACTTCATAGAAGGGTGTTCAGCGCCTAAGTACAACGTGGCCAATCTTCATGCGGGCTGTGTTGAGATATATGTAGGAAAGCGCTCAACTGTCAGATATTCGACCATAGAGAACTGGTCTAAGAACATGTACAACCTCAACACGAAGCGTGCGAAGGTTGAAGAGGGCGGCAAGATAGAGTGGATAAGCGGATCTTTTGGCTCGCACACATCATACCTCTATCCTACCAGTGTACTTGCGGGTGAGGGTGCTAAGTCTGAATTCACTTCCGTAACATTTGCCGGAGACGGGCAGGAGCTTGATACAGGCTGCAAGACTATCCACAATGCACCCAATACATCATCTTACATCAACACAAGGTCTATCTCTAAGGGCAACGGCGCAAGCATATTCAGAAGCGCTGTTGTAGTTAATGAGAAGGCTACTAACAGTAAGGTTTCTGTATCCTGTCAGTCGCTTATGCTTGATAAGGAGTCGCGTTCTGATACGATCCCTGTTATGAACATATATAACAAGGATTCAAGTATCGGACATGAGGCGAGCATAGGCTGTATAAGTGATGATGAAGTGTTCTATCTCATGAGCAGGGGCGTCAGCGAGGATGACGCGAGAGCCCTTATAGTAAGTGGTTTTGCGGAAAATGTTTCGAAAGAACTTCCGCTTGAGTATGCCCTTGAGATGAACAATCTCATCAGACTTGAGATGAAAGGATCGATAGGTTAATGGAAAGTATTAAGATTAATAGAATGAAAGCCATAACTAACAGCTGGCTTAAGATCAATGATACTGATATGGAGATCATCGAGAGTCCTGTTGTTTCTGAGGTTTTACCAAAGCTTACAAGCGGTGCCGGAGAAGGCTTTGACAGATATGTGGCAGCAAGAAGTAAGGCTTTAGATATAGTTGTTACAGATGGCAATAAAGAGAGAAAGAGACTTGATATAGCAGGTGGATTTCACTATATAGATGTGAAGCAGTCTAAGAATTCTAAGCTTGATCTTATCGTGGATGTGAAGAATTCTGAGGATAATGCCTATGTGCTTATATGCGCGGAACTTGAGGATTATGCTACACTTAACATCATTAAGAAGGTAGAGAATGTAGGCAAGGCTTATATAGGCTTTGCAGCTAAGGCAGGAGATAGCGCTCAGATACATGCATATGACTTATTTATGGGCGGCGAGAAGGTTACCTACGGAAGCAAGGTTGTGCTTGAAGGTTATAAGAGTCAGTATGATGCTAAGGTCGGCTATATAACATGCGGCAGTGAGAAACTCGATCTTAATTATCTCACTGAGCATTATGGCAAGAAGTCCATATCTAACTTAGACGTAGGCGGTGTCATGAAAGATGCTTCTGAGAAAACATTTCGCGGTACTATAGACTTCATAAGAGGCTGTAAGGGCAGCGAGGCAGCGGAGAACGAAAGCGTCATCCTCATAGACCAGGGCGTTAAGAACAAGAGTGTTCCTACGATTCTGTGTACAGAAGAGGATGTTAAGGGCGAGCATGGAGACAGTATAGGTAAGATCGAGGATGATACCCGATTCTATCTTGAGAGCAGAGGTCTTGACGAGGCTTCGATAGTGAAGCTGGTGAGTGAGGCGAAGCTCTATAACGTTATAAGACAGATACCTGATGATGAGTTCAAGAAGGAACTGATCAAGGAAGAACAGGAAGGATAATATATGATTTCTAGTGATATAAGGAAGGATTTTCCGCTTTTTAGGAATAATCCAGATATAGCATACTTAGACAATGCGGCTACTACGCAGAAGCCTCAGTCTGTCCTTGATGCGGTTAGGGATTATTATGAACATGATAATGCCAATCCGCTTAGAGGTCTCTATGATCTTGCAGTTAGGGCAACTGAAGATTATGAGATGGCTAGAGAGAAGGTCGCTACCTTCTTAGGTGCTAAGCCATCAGAGATAGTATTTACTCGCAATGCGACGGAAGGACTTAACTTTGCGTCACACAGCATAGCTGATGCATATGTGAAGGCTGGTGATGAGATACTCATAACGATTATGGAGCACCATAGTAACCTTCTTGTATGGCAGCAGGCTGCTAAGAGACTCGGCGCGAAGCTTGTATATATAGAGCCTGATGAAGAGGGATTTATAAGCGAGGAACGCTTTAGAAGTTATCTCACACCTAAGACAAAGCTTGTTGCGATGGCTCAGATATCGAATGTTCTCGGTGTTAAGCAGGACATCAAGGCTTTGGCTTCTATCGCTCATGAGAATGGGGCTTTGTTCATAGCAGATGGAGCTCAGAGTGTGCCTCATATCAAGGTTGATGTGAAAGACCTCGGAGTAGATGCGCTTGCCTTCTCGGGCCATAAGATGTTAGGTCCTATGGGAATAGGCGCTCTGTACATAAAAGATGAAGTTATGGATAGAATCGAGCCGTTCTTCTATGGCGGTGAGATGATCGAGTATGTAACGAGAGATAGTGCTACATATGCAGAAAAGCCTCACTGCTTCGAGGCTGGTACGGTAAATGCAGGTGGCGCAGTAGGTCTTGCGGCTGCGATAGACTATTATGAGAAGATAGGCTTTGAGGACATCATGGCGGCTGAAGAGGAACTCTGCGTATATACTTATGAGAAGCTCATGGCTATACCTCATGTGAGTGTATATGGACCGAAGGAAGGAAGACTTCACAATGGAATTCTTACATTCAGAGTGGAGGGAGTACATCCTCATGATATATCTCAGATCTTAAGTAGTGACGGAGTATGCATAAGAGCAGGTCATCACTGTGCGCAGCCGCTTATGCAGTACTTAGGTATATCTTCAAGTGCAAGAGTAAGCTTTTCTTTTTACAATACCAAAGAGGAAGCTGACAGATTCGTAGAATCAGTAGCTTCTCTTAGAAGGAGAATGGGATATGCAGACTGATGAGATGAAGAGCTATTATAGTGAGATTCTTACAGATCACAATATAAGACCTGGACATAAGCATGAGATGACAGGCGCTACAGTTGAACTTCGCGGAGTGAATCCAAGCTGCGGAGACGATATCGTACTTAAGCTTAAGGTAGAAGACGGAGTCGTAACAGATGGTGCTTATGTAGGCGAAGGCTGTGCTATATCGCAGGCCTCTGCAGACATCATGCTTGATCTCGTGATAGGAAAGAACCTAGAAGAAGCAAGAAGACTTCATGGAATATTCCAGGGGATGATAAGAGGAACAGCTACAGATGATGAGATATCAGAACTTGAAGAGGGCGAAGCCTTAAGGGATATATCACACATGCCAGCAAGAGTAAAGTGTGCGATGCTTGGCTGGAGAACCTTCGATGAAGCAACACAAAACATGTGACAAATGTCATATCAGAATATAGGAATTCATTACAAATCTCACTAGTTTTTAGTGGGGTTTTCTTGGTATAAAATAGATGAGGTGAGGTGAACTGTAAGGGGTTGTAAAATAATCAATTCACGGGACACGCTGCGAAGTACTATTAAGAATCGAGGTATTATCATGAATGACACTGTTGTTAAGATTTCAAATCTGGTAAAGAGATATAACGAGCTTATCGCTTTGGATAACTTCAATCTGGAGATCAAGAAGGGTGAGGTGTTTGGTCTTCTTGGACCGAATGGTTCAGGTAAGTCGACAACTATTAACTGTCTTCTTTCGCTTCTTTCTTATGACAAGGGCGATATAGAGCTCTTCGGAGAGAAGATGAAGCCATCAAGATATGATCTCAAGGCGAAGATAGGTATCGTTCCACAGAATGTGGCGGTATTCGATACACTTACTGTATATGAGAACATTGACTACTTCTGTGGACTTTATATTAAGGATAAGGCTAAGAAAAAGCAGTATGTTGAGGAGGCTATAAGTTTTGTAGGACTTGAGAACTTCAGAAAGTTCTATCCTAAGAAGCTTTCTGGCGGTCTTCTTAGAAGACTTAACATAGCCTGTGGTATAGTTCATAAGCCTGAACTCATAATACTTGATGAGCCAACTGTTGCGGTTGACCCACAGTCACGTAACAAGATTCTTGAAGGTGTTATGGAGCTTAACCGCAATGGCGCAACCATCATCTATACTTCGCACTACATGGAAGAGGTCGAGCAGATCTGTAGTCGCATCCTCATCATGGATAAGGGTAAGGAACTTGCTCTTGGAACAGCTGAAGAACTAAAAGCTCATGTGAAGGGTACTGAGAATATCATAGTGGATATGAAGTCAGCTACAGACGAGATTCTGTCAGATCTTAAGAAGATCAATCACGTATATGATGTAGCATATCAGAACGATAAGATAATCATCAAATGTGACGGCGGTAAGCACAACGTCGTACACGTGGCAAGTTACTTCGCAGATAAAAACTTAAGTTATGACAGGATATATTCACAGCTTCCTACACTTAACGATGTATTCCTTGAGATAACGGGCAAGGAATTAAGGGATAGTGAGGACTGAAAGGCGGGTAAGACATATGTACATAAAAGTATATTTGACAGAATTAAAGAATGGGTTCAGAACTAAGGTTAATCTGTTCTGGAACATGATATTTCCTTTGATACTCGGAACACTTTTTTATGTGGCGTTCTCCTCTCTTTACAATAACGACAAGGCTTCTACACTTAAGATTGCGATAGACCGTGAGGACAGCATGATAGAGAGTGTCCTTAAGGGGATTAAGTATGATAATGGAGAAGCTATGTTTGATATCACTGTTACTGACAGCGATGAAGCCATAAAGCTTCTTAAGTCCGAGAAAGTGTGTGCTATCCTTCATCCGCAGGATGATATGGATGTGAAGATGGATATAAAGAATAACGGTACAAGCCAGAGTATAGTTGCTGATGTGGTGGCAAGTTACCGTCAGGCTCTTGCCACACACGGACAGGTATATGATGAGGATATCGTGGTTGCCAAGGGAATAGCAGGTGAGAACAAGGATCCTTACATTATGTACTTCTATAACCTCATAGCTATGACAAGCCTTCTTGGTATCACGGGCGCGATAGCGGTTTTCACAAGTTCGAATCCAGGACAGTATGTAGTGGGTGTGAGGGAACTTGCAGCGCCTATATGCAAGCCTCTGTATGAACTCATGAAGCTCCTTGCTGCCACAACATTTCAGATTATAGCCATAGTGGTTGCTATAGTGTACTATGTGCATATTCTTGGCTTGTCTTTTGGATGCGATGAAGGTTATATCTACTTAACGGCGGTGCTTGGAGTGCTCTTAGGACAGGCTATCGGCTTTGGCCTTGGGCACATATATTCGCTTAAGGAGAGCACAAGGTTCTCTATAGCGATGGTTCTCTCGCTTGGCGGCGGATTCCTGTCGGGCCTCTATGTCGGTGATATGAAGCTTCTTATCGATACGAAGTGTCCTATCATCAACAGGATCAATCCATTTGCGGTCATAAGTGACGCTTTCTACACGCTCAACATATATGGCGGGGGCGAGCGATATATGCGAAGCGTTATATATATGTGTGTATGTATAGTGGTATGTTTTGTATTTGGCTTTATAAAGGCAGGAAGGAATCAGTATGCAAGTATTTAGATCATTTTTCAGAGTGGCAAAAAGCAATAAGAGCGGCCTCATCATGTATACCTGTATAGTGATCGGCATGATAATAGCTCTAAGCGCTAACCATAAGGGCAAGAGTACGGAAAATGCAGCTGCAAGCCGTTACACTGTATATGTAGTGGATGAAGATAACTCGTCAGAGTCGAAGGCGCTTGTGGCTTATATCGGTAAGCTTCATGATGTGTCGAAGGAAAAGCTTACAGATGAGATGATAACAGAGTCTATATATTATCAGCATATCACATGCTGCATAAGGATACCTGAGGGCTTTGGCGACAGTCTTAGCACTGATACTCCTTCAAGTATAGTGTGTGAATATGATGAAGCTATGCCTAATGGAATATTCGTCAATATGCAGTTAAACCGTCTACTTGGCAATGCGGTCAAAAGATACTTATCAGGCGAATCTTTCGATGATAGCCTCGAGAATAGCTACAAGGCTATGGACATGAAGGAATATGTGAGCATCAGAGCAGAGAAAGTAAAAAAGGAAAGTATAACTCCAGTGTTATTCACATTCCTTCCTTTCGGAATCTTCTCAATCATCTTCTCGACAATCCTTCCAACAGTGCTTCTTTTTAACAAGAAGGAAATCAAGGACAGGACTGAAGCTTCTAGTCTTAAGCTTCTTGACCGCAACATAGCTATCATATCCGGAGTCGGAGTGTTCTGCCTCATAATACTTGCCGTTCTTATAACTGCTGCAACGATACCTGAAGCGGGTGAATACTTCATGACAAAGAAGTGGATACTTGCAGTATTGGCACTTTCTGTATATACGCTTGCGTGCATAATGCTCCTTAGCTTCATAGTTAACTTTGATATTAAGAATGGTGCGGTTTCTGCTATAACGAATATCATCGGACTGTCATTTGCCTTCCTTGGCGGAACCTTCGTCGGAGTTGACCTCTTAGGCGATAAGATCAAGGCTGTCGGCAGGTTCACACCGAACTACTGGTACACACTTGCTGTGAAGGATATATTCAGAGGTGAGTCCGTAGGCGTGGTAATGGGTAAAATCGGTGTGATCTTTGCATTCGCGTTAGCTTGCTTTGGGGTGTCTATGATGACTTCGAGGGTGAAGAGATAAAGGGAGCGTGTGAAAGTTTTTCTGTAAATGAGATATCCCAAGATAATTAACAAGCTGGCCTGTTGCTTTTGTCAAGAATTATGTTAGAATACATATTATATTTCAGTTTAAAACAAGAAAAGAAGGTGTAGTATTTTTAGTCCAAAACGATACACAAATATGCGATTTGGACTAAAAATACTTGACATGCAGGTCTATATGTATTATGATTATATCCATGAGAACAAATAATATTATTGGTAGAACTAAAGAATGCGAACGTCTTGATCGTTGTATGGAGGCCGATACTGCCCAATTAGTAATTATGTATGGAAGGAGAAGAGTGGGCAAGACTTTTCTTATTAATGAATATTTTAACAATCGTTTCGCATTTAAGCTTACAGGAACATTCAATCAGGATAAGAGTGTTCAATTACAAAATTTTATTGCGGAACTTAACAGAAAAACGAAAAAAAAGGCAAAAGTTCCATCGGATTGGTATAGTGCATTTGAACTATTAAGGGACTATATAGAAACTTTATCTATCGATGAAAAGCAGGTTATTTTCTTTGATGAGATGCCGTGGCTTGACAATCAAAAATCCGAATTTCTGCCTGCCTTTGAATGGTTTTGGAATGATTGGCTCTCCACAAGATCAAATTTGATTTTCATAGTGTGTGGATCTGCTACAGCATGGATGGACGAAAAGATAGCAAATAATAAAGGAGGCTTGTTTAATAGGCACACATGCAGGCTGTATTTATTGCCTTTTCAACTATGTGATGTTGAAGCATTCTTGCACAGCAAGAAAATCCAATGGTCAAGGTATGATATAGTAAGGTGCTATATGATTATGGGTGGAATCCCTTATTACCTAAGCCTTTTGGATAGAAAACTTACATTGTCACAGAATGTTGATAATCTATTCTTTAGAAATGGTGGTGAACTATGGGATGAATTTGAGCATCTATATAGAACCCTCTTTTCGAACAGTGATAGTTATATTAAGGTTGTCGAGGCATTAAATACCAAAAAGAGCGGCTTGACCAGGAATGAAATAATAGCAAAAACCGGTTTGCCTACAAACGGAACTTTATCTAAGATACTTAACAATCTTGTTACGTCTGGTTTTATCAGAGCAAGTGAACCTTATAACAGGAAAAAGAAAGGAACGGTTTATCAACTGGCAGATTATTATACTTTGTTTTATTTAAGGTTTATTAAGGATCATTATGGCAAGGATGAACAATTCTGGAGCAACAGTATAGATGCAGGTCCTTTGCGAGCCTGGGAGGGATTAACGTTCGAGCAGGTTTGTAAAGATCATGTACCGCAGATAAAGCAAAAACTGGGGATATCAGGCGTCTTGTCAGAAGAGTCATCCTGGAGCACTGAAGCGGATGAAGAAACCGGCATTACAGGGGCTCCGAGC
>JAEEGL013688278.1_pt1 | contig 13440 bp, 11 predicted proteins | sample 9134231 | NCBI WGS metagenome assembly JAEEGL01 (sample SAMN16246548, study PRJNA631951) | gut metagenome | biome: gut microbiome; feature: rumen; material: fiber-attached | host: Bos | place: Iran: Karaj | collected 2018-10 | reverse complement strand
GGATCATTGCCTCCGGCGCTTTTCCCTTCGGAAAATCCGTTCCGTTAGGCATAACGACTACTTCCTTGTTATACCCGATCTTGCGCAAACTCTCCTTCGTCCCCTCGGAAACGACCCAAACCTCGTCCGCTTTCTTCATGTTGGTGAGCACAAACCACTTCGAGATCCTGTTGAATCCTTTATTTGCAACGTAGCGGTCAATATCCAGGTCAAATTTCGTGTGATACGTTATCAGTACCGGCGGCGGAACTTCCATGCGCGAGATTACCTGGTCAACGAGCACCGAAGACGCGAACGGAGAGTGTATGTGCATCAGTTCAATCTTTTTTCTGGCAAGATTGCGGATCGTGAGCGGTGAAAAAGGATTGCCCACGCGGTACGGCATCTCGCCGCGGAAATGCACGGAATTATAACGGTACACTTCGAACGGGTAATTGTCCCTGACGTTCGGGTATTTCGGCGTAACGACAGTGATCTTATCCCCCATGTCGGTCATTATCCGGGCATAGTTGATCATGGCGTTGGCAACGCCGTCTATAGTAGGTGGAAATGAATCATTAAATAAACCAATTTTCAAGTGTTCTGATCCTCCTCAGATCCTTGTGCGGTCAATTCTTCCGCGGCAGTTTCTTCTTTTCGCTGTTTCGACGATTTTTTTGCTTTGCTGATCCTCATCGCAAAAAATACGCCGACGACAATGGTCAGGTAGAAGCTTATCAGTCTCCACAGGATCACCGCCACGCCCAGCTGCCCTTCTTCAGTGAAAAAGCTGTTGAAAAACAAACTGAACGAAGCCTCGGCTCCTACGCCTGCCCCGGGTATCGGTACGAATGAGGAAACCATAAGCACGAATCCCTGCGCACCGATTATTGTAAGGAATCCCACGGCGCTCAGCCCGAACGCACGGTAGATAAAGTAAGACACGGAGAAATAGCACAGCAGCTGGAGTATCGAGAACGCGATACCGGCGATAAGTACGGGAAAATGACGGAACATGCCCCTGAACGTTGAGTGAAAAAGTTCCAGACCCTCCTCTGCCTTTTCGAGCGTTGCCTCCCTGTCCTTTACGATCTTCAATTTTGCGCCGAGCTTGATGATGACCCGGCAGATCCAGTCGGCGATCCCTTTGAAGACGCCGATGACGATTATTGCGACCAGGACCGCAAGGTTAACGATATACCCTATCAGTACCAGCCAGTAAAAATTCGGGACAGTATTTTTAAAATAATCCCATTTTATCAAAATAAGCACCGTTGAAAATGCTACGAGCGCGATCTGATATATTATAAATTTCGTCAGCAGCGCGCTGGCGGTAACACCTACGTTTCTGCCTTTTTTTGCGAGATAGTATGCCTGAAAAGGCTGTCCGCCGGTGGAAAACGGTGTGATCGCCGAGAAGTATTGACCGCCCATCGTTACGCTAAGGCTGTCAGAAAACGGTTCGCTGCCGTAAAAACTTTTCAACAGGAAATGCAGCGTCAACGTTTCGAACAGCCAGTATCCGACCATGCAGCCTACGGCGCCTAAAAGCCAGAACGGATTCAGCTCATGGATAGACCTGATCAGTGTCCGCGGGTCGTTGGAGAATAATATGAAGCCAATAACAACGATGCCGCATGAAATGCATATGAACAATTCTATTTTTCTTGATTTCACAGGGGCACCCTTTCTTTTTCTTTAGTAAAAATGTTATTGAGGCAGCCGCTCCTCAGACCTCTGTTCATTTAGTCTACCACAAAATGCTTATAAAAACAAGAGCAGTCGTCGGCCGGCTCTGCTCCCGTTTTCATCGCGGATCGGGACAATATGCTTAAGGCCTCCGCTGTCCTGCTTAGTTCAGCGTCTGGTCTTGCTCATTTTATCGGATAAAGATCTGATAGTTGTATCAAAAATTCAAAGTGGAATATTTAAAATACGATACCGCAGCGGAGCGTCAATGTGGCACGGAAAAGCGTAAAATTTTTGAAAACTTTCTTCTCCTATATATTGGGTAGTTATCCACAGGGCGTAACAACTGCTTGTGGATAACTCGTTTTTTTGCTGTTTTTTGCGGAAAAATCTTAAAAATAATTTATTGCAAACAATTTTGCTCTTCTGCTATATTATGTAGCGTATCAGATACGGTAAGCCACTGCCATTTAAGTGACGACTGAGACAGTAATGTTCAGGACCGGATCCGGTGATAAAACTGCTTTTCCTGGGTTGCCGCAGATCCAAGCCAAACGGGTCATTCGAATCGTATTTGTTGGTCAACTGCCCGGTCATGCCTTAGAAAATATAGAATCAAAAGATAAAGCTTCCGTACCCTTTATAATTGTCCGGATGAATGAGTTATGCAATAATCTGACGAAAGGACCTGGCGCAATGACTGCTCCGAGTTACACAGACGAACAGCTCAGTTCAATCTGGACTCTCTGCCTTGCTGAGCTGAAAAAAGAAATATCTCAAATAGAATACGATTCGTTTATTGACCCGATCAGACTCGAAGAGATCACTAATAACGTAGCATATCTTACTGTGCCCAGTGAATTTTATCTTCAGCAGATCGAAAAGAAATATTATAATGCCATCAAGAACGTTCTGATGGAAAGCACGAAATCGTACCTGACTCTTCAATTCTTTGAAAAGGATAAATATACAAAAAAGAAGCAATCAGACGAAAAGGTTAATTTTTTTGACTCACATCTGAACAAGCAGTATACGTTTGACTCTTTTATCGTCGGAAATAATAACAGAATGGCCTGTGCCGCAGCAGTCGCGATCTCGGACTCTCCAGGCACCGCGTATAACCCGTTCTTTATCTACGGACAGTCCGGACTTGGAAAAACGCACCTCATGCACGCGATCGGAAACAAGATCCTTGAGAACGATCCTACGAAAAAAGTGCTCTACGTCACGTCCGAAACGTTTACGAACGAGTTCGTTGACGCCATCACACACAGAAAAAACGAAGAATTCAGAAATAAGTACAGAAACATTGACGTCCTTCTGATCGACGATATTCAGTTTCTTTCAAAGATGGAGCGTACGCAGGAAGAATTTTTCTACACGTTCAATGCATTGTACGAAGCTAAACATCAGATCGTTATTTCCTGCGACAGCCCTCTAAATAAAATAGAGATACTTGAAGACCGGCTCCGCACGAGATTCGCCTGGGGACTTATTGCCGACGTACAGGCACCGGATTATGAGACAAAAGTCGCTATACTCAACAGAAAAGCAGAAGAAAAAGCAATCGACGTTGACAACGAGATCCTCGATTACATTGCCTCTTATACCGGCGACAATATCCGTGAGCTCGAGGGTGTTATAAACCACCTTTCCATGGCTCTTCACCAGGGTCAGGAGATCGACCTTAACCTCGCAAAAGAGGCTTTAAAGCATATTTCTGATGATAATTTGCATGAAATCACCGAGGGTGTTATAATTGACTCGGTATCCAGATTTTTCGGCATCAGCGTCGAAGATCTGCTATCGAAAAAAAGAACGAAAGAACTGGTATTTCCGAGACAGATCGCCATGTACCTGTGCCGAACGCTTCTCGATATGTCCTTCCCTAACATCGGAAAGGCATTCAACGGAAAAGATCATTCCACCGTAATGTACGCTGTCGAACAGATCGCGAACCACATCGAAGTGAACACGGAACTTCAGCACACGGTAGACGAACTAAAGAAATACATAAACAGCGGAAACGTGGCTTAATACCCGTAAAAATATCCGGCTGACAGTTAAGGACGTTCTTCGTCCTTTTACTGTATTAAAGAGCTGTTATACCCGCATAGCAGCGATAAAACCGGAAATCCACAGGGTTTTCCACAATAAACCTGTGGAAAAGTTTAAAACTTTCTGTTGAAAACTTTTTCGATTTTCCACCCTGTGGAAAGTGTGGAAAACTTTTTAAAACTTTTAACAGAGTTTTAGACAGGGAAAAAGCAAGGTAAAATAAGGCTTTATGAACGTTATCCACAGTTTCCACAGACCCTACTACTATTACTACTAACTATATAAATATAAAAAAGAAAAATAAGCGCCCGGAGGAAAGAAAAATGAAACTGACCTGCAACAGAGACAATCTCATAGAAGGATTAAACATCGTTCAGAAAGCAGTTCCTTCAAAATCAACGTTAAGTATTCTTGAAGGAATCCTTATTGAAGTTGGAGAAGAAGTTAGACTTACCGGAAACGACGGAGATTTTGGAATAGTATATGAAGTTCCGGGAATCATTGAAGAAATAGGAAGTATAGTCGTAAATTCAAAAACGTTCGGAGATATCATACGTAAACTTCCTGACGTGTACGTAACGCTCGAAACAGATAACGGCGGCAGCATGCTGTTTATCTCGAGCGGAAAAGCAAATTACAAGATCAAAACGATATCACCCGAAAATTATCCTCCGGTATCTTTTCTTGATACGACTCAATCGATCGAACTTAACTCAGAATTGCTTCAGTCGATGATCCGTGAAACGTCATTTGCAGCCAGCATAGAGGATAAAAGAATAATTCTCCAGGGTGTTTTTATGGAGCAGCACGAAAATGAAATGAGATGTGTTGCTATCGACGGATACAGACTTGCGCTGAAGGTAGCAAATATTGCCGTTGCAAACGAATACGGAGTAATCGTTCCGACTAAAATATTAAATGAACTCGTAAAATCGATCAAACCGACAGACGAAAAAATCAAATTCTGCGTAAATGAGAATCAGATAATGTTTTTCACGGAAAATTTCCGTATGGTCTCAAAACTTTACAAAGGCGAATATATCGATTACCGCCGCATGATCCCGCGTGATTTCAAAACGTCGGTTACCGTAGAAACAAAAGCACTTTTAAGTGCTCTTGAGCGTTCAGCACTTGTTATAAACGACGAAAAGCGCTTCCCTGTTACTCTTGATTTCTCAGGAATGGATGAAATAACCGTCGCTGTAACGACAGAGATCGGCGCAATTAAGGAACAGATACCGGCTCAGATATCCGGAGATGAACTTACAATAGGATTCAGTTCTAAAAACTTTATAGAAACGCTTAGAGTAATAACCGACGATAAGATCGTTTTATCACTCTCGTCGCCTTTAAGCCCATGCATCATCACAGGAGAAAGCGATGCCTCCTTCACTTACCTGATCATGCCGGTAAGAACAAAATCGTAATAAACTGTAAATTTAAGTACAAAAAAACGACCGGTTCAGTATGTTTGTTTCAAAAATAGAACTGCAAAATTTCCGCAACTACGGGTCGCTGATCGAAGAACCATGCAGCGGCGTAAATATTTTCTACGGGAACAATGGCCAGGGAAAGACAAATATACTTGAATCGGTTTTTTTCTGTGCGATCGGCAGGTCGTTCCGCTACAGTAAAGACGCAGATCTCGTAAAAAACGGCGAGGACAATTTCCGCATAGCATTGTCCGTTGCTGACGATATTACAAACGACATATCAATAACATATAAGTCCGGCGGTTCGCAAAGCCCTGCAGAAAAATCGGCGAGGGTCAACGGCCTTTATCTTCGCAGGCTTGGTCACCTCATGGGAAACCTTTTATCAGTGATATTTTCCCCCGAAGATCTGGAGATCGTCAACGACGGTCCTTCCGTCAGACGTAAGCTTTTAGACATCGTTATTTCACAGATATATCCTTCTCACTATTTTGATCTACAGCAGTACAATAAAATCCTTGCGCAAAAAAATATGATATTGAGGGATTTTAACGTAAATGACCAGGGTTCGTCAGATCTGCTTGACGTCTATAACGAGCAGCTCGCAGCAGCCGGAGGCAGGATATCCGCCCGCAGATATCTTTTCAGCCGCGAATTAGAAATCTACGCAGCTGAGAAAAACAAAGAGATCTCATCAGGAGAACTGCTCACGTTTCAATACTATTCAAATTTCTTCACCGTACCGGAACCTGAAAAAACGGAGAGCACTCAGGCAGACGTAATGAAAATTTTTGAAAATTATGAAGAATATTCGAGCAAAATACAGGCTGAATTTCTGGAAATACTGCAATCACGCAAAAACAGAGAAATCGAACGGGCGCGCTCCGTTTACGGCCCGCAGAACGATGATCTTATTATAATGTTAAACGGGATGGATCTTCGAAGATTCGGATCTCAGGGCCAAAAAAGAACGGCGGTGCTGTCGATCAAACTCGCGGAGATGTTTCTTCTATACAGGCACACCGGCAGAAAACCCGTTCTCCTGCTTGACGACGTATTTTCAGAATTAGACGAGCTGCGTTGTTCCCTTCTCATTCGAAGCATTGCCGGATTCCAGACGTTTATCACGACGGCAAACCTCAGCGAACTGCCCGAAAGCATACGCCGTGAATCAAAAATCTTTTTTGTAAAATCAGGCACCGTAAAGTTGATATAATCAAAAAAAAGTGGTATAATTGCCCCTGTAAGGCGATCAACGCATTCCACAGTATGTGAGTACGCAAAAAGATAAAATCGCCTTCAATCGAAACAGAAAGGGATTTTTGTGTATTTGCATATAGGCGATAATGGCTGCATCCGTGAAAAAGACGTCATCGGCATCTTCGATCTTGAAGTAACTACCACTATGAAGACGACCGGCGAATTTCTTCATATTTCTCAGGAAGAAGGTTTTACCGTGAATGCTGTTACAAGAGGTGAAATGCCCAAGTCGTTTATTCTTGCCGATACCGAAGGAGTAAGCCGCGTCTACATCTCCCCTGTTTCCACTTCAACATTATACAAAAGGTGCACCCGCAAGGGAAAAGAAAGAGGATCATCAGATGAGTGATACTGAAAGCGATATCCTGCAGGCTCAGGATGCCGAATATGAAATAGAGAAAAGTCTTGCGCGCAATGAGAACCACGTTTACGACGAGAACGACATTCAGGTACTCGAAGGACTCGAAGCCGTAAGAAAGCGCCCCGGAATGTACATCGGAAGCACGTCAGCCAGAGGACTTCATCATCTCGTGTATGAGATCGTAGATAACTCCGTTGACGAAGCGCTTGCCGGCCGCTGCGACACGATAATCGTTACGCTGAACAGCGATAATTCTGTAACCGTATCGGATAACGGCGCAGGTATTCCCGTAGGTATCCACGCTCAGATGGGCATCCCCACCGTTGAAGTTGTCCACACCGTGCTGCACGCAGGCGGTAAATTCGGCGGCGGAGGATATACCGTATCCGGCGGTCTTCACGGTGTCGGCGCGTCAGTTGTTAACGCATTGTCCGAATTTCTCGAGGTAGAGGTATCCAGAGACGGTCACGTTTATTATCAGCGCTACGAGCGCGGAAAAACTTGCTCCCCTCTTAAGGTCATCGGCGATACCGACGCTCACGGGACGACAACGACGTTCAAACCCGACTATCAGATATTTGAAGAGCTCGTATTTGACTATAACACGCTGCTCGTGCGTTTCCGCGAGATGGCTTTCCTCAACCGCGGCGTTAAGATAATCCTGAACGATAACCGTGGCGAGTCCCCCGTTTCCGAAACGCTCCATTACGAAGGCGGAATCATCTCGTACGTTGAATATCTAAACCGTAAAGAAAACGTGCTGCATCCCAGTCCGATATATATTACCGGCCAGAAGGATACTTCCATAGTAGAAGTAGCGATGCAGTATAACGATTCATACGTTGAAAACATCTACTGCTACGCGAATAACATCATCAACCATGAAGGCGGAACACATCTTACCGGATTCAGATCTGCGCTTACAAAGGCATTCAACGATTATGCGCGAAAATATAACCTTTTAAAGGATTCTGATAAGAATCTCGCCGGCGAGGACGTCCGCGAAGGATTAACTGCTATCGTTTCAGTTAAACTTGAAAACCCGCAGTTTGAAGGCCAGACAAAGGAAAAACTTGGCAACAGCGATATCAGAACGCTTGTCGAAACGGTCGTAGGAGATAAATTAGAGCAGTTTCTTGAGGAAAATCCTCAAGTTTCGAAGCTTGTGCTCGAAAAGTGTCTCACGGCTGCCAGGGCGCGTGAAGCTGCTAAAAAGGCGCGCGAACTTACACGCCGCAAGTCAGCGCTCGACTCTACTTCCCTTCCCGGAAAGCTTGCCGACTGCTCTGAACGAGACCCTGCACTCTGTGAACTGTTCCTGGTAGAGGGAGATTCGGCAGGAGGTTCTGCTAAAGTCGGACGTAACCGTGAATATCAGGCGATCCTTGCTCTTTGGGGTAAAATGCTGAACGTCGAGAAGTCGCGTATCGATAAAGTATATAATAATGATAAGCTTTTGCCTATTATTATGGCGCTGGGAGCAAATATCGGAAATGATTTTGATCATACGAAGCTCAGATACCATAAAATAATAATAATGGCCGATGCCGACGTAGACGGATCGCATATCAGGATGCTGCTGATGACTTTCTTCTTCAGATATATGCGTCCTCTCATCGAACACGGTTATCTGTATCTGGCCCAGCCCCCTCTTTATAAATGTCAGAAAGGTAAAGATTTCTTCTATGCCCTGGATGACAATGAACTTGATGCAAAGATCGCTGAAAATGGCTGGAGCAGAAAAGATAAAAACATCGTTATCCAGCGGTTCAAAGGTCTCGGTGAAATGAGCCCGGCGGAACTTTGGGAGACGACAATGAATCCCGACACCAGGACGATACTCAAAGTTGATATTGCCAACGCCGCTACGGCAAATGAGATATTCTCCGATCTCATGGGCGACAATGTCGAGCCGCGACGTGAATTCATTCACGAGAACGCGAAATTTGCTGAAAATCTGGATATTTAATATTAAAAAAGCAAGAAATATAAATTTTGCACTATCCCCTTTTATCCGGCGCTTTCAGAAGCACTAGTTAAAGTATTTGAAAGCGACCGGATAAAGCTGTCAGACAGACTAATAATTATCGGTTGTTTCTCGTGTTTCACGTGAAACAATTTTTATATGTTGTTAACTTACTTAAAAAGTAGTATACTATTAGTGCATCACATTGAAAGTGAGGAACTGAAAATGGCTAAAATTGTCGCGATTGCAAATCAGAAAGGCGGAGTCGGAAAGACTACGACAGCCATAAACCTAAGTGCATGTCTTGCACATCTTAATAAAAAGACGCTGCTGATAGATCTTGATCCGCAGGGCAACTCAACGACCGGTCTTGGCGTAGATAAAAAAACTACGCAATTATCAGCCTATGACCTTATAATCAATGATGCAAATATGGACGACGTAATGATCCCGACAGTCCAAACTGATCTGTTCCTCTGCCCTGCCAATATCAATCTTGCCGGAGCTGAAGTTGAACTGGTCAGCCAGATTTCAAGAGAGACGAGACTCGCCGATGCGATCGATAAGATCGCTGATAAGTTTGAATATATAATGATAGACTGTCCCCCGTCCCTTGGATTACTGACACTAAATGCATTGACGGCGGCGAATACCGTGCTCGTTCCTATCCAATGCGAGTATTTTGCACTGGAAGGCCTTTCGCAGCTGATGGAAACGATAAAAATCGTCCAGAGAAGACTTAATCCTTCCCTTTCCGTTGAAGGCGTTGTCCTTACGATGTTTGATTCCAGGACAAATCTTTCTATCGAAGTCGCGGAAGAAGTTCGTAAACACTTCTCGGACAGAGTGTACCAGACTCTGATACCAAGAAACGTCAGATTATCAGAGGCACCGAGCTACGGTCTTCCTATTATAATGTATGATAAAACATCAAAAGGCGCGGAGGCATATCTTCAGCTTGCGAATGAATTCATTTCTGTCTCTGAACAGTAAGATATTAAAGAATGGAGGCCGGGTCAATATGGCTAATGTAAAAAGAAGCGCTCTTGGAAAAGGATTAGGTGCACTTATCGACGATAATTCGATCAATACAGGCGTCAATGAAGTTGATATTATGCGTGTCGAGCCTTCCGGAGATCAGCCAAGAAAAAATTTTGATCAGGAAAAGCTTCAGGATCTAGCCGATTCTATAAAACAGCACGGTATGATCCAGCCGATCATCGTTCGTCAGGAGGGCAATTCATACAGGATCATTGCTGGCGAGCGAAGATGGCGTGCCGCTCGCATAGCTGAGTTAAAAAAAGTTCCAATTATTATAAGGGACGTTACAGACAGAGAGCTTCATGAATTGGCACTGATCGAAAACATTCAACGAGAGGATCTTAATCCAATTGAAGAAGCCGAAGCGTACAGACAGCTGGTGATCGATTATAAACTTACTCAGGAAGAACTTGCCGGTATTGTTGGAAATAAAAGCAGAAGCGAGATCGCAAACAGAATGCGTCTTTTAAATCTGGATGATTCTATTAAAGAAATGCTTATAGCCGGAAAATTAACGCCCGGACAGGCAAGACCGCTGCTTTCATTGCCAAATGAACTTCAGATCACAGTAGCTAAGACGATTCTGGAAAAAAGCCTTAGCGCAAGACAGGTCGAGGATCTTGTAAAAAAGATCTCTAGCGGGAAAGCAGTTGTTTCGTCGGAAAAAGATGGTAATACAGAAGAAAATGATGATACCGTCGCCGTAAAACGAGATATAGAGGTCATGCAGGCAAGATTACGCTCCGCGCTTGGGACAAAAGTAAAGCTTGATGACAATAAAGGCCGCGGTAAGATCGTTATCGAGTACTATTCAACTGATGAAAGAGAAAGACTCTTAGATTATCTTCTTGGGTCTAACTAATGATCAATAGATTGTTTCACGTGAAACAATGAAAGGAGGTCAGTATATTGGATAAGGAAATACTAATAATTGCAGCAGTAATAGCAGTGCTGTTGTTTGTAGTTTGTCTGATACTGACCGTTATAGCGATGAAACGGACGATCAAGACTGAAAACAGGATGAAAGAGCTTAAAAAGGAGCTAGTCAGAACCAGGAATACAGTTAATTCCGGCAATATGGTATTTGAGACTGTAGAACAGCAGGAACAGTTTGATTCTATTAAAGAAAGACTCTCTGTTCTTGAGGAGAAACAGGAAAGTAACCTGGATCGAGTCGAAATTGTCCGCTATTTCGCATCGGACAAGGATGAAGGCAGATCGAGTTATTCGATCGGCATCACAAATGCTAAAAAGGACGGACTGGTTTTAACAGCGCTCATGTACAGGAACGGTATGAACCTGTATGCAAAGAACGTGAAAGAGGGAATAAGTGATTATCCTCTCTCAGAAGAGGAAAAGGAGGCTGTGTCAAGAAGTAAAGTGACACAGATACTCGGTTAAAATATATAAAATATCTGCTTGAAAGGAAGTAAGATTATGTTAGACATTAAGGCAATCAGACAGGATCCGGAGCTGCTTATTAAAGCACTTGAAAAAAGGCACTCAAAGATCGATATGACGGAGTTTCTCGAGCTCGATAAAAAGAGAAGAGGATTACTTGCTGAATCAGAGATGTTAAAAAGCAAGCAAAATGAAGCATCTCGCCTGATTCCCGGATATAAAAAGGAAGGAAAAGACATTTCCGGATTGATGGCAGAAATGAAAACGATCGCCGAAAAAGTAAAAGATCTTGACGCCCAGACAAAAGAAGTTGACGACGCGATCGAAAAAATAATGATGACGATACCGAACATCCCGAATCCGCTTGTCCCGGACGGTGAAGATGACAGATTTAATCAGGAAATCCGTAAATACGGCACGCCTACGCAGTTTGATTTCGAACCGAAGGCGCATTGGGATATAGGTGCAGACCTGGGGATACTTGATCCTGAAACAGCAGGGAAGGTCACGGGCACCAGATTCACGTTTTACAGGGGTCTTGGAGCCAGACTTGAGCGTTCGATCGGCAACTTTATGCTGGATTATCATACGGCACACGGATATACGGAGATCTTCCCGCCTTTTATGGTTAACAGAGCAAGTATGACCGGTACCGGACAGCTTCCGAAGTTTGAGGACGGCGCATTCAAGATCACGGGAACAGATTACTTTATGATCCCGACGGCGGAAGTGCCGGTAACGAATATGCACCGCGACGAGATACTTGACGGCAGCAAACTTCCTATTAAATATTGCGCATATTCCGCATGTTTCCGTCAGGAAGCAGGTTCCGCGGGAAGAGATACCAGGGGACTTGTTCGCCAGCATCAATTCAATAAAGTAGAACTGGTCAAGTTCACTACGCCTGAGACGTCGTACGAGGAACTCGAGGAATTAACGCACGAGGCAGAAATGATACTCCAGGAGATCGGACTTCCGTACCGCGTTGTCCGCCTATGCGCAGGTGATCTCGGATTCTCTTCTGCAATGACGTATGATATCGAAGTATGGATGCCCAGCTACGGCAGATACGTCGAGATCTCTTCCTGCAGTGACTTCGAAGCATTCCAGGCACGCCGCGCCAACATCCGTTATAAGAACGGACCTAAGGATAAAGCACAGTTCGTACATACGTTAAATGGTTCAGGTCTTGCTATTGGAAGAACGACTGCAGCAATTTTGGAAAATTTCCAGCAGGCAGACGGCTCTGTAAAGGTTCCGGAAGTGCTTCAGAAATACATGGGAACAGATATCATAAAGTAAGTAAAGATGCCAAGATTCTGGGAAGTATTAAAAGCAAAGTATCAGAAGGAGCGTGCGTTAGCGCTGCAAAAGGCAGCTGATGACGCTTGCGATAAAGATCTTATGGATATGAATGCGTCCAGCCGGCTGTGGCTCATAGCCGGTCTGGGCAATTTCGGCCCGGAATATGCTGAAACGAGACATAACTGCGGCTTCAGAGCGCTTGACCGCGTCGCGGAGCTTCTGAATGATAATATCGGAGCGCCGAGACACCGTTTTAAAGGTGTCGTAAGAGAAGCAGAGTATGACGGAAATAAATTATTGCTTCTCTGGCCGTATACGTACATGAACTCCAGCGGCGAGAGCATTGGCGAAGCGCTGAGATGGTACGGTATAGACGAGAGCCATCTGATAGTGATATATGACGATTCGGACCTCGCAGCAGGAATGATCAGAATTCGCGCAAAAGGTAGTGCCGGCACGCATAACGGCATGAAATCTGTGCTGATCAATACAGAAACGGACGTTTTCCCCAGAGTACGTATCGGTATAGGAAAAAAGCCTGAATTCTATGATATGATCGATTTCGTTTTAGGAAAGTTCTCACCTGAGGAAAAAGAACTTGTCTCAGATGCGGAAAAACGGGCAGCCGAGGCGGTGCTGTCGATCGTTTCAAAAGGGTGCGAGCGGACAATGTCGGTTTTTAATTCTGCCAGAAAAGAAAAACAGAACCGTGAAGAGCCGGGAGGAGCGGGTGACAACACAACGTGATATTTGAGCAGTTCCGCGGATCTGCCGTATTCAGGCAAGCTGCGGATCAACTTAAAAAGAAAAAAACGATCGTTGACCTGTCGGGCTTGAAAGGAGCTGCGGCAGCTCATTTTGTTTGCGCTTTAAAGGCAGAAACCGGCAAAAAAATAATAATAATTGCACAAAATGAATTGTCCGCCCGCAAATATTGTGAAGATACT
>JAEEGL012462322.1_pt1 | contig 13440 bp, 12 predicted proteins | sample 9134231 | NCBI WGS metagenome assembly JAEEGL01 (sample SAMN16246548, study PRJNA631951) | gut metagenome | biome: gut microbiome; feature: rumen; material: fiber-attached | host: Bos | place: Iran: Karaj | collected 2018-10 | reverse complement strand
TATTAAACACCTATCTAAAGAAAGGTCGATAATTAATTGTATATTCATTATCTATCTTTCTGACTTTAATTTTTTTTGCAGGATTTCCAATATAGATGTCATTTTCATTTGCTGTTCCTTTAAAAACGGAACCAGCACCAATTACTGCATAATTATTAATAATTGATCCATCTAAAACAATGGCATTTGCACCAAGCCATACATTATTTCCAATGACAACCTTTTTTTCATAATATTCAAAATCATTAGAATTTGCATTATGTGTTGCAGTTAATATAGTAGTTCTAAATGAAATTGAAGAATTATTGCCAATTTCAAGTTGACCTCTTCCATCTAAATAACACATTTCATTAATAATAGTATTATGACCTATTTTGATTCTCTTAGGAGAAACAATAATAGTATTAATTCCAATTCTTGAATTTTTTCCAATTTTTAAACCGAACAATTTATATAAAAATTTTCTAATAAACCAACACGGAATATGATTAACAAAATGATTCAAAACTAAATACCTAAAATCATTTCTAAAACGATTAAATCTATACATAACTATCCTCATTTCCAATAATATTCTACTATATTAATAATAGGATATTTTAATAGTTTTGTCAACAAAGCAAAAAGAAAGACATTTTTATCTTTCTTTTTTAAATACGTTATATTTAACAAGTAAAAAAGTAATTGGGACAGCAATAATCGCTGAAATAAAATAAGATGTAAATTTAGAAAATTTTAAAACATCAACAAAAAATATAACACTAAATAACTGAATTAAAAAATTTGGAATATTGTTTACTAAAAATAAACACATATTTCTAAAACTTAATTTCTTTTTAAAATTTAATATACTGTTTAACAAATAAGAAACAATAACGCTTGTTGAAAAACCAACAACATAAGCTAAAACAGCATTAGCAATAAACTTAGAATAAATAAGTGCAAACAAAACACCATTAAACACGTTTATTAAACCTATAAAAACAAATGTTACAAAATCAGGATTGAAAAATTCTTTTTTTATTTTTTTGATTTTACTTTCCTTATAATCTTCAAATTTAATTATATGATCATCTAGAAAAAAGTATGAGTTTTTTGAAATTTTAGTCATTGGATAATCACTATAAGAATCAGTATAAAAATTTTCACATTGATCAATACCAGCATCCTTTAATCTCTTTACTTTTTCAGCACCATAACAATTCTTACTTAGTAACTTCCCAGTTTTCTTATCAACATTCGTAGCTATAAGTTTAAACTTATATTTTTTTGCAACATATGATAATAAAAATTCGGGTGATGCACTAATAACAATATCACTTTTTTTATGCATACCTTTATACATTTCTTTTATTTTATAATCATGAATTTTCCAAAACTCTTCTACTACATCATCAATATTTTCAAAACATTTTACTACTTCAAAAAATTTACTTTTAAAATATTCTTTTTCCTTTACTTTAATAAAATATAAAAAACAAGCAAATAAAATTTTAGGCATCTTTAAAATACACATCTTGTTTTTCTTTAAACAATACTTAAAGAAATCTACACTACTATCACCATTATAAATGGTTCCATCAAAATCATAAATATTCATCATTTAATCACCATAATATAAATCATAAAGATACCATATAGTAATACAGTAGCTAAAATCGACTTATTATGTAATATAACAGTTGTGGGATCTCCCTCATCATTATTTTCAATAAATAAACTATATTGCATAAAAATAACAATTAACATAGGTATTGAAAAATATAATGAAGTTAATCCTTGTTCCATTACCCATAAAGAATAAAAGACAATTATTAAGCATAAGAAAATATTCATAAAATTATTCAAATATGTTTCATTATAATATTTTAAAACTTCTCTTACATTTTCCCTTACTAATAATTCCTTTTTTCTTTTTCCTAAGCCCAAATATAAAGAAGCACTTAATGTAGTTAAAAATAACCACTTTGATACCTCTACACCAACAATAGCAGCGCCGTAATAAATTCTTATAACAAAGCCACTTGCTAATAATAAAACATCAATAATAGGAGCATTTTTAAGTCCGAAAGAATATGCAATATTAATAATTAAATATGCAAATAAGAAAAATAAAGCATTATTAAATAACGAGTTCATTGCAACAGTATTAAGTGTCAATGATAAAAGCAATAATACTATAGCAATTATAATTGCACTTGGTATACTAACCTTTCCACTCGCAATTGGTCTATTTTTCTTTTTAGGATGTTTTCTATCATTTTCAACATCATTTATATCATTAATAATATATATAAATGACGCTAAAAAAGAAAACGATAAAAAACCAATAGCAATATTACCAATACTTTCTAAATTAAATAATGATGCACAAATCATAGGTAATGCTACTAATATGTTTTTAACATAGTGCTTAACTCTAATTAGTTTTAAGTAATTTTTCATAAACATCTCCTTTAATATAAAAACTAGTTCTAATTAAATACGGATAATTTTTATAATTATCTAAATTTTTTTCGTCACTAACATATTCTATGTTTTTATGTATTTCATATATGTTAAACTTTTCACCGGAGAATGTATCTTCTTTCATATAAACCACTGCATCGTCATCAAGCTTTTTAATATCATTTTCAATACTAATTGCTCCTTTGCTAACTTTATAAACATAGTCAAAGTTAGGACCGATTACTAATAAAATATTAATTAAACTCAAAAATATAATACCATAACTTATAATATTTGACACCTTTTTATTGTGTTTTAATAACATTAAGACTATTAATACTTCAACAATTCCAAATTGAGGTATATACCTAGCCCACCAACTTTCTTTTAGAAAAACTATTAATAATCCTGTAACAACTAATGGAATCACATATAAAAAATTAATTTTTTTAAACTTATTTTGTTTATATTTAGAAAATCCTAAATATAAAAGTGCTAAACCTGAAATAATTAATATTCCTCCAAACCAAACTCCATAACCAGCAACGCGGGTGTCAGATCCTCTAAATTGATATAGTTGAAGTTTATCAAATGTGAATGGAACCTTTAAATGATAAACCACTGATTTTATTTTATTAGTTGGATTACAAGAGATTGACAAATTAGAAATCACAAATTTTTCTATGGTATTTTTATCTTCAAAACCAAATGGTGTACTGTTAGTCATAATATCAACACTATCTTTACCCACTAAAGGATAAAAAGGATTATGATTAACAAAAGTATTTTTAACATATGATGAACTTCCCATTACTAAAACTCCTACCACTAAAGAAGCAATTCCAATTTTAGTAAATTTCCATAAATACTCATTTCTTAAATTCTGTTTTACGGCTATATATAAATAGTAAGCTAAACAGTATATACCAGCATAAGCTAAACCAGTAAATTTAATATTAATTAGTAACGAAATCAAAACAAATGTTAAAAAATAATTTTCACTTTTAACTTCTTTAAATTTATCTGAAATCATAAGTGTTAAACTAATCAGCAAAATAATTAATAAATTTCCAAGTACACCATCATTATAGTAAGAAAACATTTGACTAACAAACACCGGATTAACAGTTATAAGAATTGCTAGAGCCACTGCAAGCAAATTCTTTTTTAATATCTTACTTAAAAATGATATTGTAATTAAAAATGTTGCAAATCCTATTATACAATATATACTCTTTCCGGTCTCAATACTATTAGTTAAACTATAAACAGAACTTGCATAAATCCATGTTCCATTTGCGTAATGATCATTCCATATTGCATGAGTTGTATTTAATTTAAGAGAATCATCTAGTTTCTCATTATAGCTATCAATCGATTCATAAACAGGATTCCAACCATATTTAAGCATACCAATTGCAGTTTTATGATAAGTATTACCATCATGAGTAGTGTCATAGAAAAAAAAGTTGATTATAATACTTGAAACAATAGTTAAAATAAATACCAAAATATATATAACAATGCTTTTTTTAGTATATTGTTTTTTTTGCATATACATAAAATAAAATAACAAAGTAATTAATAAAGAAGTAATAATATTAAATTTATTTATACTAATTTTAAATATTAATAATACAGATGAAATTAATATAGTATTAAAAATAAATAATATTAAAAATAAACCTAATGAATATAGTTTTTCACTACAGATCAATTTTTTATTCAAAATCAAATAGTGCAAGCCATTTTTCTTTATTCTTTAACCAAGATCTTTCATTTTTCATAAATTTATAGCCTGCTTCACCTTTCTTTTTAAATACTTCTTTATCTTCTATATATTCATCATATACTTTATCGAATGTTTTTTGTAACTCTTTTACATGAGAATTGTTACTTGAATAATCATAAATATATAAATATTTACTTGCATCAAAATCTTTAGTACAACCTATAGCTGGTAATATCATAGTCTTCTTATATGACATAGCCATCCATAAAGTACCAGAATTAAGTGAACTAGTTTTATCATAAGGAGCAACCATTAAATCACTAACTTCTAAATAACTATACATCTCATCATTATTAACAAAGCTAAAGTCAAAAATGACATTTTTACTAGCCATCTTTCTTAAACTATCCTTGTATTCTTCGTCATTACAACTACCACAGATCAATAATACAAAGTCTTTATTAATCTTTGATTTATTAAACGCATTAACTAGTACTTCGATATTTTTATATTTTCTAACCATACCTACAAATAATAGTATTCTTTTATTATCTGCAATCTTATATCTTTTTCTAATATCAATTTTATTATCTAAGTAATTTCCAAAATAATCACCATGAGGAACTACAACTACTTTTTCTTTATATTTTTTTATTAAATCTATGTTCAAAGTATCCCCACATAAAACATGAATTCTATCAGCTTTTTTTGCTAAGATTTTCATTAATTTATAATTTAATTTTGCACTACTAGAATTATGAGGTACTGTATTGTGAACTGTCCAAATAATTTTTTTGCCTTTAAGTTTAATTAAATATAGAATTATTTTTCTCTTAATATACATCATCCAGGTTTTAAAAGGAGTTGGAGCACCAAAAGATTCATACCAATTAAAATGATATATATCTGCTTTTAAAACATTAGACAATCCTTTTTTCTTTTCTTCTTCCATACTTAAAAGTTTATAGTTATTTTTCAAAAGTGAACAATAATTTGTAATGTAACTATTACCTTCAGATACATATGTTGGGTGAACCATTATTTTTTTCATATATATACCGCCTTTACTATTTTTTTAATAAAATCAACAATGATTTTATTAGCTTTTTAAATTTATACTTTTTGTATAACTTTGTTATATATTCATTTTTGTAAGCTTTGGAAAAATCTAATCCATCTATAAGATTTATAAAATAATTATAAACAGATCTTCTATCTTTATAGCTTTTATATCTCTTAGCTTTAGTCATTTGACCGTAATAGTTTTGGAATTCAACATTTACAATGTATTTGTTATATTCATCTATTTTTCCAATTGATCTATAAAATTCTTTAACATCCTCCATAGATTTATGAATATCAAAAATATTGAAATTTGTAGCATGAGAAATACTATTTTCCACTACTCTATATTTAAACAATGACTTATTAATATATTTAATATTTCTGCATATTGCTAAATATTTAAGGAAGAAATTATTATCTTGTCCTATTTTTACGTTTCCAAATTTTATATTATATTTTTTTACCAATTCTACTTTATAAAGTTTGTTTGGTAACATGGGAGTAATAAATGAATATTTGAAAGTATTATCTATTTTGTTTTCTATGTGATCCTTTGTTATATATTCATCTATTACTTCATCAAATTCACTAACGATAGTACAATCTCCCACTGCTAAATCGCAATTTTCAATTTCATTAAATAGTGTTTCTAGTGTATAGCTATATATTTCATCATCACTATCTAAAAAGAATAAGTACTCACCCTTAGCAATTTTCATCCCGTTATTTCTTGCATTTGCTGCATTCATATTTTCCTGGCAAATCAATTTTATATCTAGGTTGGACTTGCTTATATAATCATTAATAACATCTACAGAGCTATCAGTACTACCATCATCAATAATTATGACTTCAAAATTTCTAAAAGTTTGAATTTCTAGTGATTGAAGACATTTTGTTATGAATAATTCATTATTATAATTGGGAATAATAACACTAATTTTCATATTTACCCTCCGCAATATTCTTGTAAATTTCAGCTAATTTAAAAGCTTCTTGTTTAATATCAAAACCGTGATCTCTAGCTTCTTTTAAGCAACTACCTCTATTATTAGATTCAATATTTATAATATCTATCCATGATTTTGTGTCTGATTTATCCAAATAATAAGCATTATTGCAAATTTTTGCTTCCTTTGGTACATTATTTGAAATTAGACAAGTAAGACCTGATATTTGTGCTTCTACTGCTGATAAACCAAGTCCCTCAAATCTACTAGGAAATAAAAAGTAATCGCTTGCCGAATATAATTTAGCCACATCATTTCTTGTTCCTAATAGCATAACATTTTTTTCTAGTTTTCTTTCTATTATTTTATTTTTTAGTTCTTCACCATATTCACCACTACCCACAAATAGTAACATAATATCACTATTTGATTTTTTTAGTTCTTCAACTAAATCTAAACTATAAAAAGGATCTTTTTGATAATCTAACCTTCCTACTTGTATTAGTACTTTTTTATTTTGAATTCCAAGTTTACTTCTTGTGTTAATTCTTGATTTTATGTTATATTCGTATTTTGAAATATCAAAAGCATTATTAATTACTTTAAACTCTTTGTCTTTAAACAAAAAATTTCCAGCACCCTCTGAACAAGCAAAAAAACAATTAGAATATTTCAAAGTCATATATCTAAAATATTTGTTGACCAACCTTTTAATAATATTCCCGTCTCCCAGCGTCATATTATGACTATGGATTATTCTTGTTTTTATATTGTATTTTTTTGCATATTTCAAGTAATAATACCCTTTATTAATTAAGTTAGAATGGATAATATCATATTCACTTGCATGTTTCCTAATAAAATTTTTTATTTTTTTACTATTATATATAAGCGATTTTGATTTATCAAAATCTACTATGTATATCTTTCCATCATTTTCATTAATAATTGATTCATACTCACTATCAATATCATTGGAACATAAGACAAAATCCATCTGTATTTTGTTTTTATCTATATATTTGTAATAATTCATAATAAAAGTTGAAATTCCATTACATCTGTTCAAATCATTAACTAAAACAAGCACCCTAACTCTATTCATCATTTATCACCATCTATACTATTAATATAATCGTATATATTAATATACTTTTTGAAAATTTTTTCCTTAGTATCATTTTTAACGTAACCGTCTTTTTCAAATTCTTCAAAAATAATTGAATCTACTCCGTTATATTTTTTTGCGGTAAAACACAGTTTGTTTTTTGCTTTGAAACTTTGAAAATCTTTTAAGTTGTCATATGTACAATTATTTTGATCGTTAAACTTATATATTATTTTATCATAATTAATTCTTTCAGCACGTTTATACCACTTATTCTTTGCTTCTTCAAAATCCTTGTAGTGTAAAAACATTACTTCTATATCATCTATCTTACCAATAGTTCCCGAATAATTAATTGTTTCTAAATATTCTTTATATTTGGAATCATTTATAGATATTTGCTGCATTTCTTTAGACAAGTATTTCTTTAAATTATATATAAATTTTATATAGTCATCAGGCATAATAAACAATCCACATGTTGGAGATTGATATGGGATATTATTATTTCTATAAATAATTCCTGCAAAGCAATTATTTGCGATTATGGTAAAATTTGTAAATTTAAATTTTCTTCTCTTGAAATTACCAAAAAATCTAATAAGTTTATCTTTTAATTTTTTGTTTTCATATAAAGAATATATGTAAGATAAGCAAACTGTAACAAGTAAGACTAAAATAGATGCAATTATTTTATTAAGATTATTATGTTCTAATATTTTGTCTAGCAGACTTAATATATATGATATAGTAATAATATGTATTAAATACATATTATTACTTAGTTCTCCCAGTTTAACTAATGGTCTTATAGATAACACTTTTGTAATTAGTCCTTTTGTAAGAGAGAAACACAAAATAATAAGGCCATTTATTATTATATATAATAACGATAATTGAAAACCTAAACTAAAACACCTTTCATATCCCAGCATTATTATGGCGGCATAAAATATCATAATTTCAACAACAGTCAATGATATAAAGCTGTAGTCAGTAAACTTATCCTTAATTTTTTTATATATTTGTGCAATATCCATACCAATAGAATACTCGAAAGCACAGAAAATCGGAAAATAATATAACCAAAAACTAACATTATTTTTAAATAATGAACAATATTCAAAAAGTAAAATAACTGAAGTGCAAATATATATTATATTTATAATAATTCGATTATCCTTATTAATAAACTTTTTTAATTTGTGTAAAGGAACAGTTATAATACTTAAAAACATTAAATTTGATAAATACCATCCAGCATGTGATAAACCATTGGTGAATTTTGGCATCCAACTTTGTAACAGCAAAATATTAACAGCAAATAAAACTATATATAAAATCAAGCTGTAGCCTTGATCTAAGACAATGTGTTTAAAACTTATGGGCATATATAAAATTAAAACTAGTAAATATAACTTATATATTTTTCCCATTTTCTTTTTGGTATAGTTAACAATATTTTTAATCATACTCTTTGAATCATCAATATATTTATCAATATTTAATACCGATACGAAGCCAGATAGCATAAAAAAGAAAGGCACTGCTACAGCGGCAAAATTTGGAGCTTTAATATCCAGATAGCCATTTAAGTGCCATACAAAAATTCCTAAAAAGGCTAAGAATCTAAGACTTTGTAAACTATTTATTTTTTTTGTTTTTTTCATACTTTCACCTACTTACGGTTGATTATTTCATCATAATAATTACTGATAGATTTAACATATTCAGTGCTACTAAAACTTCTAACAAATTTAAAACTATTCTTACTAAATTTTTCTATATTTAATTCAAATTCTTTTACTTTGTTAACTAAGTCCTCTGAATCATATGGATTAAATGTTAATCCGTTATCACCTATGTATTCTCTACCAGAACACTTGTCTGATATCAAACAAGGAACCCCAAAACTCATTGCTTCTAGCGGTGTTAAAGGTGCTCCTTCATACCAAAGAGATGGGACAACCAGTGCTCTTGCTTTTTTTAAATATTTCTTTACATCTTTCACGTTCTTCCAACCTGTAAAAACAATATTCGGATATTTGATTTTTAATTTATTCAATTCACTGCCATCCCCAACAACAACAGCTTTCATACTTAATTTAGAAAAGGCCTCGCAAAATACTTCCACACCTTTTTCTTTTGAGACTCTACCTAAATACAAGTAATAATCATTACTTGTATCATAACAATAATCACATTCTAAATCAATTGGATTTAAAATCTTTGTAATATCAGCATTTTTTAAATATTTTTTTAATACACTTATATTTAAATTAGAAATACCTATAGCATATTTTAATTTTTCATTTAGTTTAACCACTCTATTTTGTATAAACTGTCTTAAAACTCTATATTTTTTAAACATGATATTTCGCGAATCACAATTGCATTTCATACAATTATGTGACATTGCTTCAAACTCACATATCTTGTTTAATTTATAATTGAAGAAGCCACCATTTGGACATGCGGTAAAATAATCGTGTAAGGTTACAACAACTTTAAACCCACGCTTAAATGCTGGAACAAAAACACTAGAGGAAAGTGCCTTTGTCCACCCATGGACGTGAATAATAGTATCGTCACTAGAATAATTATTTAATAATTTTACAAACTCTTTTTTTGCCCTTTTATTGTATAATCCATTAATGATACCTCTAATTTTATTTTTATCTCTTAAAGCTTCTCTTTGATTAGTATTAACAAAAGTGATTCCCTCTTCTTTATTGCTACCATCACTGACGGCTGAAAAGAAAACAACATTATATTTATTTTTAAGTAAATGTGCTGTATCTAGTGCAACCTTGCTAGCTCCACCCTGAACATAATCAAAATCATTTACTATTATTAAGTTCTTCATCTTTTTCTCCTAAACTAGCGATGCTATATCCAAGCATAAAATAGAACATCATCGCAATCTTGGATGCTGAAAAAATATCAATAAATACTGATCCAATTAACATTCCAATCAAGGCATATCTAACAATAAATATGTTTATACTATTTTTATTTTTCCTAAATTGCTTGAATAAAGCATGTATATATAATATAAAAAGCATTAAGCCTAAAAGACCCGATTCAGAAAGAACTCTGACATACTCGCCATCTGCTGCTGAGCTTGTAACAGATAAACCGTTACCTAAAATAGGGCTTCTTAATAATCCATCAACCAACTGCATCCAATGACTAACTCTAAGATTCCAACTATAATCATTACCTATTGTAATACAGCTAAAATTTGTATACCAATATCCATATGTTTTATAAACATCAAAGTTTTTATAATTCCATGCACACGCAGTTGCAGCCATTGCATTACTTAATGATACAGATTTCATTCTATCAGATATCTTTGAAGTTCCTAAAGAAACAGCCATAATACCTATTACCACAAACACTGGTATACTAACAGTAATTGTTTTTCTTTGTGCTTTAGTACCTAATTTATACATCATCAAGATAGTTAAAACAATAAATGCCGCTAGCGAAATTCTAGATTGTGATATAAATATTATAAAAAATATTATAAATAGCATAATTAAATTTGATTTTTTAAATGTCTTATTCTTAAATAACGAATTTATATAATACGGTACTAAAAGTAATAAGAAACCAGATAATTCATATGCACCATTAAATGTTGAACTAACTCTGTTCTGAGTTAGAGTACTAATCATATCTCCTGCATGAAATGAACCCATTAAACCAAAATATTGCAATAGTACAAATACTAAATGGAATATAACAATAAAATCGAAAAATAAATTAATATACGTATTATTTAATTTATTATTTTTATAATAATAGTACCCTATAAACAATAAAACAAAATATTCTATTTTTCTAACAAAATATAATATTCCACTAAACAAACTAATATATTTACTGTAATACCCCCAAATCACAGATATAAAGCATGCTATTATATATAAAATAAAATACTTTGAAATAGGCCTAACATTCGGATCTTTTAAGCATTCTCTAATGTGTTTTGGAAATAAAACAAGTAGTATAATGGCAAGTAAAATATCATCGATACGAATTCCTGTAGAACTTCCCGCAATATCTATTAAGTTAAGCTTAGGAAAAAAAACAATAACTATAACAAGAATAGATATTAAAAAGGTCTTTATTTCAGTTTTACTAATTTTCATTTTTTACCAACCTTCATTCCAATAAATCTTGCAGCCATATCAAAAGGCCATCTTATAATTACTTTTATATTAAATTCTTTAAATGCTCTTTTAAGTATGTATTTAGCCATAGATGCTCCTGAACCATTTGTTCCAAATTTATCAATATATGAGTTTTCTTTAAAGAATTTACCTGTTAATTTATATCTAACATATATTTCCTTTAGCTTAAAGTTATGTGAGTGTAACACAACACTATCGGCCTCATAAGCAATTTTATAGTCGTTCATTATTAATTTATAAGCTAAATACATATCTTCATTAATTGGTAATCTTTTTCCATCATAGCCATTCAATTCCTTAAATACCTCAGTTTTAACACATGAAGCCGCATCACTAAAGAAGAATGTATACAATCCTAACCTATCTAAATCTTTCTTTGATTTAATAATTGATTTATCAGGATAATTCTTTTCTCTAGTATATTTTTCTATGTTATTATACTTTGTAATTTGTCTAGAGTAAGCTGCATCAGCTTTGCCTTCTCTAATGCTTTTAGTTAATTTATTTAGCCACAATTCATCATCAATAATAATATCTTGGGATATAAAGCATAAAATATCTGCATTACTCTTCATTGCTGCTCGTTCTCTGGTCAAACTATGTGAAAAGTCTTCCTTTTTTATAAGTTCATAGTTAATATTATTTTCCTTTAATATTTGTTCAGACTTGTCCTTGCTTTCAGTTAGTAAAAATATAATATTATTAATATTAATATCTTTTTGTTTTTTTATTGATTCATAAAGGCTTATTATATATTCACTAGCATTATATAACGGACATATTATATCAACTTTCATAGCATCACACACTTCTTTTTTATATATTATTATTTTATCATATATATAGGCTTAATACTAGAAAAAAATCATATTAAAAAAGGCGCTTATTTAGCACCTTCATGTGTTTTCAAAACTCCAAATGTTTTAATAATTATCTTCATATCTATACCGATAGATCTATTCTTAATATAATAGTATTCTAGTTTCAATCTTGATTCATAATCCATTTCTGATCTACCATTAACAGCCCACCATCCAGTAATACCAGGTTTAACACTTTGATATAACTTGGCATTACCTTCATGCTCTTCTATTTCACCATCAACTAATGGTCTAGGTCCAACCATTGATAATTGTCCAAATAACACATTAAGAAATTGTGGTGTTTCATCAATAGAACCATGTCTAATTACTTTACCAACTCTTGTAATTCTTGGATCATGAGTTAATTTTTGAAATTTTTTCCATTCTTTTTTCTTTTCAGGATCTGAATCTAGTAGTTCTTTTAGCTTTTTATCAGCATTAGGAACCATACTTCTGAATTTATACATCTTGAATTTCTTGCCATTTTTTCCAATTCTTTCTTGAGCATAGAAAATACTATGGAAATCACCGTGACAAATATATGCTATTTTGATTATTATTGTTAATGGTATTAATAAGATGATACCTATTAATCCACATATAATATCAAATAAACGTTTTACGAATAAATAGAATATCATGTTATTTACTCCTTTCAATAATGGCTTTTTATCATTATTGCTAAATGTATTATATCAAATAATATATTTTATTCCAATAATAAAGTGTAAAATTATGTTATATATACACTAATTAGACAATAAATGACAATAACCCCTCAATTCGAGGAGTTATTGTACCAGTTTTAGTCTAATTTGTCAAATTACTGCTTCTATTTTTTTACTCATTACATTGCCAAAATTATAGTTTTATTTCATTTTCCAATATATTTAAAACATTATTGTTTAGTATTTTATTGTATGCTTCATCCAATTTACTTATACTTCCATATAGTTCTTCACGATATTTTTGCTCATTAAATTTTTTTTGAAGTTCTTTATATTCATATTTATTATTATTCTTTTGATTATATGAAAATATTATATCTAGAAGAACTGCATATTTATATAAT